>Ga0070709_10001496_pt1 | contig 12632 bp, 9 predicted proteins | sample LARL51metaG_FD_65449 | JGI IMG/M metagenome (GOLD analysis project Ga0070709, IMG submission 65449) | Corn, switchgrass and miscanthus rhizosphere microbial communities from Kellogg Biological Station, Michigan, USA - LAR L5-1 metaG | ecosystem: Host-associated > Plants > Roots > Rhizosphere ...
TCGGGCCAATCAGGCCACCGGCCACCCAAATCCGGCCACCCAGCTCCGCCGCAGCCGCATACTGAACCAAGAACGGCGAGCTATGCCCCAACCGCCAGCCAGCAGCCTGAACAGGCGGAGGAAGCTGGCCACCCTTTACCTTCTTGGGGCAGTCTTTAAGAGGTGGCATGCCGTATCGCTGCGCCGCAGTATTGGCTCTCTGCATCGAAACGCTTGCTTTATTTAGCGCTGCCTTAGAGGCACTGGTGTTCCTGCTGGCCTGCGCCGCCTGGGCAGCTCTCCACTGCCGTGACGCGTCGTTGAACGCGCTTAGCAGGACGTTGAGTTGCTGGCGCTGCGTGCTGGGGAGGCGATGCGAGCGCACCTGGCTGACCATTTTACCGAATTGCTGCGCATATTGACCAGGGTGAGTTGCAGGATTAACTCCCGCCAGCTGGCGATCCACGTTCGCACAATATCCGACGAGCTGGTGCACGAACGCTCTTTTATAGGCCGCATCCTGAGCTGCGGACGAATGATAGGAGCATCCCGCAAGGAGAACCAGCACCACACACGTAACCCATAGCCGCCGCATCGCTCCCCCCTTCCGAACCGAAGTTCGGCAACCCCGTGGTTTGACGCAGCCCGCAGCCGGCTAACTACTCATAGTAAGACTGGGGAGGAAGCAAGTCAAGATCGGAATAAGAAGGCACACGGCATCGGGCGACCACTGATCTTTCTGCTGCCTGCGATTGTCCCCGGCACCCTCGCCGCGCTCTCGGCAGCCGGGAACGGCAGCAGGGCACCCTGGAACCGGTACTCACCATCCGGTCCGCGCCGAGGAGCTCCTCCCGGAAAGGCGGTGACGGCGCTGGCACCCGCACTCGCCGTCTCTTACGGGTCTTCCGCGCTTGGGTCGGCCCCTCAGGCGCTGGTGAAGTGGTCGTTGATGTATTTCTCGCCCTCATCGCAAAAGAGCGTCACAACCTGCCCGGGGCTACCGGTTGGCCGACGACACTTTCCGGTGTGCACCATGCCAGACTTTCTGTGCATATGAGAGCCGTCGCCTATGACCGTTACGGGCCGCCCGAGATCCTCCGCATCGAGGAGGTAGCGCGGCCGGCTCCCCGGGGCGGCGACGAGCTGCTGGTCCGGGTCCGTGCCGCCACCGTCAACCGGTTGGACTGCCACACCCGTGAGGCCAACCGCAGCAACGGCTTGGCCATCAGCGGCGTCAGCCGGGTTGTCTCTGGCCTGCGCGTGCCGCGGCAGCCGATCCTGGGCACCGAGTTCGCGGGCGAGGTGGAGGCGGCCGGCCCGGCGGTCACCAGGTTCGGGGCCGGCGACCGCGTCTTCGGCAACACCGGCCTTAGGTTCGGCTGCCACGCCGAGTTCACCTGCGTCCCGCAGGCGGCTCGGGTGGCGCCGATGCCTGCGGGCGCGGGCTTTGCGGAGGCGGCGGCAGCCACCGACGGCGCCCTCAACGCTTCGTGGTGCCTGCGGCTGGCGGGGCCGCTGAGGGGACGGCGGGTGCTGGTCTATGGCGCCTCCGGCGCGATCGGCACCGCCGCGGTGCACTTCGGCGCGCAGGTCACGGCGGTCTGTGGCCCTGCGGGCGTGGCGGTCGTGCAGGCGATAGGTGCCGACCGCGTGATCGACTACACCAAGGAGGACTTCAGCGCTGACCGTGGGCAAGACCTCTGTGTGTTCGACCCCGTCGGCAAGGAATCATTCGTCCATTGCCGGGAGGTGATCGAGTCCGGCGGAACTTACCTGGCCACCGACGGCTTCCAGAATCTGCCGCTGGGCTTGTGGACCGCGCGCTTCGGGGACCGGAAAGTCATGTTCAAGTTGCCGCCGCGCTACACCCAGAAGGATGTCGTCTTGATCAGGGAGCTGATGGAGGCGGGCAGCTGCCGGCCGCTCATCGACCGGGTCTATCCGATTGAGGACGTGGTCGAGGCGAGCCCGCTACGTTGAGATGCAGCAGAAGATCGGCAACGTCGTCCTGGCCGTCAGCGATAGCTGATGCCTTCCTTCACCCAGCCAGCAGTGGCCTTGGGTCATCACGGGCCGGGCCGGTAACCGCGGGCCTGGGCGCGGTTGCCGGGGCGGTCCCGGCTGCGGGAGGAGGGCGGCGAAGGCGCGCGCCGCCGGCGTGGCCTGGTGGCGACTCATGATGGCGGCGAGGGTCCATGTCATGTCCAGGTCGGCGATCGGGATGGCTCGAAGGTCTGGCCGGCTGGTTGCCAGGTATTCGGGGAGGAGGGTGAACCCTAGCCCGTGGGCGACGAAGTCCAGGATGGTGAGGATGTCGACGGCCTCGAAGCGGACCCGTCGTTCCGCGCCTGTGCCGGCGAAGACGTGGTCGACGGCCTCGTAGCCGGTCGAGCCCTTGGGCGGCCCGACGAAGTCGTGTTCTGCCAGGGATGCGAGCGTGACCTGGGTGCGGCCTGCCAGCAGATGGTCGGGCCGGCAGACGAACATCAGCGGCTGGGTGCTGAGGGGGATGGCGATCACTGGCTCTGGCAGCTGCCGCGGCAGCGACACGAGCGCGATGTCGAGCCGGCCCGCCTCGATCTCGGGGATCAGGGCCACGCTGGTATCGCGGACATAACGGATGTCCACCGCCGGGTGGTGATCGCGGAAGCAGGCGAGCAGGGCCGCCTGATCGAGCAGCCCGGGCGTCGGGATGCCCCCGACCCGCAGCGAGCCGCGGAGCAGCCCCCGGACCGCCAGCACCGATTCGCGGGCCGAGGCGGCGGCCCTCAGGGTGCGCCGGGACTCTTCAAGCAGGACCCGGCCCGCCTCGGTCAGCTCCACTTTGCGGGTGGTGCGCACGAAAAGGCGAGAATCCAGTTCCCTTTCCAGCGAACGGATCGACGCTGACAGCGCCGACTGGCTCATCCGGCAGCGGCGCGCCGCCCGGGTGAAGTGGCCCTCCTCGGCTACGGCGAGGAAGTGCTCAAGCTGCCGGAGCTCCATGATTCATCCACTCTTTAGGACAATCCGATCGTATCTTTCAATTTGAACGCGCAATAAAGCTCCGTGACAATGCTGCATGACTGACAGTGATTCACCTGTGACTCAGCACGGGAGGCCAGCATGCACATCACGGGTACGCACCGCAGATGTTCAGACGGCACCTGCCCGGCGGTGCACGACACCGATGACCCGGCCCTGATCGCGGTGCGGGGCAGCGCCCTGCGCGCCTCCGAGGCCCGGGCCGGCCTGGGTAACATCCCCGCCCATGAGGAAGTGGTCGTGCTTGCCTGGAGCCTGCTGGAAAGCTGCGCCAGGGAGGGGCGATGACCGGCCCCGCCGGGCTCGGCGGGCTCGATCTCGGCCAGTGCTTCGAGGTGTTCAAGACCAGCGCCTTCCGCCTCGAAACGCTCGGCATCTACGCCGTGCCGGCCGAGGAGGAACGCCTGAAAGCGTTCCGGCTGGGACCGCTCCTGCCCGGGCGCTCGGCATGGACAGACCCGTGGCTGCGGCGCGTCGCCGACAGCACGGCGGCCGGCAAATCCTGGCACCGGGTCCGCGTGCTTGACCGCCCGCTGTCGGAGCAGGACTGTTACCGGCTGCTCGGCTACCAGGAGTCGGCCGCGGCCGGCGAGGTGATCCGGATCGCCGACCGGTCGGCCTGCCCCGGCCTGGCCACGCTCGCCCGTGACTTCTGGCTATTCGACGCCGCCACCGCCGCGCCGTTCGCGGCGCTGATGAACCACGACCGCGCGGGCGGGTACCTTGGTGCTGCGGTGACCACCGAGCCGGCCGTGATCATGGCATGCGTCACCGCCCGCAACCTCGCCCAGCAGTACTCGGTGCCCCTCGGCGTCTACCTGGCCCGGCTGAAGGCCGACGCAGGGTGACCAGCGGGCCGTCCGTTGAGCTCCGCGCCCGGCGCAGCCGGCTCGCGGCCTAGCTGCGGTGCACTCGCATGCTGGCCGGGCTGTCGGGCCGGGAGCTGGGCCGGGCAGCCGGGGTCAGCCAGTCCACCGTGTCCCCGCCCGAACGCGGACAAGCCGTGCTGTCCCTACCCGAGGTCACCGCCTGGGCCGACGCCACATCACCGGTGACCGCCGGGCCGTGCTGCTGGCCCTGGCCGAGGCGGCCGTCAACGAGGTGGCAACCTTCCGGGTCAGGCTCGGAGGCGGCCTGGCGGCGGTCCAGGACTCGGTCCGCGACCTGGAGGCCAGCGCCCGGGTGGTCCGCAACTTCCAGCCCGGCATTATCCCCGGCCTGGTGCAAACCGCCGAGTACGCACGCCGGATCATGGCCTTGGCCGACACCAGCCACCGCGGCAGCCATGCCGCCGCCGTGGCCGCCCGGCTGGGCCGCCAGCAAGCCCTGCACGATCCGGAGCGGTCCTTCGAGTTTCTGCTGACCGAGGCGGCGCTGCGCTACGGGCCCTGAGTCCCTGGTCTCCGCGCCGCTCGGCCCGGCGGCCTGCCCGCTGCCGACACCGCAAGGATCCTCACCGCCCAGCTCGACCACCTGGCCGCCGTCGTCACCCCTGTAGACGATCTCGTTCGGGGTGATCGCGGCCGATGCCGAGATCACGCCATCACCCGCTGCGGCTTCATCCTCTACGAACACAGGACCGGCGGCCAGCCGCTGCTCGCCGTGGTCGAGACCCCGCACGCCTCGCTGCATGCCAGCGACCCAGCCGACGTGGTCCTGTACCGGGAACAGCTCGATCGCTTGCGCCGGTCAGCCGTCTACGGCGCCGGCGCCCTCCACATCGTCCGGTCCATCGCTCACCCGTAACAGCCGCCCCGTTCTCAACGTTTCCGCCTGAACCCGCCCGGCCGGAGATGGCTGCGGCGGGGCCGGTGAGCGCTGGCGAGCACGCGGGCAAGCTGGCGGTGCAGCGCCGGGCTGGCTAGCTGCACGGAGGCAGTGCGAGCGAGACTGGGTGCCGGCCGGCGGTGTCCAGCCGCGCCTGGGCGGGCGCCCGGCAGACAGCCTCACGGCGCTCGGCGCCTGCCGCCGCCGATCAGGCAAAGCCGACGTCGAGCCTGAAGTGCCCGAGCCTGAGATCGAGCATCCCGCCGCCTGCCAAATGCACTATCCAGGCCAGCAGGATAAGGGCAAGACGATCAGCACGAGCCACGCAAAGAACAGCACAACGCCCGGGATGGCGCGCCCGGCTACAGTCTTGGCCATGGCTGCCAGCTGCCCGCCGGCGCAACAGTTAATCGCGTATGTGACCGCCCTGGCTGCGCCGGCCGCGCAAGCAGCAGTGCCCAGAACGTCCAGATACGAGCGCTGCGGTCAGCCAGGGGATCAGGGCCGCAATCTGCGCCATAACGATGCCTCGGCGCGCGTTCTCTCCGGCCGTTTCCATCACTCCGCGTGGTGCCTCGTCGTAAAGACCGATAGCACAGCGTGACATGCGGGTGAGGCGTGCGGGAGCCCTGAAGCCGGTGCGCTCGCGCCCGCTGAGTGACTACGTTCCGTGAACCTTGCATGTGATCTGCGGCGTTGCGGCAGCGGCCGATGATGCCGGCTGGGTACAGTGCTGACATCCCAGCGCAGTCATGGGGGGTTGAGATGGCGCAGAGAGTAACCGTCACGCTGGAAGACGACCTCGATGGCGGCCCGGCCGATGAGACCGTGCGGTTCGGGTTCGGCGGCGCGGACTACGAGATCGACCTGAGCACCAAGAACGCCACCGCATTCCGGAAGAAGCTGGCGCCTTTCGTCGAGCACGCCCGCAAGGCCGGGCGCGGACAGGCGCGCCGCCCGGCCCGCACGCCGGCCAGCCGTCACCGCAGCGCCGACATCCGCGCCTGGGCCAAAGACCACGGCATCGCGGTCAGCGAGCGCGGGCGTATCCCGGCCAGCGTGGTGCAGCAATATCAAGCCGCCACCCAAGGGCGCTGACGCCAGCGGTGACGTGCACCGGGCACGTGGCCCCAGGCGTGGGCCCACGACACCCCCGATGCGCCGCATCCGGGTTGACGCGTGCGCGGGCTGTCGCCCGCCCGAGGCGAAAGGGCATTCTGTGCTTCGCCCGGATCCTGCTCGCCCGGCCTGGCTCAGGGGTGGCGCCGCGCCAGCAGGTATGCGCGACGCGTATCGACCTCACCCGGGTAGCTCACTCGCTCCAGCCTCATCTCGATATGGAAGCCCGCACCTTCAATGGCGCCGACGATCTCCGGTGGCTGGTAGAAACGGAAATCGACATCCACGGCATGCCCCCACCACTCGTTCAGGTGCCTTACCTCCGTGCCGATATGAAAGGCGTTCAGGAAAAGCCCGCGGGGCCGCAGGACCCGGTGGATCTCGCCGAATGCCCGGTGCACTTCCCCGGCCTCCAGATGAATGATCGAGTAGAACGCAATGGCCGCTCCGAGCTCACCGTCTGCTGCCGGGAGTTCCAGCAAGTCGCCCACCCGGAACTCCACGTGCGGGTAGTCCCGGCGGCCGACGGTGATCATGGCTGGGGACAGGTCGATGCCGACCGCAGTCACACCCCGGTCGGCGAGCCAGGCCGCGACGTGCCCAGGGCCGCACCCCAGATCGGCGATCGGCGCACCGTGGTCAGCCTGCTCAGCCAGGCAAGCCAGCAGGGCCCGGTCCAGCGGTTTACCGGCGAGCTCGTCGTGAAAGCCGGCCGCGTACGCCTCGGCGACGGCGTCATAGCTGCGGCGAACGGAATGATGCCGCGAAATGGGGCTATCCATGACCACGAGCCTGTCCTGTCGGCCAGCCGCCCAGGGCCCGGACGCCAGGCCGCATCACGGATGCGATGCAGCATCCGCAGCACCCTGTAATCAGCCCCGGTTCCTTGACGAACCATAGCCGCCGATCTGTATCAAGATCCTCGGTTCGGCGGTGCCTGGTGATAACGCGCAGCGTGGAATGATATGTATCCGGTCGCACGCTCGGAGAGCTGCAGGACTGCCGTTGAGGCTGCCGCGCGACTGCGGTGGCGGGTTACCGGGTTGTGCCGGTGAGGGTGAGGGAGGTGGGTGCTGCCGGGGCGGGGGCGGCTCGCAGGTTTCCGGTGAGCACGCGCCGCAGTGTGCCGGGCCGCAGTAGCCGGGTGGGTGGGTCGAGAAGCCCGGCGACGCGCAGGAATTGCTCGCTGAGTATGGGGTCGTGTTCGGCGGCGGCCTGCAGGGCGCCGATGTAGGCGTTGATGATGCGTGCTGACCAGGGGCGGGGTGCGGCCACCGTGGGGATGGCCAGATCGCCGCCGGTGGCCAGCTGCCAGGCGAGGTCGACTGGCTTGGCGGCGGCCCGGAAGAACCGCCGCGCGAGTTCGGTCTCACCACCGGCCAGGCTGTCGCGCAGCGCGGCCGCTTCCAGCGCGGCCACCGTCATGCCTTGCCCGTAGAGCGGGTTGAAGGAGCAGATCGCATCGCCGGTGACCACTAGCCCGGACGGGAACCGGCGCAGCCGCTCATACCGGCGCCGCAGGTTGGCCGGGAACCGGTGTGCGCGGATGTCGTCGAGTGGGCTGGCGGCGGCGATCGCGGCGAACACGTGGGACGGGGCGATGCTGCGCGCGAAGGCCAGGAATCCATCCGGGTCCGCTGGGGGGTGATGACCGGCGTAGCCGCCCAGGGTCAGGATCCAGCGGTCGTCTTCCTGGGCGAACAGGGCCAGCGCGGTCGGCCGGGCGGGCTCGGTGCCGATCAGGATCAGCTTCTGCTCGCCGAGCGCGCCGAGGGGCAGCCGCAGGTGACGGCTGGCGTACTTGACGTCGACCCGGACCTGCTCCTCGGTCGGCGGGTCGTAGCCCAGCTCCGTCAGCCACGCCGGGGTCCGGCCGCCGCGGCCGGTCGCGTCGGCGACCAGGTCAGCGGTTATCTCTTCGTCTTCTTCTGTGCCGGCAGGCCGCACCCGGACGCCGGTGACCTGGTCCCGTGCGGGGGTGGTGACCAGCCCGGCCACCGCGCACCGGTCCCTGACCGACACGTTGCCCAGCGCCGCGACCCTGGCGCGGACCTGGCTTTCCAGAAAGGGCCGGCTGGGCAGGTAACCCGCGTCCTCGCCCTCGCCCTCTGCTCCACTGTCCAGGCACAGCAGGTGACCCCCGGCGGAGAACCACAACTCGCGGGGACTGGTCAGCACTGGCACCCCCGCCGCCGCTAGGTCGGCCAGCAGCCCCGGGAACAGCTCCTCGAGGATCTGCGCGCCGCGGGCCAGCAGCGCGTGTGCATGCTGGCCCTGCGGAACCCCCTGCCGGTCCGCCGCGCGCTCCGGCAGCAGGTCCCGATCGAGGACCGTCACCCGCTGGTAGGCATCAGCCAGCACCCGGGCCGCGAGCAGCCCGCCCATGCTGGCTCCAAGGACCACGGCGTGATCACCGATCCTCCGCAGCCGACCATACCCCTCCGATCTAGCCGGTGCCGGCAGGCAGGACCATCCGGCGGATGCCCCCCGCCGCCCGCTGCGGCGTGCGCTTGCGGCATTTCCGATGCTGGACATGAGGCGTCTCCTTTGGTGGGGCGGTGGCGGCCCGTGAACCTTGTGCTGTTGCCTGGTCAGCGCGCCGTCGGCTGATACGGATCGTGACCCGGCCTGCTTACGGGCGGCTTAGAAGTCGCTTACCAGCCATCGCGGGAACCCGGCACGGGGTGATGACGGCGGTTGGCGTGCTCCGGCGTGTTCCCATAACCAGAGCACGGTTGTTAGTTGCCGGTGATCGCGGCCAGCCGCGAGCCGGGCGCGTGGTATCTATCCGTGATGTGCTGCCTCCTTTAAGGTGGGACCGGCGGCGAACCCCAGGGGTACGGGGATGGTGGCGGTACAGTTCACGATCTTGGGCCCGGTGGAGGTGACCGCCGGGGGGCAGCGGCTAGGGATCGGCGGGCCGCGGTCGCGGGCGGTGCTGGCCCGGTTGATCGTGGCGGCCAACCGGGTGGTGACGGCGGAGGCGCTGGCCAGTGAGCTGTGGCCGGATCTGGACCCGGACCGGGCGGTAGCGAACTTGCAGGTGCGGGTGGCCGAGTTGCGCCGGGTGTTCCGCCAGGCGGGGGTGGCCGACCAGCTGGTCACCCGGGCGCCTGGGTATCTGCTGGTCGCCAGTCCTGAGGAGGTGGACGCGGCCCGGTTTGACCGGCTGGCCGCGCAGGGCCGGGCGCTGCTGGCGGCGGGGGATGCGGCGGGCGCGGCCGGGTGCCTAGCCGAGGCGCTGGGGCTGTGGCGCGGCCCGCCGCTGGCCGATATCGGAGACTGGGACTGGGCACGGGCGGAGGCGGCCCGGCTGGGTGAGGCCCGGCTGGCCGCGATCGAGTGCCACCTGCAGGCCCGCCTGGGCTGCGGGGAGGCTAGCGAGCTGGTCGGCGAGCTGGAGGCGCTCACCGGCGAGCACCGGTTGCGGGAACGGTTGTGGGCGCTGCGGATGGTGGCGCTGTACCGGTGCGGCCGCCAGGCCGAGGCGCTGGGCGCCTACCAGCAGCTGCGTACCATTTTGGTGGAAGAGCTGGGCGTCGACCCCGGCGCGGACCTGCGTGAGCTGCACCAGCAGATCCTGGCCCAAGACCCGGGCCTGGCCGTGGCCGGCCCGGGGCCGGTGGTGGTGCCACGGCAGTTGCCGGCCGCGACCAGGTTTTTCGCGGGGCGGGAGGCGGAGCTGAAAGAGCTGGATGAGCTGCTGGAGGGCGCGGGCGGTGACGGCGGGGCGCTGGTGATCTCGGCGGTGGCGGGGATGGCCGGGGTGGGCAAGACGGCACTGGCGGTGCAGTGGGCGCGGCGGGTGGCGGGCCGGTTCCCCGACGGCCAGCTGTATGTGAACCTGCGCGGCTACGACGCCGACGGCGCGGCGGTCACTCCGGAGGAGGCGGCGGGATGGTTCCTGGCCGCGCTGGGGGTGGCCGCCGCGCGGATCCCGGCCGATGCGCAGGCGCGATGCGGGCTGTACCGCAGCGAGCTGACCGGGCGGCGGGTGCTGATCGTGCTGGACAACGCGCGGGACGCAGCGCAGGTGCGGCCGCTGCTGCCCGGTGAGGGGGGGTGCCTGGTGGTGGTGACCAGCCGGTCGTCCCTGGCCGGGCTGACCGCCGCGGAAGGGGCGCAGCCGCTGCGGCTAGGCCCGCTGAATGCCGAGGAGGGGGTGCGGCTGCTGGCGGCCCGGCTGGGCCCCGAGCGGGTGGCCGCCGAGCCGGGTGCGGTCAGCGAGCTGGCTGGCTGGTGCGGGCAACTGCCGCTGGCGCTGGCGGTGGTCGCTGCCCGGGCCGCCGCCGAGCCCGGGCGGCCACTGAGCATGCTGGCCGCGCAGCTGGCCGGCGCCGCCGGTGCCGAGGCCGCAGGCGGCGGCAGCGCAGCCGGGGCGGGTCTGGGCCGGCTCGAGGTGCTGGAGACCGGGGACCCGGCGACCAGCCTGCGCCAGCTGCTGTCCTGGTCCTACCATCAGCTGACCCCGGCGGCAGCGGACATGTTCGCGCTGCTGGGGGTGCACTGCGGGCCGGACATCACCATCCCGGCCGCGGCCAGCCTGGCCGCGGTTCCGCGCGCCGAGGCGGCCCGGGCGCTGGCCCAGCTGGCCGATGCCAGCCTGGCCGCCGAGCACCAGCCCGGCCGCTACGTGATGCACGATCTGGTCCGCGGCTACGCCGCCGAACAGGCCCGGCAGGCCCTGGGCCAGGCCGGGATCCGGGCGGCGATCGAGCGGAGCCTGGACCACTACCTACACACAGTGGTGATCTCAATCGACGTCCCGCCGCCGTCCCGGGTCGCGCCACCCGCGCGCGGTGTGCTGCCCGAGCAACTGGCCGGGGAGGCGGCGCTGCAGGACTGGGCCCGGGCCGAACACCAGGTCGTATTCCAGGCCATCGCCCAAGCCGCCGCGGCGGACTTCCTCAGCCACGCCTGGCAGCTTTTCTCCGCCGAGGCGTGGCTGGTAGGCGGCCAGGGGTACTGGGTGGCCGACATCCGGGGCGCCGGCCAGGCCGTGCTGGACGCCGCCGAGGCCGCCGGTGACCAGGCCGCGCTGGGCTGGACCCACTTGGTAATCGGCAGGTACGGCACCTTCCTCGGCGCTGGTGACCCGGACCTGGCCCGGGCCCTGCAGCACTTCGAGCAGGCCGGGGACCTGTCCGGCCAGGCCTGGTCGCACCTGGCCGCGAGCCTGGCGCACGGGGTCAGGGGCGAGTTGGCCGAGGGGCTCACGCGCGCCGAGCAGGCCCTGGCGCTGTTCCAGCAGACCGCCGACCAGGCCGGGCAAGGATGGGCGCTGGCCGCGCTCGGGGAATGCCACGCTCGCCTGGGGAATTACGAGCTAGCGCGCGGCTACGCCCAGCAGGCCCAGGAAATGGGTCCTGCGACCGGCGATCCCACGACGATGGCTATGGCGTGGGACGCGCTGGGTGTCGTGCACTCCAGCCTCGGCGAGCCCCACCAGGCGATCGGCTGTTACCAGCAGGCCTTGGCTCTGATTCACGAGCTGAACAATGCGCTCGCCCGCGCACTGATGATCCTGATGCTGACCGAGCTCGGCGATACCCGCCAGGCCGCCGGGGACCTGCCAGCCGCCGCCGAGGCCTGGCAGCAAGCGCTACAGGTCCTCGACGACATGGGATGGCCCGACCTCGCCGGAGTTGGCGCCAGGCTCGAGCAGCTCGGCCTACCCAGCCTGCCCGGCTCCCACCTCCCCGGGTTCCCGGCTGAAACCGCAGCCCGCGGCGCGAACCCGGACTGACGTCGGTAGGGGTATTAGCTTGGATGCTTACTGGTTCGTGCCGGTCGTTCCCTCGCGGCGAGCAGGCGCGCCCGCCGGGGCATCCGCGGCGGCACGCTTGAGCTCGTCGGCGACCAGACCGTCGTCGCGCTCAGCGGCCAAGATCGCCGCCATGCGCCGGGCAGCGCCCGTAGCGGTGATCGTCCAGGACCCGGGCGATCGCGGCTTGCAGGGCCGCAGTGCCGGCGTTCTTGCTGACCCGCACGCCTGCCTGGCGTGGACCACCCGGGCGGCGTTACCGGGCCGGTCACGCCCGAGCGGCACGACCACCAGCGGCACCCCGGCGGCGTGCGACTTTCGTGCCAGATTGACCGTCGCCATTCTCCGGTTTCCGGGCCTTGCGCAGTTCCGTCCGGGCCATCTTCCCGACCGCATCGGCGAGCGTGCGCTGCCGCTCATCCGTGGAGTGCAGGCGTCGTGAGACGCCCGGACGATTCCCTCGAAGTCGTGAATATCGCCGGGGACTCAGCTGTCGGGCGTGACCGCATCCAATCGGCGCCGAACCTCCGACGTGTTCACGCCGAGAGCGCCCAGCAGCACCGCCGCAGGATCTGGTGGTTGGAGAATGAGGATCTGGGCCAGCACCTGCTGGGCCGTGACCTGGAGCTTCCGGCGGTTGGGCTTGACCGCTTCCTCAAGCACTTTCTTTGCCGCGGGCGTCATGCGGAAGCGATCCTTTTTCGCGACGTCTCTGAGCCTCGGCTTCTTGGGGACGGCCCGCATCGGCAGCGCGGGAGCGTCGGTGCCGGAGACCAGGCCCAAGGCACCCAGGGCTTCGTGATCGAGTGACTCATGGGCCTGGCGAGCTTGCTGCAGGGTCACGCCCAAGGCGGCTTCGATCGAGGGATCCTCCAACAAGGCGAGCAAGAGGTGATCGGTGCCGGTTCGGCGATCACCTCGGCGACGAGCCTCCTCACTGGCCCGCAAATAGATGGCCCACGCGTGATGCACCTCTGGC
>Ga0070709_10001497_pt1 | contig 12632 bp, 9 predicted proteins | sample LARL51metaG_FD_65449 | JGI IMG/M metagenome (GOLD analysis project Ga0070709, IMG submission 65449) | Corn, switchgrass and miscanthus rhizosphere microbial communities from Kellogg Biological Station, Michigan, USA - LAR L5-1 metaG | ecosystem: Host-associated > Plants > Roots > Rhizosphere ...
CCTGCAGCTTCAGATAATCGCCGACGTGAACGGGTTTCAATTTCAACGCGGCCAGCCCGCCGAGCACGAGGCACAGGCAAAGAAATCCCATCATTGCACTCGATAGCGGCGTGTAGCCCCTGACCTGAACTGCGGCGGGCATGGTGGCTTGTCCCGGCGATGGCTCAGGAACCAATACGGTTTCGGACGCGTCCGCGATCTTCTCCGGGTCCACGGCATGTGGGTCCGTTGCGCCATTCAGAAGATCGGCATCATCCTCAAATGTTCCGCGCTTGATGCGCCAATAAATCGCCATGCCAAGCGGAATCAGCACCGCCAGTCCAATCACAATTCCGGAAATGCGGAAGTACCAGCTGCTCGATCGAATCAACAGCAATCCAACCAGCGACGCGTCGACGGTGTAATGCCACGCCAGCGTTGCCAGGATTCCCCAGCGCAGCATCACGATTCCCACCACAATCCCAAGCAATCCAACTTCAAGCCCCCGTATGTACGGCGGTTCGTTCGGATACGCGGTGTGCAGGAAGCCCCAGGAAAACGCCGGCAGAACGATTGCAATCACGTTGGATTTGGTGAGTCTCTGCAAAAAGGGAATCGCGAACAGCCGGAATAAAAATTCTTCGCTGGTGGATGCCAGCAGCCCAATCGCCATTCCGCCGATCCACGGAATTGTCGTGCTTACCGAATCTTCGTAATTCAATTCCTGCGGCGACCAGGCTCCGAACTTGTTTGCAATTAAATAGAACGCAACCAAAAACCCCATGTGCGCCGCCGCCAGCGACAATCCCACTACGCATGACGAGAAAAATTCTTTCGTTCGCAACCCTCGCGCCGTGAACGCGGCACGCAACCGCAGAAATTGTGGCTTTGCCGCGCGGTAAAGCGGCTCTCCTCCGGGCAGCACCAGCGTCACCGTCAGCGCCGAGCCCAGGCCGAAAAGCACCGCACTCAGCAACTGCTGAATCGCAAAACTTCCGTATGCCGAATTCGTGTCGTACTGCATCAACTCGAGCGGCCAGCGATTCAACTGCATCGCCGTTAACAGAATCGCTACGATCACGCCAAGTCGAGTGGCTAGGCGCCAATTTGTCTGACCCTTGCGCGTTAATTGAATGCCCATCCAGAACGCGGCGCCAAAGATCAGCAAATAGGGAATGACAGCAATCTGGTTATAGAAAATGTTTGTGGATCGCAGGTGCGCATAATCGCGTTGCCATTGCTCGGGAACTTTCAGCGCTTCCTTTGCGCCGCCAATCTCATCGCCATGCAACGCGATCTGCAAACGTTCCGGCGCATCCTTCGCGCGGAATCCGTGTTTTTCCCAGGTAAACGTCCAATCGAGGCGGTTCGGTTTTTTGTCGGAGTTTGCTTCTTCAGAGAGAAAATCCCAATCGCCGGCCGACTTGCCAAGCTTCGCAACCAAAAAATCCTGCGCCGCTTTTTGCGCCGCGTCCCGCGCCGGCTGCGCTCCCGGTTTTGCTTCCGGGATTTTATGCTCGTAACCGACGATATTTCCTTCGGGACTTACAGCGACTTGAAATTCCTCTTCCTGCTGCGGCTTGAAAAACCGCACATTCCAATGCCAGACATTCACTTCCGACGCCATCAGCCGGTTGGCTTCTTTCAGCCCCACCTGCCGCTCAAGATAAGTCTTCGCGTCATCGTCCACGCCAAAGACAATCACCGGCCGGTAGCCAACGACGTTCTGGCCGAGCGATTCCACAAAAACTTTCGCCCGCGTCAGGGCCTCCGCCCGCGTCACTTTGAAATTGACGGAAGCTTCCGGAAACGCTTCAAAAAAATGCCGGTGCGCGTACCACAGGCCCACAATACCGGCGAGCACCCACAGGATCAGCGCCCGCTTCTCCGAACCGCTCAGTCGCACCTTGGCCACGAACGCCTCCGCTTGGCACTTCTTCGTTGGCACACCTCTAGCGAACACCAACTCTATTCATACGCAGCCTCGTGGCGCAAGTAACCCTGTTATGGCGTTACCCGGAATGGCCACAGCTGTTCTACGATTTATGTAGCAGCGGCTTTATGCTCTGCGCGTCTGCGTTATCTTTTCTCATCAATTTGTGTTTCTCACTATCCACCAAATTCGGGCCGCATCCACGATGATGATATAAACACTTCATGCACGACAGGCTGCAGACTGATGTCCAGATGATCAAAGGCGTCGGCCCGCAGCGTGCCGAACTCCTTGCCAAACGCGGCATCCGCACGCTGGAAGATCTCCTCGCGTATTTGCCATTCCGCTACGAAGACCGCCTGCACTTTTCGCAAATCAAAGACGTTCGCCCCAACAATATTTTTACTTTGCGCGTTCGCGTAGCCAGCGGTCAGGCGGTGCGCAGCATGCGCGGACGCGACGCCATCTACTATCTCTTGGTGCAGGATGAAACCGGCTCGCTGCCCTGCAAGTTTTTTCACGGCGGCTATCTCGAAGGCCGCCTCAAACCCGGTCAGCTCCTGGTGCTTCATGGCAAGGCCGAAGTGGACCGCCTTCGCCCGGCGCGCGTTGAAATGATCAATCCGCAATTCGAACTTTTAAGTGGAGAAGGGCAGGACTCCACCGAAGTCGGGCGCATTGTGCCGATCTACGAAGCCATGGGCACCTTCGGCACCCGCGCCATTCGCCGCGCAACCTACGAGGCGTTGAAGCATGTCGATGCGCAACTTCCCGATCTGTTGCCCGCCTCCATTCGATCGCGGATGAATTTTCCTTCGCGCCGCGATGCCATCATATACACGCACTTTCCTCCAGCCGGCGAATCGGCGGAAGCTTTGAACCAGTTCCGTTCGCCCGCGCAGCAGCGCCTGATCTTCGAAGAATTCTTTTTTTACCAACTAAGTCTCGCGCTGAACCGAAAGCTGCTGCGCAAAGCGGACGCTATTGCCTTTCAGCTTCGCGAAGATCGTATTCGCGAAGCCGTCAAGCGCATGCTTCCCTTCAAGCCGACCGCTGCGCAGAAGCGCGTGCTTTCTGAAATTGCCGCGGATCTTGAAAAGTCCGTGCCCATGAATCGCCTGCTGCAAGGCGATGTGGGCAGCGGCAAAACGATTGTTGCGTTACAAGCTGCCGTCATTGCCATTGAAAACAATTGCCAGGCAGCTCTGATGGCGCCGACAGAAATCCTGGCTGTGCAGCACTTCCTCTCCTCGCGGCGCATCCTGGAAAAAACCGGATACAAAGTCGAATTGCTCATCAGCGGTATGAAGCACTCCGAAAAAACTGCGGCGGTCCAGCGAATTGCAAACGGCGAAGCGCAGCTTGTGGTTGGCACTCACGCGCTGATCGAAGATAACGTCGCCTTTGCGCGTCTCGGTTTTGTGGCCATCGATGAACAACATCGTTTTGGAGTCCTGCAAAGAAAGAAGCTTATGGATAAAGCGGCTTCCCACGGACATTCGCCGCATGTGCTGGTACTCACGGCGACGCCGATTCCACGCACGCTGGCTCTTACTTTGTATGGCGATCTGGACGTTTCCGTGCTCGATGAGCTGCCGCCCGGCCGCACCCCTATCGTGACTCGCACCACCAGCGAACAGCATTTGCCGGGTGCGTGGGAATTTCTTCGGCGGGAAGTTGCGGCGGGCCATCAGGCCTATATCGTCTACCCGGTGATCGAAGAATCGAAACTCGAACTCAAAGCCGCCATCGAAGAATTCGACCGGCTCTCCAAGCAGGTTTTCCCAAAATTGCAGCTAGGCCTGCTGCATGGACGCTTATCAAGCGACGAAAAAGAAGCCGTGATGGACTCTTTTCGCAAGAATGAAACGCAAATTCTTGTCGCCACAACGGTTATCGAAGTGGGTGTCGACGTGCCCAATGCAACTGTGATGATAATCGAGCACGCCGAACGTTTTGGGCTTTCACAATTGCATCAATTGCGCGGACGAATCGGCCGCGGTGCGCAGAAATCACACTGCATTCTGGTTGCGCCATTTCGCATGACCGACGATGCGCGCGCGCGCCTGGAAACCATGGTGCGAACCAGCAACGGTTTTGAAATCGCGGAAACTGATTTGCAGTTGCGCGGTCCCGGAGAATTTTTCGGCACGCGCCAATCCGGAGAAAAGGGATTTCACGTTGCGAATCCGCTGCGCGATCGCGAGTTTCTGGAAAGCGCCCGCAAAGAAGCGTTTGCGCTGGCCGAAGACGAGCAAAGAAAAGGCGAGTTACGAGACACTTTGCGAGCGCTTCCCGCGCAATGGCAACGCCGCTACCATCTGGCGCAGGTAGGCTGATTCATGCGCATCATCGCGGGAAGATTTCGTTCGCGGCAACTTAAATCGCTCAAAGGGCTTTCGCTTCGGCCCACCAGCGACATGTTGCGCGAAACTTTGTTCAATATCCTCGGCCCGCGCGTGGAAGGTTCTCGCTTTCTCGAACTTTTTGCGGGCACCGGCGCCGTGGGAATCGAAGCCATCAGCCGGGGAGCCGCGCTTGCCGTGTTCGTCGAAAATCATTCCCTGGCCGTGCGCCTGATCCGCGAAAACCTTTCCTTGCTTGAAATCGCGTCCGAAGCCCGTGTCATTGCCTCCGCGGTTTCAACCGCAATCGCAAAACTGCAGAAAGAGAGCACCGCCGCGTTCGATTTCATTTTCCTGGACCCGCCCTACGCCAATGAGGCCGACTACGAGTCAACTCTTGATTTGCTCGAAAACTCCCCGTTAGCCGCAGAATCCACAATCGTAATCGCGGAGCATCACAAAAAACTCCGGATGCCAAAATCAGTCGGTCGCTTGCAACAGTTCCGTGTACTTGTGCAGGGCGACGCCGCTCTCACCTTCTACCGCAAAGCCCCTCTCCAACTCTAAAAATTGGTTTATGTAGCGGCGGGTTTATCCCGCCGTCTTTCGGTTGCGCCGCACTGATTCCGCCACTCCTCGCGTAGCGCCACCACGCCGTGTTTCCGTCGTAGCGTCCGCCTTCTCCTGCCCCGACGGGGAGGCGGGCGCCTTTATTAACCCTTCCACTGAATCAAAAACTTCTATCCCTCTAAACAACCGTACCGTCCGCCACATCATCTATCTCCTATTCGGAACGCGCTTGCGTTTCCCAGCATTTCTTGCGGCTGCCCGGCCGAGATCACAACCGAACGGGTCGATCTTGACCGCACTGCGGTCATCTATGACAATGAAGCGTTCCATGTCTGCGTTTGAAGCCAATAATCCTTTTGACCTCTTGGGCCAGGCGCCCGCTCCTGCCCCTGCGGTCAAACTTCGTGGCGCCGCCGAGCCGCAGCTTTCGCTCGCCTGGGGAGAATTTCATCAGGGTGTCGTCGGCAATTTTGCGCAATTATTTCGCCGCGCGCGCCTGCCAAAAAATTTCCTGGCGACCAGTTTTTTCAAGGATGCCTGGATCGAACGCCGTTTGCCGCATCGCGCCATTTTTGCCGCGCTTCTGTGGCACATCGCGCTTCTTGCCATGCCATTCCCGCAAATTTCCGGGCCGCGGCGCAATCCGGCATTTGCGAACGCGCAACTCACCTGGTCCGGTCCGATTGAAGATTTTCCGCTGCTGGAAATTCCCGCCGCCAAACCAAGAACAATGCCGCGCCAACCGCAAAATCAAGTTCCCGCGCCGCTAGGCGCCGACGCGTTTCATCCCCGGCAAAGAATTTTTACCGACCCCGTGCGTCCCACACATGCACGGCAAACATTGATCAATCCAGCCGCGCCGCCGATCGCGCCAAAAATTCTGCCCAATCTTCCGAACATGGTAAAGCTCGCGCAATCCGCAGCGCCTGCTCGTCCACGCATCGAAATCAGCCAGGAAGCGCTGAAAATATTGCACCCGCGCACACGGCGCATCGTTACAGATCCGAATGCTGCAGCTCCTGAAGTACAAATGAACCAGCAGTACACAGCCGATCTCAGGCTGGTCGCAACAAACGACGGGCCCGCGCGGCCAAAATTGCAAATCAATGCGAGCGCTGCTCCGCGCGCATTACAACGGACACAAGATAATGTTTCCGCGCCTGCACCCGACGTTGGAGCGCAGCTGAGTTCGCCAAACGGCTCCGGCCAATCCTTGATCGCGCTGTCTGCCGCACCGGGGCCGGCCGCACCTGTTGCTCCGCCGGCGGGAAATGTTGCCGCGCGCGTTACCATTTCGCCAGAAGGGAAACAGCCCGGTTTACCTGGCGGCGCGCCAGATGCAAAAGCAAATCCCGCTGCCTCTTCGGCAGCTCCGGGCGCGGCTTCTGGCGCGGCCCCCGGCGGAGGACGATCAAGTTCCGTAGCGGTGGGTATTACGGGCGGCGCTCCTAAGAACGCGAACATCGCCTCCGGACTTGGCGCCCCGGCAAAAATCGCCATGCCCTCGAATCGTCCGCTGTACACACGCGCGGAGGCCAGCCGCGCGTCGGAAGAGCCTGAAGTGCAAACCGCTGCGCCGAATTTTGCTTTGCTGGCACCGGGCGCAAAGCCGGAAATCATTTTTGCGCGGCGACGCGTGTATTCGATGAATGTGAACATGCCGAACCTGAACAGCGCCACGGGCAGCTGGATTCTGAATTTTTCAGAGATGCACACGGCATCAAGCGGACCGCGGCAAGACACATCCGTCGAAATTGCTGAACCGCTGCCGCTGAAAAAAGTGGACCCAAAATATCCGCCAACACTGATGGCCGAACACGTCGAAGGCGAAGTAATTCTTTACGCGGTGATTCGCCGCGACGGATCAGTCGATGGCATTCAAGTTGTGCGCGGCATCGACCCATTGCTCGATGCCAACGCCGTGCGCGCGCTTGTACAGTGGAAATTCAAGCCCGCAGAGCGCAACGGCGAACCAGTGGACCTCGAAGCGATTGTGCACATTCCTTTTCACGCGCCCGAGCAGTGAAAACGCGTTGTGAGATCAGAAAAAATCAAAAGTGTACGGGCCAGAAGCGCTGCATAAACAGGATTGCGCCGGTCAGTTAAGAGCAACCTCTGCCTGAGCAAAACTCTCCTGGGCCAATTTCACCAGTGTGAACAGAGCATGGTTTATCGGAACCGGAATATTTAGTTCCTTGCCGCGCCGAGCGATGAAGCCGTTCAGCGAATCGATTTCGGTTTTTTTGCCGCGCACCATATCCTGGGCCGTGGAACTACGCGTTGCCGCCATTTGTTGCGCAATTTTGTGTGCGCCGGCCAGAGCGGCTTTGGGATCTTCGAGGCCCGCCGGCTGCACGCCTGAGGCTTTGGCGACGGCCAGAACTTCGTACACCGTCGTCTCGAGGAGTTGTTTGGCGTCAGCACTGGCGATGATTTCTCCGTAGGTCACCTTGCCCAGAGCGGAGATGGCGTTCAACGCGCAATTCCAAACCAACTTGGTCCAAAGTTCTCCCGGCAGGTTTTCGGAAATGCGGCAAGGTACGTTTGCGCGATTGAATACCGCAGCGACACGTTCCGTGGTTTCATTTTTCGGACCGAGTACCAGATCGCCGCGCCCGACGTGTTTCACAGTTCCTGGCGAGGGAACGGACGCCGCAACATACACTGCGGCCGGTAAAGCTTTGAGGCCGGAAGCAGCTTCAATTTGTTCGGCATTATCTACGCCGTTCTGCATGCTGATGACGATCGCGTCTCGCTCGAGAACTTTTGCAAGGTCGCGGGCAGTTTCGGCAGTGTCGGTGGTCTTCACGCAAAACAAAATAATTTCCGCGCCACGAGCGGCAGACAAATCCGTTGCGGCGTTGACTTTCACTCGCTCCTGGAACTGAACGGTATCGAGAAACAGCCCGTTGTGCTTTACGGCATCGACGAAGGGCCCGCGCCCGATGAAAGTTACCGGGGCTCCGGCTCGTGCCAGCATTCCGCCAAAGTAGCCGCCAACTGCGCCAGCGCCCACGACAGCGATTTTTGGCCAATGATCAGCCGCGTGTGGAATTTGTTCTTCCGAATCGGAAGTGCTCATACCGTGATCACCGAGATCAGGCGATCGATATCGCGCTCATTGTTGTAGACGTACGGCGATACGCGTATTTTTCCTTCACGCAAGCTGGTGATGACATTTTCTTTTCGCAATTTTTCGTAGAACTCTTTGGTTTTCTCCGGACTGCGGGCCTGGAAACAGCCATACGGGCCGCGCTGTTTATGCTCAAGCGGGCTGGCCACGACAAAGCGATCCGGCGGCAAGCGCGAGAACAGAAGATCGATCAATTTATGATTGTGCGTGGTGACTGTTTCCACGCCGACGCGCAGGACCAGTTCAAGACCGGCATCCATGGCAGCGAGATTGTAGTAATTCGCTGTTTCCGCGGCATCGTAACGGCACGCGGCCAGCACCGGTTTTGGATCGGCGAAAGCGAGCGCGGCAAAATTGTCCGCGCCTTCCGCTGCCATCCAGTAAAAGGGGCCCGCACGCATTTTTGAAATGCGTTCGGTGCGAGCCCAGAAAAATCCTGTGCCGAATGGGCCGAGCAGCCACTTGTATCCAGCGCAAACCATGAAGTCCGCGCCGAGTTGATTCACGTTGATGGGAACTGCGCCGCAGCACTGGCTGACATCGAGCAAAAGCAGCGTACCTTGCGCGTGGCAGGCGGCGGCAAGCCGCGCGGCGTCCAGCATCACTGCATTGTCGAAGCGCACCAGGCTGACGGAAACGAGCCGCGTCCGCGGCGTCAGCGCGGAAATGAAATCATCGGCGGTGAGAAAGCGCTCGCGCGGCGAAATCACTTTCAATTTGATTTTTTCGCGTTCTTCCATCGGCTTCCAGGTGGTGTATTGCAGCGGGAATTCGCTGCTCGCGGTGAGTACTTCGTCGCCTGCGTTCCAGGTCAGCCCGTACGCCACGGCCAGCATGCCGGAGCTTGCGCCGGAAGTCAGCGCGATTTCTTCCGGCTTGCCGCCAATCAGTTTTGCAATGGAGGCGCGAATCTTATTTGGCGTGTCGAAGTATGCGGTGTCCGGAATGTGATGCGGAAATTTCTTCCACTCGATCGCGGATTGCAAGGCGCGAATGGCGGATTTCGGGACGGGACTCTGCCCAGCGAGATTGAGGTAGGTCGCGCCTTCAAATTCGTGCCACTCCTGGCGCCAATCGGTTGCGGTTGTAGTTTGTGCGGTGGAGGTAATGGGGGATGCCATGAGTTACGCTCCTTCGGCTGTGGCGTTCATTTTACAGGCTCCCATGGTTCCGGTGAGGAGCGTGGCAGACAAGAGCCAAATTGGGAAAGTTTGAACGCGAGGAATCGCCCAAAATGGCAGCAGCCTCGAGTAAAGCTTGAGTCTGCTGCCGGCGAGGATCACACTCCGCGAGCCGCCCCCTCTATGGCGGAGGTGGAGTGTTTTTCGGTAACGCACACCGGGCTTCCACGGCTCGACACCGGTCCCGTCGAGCAGCGATAGAAGAGGAACCGGAGGCGCACTGGCGGAGCCCGCACCGGCAAGCTCATTTGGCTCTCCGCCTGGCAGCACCAGGAAGTCTCCCTCGCGCAGATCGTAAGCGTCGTTTCGCGGTCTCGATGCGGGCCCTGCCTGAAAGTACGGCGTAGCAGCGTAACAGCGAAGCAGGACGTCCATCACAAGGACAAAATTAAAGGAGTTCAAATGCGTGTCTTTCTTACCGGTGCTACAGGTTTCATCGGTTCTGCGATTGTGATCGTCACCTTCGGACCAATCGGAGCCCGGAGCGAAGAGGCCCGCCGCGGACGGCGGCGCCTACCACGGCAACGTCAAAAGCAAAAAACGGCGATGAGCACGTGGACTGCCACGAAACAGCGATGGTATGAGGCATTGTGGAAAAGAAAGAAGGAACAATGGCATAACATTTGTGCATCAAGACAAGAAGCAGCGGCGTAAAGCCGATGCTAGACAAGGCGAATGCAGGCCGGATAATTTTGTCTGCGCTAGAAGTGGGAGCGGAGTTCGCGGAAGGCTGGGAGGATGACGAGTTTGCCGGAGCCGGACATTACGGGTTCGTGCTCCATGTGCCAGGTGTGTGGGTGAGGGATGTAGACGGCGTTGAGGCCGACTTTCATAGCGGGGTTGATGTCGCTGCGCGGGCTGTTACCGATCATCCAGCCGTGCGCTTTGACGATTTTGTGTTTGTTCACCAACCCGGTGTAGGTGACGGTGTCTTTTTCGGGAACGATTTCGATGGCTTCAAAAAAGCCTTGCAAACCGGAGCGCTGCACTTTTGCGGATTGTTCGGCGGGCTCGCCTTTGGTGAAGAGAATCAGGCGATGGCGTTCGGTCAGGTAGGCGAGAGTTTCCGGTACGCCATCGAGAATTTTTGGCGGCGTGCTTTCCAGTTCGATCACGCGCTGGTGAATTTCGGCCAGGGTTTCACGTTTTGCCATTTGATCGGCAAGTTTCAAGTACGTTTCTTCGAGCGAACGGCCGAAGCTGCGCACGCCGTAACCGTACTGGCGAATGTTTTTGCGTTCGGTCTCGTTGAGGATGTGACGGATGTAGGCGCGAGCGTAGCCGCACGGCTCGGTGAGGGTGATGAAGTCTTCGATCAGTTTTTCGAAGAAGACGTTGTTCTCCCAGAGGGTGTCGTCGGCGTCGATCATCAGGGTGTGGCGTCGCATGGTTGGTATTGAGGTTGTGTCCTTAGAACGTTGGATTAAAAATCGAGCCAAGCACTTCCGGTTGAGATTCTTCGGGCATCCCTGCCTGCGCAGGCAGGCTTGTCGGATGCCCTCAGAATGACAATTTTGCTTCGTTGCGAATACCCTTGAGTGGCAATTCTCCTTCTGTTGTGGATGCTTCTTTTGTTGCAGATGCTTCCAAATTGCCGAGCATCCTTTCTTGTGCGGACTGCGTTTAAGCGGACTGCCCAGGTTCTGGTAAATCTTAAAAAAGCTAGTGTAACAGCCGAAGCGCATCTTCCGCGATCTGCGCAGCGGCGTTCGGACGGGACATGGCTGCGGCAGCGTTGCGCATTTCCGCCATTCGTGAAGTGTCATCGAGCAACTTCGCGATTTTCCAGGCGGCAGCGGGAAGATTATTGCAGCGGATGGCAGCGCCTTGCTCGAGAAGATGGTCGGCGTTACGAAATTCCTGGCCGGGGATGGGTTCGATCAGTGCCATGGGCAAATGGCGAGCGAGAGCTTCGGAGGTTGTGAGGCCGCCGGCTTTGCCGATCATCAGGTCAGCGGCGGCCATGTACTGGTCCATTTGCGTAGTGAAGCCGACGGGCACGAGGCGCGCCGCGCCACCTGTTAAGATTCCTGCGGAGCGGGCAATTTCGTCCAGGCGCTTTTTCATTTTTTCTGATTTACCGGCGATGGCCACAAGCTGCCAGGGTTTTTGCAAAGCGAGAAGATCGCGCACGAGTTGCTCGAGTGGGCCCACGCCGTATCCGCCAGCCGACAAGAGCAGTACGGGAGATTTGGCGTCCAGCTTCAGTTCACTTCGCGCAGCGGCGCGATCCAACGGCACGGCGAAGAGCGGGTCGATGGGAATTCCTGTAACGCGGAGGATGTCACGCAGAACTCCAATACCGGCCAGATACTCGGCGGCTTCGGGAATCGCGACGTAGTATCGACTGACCATTCGACACAGCCACATGGCGTGCACGTCGTAGTCGGTAACGACGATGGCGTTTTTGGCGTGGAGTTTCTTTTTCGCGATGAGCCAGGCAATGATTTCCGCGGGGAGAAAATGCGTGGCAACGCATAGGTCGGGCTGCACATTCTTCAACATGCGGATCATAGGCTGGGAGTTCAAGCGATCGAGCGCGAGGCGCCGACGGGGATTCTGCCAGGGTTGATCGGTGCGCTCGTAGATCACACCCATCAAGTCGGGAGCGCGGCGCACCATGGAGATGTAAGTTTTGTCGTACGCGCGCTGAAAGAGTTTGCTGACGTATTCGATGGCGTCGATGTGCTGTACGCTGCAATCGCCTCGCGCGGCGAACGCTTTTTCAAGGGCTTGGGCGGCGCGGACATGGCCGGCTCCTGAGGACGCAGATAGCAGCAGCACGCGTGGTTTGCGGGTCATTTGGAATGGTTATTGCGGCAGGTTTTCGAAGGCAGGAATGCAGAGAACAACAGAGTCATGCTTGCTTCCGGGCGCTGGAAGCGAGTTTTTCCAGGATGCCGCGGGCAATTTTTTGTGATTCGCCAAAGCGGGTCAGATATTCCTGAAATTCATGATTGATGGATTTCGCGTCTTGAACGCCGAGTTCGTGGCGAAGAATCATATCGCGCAATTTTACGGGATGCGGCAGAAGTGCGTCTTCCTGCAGTTCTTCCAACGCGATCGCAGCGTCATAGTGGTACATCGCGGCCTCCCAGGTGGGTTGGTTCCAAGAGATTGTACTCGCTCGCGCGCGGCAGCGAAATGCAGAGAGGTAGCGGTGGCAGTTAAAATCAGTTCACAGGGTGAAGGAATTCGTAGCGATCGATCCTGGCGCCTATGCCTTTGACGCCGTTTTTCGTGGGCTCGACGCGGACTACGTGACCCTGACATCGAATGTTGACGTCGCCGGAACGCGTCACCTGCTCGGGGAGAGTAATTACAAATTCGATGCTGCTGCCGATTTTAAATTCGGCTTCGGCGACAAAATATAGTCCGCGGTAACTCACGTCGCGGGTTTGCGCTTGGAGTGCCTCGGATTGCGCATCTTTCGGCAAGAGACGAACGGGCAGGCGCATACTGAATCGTCGAGCTTCGCGGCGGTCTGCTCC
>Ga0070709_10001498_pt1 | contig 12626 bp, 10 predicted proteins | sample LARL51metaG_FD_65449 | JGI IMG/M metagenome (GOLD analysis project Ga0070709, IMG submission 65449) | Corn, switchgrass and miscanthus rhizosphere microbial communities from Kellogg Biological Station, Michigan, USA - LAR L5-1 metaG | ecosystem: Host-associated > Plants > Roots > Rhizosphere ...
ATGGAGGCGGCGATGGCAGAGGTGGACAAGGCGGGCGACACCTCAGCTTGGTGCGAGAACATTCTTAAGCGCTTTCCGGAAGACGTCATTAAATAAGCGAGAAATACGTGCGTAGATCGATCGGAACTCTATTCACCTCCCGCAGTTGGGGCTTAGCCCAGCGCGAGGAGGATTATTCCAGATGAAACACACAGCAATTGCTTTGACCTTCGCAACGTTGCTCTTGGCCGGAGCGCCCGCACTGGCCGAAAGCCCTGCAGAGGTCCCTGCTCCTGGTCCAGATTCGGCTCCGCCGGTTGCGCCGTATGATGCAAACGCCGCACCGATTGTGATGCCTGTACCGGAGCCCAGGAAAAACACCGGCGCGTTGAATCCCGATACGCCGGACCCCACCAAGAACACCCCAGGGGCGGAGTCAAAGAACTGACTTCGGTCTGCAGGTCAAAGACCGCAATGGCCGTAGAAGCCTTGTAATCTCTATCTTTGGCGGAGAGGGAGGGATTCGAACCCTCGAGACGGTTGCCCGCCTACACGCGTTCCAGGCGTGCGCCTTCGACCACTCGGCCACCTCTCCTTGGAAAAAATGCCGCACTATAGCCGAGCGACCCCGAGGTTCAAGCAAACCTCGGCGCCGCGGGTCCGTTCACGCCCGCCTCAAGCAAGGCTGATTTGAACGCGGACCGGCAATGGACTATGTAAGCGGGAAAGCAATCACCCGCTATAGAAGGTCATGCTTACTCTCATACGCCTGGTAGGCGTCTGGTTTCTCTTGCTCGCCATGGTCGCCGCCGTGATCGACGCCACCAAAAGTCTCGCGGGTGGCGGCGCATGGGTAGTGACTCCGATGGGCGAGCAGTGGAAGGCGCTGAACGCCCAGAGCCTCGACGCCGCGAAAAACTGGGTCCAGACCCATGCCGGCCCGTATCTCTGGGACCCGGTTATCGCCACCATCCTGCATGCCCCGACCTGGGTCGTGTTCGGCATCTTGGGGGTTCTGCTCTATTGGCTCGGCCAGAAGCGCAAGCCCGTAGAGGTGTTCATCAACTAGGGGGATTTGATCGGGGCAAGCTCTTTCACTCAAACGGAGACCTCCATGTTCACCTTGAAGCGCAAGCCTCTCTCGATGCCCTCCCGGATCAGGCACTGCCTAGCCGCGCCACACCCATCCCGACCGCAAAGACCCATTTCGTGAACGGCGCCGCGCTCAAAGGCCCCTATCCCCAAGGCTCGGAGATGGCTCTATTTGGACTTGGCTGCTTCTGGGGCGCGGAGCGGAAGTTCTGGGAGACCCCAGGCGTGTATGTGACCGCGGTCGGCTATGCCGGGGGTCTCACGCCGAACCCGACCTATGAAGAGGTCTGCTCAGGTCGCACGGGGCATAACGAGGCAGTGCTCGTGGTCTATGACCCTAAGCACGTCAGCTATGACGAGCTCTTGAAGGTGTTCTGGGAGGCCCACGACCCGACCCAAGGCATGCGCCAAGGGAACGACGTCGGCACGCAGTACCGCTCCGGCATCTACTACTTTTCCGAGGCGCAGAAGCGCGCGGCGGAGGCCTCGAAGGCGGCCTATGAAAAAGCGCTGAAGGCGAAGGGGCTCGGCCCCATCACCACTGAGATCCTGCCGGCGCCAGAGTTCTATTTCGCCGAGGACTATCACCAGCAATATCTCGCCAAGAACCCGCACGGTTATTGCGGGCTCGGCGGCACCGGCGTCTCATGCCCGATCGGCACCGGGGTCGGCGCCTAGTCTCGGCTGCGGATGAAGCCTACGATGTCCTTGGTCTTGGCAAGGATCGGGTCGGCGATGGCGTGAGCGCGGCGAGCGCCGTCAGCGAGGATGCAGTCGATCTCGACCGGGTCGGCCATCAGGCGCCTCATCTCATCGCCGATCGGCGTCAGCTTGCTCGCGGCAAGCTCGGCCAGCGCATCCTTGAACTTCGAGAAGGGCGAGCCGCCGAATTCGCGCAACACCTGTTCTTTGCTCGTGTCGGCGAGCCCGGCGTAGATGCCGACGAGATTGTCGGCCTCGGGCCTCGTCTCGAGCCCCTTCACCTCTGAGGGCAGAGGCTCGGGATCCGTCTTGGCCTTCCTGATCTTCTTGGCGATGGCGTCAGCATCATCGGTAAGGTTGATGCGCGTCATGTCGGATTCGTCCGACTTCGACATTTTCTTGGTGCCGTCGCGCAAGTTCATCACCCGCGTGGCGGGGCCGGTGATCAAAGGCTCGGGCAGCGGGAAGAAGCCGTCGGGATAGCCTGCGCGCGCAATCGTCTTGGCGAAATCGTTGTTGAACTTCTGCGCGATGTCGCGGGCAAGCTCGAGATGCTGCTTCTGGTCCTCGCCGACCGGCACGTGGATCGCGTGATAAAGCAGAATGTCGGCAGCCATCAGGTTCGGATAGACATAGAGACCTGCCGATGCGTTCTCGCGGTCCTTGCCCGCCTTCTCCTTGAACTGGGTCATGCGATTGAGCCAGCCGATGCGCGCCACGCAGTTGAAGATCCAGGCAAGCTCGGCATGGCCCGACACCTGGCTCTGGTTGAACACGATGTGGCGCTTGGGGTCGATGCCCGAGGCAATGAACGCCGCCGTCACCTCGCGCGTGTTATGCGTAAGCTCGTCCGGGTCCTGGAACACGGTAATGGCGTGCAGATCGACCACGCAATAGAGGCAATCATGCTCGGCCTGGAGCGCCACGAATTTGGTGATGGCGCCCAGATAATTGCCGAGATGCAGATTGCCGGTCGGTTGCACGCCGGAGAAGACGCGGGTCTTGGTCTTGGTCTTTTGCATGGTTTGGCCCTAGCGCCCGCGGGTTATGGCGTGACGCTTAGGGCGAGGCAAGGGCTCGCTCATCGGGCTCGGCGCAAGCCACCTCCATTTGGCGTATCTGCTCGGCGATCGAGACGGTGCGCTCGGCCATGCCAAGATGCAGTCGCTCCACCATGCGGCCTTCCACGACGATGACGCCCTTCTGCTTGTTCTCGGGCCGGCTGAAGGCATCGATGATCTTGCGCGACCACTCGACTTCCTCGCGCGTCGGCGAGAAGATTTCGTTGCAAGGCGAGACCTGGCTCGGGTGGATCAGCGTCTTGCCGTCCATGCCGAGCGTGCGGCCCCGCTCGCATTCCTCGCGCAAGCCAAGCTCGTCCTTGAAGTCGTTATAGACGCCGTCGATGATGTCGAGGCGATAGGCGCGCGCGGCGGCGAGCGTCATGGCGAGCCAAGGCACGACGGCGAAGCGGTCATGCAGGGCGCGGGCGCGCGACTCCTTGATCAGATCGTTGGTGCCCATGACCAGGCAGCACAGGCGATTCTCCTCATAGACCGCGGTCGCGGCGATGCTGCGTGCATTCAGGATCGCCATCGGAGTTTCCATCATCGCCCACAGCCTGATCTTCTGAGACGCATGCACGCCTTGCAGGATCTTGGCGACGCTGATGATGTCGCCGGGATGCATGACCTTAGGCACGAGGATCGCATCGGGCTCAGCGTCGCAGGCGGCGAGCAGGTCTTCGGTGCCCCACGGCGTCTCGAGCGCGTTCACTCTGATGACGATCTCGCGGCCGCCATAACCGCCGTTCTTGACAGTGGCGCAGACCTGATCGCGGGCGAGCGGCTTGGCGTCCGGCGCCACCGCATCTTCGAGGTCGAAGATCAGGGCATCGGCGGCGATGGTCTTGGCTTTTTCGAGGGCCCGCTCGTTCGAGCCCGGCATGTAGAGCACGCTTCGGCGTGGCCGGCCTTGCATTTTGCCTGTTCTCCTGCTGCAGCGCAGCATAAACGAGGATGCGGAATTCGCCAATGGTCCGGCCTAGGCACCTATCTCTTTGATGATGTGTTGGATTTTTGTGGCTCTGAACAGCTCTGCGGCTGCCAGGTAAACGACCAGTCCCACGCCTACGAGCGTGATGAGTGCTGCCGCTTGCGCGACCAGTCCGCTCGCAGGCGCAAACCAGGGAGCGAGGAGCTTAACCAGAGCAAACACCACGCCGGCCATGACCGCGCTTGCCGCGCAAATGCCGGCAAAGCGGCGGCGGAAGGTCTGGTCGAGCTTGAAGCTGTCGCGGCGCTTAAGTGTGGCAACGAGCAGCCCGAGATTGATCCAGCCCGAGAGCATGGTGGCGATGGCGATTCCAGTGGCTCCGATAGCCATGAATAAGACAAAGCTCAGTACGGCGGTGGAGACCATGGCGATGCCGGCGTAGAGCATCGGCGTCTTGGTGTCCTCGCGGGCGAAGAAGCTCGGATGCAGCACCTTGATCATCACATAGGCCGGAAGCCCGAGCGCGAGCGCCGACAGCATCGCTGCGGTCGCCTGCGTATCCGCGGCCGTGAACGCGCCGCGCTCGAACAAGACGCGCATGATCGGGCCGGAGGCGATGGCAAGCGCGATCGCTGCCGGCATGGTGAGAAGCAGCGCAAACTCGAGCGCGCGGTTCTCACTTTCGAGCACAGCGGCGTGGTCGCCTGAGCGAAGCTTGTGACTGAGGTCGGGCAATAGCACGACGCCGATAGCGACCCCGATTACGCCCAAGGGAAGCTGGAAGATACGCTCCGCGAAATAGAGCCAGGATACGACGCGATCCTGCAGCGTGGCGATGATGGTGGAGATGACCATGGTGAACTGGGCCATGCCGCCGGCGATCACGCCGGGCGCCGCAAGCGCCACGAGCCTTTGCATCTCAGGCGTGAGGCGTGGTCGCTCTAGGGGCACGCGCATACCGATTTTGGCGGCGGCTAGGGCTACGACTATCACCTGCAACACGCCTGAGGCGGTGATGCCCCAGGCCAACGCAATTCCCGTTGTGGTCTGAGCGCCGCCGAGCGCGACCACCGCAAGCAGCACTATGATGAGCACGACGTTGAGCAAGGTCGGCGCCAGCGCGGCTATGGCAAAGCGACCGAGCGCATTCAAAGCCCCGGTATAGAGCGCGACCAGCGACATGAAGACGAGATAGGGCAGCGCGATGCGCGCGAGCATGACGGCAAGATCGAATTTTGCCGGGTCGCGCGCGAAGCCCGGCGCAAGCACGAGCATGAGCCAAGGCATGGCGATTTCCGCCAGCACAGTGAAGAGGACAAGAATGAGACTGAGGCCGGCGAGCGCCTGGCCGGCAAAGACTTGCGCGGCATTGGGCCCATCGCCATGGAGGCGCTTCGCGAAAAGTGGAATGAAGGCCGCGTCGAAGGCGCCTTCGGCGAACAGGCGGCGGAACATGTTGGGCACGCGGAATGCCACGAAAAAGGCATCGGCCACGTAGGAAGTGCCGAGCACCGCAGCGACCAGCACATCGCGGATAAAGCCGAGCACGCGGCTTAGAATCGTTATCGAACCGACGGTGGCGAAGCCGCGATAAAGCTTCATCAGGCAGGTAGCAACGCCGGCTCTTGGCGCGCTTGGAGCGCCTTAATCAGGCGCTCGCGGATGGCGCCTTCGCGGCTCGTGCTCGTGATCTTCTTGCCGGTGAGGTCGGTGACGTAGAACACGTCGACCGCCTTCTCGCCGAAGGTCGCAATATGCGCCGAGGCGATGTCGAGATTGAGATCGGAGATCTCGCGCGTCACGTCATAGAGCAGGCCGGGCCGGTCGAGGCCATTGACCTCGATCACGGTGAGCGCGTCCGACAGAGTATTGTCGATCATCACCTGCGGCTCGACCCTGAAGGCCGACAGCTTCGCCTTCGGCTTGCGTTTGTTCATGACAACCTCGGAAAGGCGGACATCACCCCGCAGCAGCTTCTCGATGGTCTGGGCGATTTTCTTGGCGCGTCGCTCCTCATCCTCGGCGTGGTCGAACTCGCGCTCAAGGTGAATCGTGTCGAGTGCCATGCCGTCGCGCGTGGTTGAGATCTGGGCGTCGACGATGTTCGCCCCGGCACCGGTGCAAGCGCCTGCCACCATGGCAAGCAGGCGCGGGTGGTTCGGCGCGAGCAGTGTGACCTCGGTTACGCCGCGGAAAGCATCGGTGGCGATATGGGTGACAATCGGCTGCTTCTGCGCCTCGGCGTCGCGGACGAGCTTGGCGTGCTCGGCGATGACGTTGAGATCGGTCCTCAGCCAATAAGATGGGTAATGGCGATCGACGAAGTGCTCGAGATCGTCTTTCGGCCAGCCGGCAAGTTGCTCGCGCAGGGCGTCCTGGGCACGAGCCACACGCTCGCTGCGGCTCAAGGTCAGATGGCCGCCGCCGAGCAGAGGCTCGGTCTCGAAATAGAGCGTGCGCAAGAGCTGTCCCTTCCATCCCGTCCACACTCCCGGGCCTACCGCCCGGATGTCAGCCACCGTCAGAAGGAGAAGCAGCTTAAGCCGTTCGCGGCTCTGCACCAGCGCGGCAAAATCCCGGAGTGTCTTGGGGTCGTTCAGGTCACGGCTCTGCGCGAACAGGCTCATGGTGAGGTGATGCTCGACGAGCCAAGCAGCGGTCTCGGTCTCGGAGGCGTTCAATCCGAAGCGCGGACCAAGCTCCCGAGCGATGCGCGCGCCGACAATCGAATGATCCTCCTCACGCCCCTTGGCGATGTCGTGCAAGAAGGCCGCGACGTAAAGGGCGCGGCGATTGTCGATGGTGCGCACGATCTCGGTCGACACCGGATGCTCGTTGGCGAACCTTCCCCGCTCGATGCCGGAGAGGAAGCCGATAGTCCTGATCAGATGCTCGTCAACCGTGAAGTGGTGATACATGTTGAACTGCATCATCGACACCACGCGGCCGAAATCGGGAATGAAGCGGCCGAGCACGCCGGCCTCGTTCATCTTGCGCAACACGCCCTCCGGGTCGCGCGAATCCATCAGGAGCCGCATGAACAGGCGGTTGGCCGCGACCTCGTTGCGCAGCTTGTCGTCGATCAGCCGGACATTGGCGCGCACGTCGCGCAGCACTTCCGGCGAGAACGAGGCCTGATGCTCGTCGGCAAGCACGAACAACTTGATGAAGTTCACCGGATCCTTGGTGAAAGTCTCTTTGCTCACGGCGTAGATGCGGCCGTTCTCGATGCGGAAGTCCGAGGTTCGCCTGAGCTTGGCGCGCCTCCGCCAGCTGAACGGCGCAAGTAGCGTGTCGAGCGCGGGCAGCGACTTGAGTTGCTTCAACTCGAGGGCGGAGCAGACGGTCCCGGTCAGTTCGCCCACCTCCTTGGCTATGAGGAAGTAATGCCGCATGAAGCGCTCGACTGCGCTTAAACCTGCGTGGCCCCGATAGCCGAGCCGTTCCGCCATGAGTTCCTGCACCTCGAAGCTCAGCCGCTCCTCAGGCCGCTCTGTCAAGAAATGCAGATGACAGCGCACCGACCAGAGGAAGCTCTCGCAGCGACGGAAGCTGCGATATTCGTGCGGCGTGAAAACGCCCGCCTCGACAAATTCGGCCTCGGCTTTGTCGGGATAAAGATGCTTGGCGAGCCAGTGCAGGGTGTGCAGGTCGCGCAAGCCGCCTTTGCCGTCTTTGACGTTAGGCTCGACGAGATAGCGCGAGGCGCCGGCGCGGGCATGACGGGCATTCTGCTCGGCGAGCTTGGCCTCGACGAACGGCCGCGCATTACCTTCGAGCACTTCTTTGCGGAACCGGTGATGGAAATCGGCATAGAGCGCCTCATCGCCGAGAAGCAGCCGTGAGTCGAGCAGCGCGGTGCGGATGGTCATGTCCGACAGACTGAGTCGGATGCATTGATCGATGTTGCGGGTGGCGTGCCCGACTTTGAAGCCAAGGTCCCACAGGAGGTAAAGCATGTACTCGGCAACGCTCTCGCCCCAGGCAGTCTGCTTGTAGGGAAGCAGAAACAGGAGGTCGATGTCGGAGCCCGGCGCAAGCAGCCCGCGGCCGTAGCCGCCTTGGGCCACCACCGCCATGCGCTCGGCGATCGAGGGATTGTCGGCGCGGTAGACGTGGGTTGTGGTGAACTCGAAGGCGAGCCTGATCAAGGCGTCCTGGAAAGCCGAGAGACCCTCGGCGCAGGCCCTGCCGTCGCCATCCCGTTCGAGCTGGCGCCTGGCTGCGGTCCGCGCCTCCTCGACGAGCCGGCGCAAACGCTCGACCAGAGCCATGCGGAGCGTGGAATCCTGCCCGGAATGACTATGGGCAAGCTCCGCCGCCTCCTGGCGCAGAAGGTCGAAGTCGAAATAGGGCGCTGTTAACGGTGCTGGCTGGTCCATAGGCGTTGCGCGAAAGTTTAGCACATGGGCGCTTTAGGCTTCGCTGGCAAGCAATGCCTTGAGGCGGTAGAGCGCCTCGAGCGCCTCCCTCGGCGTCATGGCATCCGGGGCTAGCCCGGCGATCGCTTCTTCAAGGCGCGATTTGAGGTCAGGCTTGGGATCAGCCACGCCTTTGGCGGCCCTGAATAACGGCAAATCGTCGGCGAGATCGGCAGGTTTGGGGCGTCCATCGGCCTTCTCGAGCGCGCTCAGCACCTCATTGGCGCGAGCCAGCACGGAAGAAGGCAGACCGGCGAGCTTTGCCACGTGAATGCCGTAGGAACGGTCGGCCGCGCCCGCGACGACGCGGTAGAGAAATACGATCTCCTCGCGCCATTCCTTGACCTCCGCGGTGGCGTTCGCCGCACACGGGAGCTTGTCGGCGAGCGCGGTGAGCTCGTGGTAGTGGGTGGCAAACAGCACGCGCGACCGGTTCACCTCGTGCAGGTATTCGAGCGCGGCCCAGGCGATTGACAATCCATCGAAGGTCGCTGTGCCGCGCCCGATCTCGTCGAGCACGACGAAGGACCGTTCCGTCGCCTGATTGAGGATCGATGCAGTCTCGACCATCTCGACCATGAAGGTCGAGCGGCCGTGGGCGAGATCGTCGGCGGCGCCGACGCGGCTGAACAGGCGATCGATGATGCCGATATGTGCGCGCCGCGCCGGAACGAAGGAGCCCGATTGCGCGAGCACGACGATGAGCGCGTTCTGCCGCAGGAAGGTCGATTTGCCCGCCATATTAGGGCCGGTGACAACGAGGATACGCGTGCCCTCGCTCGATCTTCTATCCCCGAGCTTGCAATGATTGCCGACAAAGCTTGCGCCGTCAGCGCGCCGCAAATTCTGCTCGACCATAGGGTGGCGCCCGTCTTCGACATCGAACACGAGCGTGCCATCGATCTTGGGACGCACATACTTCTGCTCGATCGCCAGCTCGGCAAGGCCGGCATAGTGGTCGAGATCGGCTAGGGCCGCGCTCGCCGAGGCAAGCTCTTGCTGCTCGGCAAGAACCTCCGCGGTGAGCTCCGCAAACATCTCAAGCTCGAGCGCGAGCGCCCGATCTGCCGCTTGCGTGATCTTCGCCTCGAGCTCCGAGAGCTCCGGCGTCGAGAAGCGCACGACATTGGCAAGCGTCTGCCGGTGGATGAAGGTCTCGACATGCGGCGGCTTGGTCAGGACAGCGCCGTTGAGCGCGGTGACCTCGACGAAATAGCCGAGCACATTGTTGTGGCGCACCTTCAGTGACTTGATGCCGGTGGCCTCGGCATAGGTCGCCTGTAAACCGGCAATGACTTGGCGGCTTCCATCACGCAAGCGACGGTGCTCGTCGAGATCGGGATTTGCGCCCCCACGGATGAAGCCGCCGTCGCGAGGATTAACTGGAAGACTCTCCGCGAGCGCCGCCGCGAGCTCGTCCGCGACGTGGGCAGGCGCGGCCCTGAGGCGCCCTGCAATCGAAGCAAGCTCCGGCGCTAACCCGAGCGCGGCGCCAGCGCGATTCAGATTTTCCGAGAGAGAGTGGGCGGAATTGATGGCCTCCTTCACCGCCGCGAGATCGCGTGGACCGCCGCGTCCCAAGGCAAGCCGCGCAAGCGCCCTGGCGAGATCAGGCGCTGCCTTGAGCTCCTCGCGCAGCGTCTGACGCAGCCGCGGCTCGTTGGCAAGATAAGCAACCGCATCAAGGCGCGCGTTCAACACATCCACATCGGTGAGCGGGCTGCCGAGCCGGCTTGCGAGTTCGCGGGCGCCTGCCGCGGTGACCGTGCGGTCGACGGCCGCGAGCAGGCTCCCTGCGCGTGAACCTTGATTCGAGCGCATCAGCTCGAGATTTGCGCGGGTCGCTGCATCAATGAAGAGCAGGCTGCCGGCGCTCTCCTTGCGCGGCGGGCGCAGAAGCGGGGTTTTGCCGACCTGAGTGATCTCCACATAGGTTAGGAGACCTGCGAGCGCCGCGAGCTCTGGCCGCGTGAACTCGCCGAAGGCGTCAAGCGCAGCCACGCCCAGCCGAGACTTCAGCGCGCGTTCGCCGCGGAGCGAATCGAAATGGGCCCGAGGACATGGCGTTAGCTCGGCGCCTGCCTCGTGGATGAGGCGCCGAAGCTCACCATCGCCTGCGATATCGTCGCCCGCGAGCACCTCGCCGGGTTTGAGCCGCGCAAGGTCCCCGGCAAGATCGCCCAGGCGCACCGACGAGGCGATCAGTTCGCCGGTCGAGATGTCGAGAGAAGCAAGGGCGTAGTTAGGCTCGACGCCGTCTTTTTCAGGCGCGCGAAACAGTGAGGTGAGGAAATTGTGGGCGCGCGCATCGAGCAGCGTCTCCTCGGTTAGGGTGCCGGGTGTGACGAGACGCACGACGTCACGGCGCACCACTGCCTTGGGCCCTCGCTTTTTCGCTTCGGCGGGGTCCTCGATCTGCTCGCAGACCGCGACGCGGTGGCCCTGGGCAATTAGGCGCTGGAGATAATCGTCGGCTGAATGGACCGGTACGCCGCACATGGGAATGTCGGCGCCCAAATGCTTGCCGCGCTTGGTCAGTGCGATGCCGAGCGCGCGAGACGCGACCTCCGCGTCGCCGAAGAACAGCTCGTAGAAATCGCCCATGCGATAGAAGAGCAGGCAGTCGGCATTGGCCGCCTTGATTTCCAAGTATTGGGCGATCATCGGCGTGGCGACAGTGGCCTCCTCGCCGCGCGCGACGCTTTGCGGGGCTTTCCCCCTAGCGCTAGAAGGCCCGGCCCTCGCTTCCGTCTCGGCCATGGTCAAGGCCTAGCTTCTCGCCCCCTCCCGCACAAGGCCGCGAGGCACAGAGTTGGGGAAAGGGCTTTTCCGGGCTTTCCGTCTCCTCTAGGGTGCGCCGCAAATTTTGCCAGGAGACCCGACCATCATCCGCCCCTCCAAACGCGCGCTCGACGTGCTTCGTCCCATCAGCTTCGAGCGCGCGGTTTCGCGCCATGCAGAGGGGTCTTGCCTCGTCCGCTTCGGCGAAACGCATGTGCTGTGCACGGCGACTGCCGGCGAGCCGGTGCCGCCCTGGCTCAAGGGATCAGGCCGCGGCTGGGTCACCGCGGAATACGGCATGCTGCCGCGCGCGACTTCAGAGCGGACGCGGCGCGAGGCCTCGGCAGGCAAGCAATCCGGCCGTACGCAAGAGATCCAGCGCCTGATTGGCCGCTCCCTCCGCGCCGTCACCGATCTCGCTGCGCTTGGCGAGAAGCAGATCATCGTCGACTGCGACGTGCTTCAGGCCGACGGCGGCACACGCACCGCTTCCATCACCGGCGCCTGGGTCGCCCTTCACGACGCGCTCGCCTGGATGGCCGCGCGCAGCATGATCAAAACCAACCCGCTTCGCGATCACGTCGCTGCTGTGTCCTGCGGGCTCTATGGCGGCGAGGCGGTTCTCGATCTCGATTACGCCGAGGATTCCGAAGCCGACGCCGACGCCAATTTCGTGATGACGGGATCAGGCGGCATCGTCGAGGTACAGGGCACGGCTGAAACCGAACCCTTCACCCAGGAGCAATTCGACAGGCTGATGATGCTCGCCCGCCAAGGCATCGCCGAGCTCGTGGCCTTGCAGAAGCTCACCGTTGCTTAAACCCGGTACGCTCCGTCCCGGCACGACGCTCGTGATCGCAAGCCACAACGAAGGGAAGGTGCGGGAGCTGGCGGAGCTGTTCGCACCTTACGGAATCAGGTGCGTCTCGGCGGCTTGCCTTCGCCTGCCCGAGCCCGAGGAGACTGGCGATAGCTTCACCGAGAATGCGAAGATCAAGGCCATCGCTGCTGCCAAGGGCTCAGGGATGCTCTCACTCTCCGACGATTCAGGGTTGGAGGTCGAGGCGCTTGGCGGCGCGCCAGGCATCCATTCGGCCCGGTGGGGCGGTCCCAACAGAGCTTTCGATCTTGCCATGGCCCGAGTTCACCACGAGCTGAAGAAGCTCGGCACGTCCGACCGGCGCGCGAACTTCACTTGCGCGCTTGCTCTCGCCGTTCCCGACGGTGAGGCCGCAGCGTTTACCGGCCAGGTCTACGGCACCATCGTCTGGCCGCCGCGTGGGACCCGCGGCTTCGGCTATGATCCGATTTTCGTGCCCGAAGGCTATAGTGAGACCTTCGGCGAAATCGAACCGGACTTGAAGAACCAGCTCTCGCACCGCATGCGTGCTTTCGAGAAATTGATGTTTGCTACCTATGTCGATGAATGAGCCGTTCGGAATTTATGTGCATTGGCCGTTCTGCCTCGCCAAATGCCCGTATTGCGACTTCAACAGCCACGTGCGGCATGGCGGCATCGACGAGGCGCGGTTCCTCGCCGCCTATCTCGCCGAGCTCAACCATTTTGCAGCACTTGTACCTGCGCGAAGCGTCACCAGCATCTTCTTCGGCGGCGGCACGCCGTCTTTGATGCATCCGGCCACGGTGAGCGCGATC
>Ga0070709_10001501_pt1 | contig 12617 bp, 10 predicted proteins | sample LARL51metaG_FD_65449 | JGI IMG/M metagenome (GOLD analysis project Ga0070709, IMG submission 65449) | Corn, switchgrass and miscanthus rhizosphere microbial communities from Kellogg Biological Station, Michigan, USA - LAR L5-1 metaG | ecosystem: Host-associated > Plants > Roots > Rhizosphere ...
GCGATCAACTGAAGCTCGCGAGCGACACCATCCGGCCCGCGGGCGAGCCGCGGGCGAGCCGCGTCCCGCCGAGCCTCTACGACCCGCCGGAAGCACATCACGGCAGGGCCACCCCGGCCGGAGATGTCTGGGGGCTGGGCGTCACGCTGGTCGAGGCGCTCACCCAGAGTCTCCCATGGCCGGACGTGGCATCCAGGACCACGAGCCTGCCACCGTCCCTGCCGCCGGCCTTCGTCGATGCCGTGCAGCGTTGTCTGAGCCACGAACCCACCGCCCGACCGACGGTCGCCGAGCTCACTGCCGATTTCATGCGCGCACCGGCGGCGCCGGTCGTGCCCACGGCGCGGCCCGCCGCTCGCGAAGTCCCGCCGGCAGCCCCACAGTCCTCGCCCCGAGTGCGTCGGGGCGACACTGCCCTCATGGCTGCGGCTGTTACGGCTGTCTTCGTGCTGGGATGGGCGGCACTGCGCGTCTTCCACGGCCACGCCGGCGCGCAGCCAGCTTCGGACGTCGCCGCGGTGCCCGTGTCGCAGCCCGCAACCCCGGCCGCCAGTTCCCCCAGCGCGCCGCTGCACGCGGCGGCAGCTGCTCAACCTGCGGCGCCGGGACCGCGCGGCTCGGCCAAGCCTTCCAAGCCCCCTGCCGCGCGCATCGCTGCGCGCGTACCGGCCCTATCCGCGGAGCTGCCGGCGGACGCCCTACCGTCGGTACGTCATGCTCAAACGCCCGCCATCCCGCGCAGTGCCCTGAATACGATCCGCGGCCGTATCAAGATCGGGGTGCTCGTCATGGTGGACGGCCAGGGCAACGTCTTCGATGCCCTGCTCGAGAACCCGGGACCGAGCTCTTATTTCGCCCGGCAGGCCAAGGACGCGGCGCGACAGTGGAAGTTCGTGCCGGCAAGCGAGCAGGATTCGCGCCAGTGGCTGCTGGGGTTCGAGTTCACGCGTGCCGGCGCCACCGTGCATGCCATACCGCGCTCCTAGCACCCCCAAGACAGCGGGCGCGGGCCGCCGAGCTAGGCGGAATTCCTGATTGGCGGGTCAGGGCTCTGACGCACACGCGAGGCCCCTACGCGCGTCTCTTGTACCGCGCCGCTAGCCTACTTCTTCAGCAGCTTGAAAGCGTGAGTCCACTGGTTGTGGAGAAAGCCCGGTATGCACCACAGGACGCACAGGGGCTCTATGGCGCGGGCCGCCTCGGCATGTCCCATGTCAGCGCTCTCCCAGCCGAACTGCTCGAGGACTGTGGTCACGGTGCGTTTCGCTGCGGCGTTGTTGCCACAGATGAACATCGTCGGCGGTCCGCCGGAGTAGGACGGATTGACCATGAGATCGCTGCCGACGGAATTGAACGCCTTGACGAAGTGCACGCGCGGAAACTCCTTTTGCAGGCGCTCCAGCAACGATTCGTTCGTGCGCGTGAAAAAACCCACGACGCCGTGCTCGGGGGGCCGGTCGGCAATCGGGTTGGTCGAATCGATGACGGTCTTCCCGGCCAGCGCATCCGCGCCTGTCGCACGGATGACGTCGATGGCGGCGCTGCCTTTGACAGCCAGGACCGCGACCTCGCCGAATGCCGCGGCTTCCGCGAAGCTCCCGACCTGGGCTGCGGCGTGCTTACGGCGCCAATCCGCTAACTTGGCGGGGTCACGAGTGCCGACCGCGACCTGATGTCCGTGTTTTATGAACCCGGCGGCAAGGGTCTTGCCGACCTCACCCGATCCAAGAATTCCGACCTTCATACGTGCTCCGCATGGCCGTGCCAGATGGTCGACCACAGTGGGAGCAGGATCAAGTGTCTGGTCACGGGGTTTTCCGACCCAGATGGCTGCGCACGAGCTGCAGGAGGCACAGCAGCAGGAGCGCCACGGCCACCCACGCGAACCAGTCTCCCCAGAGCACGAACAGCGTCCGCTCGTGTCCTCCCGGTAGCGCCACCAGGAGCGAACTGAAGGGCGCGGCGTTGCTCCTGATTTCCCCGAGGATCCGCCCCCGGTCGTCACTGACGAACAGCGAGCCTCCCTTGGCACTCCGCACGACATTGAATCCCGACTCGACACCACGCATGACGGCCATGTGGCCGTGCTGGATCCAGTCGAGATTGAAGTCCCAGGCGGGCACCAGCATGAGTCCGGCGCCGGCCGCACCGTAGCGACGCCCGAGCTGTGTGAAGTCCATGTCCTTGCAGATGGCCACCCCCCAGGCAGCGCTCGCGCCGCGCGCCGTCAGCACGGTCAGGGCGGTGCCGGGCGTGAGATTGGACTCGAACGGCGGCAGCATGTGCTCCTTGTCGTAGTACTCCACCTGCGCCCCGGGAGTGTAGATGCGCGCCTCGTTGTAGCGGAGTTTCGTCGGATGGCCGACGCCGGGCGGCACGATTCGCAGCAGGCCTGCCACCACGCGCACGTGATTCTGCTCCGCGAGGGTTTGCAGCTGGTCATCGACGCTCGTCAGGTCCGGTTCAACGGCCACACCCATCTTTTCCGGCAGCACCACCACCGCGGCGCCCTGGCGGGCGAGCTGCGCCACTACCGCACCGTACGCCTGCAGCAGGCGGGCCGTCGGTGCGCCCTCCTCTGCCACATCGGTGTTCGGCCCGTCCGAAGCCACGAGGCCGACCTGCACGGGTGCGCCCGCTGTCGGTACCGCAAGCCGCGCCGTACCCCACAGGAGGACGGCGGCGACGACCGCCGTGACGGCGCCGAGCATGCGGTAGCCGCGCTGCGGGGCCTGGGTGCGCAGCCACATCGCAAGCGCCAGGGAGGCGGGGAAGGCGCACACCAGGAATGTGATGCCCCACGGACCGGTAATGGATGCCAGCTGTAGGACCGGCAGGAAGCGCAGCTGTGAGTAGGCGAGGCTCCCGCCGGTGCCGTGCGGTCCGGTCAGATTCATTGACCACTCGAAGGCAACCCAGAAGGCCGGGAAGCCCAGCAGCGCAGTGCCGTGCCAGCCGCGGCGCGCGAGTGCGCGGAACAGCAGCGTTGCCAGCGCGAACATCACGCCTTCGGTGACGTACAGCGGCAGCAGCGCGCCGAGCGGCAGTCGCAGCGCGCCGTGCAGCAGGCCCCAGAGGTTCAGCAGCCCGAGGAGCATGGCGCCGCCGGCCACCAGTGCCGCAGTCCACCAGCTGGCGCCGAGGGCGAATAAGAGCACGGGCACGGGCGCGAGCCACATGCAGGGCCAGAACGGGTTGAGGCCGGTACCGAACCAGACCAGCACCGCCGTCGCCAGCATGGCGGCGATGCCGGGCACCGAACGTCTCACGTCAATTGCGGATGCCATCGAAGTATCTCCGGAACGAGCGCCGGTAAAGCGCGCGGAAGGCGGCGGGCGCCATATCCATGCGGCCGCCGAGGTACAGCATGATGAGGCCGTGCGACAGCGCCCCCATCTCGAAGGTGATCTCCCACGCGTCGTCCTGCCTCAGCTCACCACTGGCCATGCCCTCGGCGATGACGTCCGCCATCAGGGTGGCGGTGGGGGATCTGCGGGCCTTGAAGTCGTGGGGGTAGCGGCGCGCACCGTGTCGCGGCTTCAGGAACATGAGTTCGAAGAGCCGTGGATTGCCGAGCGCGTGGTCGAGGTAGAGGTCCGCCATCTTGAGCAGGCGCGTCTCCAGGTCACCGGTGAACCGCCGGCCCCCGAGCGAGCTGCTGAGTTCCCCAAAGCCCGCGTCCGCAAGCGCATTCAAGAGCGCGTCGCGACTCGGGTAGTGCCGATAGATGGCCATGGCGGTAATGCCCGCAGCCTCCGCCACCCGGCGCATGCTGACGGCCTCGGCGCCCTCCCTGTCGAGCAGGCGGCGCGCGGCCGTGGCGATCTTGCGGCCGGTATCACGGCTTGCCATGTATACAGTGTATACATGGCGGCGCGAAGGCGCGAGCGTCCCCGGGCAACGTCCGGGCGCGGTTCCTTGTCGGCTAGTCGGAATCCTCCAGGCCCTGGAGCTTGGCATCCACGGTCGCGGCGATGGCGGCCGGATCCGCCGCGGTCACCGGATACGATTCAGTCCAGGCGACCGAGCCATCCGCTACCGCGACGATCTTCACTACCAGGCTCGGGGGCGTGACCTGACCGTCGACACCGCCGTACAGCACGTAGTGCGAGTGGCGAGCCTTGCCGAGCTCGAGCGCCGCCGCGGTGTCCGAGCCAGGCATCGCCTTGTCCAGCAAGCCCACGCGTCCGTGATGGGATATGGAGACCCGGCCGTATATCTGCGCGAACGTGGAGTCGGCGACCTTCTGCGCAGCAGGATTGTCCGCAGGCGCGCTGAACGGAATCGCGAGCAGCCCTGCGCCGGCCTCGGCGCCGCTTCCGGACCGGTCGGCAAACTCGCGTGCGATCTGCGCACCGAGCCTGGCCACGTCGCCCTCTTTGGCGCTGCCCTGATAGTCGGCTGCGATCCGCTTGATCCGCTGCTCGTCTGCGGACGAGACCCTGTCGCTATGGCGATCCGAGGGGCTACAGCCCTTCGCGAGCAGGATGACGAACAGCCAGACGTAGATCAGCCAGCGGATCCAGCGGGGCACGCGCATGAACGAAATCCATGCGCACTGCAGCACCCATGCCACGCCCCTCAGCCAAAAGCTGGCCCGCTCTCCGGCTTCTCGCTCCGGGAAAGGCGGGTAGGCGTGGCCCGCCAGCGCCGGTGCGCGCACCGCTCGCTCGCCCGGCTTCCTGGGTGGCGGTGGGCCGGGCTCGCCGGCGACGAGGCGGCGGCACAGGGCCTCGAGTGCCGCCGTCGGCTTGCCGCCCGGCACGCGCGTCCATTGGACGGTGAGGAACCGGTCCGGGACGCGCGCCCCGGTCTCGCGCGTATCGTCGATGACCACCGGCAAGAGAAAGGTGTGATCATCCGCCATGTCGAGGGTGCGCTCGACTGCCAGGCGCCACTCACGGCGGAAGTATCCTTCCGGCCGCGCCTCGGTCTGTGCCGAGATCACCGGCATGAAGAAGTCGCACTCGCGGATCTGGCGGCGGATCTTCTGGTCCCACGCGTCACCGCCGGTCAGATCGCTCTCGTCGTACCAGACCTCGAGACCGTACCCGGGCAGAGCGTCGCGGAGGCTCAAGGCGGCCTGGCGGTCCTGCGAGGCATAGCTCAGAAACACGGTCGGTGCCGGATGGTCCGTGCCGGCTGGGGCAACAGTAGGCATGGTGACGTGCGCGACTCCAGGCTCGGACGCGAAAGATCCAAGCTCGGACGCCAAGAGTCAACAGCAACCTGTTCGCTGCCCTGGACCCGCTGTGATCGGGCACCCCGAATGACACCGGCGGGTGGTCCTGCGACCAGCCGCCCGTCGTGCCTGCGCCCCGCTCAGCCGCGGACGCGTGCGTCGTGCTTCTTGCGGTACACCCGGCCGCTGTGGCGGCTCTCCGCGCCCTGGATGCGTGCCTGCTCGCCCGCACCGACGTGCCCGTCGGCCGCGGCGTTGGCCTCGCGCCGATCGACGTGCGCCTGACCCCGCTCGAGTGACCCCGCTGCGCGGTTGGTAAGTGAGCCGTTGCGCATGCCGTTGTCGATGCGCTGCTGCTGGTTGACGTTCCGCTGCACGTCGGCCTGCATGCGGAGATGCGGCAGTGCTCGCCGCCTAGCACGCAACGCCCGTCCCGCCGTTCTGCGTCAGCGCGGTCAAGTCGTTCTTCGACGCTCACTGACCGCCGTCTGCCGGTGGCGCGGCCAGCGCGCCGACGCCTACAATTCCCGCACCGTCGGCGAAACGAGCCGAACCCACCGATGCCGACAATCAGCGCTGGCCTGCTGCTCTATCGCCGCCGCGGCTCGGCGACCGAGGTATTGCTCCTGCACCCGGGCGGCCCCTACTGGGCCAGGAAGGACGAGGGTGCCTGGTCGGTGCCCAAGGGTCTGGTGGAACCGGGCGAGGACGAACACGCGGCCGCGTGGCGCGAATTCAGGGAAGAGACCGGGTTCGAGCCTGGCACCGGCGACGGCGAACGCGACCTCGGCACGTTCCGGCTGCCGAGCGGCAAGCGTCTGCATGTGTGGGCCGTCGAGGCGGACTGCGATCCGGCCGCGCTGGTGAGCAACCTCTTCGAGCTGGAGTGGCCGCCGAAATCGGGGCAGATGCAGAGTTTCCCGGAAGTCGATCGCGCTGCCTGGTTCGCCCGCGGCGTGGCATTCGCCAAGATCAGCCCCGGGCAGCGGCCCGCCCTGGAGGCGTTCTACGCGGGGCAGGAACGGGACGCGCCGGGCGGCTAGCGTCCGTCGAGCGCCTGGCGGACCCAGCGCACGATGTCCGACCTGCCCATGGCGCCTGACTGGCGCGCCAGCTCGGTGCCACGGCGAAAGACGATCAGGGTCGGAATGCTGCGGATGTTGAGACCGCCTGCCGCCTGCGGTGCGGCGTCGGTATTGAGCTTGGCGAGGCGCACGCCGGGCTCGAGATCGGCGGCCGCCGCCGCGTACTGCGGCGCCATCATCTGGCAGGGGCCGCACCATGGCGCCCAGAAATCCACCACCACCGGGACGTCGCTGTTCTGGACGTGCTTGCTGAAACTCGCCTCGCCGAGTTCGAGCGGCTTACCGGTGAACAGTGGCTGGTGGCAATGCCCGCACTTCGGGGCGTCGTGCAGACGTGCGCTCGGAATGCGATTGGTCCTGTCGCAGTGTGGACAGACGATGTGAGAGCTTTCGGTCACTACCGCAGCGTGGGGACCGGGACGCCCGTTTCAAGGCCTGGTGCGGGAACCTCCGCGGAATAGCCATGCTCCGCACGCTGAATGCCCCCCGATGAGTTAGGCTCTCGACGGGAGCAACTCGCCGAAGGTGGAGATCAGCATGGGCATTTTGGGCCGTGCCGCACTCGCCGTGTGCCTCGCCACCGTCTGGTTGCCGCCCGGGTCGGCCGGCGAGCCGCTGCCGCGCGCCCCTGCGAGCGCGAGCTTCCCGGTGTCTCTCGCGAGGGGCGGCAGGATCCTGGTCGATGCGCGCATCAATCGTCAGCCGGTGCAGGCGCTGCTCGACTCCGCGGCCGAAATGTCGTTCGTCGATCGGCCGCTCGCTGCACGGCTGCGACTGCGCAGCCAAGAGACCGCAGCGGGCCGGGGCTCCGGCCGATCTTCGTTCGAGGCGGGCCTGGTCAAGGGCGTCGAGCTTGAGGCGTTCGGCCTGGTGCTGCGCGACCAGACCGTCGCGACCGCTTCTCTGCAGGACGTCGGCCGGCGCCTGCTGGGCCATCGCCTCGACCTGATCCTGGGACGCGAGATCTTCGACGCGGCGCGGCTGCGGATCGACATCGAAGCCGGAACCGTGACGGTCGCGGATCGGAACATCACACCGGCCGGCATGCAGCTCGGACTGCTCGAGGAGCACGGCGTGGAAACCATCCCCGTGCGGGCCGAGGGCGCGCCGGTGCGTGCGACCTTCGATACGGGCAACGGCTCTCAGGTTCTGGTCAGCTCGCGCCTGGCGGATCGACTGCACCTGCTGACGGACGGCAGGCCGGTGCGACAGGGCCGCGGAGGTGGTCTGGGCGGTGAAACGCTGCGCAAGGTCTTCACGCTGCGCTCACTCGAGGTCGCCGGACAGACCCTGCACGAAGTGGCTGCCGCGGTGGATGAGCAGCCCAATGCCTCCGACCTCAACGTCGGCATCTCGGTGCTGCGCCACTTCATCGTGACCAGCGATTTTGCCGCGCGCGCGGTCTGGCTCGAGCCGCGGCCAGCCACCAGCCGGTGAATCCCGGCGGGCCGCGCGCAAGCTGCGGCCTACTGCTGCACCCACTCGTAGAGCGGCTTGCCCTTGTCGACGATGTGCACCGTCAGCAGCCTGAGCGGAGTGTCGCCCACCACCTTGAAGCCGCCGTGCGCCACATCGCGCAGGTTCAGGATCGCAGTGCCGGTGGCCATCATGGTGGGCGCCTGTCCCGGCAGCTGCACCATCGAGCCCTGCAGTACGTAGCCGGTCTCGATGCCGTGGTGCAGATGGCGTGCAACGCCCTCACCCTTCTTGAACTCGGTGATCGAAGTGATCACCTCCATGCCGGGCGCACCGGAGAGGTCGGCGCGCTTGAGCTCCTGGCGCGCAGCTAGGTCGGTGGACACGGGCGCGGCACCGACGCTGGCCGCGAGCACGCAGCCGACGAGCATCGCGGCGTGGACCATTCGCATGATTGCTCCCCTTGGTTGTCGTTTTCGGGTGCAGATCAACCTGCACGGTGTAGATGATGGCTACGGCGCGTGCGCTGGCGCAATGCCCGTGGCACCAAAGGCTCGCGGCCGGCTGCAAGGGGTGGCCCGGCGCCGAGTCGGCTCGCGGCGTTCGACGGCCTCCGCCGCGACCGAACGCGCAGCAGCGCTGGCCGATCCAGGCGGGATGAGCAAGGGTCGACACCCGCCCTGCCGGTCCCGGGCACCGCGCCCGGGACCCGGCCGTCGGACTCAGTCGTTGTCGTCGTGGTCGTCGCCGAGCTGCACCTTGGTGGCCGCCAGCACGGTGCCGTCCCAGCTGCCGTGCACCGACGCACTCTTGCCGGTGGCGGTGTCGAAGAAGGCCGCGGCATTGAGGCCGTTGGAAAAGTCGGTCGTCCCCGTAGTTGCCACCGTTGTGGCCACGAGCGTGAAGTCCGGCGGCGCGACCGCGCTAACCGGCCCCATCAGGCGCACCTCCGATTGCGGCTGCTCGCGGTCCAGGCGCGTCGCCGTGACGGCGTTGCCCGAGCCGGACTCGCTGCCGCGGATCTCGAGCCAGTCGCCGACATGCACGTCCGCCAGCCCGAAACTGCCGGACTGCTGCGAGCCGTGACCATCGAAGCGCGTCATGTCATCGACGCTGATCTGGATCCCGAGCATGCTCACGGTGCCGGCGCTCGCGTCCACCGCGTCAACCTGCGCGGTCAGCCGCACGTCGGCGGCAGCCTCGATGTGGACCTTCTGCGCCTGGATCACGCCGGAGGCATCCACGGTGCCCTCGACCTCGACGTGCACGTTGAGAGCGAGGTCTGCCGCCGCGCCGCCCTCGAACTCGGTGCTCGCGCTGGTGGCCACCGGATGCCCGGAGACGTCGAAGTCGCTGGCCGAGGCGAAGCGCGTGATGAGGCCCTCGACGCGCGCTGCGTCGTCCTGGTCATCGCGCAGGTCAGCGCCGTTGAGGCGCTCGAGCGAAGTGGCCTGCAGCGCGCCGTTCGCCTCGATGGCCGTGCCGTGCGCTTCGACCAGGTCACCGTCCTGGGGGCCGCCAGCCGCGAAGTCCTTGAGCGTCGCGGTCGCGAAGTCCACCGCCAGGGCGTTGATGTTGAGCGTCTTGGCCGTGGCGTCGGTGTTCGAGACGGTGCCGACTACCTGGAAGGTGCTGCCGGGCGGCTTGCCCTCGATGCGCGTCGCGTGGATGGTACCGTCGGCGCCCGGCAGGCCGCTGACCTCGACGATGTCGCCGACGTGCACGCCGGCCAGTGATGCCGGGCTGATGTCGTCGTCGAACGAGGTATCCGCCGACACCGCGACCGTCTGCCCGAGCACGACGAGGGTCTGCGCGGTTGTATCGATGGCGCTCACCGGGCCTTCGACGTTGCCGCGGAAGTCGATCTCATCGGCGACGTCGTCACCGCCGCCATCGTCGTGATGACCGCGGACCTGCACCACATCGCCGACGTGCAGGCTGGCAAGCTGCCCGTTGGCGCCGTCGATGCTGACCGCGGCACCGCCGGCCTGGAACTGCATGCCGTTCAGGTTCACGCCGCCGGTGCTGAAAGCCGTAATGGCGCCCATGGTCACGGTCGACTTGGTGGCCGCCGCTGGCGGTGGCGCACTGCTGCCGCCGCCGTAGCCAGAACCGCCGCAGCCGGCTGCAACCAGCGCCGCTCCCGCCACGCCGGTGAGTATCGCCCGGCGCAAAACGGCTCGCGCGGTGGTCCGGAAAAACATTGCACGCCAATTCATTGGTGTTCTCTCCCAGGCGCGATCAGTACGATCGCGTGCGTTGGGTAGCGGTCGGGGTGCACGCGGTTCAGGCAAGAAGCGTCGCCATTTTGCGGCGGGAACGCGTGTCTCAGCAGTGCGGAACGCCGGCACGTTCCCAGGATGTTAGATATGTAAGGAAGACGGCGCGCGTGTTCCCGCGCGCTGCCCGGCAGCGACACTAGATGTGAATGCGCTGCATCTTCGGATCGTACAGCGGCCGTGCCGACACCGCGGCCGGATAGCGGCGCCCCGCGATGTCGACTTCCCAGCGGCCCGCCGCCAGGTAGGCCTCGTCGACCGGCACGCGCGGCTCGATCATGACCAGCCCCACGGCGCCGCCGAGCGTGTGGCCGTAGGACGCCGCCCGCACGTAGCCGACCGCAACGCCATCGCGATACACGAGCTCGGCGTGGAACATGAGCGGCTCGGGGTCCTTGACCAGCACTTGCAGCAGGCGCCGCGTGAGTGGCCCTCCGGCCTTGGCGGCCAGCACCGCTTCCTTGCCGATGAAGCCGTCGGGCTTGCGCAGATCGAGCGCGAAGCCCAGTCCCGCCTCGTAGGGCCCGTCGGTGTTGTCGATGTCGTGTCCGTAGTCGCGGTAGCCCTTCTCCAGGCGCAGGCTGCCGAGCGCCTTGAGGCCGGCGTGCACCAGGCCGAACTCGCGCCCCGCCTCGATGATGCGGTCGTACACGTGCACGGCCTGCTCGGCCGGCACGTACAGCTCGTAACCGAGCTCACCGACGTAGGTGATGCGGATGCACAGTGCGCGGGCAAAGCCGATGTCGATTTCGCGCGCGGCCCGAAACGGAAAAGCGCCGTGCGACAGATCCACGCTGGTGAGCTTCTGCAGCAGTGCGCGCGAGTTCGGCCCCTGAACGTTGAGCTGGCCGTAGGCCGAGGTCACCTCGGTCACGCTGGCGTGCGCCTCCTCGGGGATGTTGCGCGTCATCCAGGTTTCGGCGTGCTGCACCATGGTGTCGGTCACGACCACCAGGAAACGCTCGTCGGTCAGCTTGGTGACGGTGAGGTCGGCCTCGAGCTTGCCGGCTTCGTTCAGCCATTGCGTATAGGTGATGGTGCCCGCGGCGCCGTCCACCTGGTTGCCCGACAGCCGATTGAGGCTGCGCCCGGCATCGCGTCCCTGCACCAGGAACTTGCCCATGAAGGACATGTCCATGACGGTCACGCCCTCGCGCGCAGCACGGTGCTCTTCCTGCCAGCGCCCGAACCAGCTCGGCCGGCCCCAGGTGAGCGGTCCCGGAGCGGGCGTCGCCCCCGGCGCGGCGTACCAGTCGGGACTCTCCCAGCCGCTCACTTCCTTGAAGTAGGCACCGGCACTGGCGAGGCGTTCGTGAAAGGGCGAGCGGCGCACGCCGCGCGCGGTGGTCAGGGACATCCACGGGTAGTGGCACTTGTAGACCAGGCCCAGTGATTCGACCGTGCGCGCGCGCCGATACTCGGGGTTCGCCTGGTAGGTGTGCAGGCGGTCGATGTTGAATCCGGTGACGTCGACGTCAGCGCTGCCATGCACGATCCAGTGCGCGAGCACGCGCCCGAGGCCGCCGCCGGTGAGCACGCCGATTGAGTTCAGGCCGGCGGCGACGAAGTAGCCGCGCAGCTCGGGCGCCTCGCCGACCACCGGGCGCAGATCCGGCGTGAAGCTCTCCGGACCGCAGAACAGCTTCTTCATGCCGACTTCGGCGGTGATCGGCACGCGCGACATGGCACGCTCCAGAAACGGCGTGATGCGCTCCCAGTCCGGCGGCAGCTCGCCGAAAGAGAAGTCCGGCGGAATGCCCTCCACGCGCCACGGCGCGCACACCGGCTCGAACAGCCCGACCATGAGTCCACCGCCCTCCTCGCGGTAGTAGCCGAACGCGCCCGGATCCTCGAGCACCGGCATGCGCGGCAGATCCTTGATGGGCTCGGTGATCAGGTAGTAGTGCTCGGCCGCCTGGTTGACGATGTTGACCCCGGCGAGAGCGCCGAACTGCCGCGCCCACATGCCGGCGCAGTTCACGACGACGTCGGTCCTGATGTCGCCCGATGCGGTGCGCACGCCGGTCACGCGGCCGCGCGCCTGCAGTACGCCCGTGGCGGGCATTCCCTCGATGATGCGCACCCCGCGCATGCGCGCCCCCTTGGCGAGTGCCATGGTCACGTCGACCGGGTTCACGCGACCGTCTTCCTTGACGTAGAAACCCGCCTCGATGCCGTCGGGGCTGGCGAGCGGGAACAGTTCCAGCACTTCGCGCGGCGAGAGCTCGTGCACATCGACGCCGCAGTAGCGGTTGAAAGCCGCAACCCGCCGGTACTCCTCGAGGCGGTCCTTGTCGGAGGCCACCTCGATGAAACCGATCTGCGCCAACCCCGTCGACTGCCCCGTCTCGGCCTCCAGGCGCGCGTACAGCGCGCGCGAGTACTTGCGCATCTCGGTGGACGTCTCGGAAGTTGAGCCGAAGGTGACCATGAGACCGGCCGCGTGCCAGGTGGTCCCGGAGGTCAGGCGGTCACGCTCGAGCAGCACCACGTCGGTCCAGCCCATCGCGGCCAGGTGGTACGCTACCGAGGCACCGATGATGCCGCCGCCGACGATCACGGCGCGCGCCTGGGTGGGAATGGTCACTTGGGTCGGATTCACTGGCATGAGATATATCAGCGTGCAAATTCCGCGGCGGTGCGCGCCGGTGCGCG
>Ga0070709_10001504_pt1 | contig 12611 bp, 13 predicted proteins | sample LARL51metaG_FD_65449 | JGI IMG/M metagenome (GOLD analysis project Ga0070709, IMG submission 65449) | Corn, switchgrass and miscanthus rhizosphere microbial communities from Kellogg Biological Station, Michigan, USA - LAR L5-1 metaG | ecosystem: Host-associated > Plants > Roots > Rhizosphere ...
CGCGCGTGCCGGTCGTCTGATCCACTGGGGCGAAGACGACTACCTGCAAGTCGCGGCGGAATCGCCAGCCTGCAAATATTCCATGCCCGAACTCGGCAATGACGTTCAGGTCCGCACATTATTCAACAGCGGCACCGTTCCAGTTGTTGGCTCGCTTCCGCCCTTCAGCGAAATTCGTAGCGTTGCCACCGCGCAGGGTCGCTTCTACAACGAGGAGGACAACGAGAACGCACGCAACGTCGCGTTTTTGGGCAGCGACACCAAAAAACAATTGTTCGCGGAGCACGAAGCCCTCGGCCAGACCATCTGGATGAACGGCATCCCCTACACCATCATCGGTATCATGAAATCCAAGGACCAAAACTCCAGTTACGACGGTTTCGACACCCGAAAAATTTTCATCCCCTTCAATTCCATGCGCCGCGATTTTCCCAACAAGCCTCCCGCGGTCGAACACACCGTCGATCGTCTGCTGATCGCCCCCTGGTCGGTCGAAACTCACAAAGACTGCGTCCGCCAGCTTCGCCGCACTCTGGCTCGCCTTCACAATTTCGATCCACGTGACGAAGAAGCCGCCAGCATCTGGGACACCGTCAAAAACGCCGAAGCCAATCGGATGATTATCGTGGGCATGGAAATCTTCATGGGCGCCGTCGGTATCGCCACTCTCTTCCTCGGTGGACTCAGCGTAATGAACGTCATGCTCGTCAGCGTCCGCGAACGCACCCGCGAAATCGGTGTCCGCATGGCACTGGGAGCCACGCGAAAATCCATCCTCCGCCAATTTTTCCTGGAAACGATTTTCGTCGTCAGCTTAAGCGGCGGCGTCGGCCTTTTTCTTTCCTATGGATTCTGCGCGCTGGTGAACCTTCTACCCATGCCGCCATTCTTCACCGGCATGCTCACCAACTGGCGCATCGGAGCCATGTCCGTCTCTTTGCTGACGTTGATCGCCCTTCTCTCCGCTCTGTATCCCGCCAATCGCGCCGCCTCCGTCGATCCCATTGAAGCCCTACGCTTCGAGGCAGGCGGCTGAAATGAAGTATCCCGTTGTCAGTCCTCAGTTAGTAGTTCTTGGTCGATCGAATCTCGACACTTTTGATCAGTCCAGTAAGCATCCGCTTAACTTCGATGACAATTTTTTTCGGTTGCGCCTGCTCTGTAGAGGACATGATTCCAAGATCGTGCGCGAGATACAGAAGATATTCCACCTTGCATGCGGATCCCATGGACATGTGCAGGAATCGCTTGAGATCCAGTCTGCTCCCTCGTCCGGATCCTTCAGGGATGTTCGCAGGAATCGAGTACGAGGCACGGCGAATCTGGGAAGTAAATCCAAACCGTTCCTCATTCGGGAAACCGCGGCTAGTTTGGTAAATGCGCAGCGCCAGGGCATGGCTTTCTGCCAGACCGCCAAGCGTTTAAAAAAGTCTTGCATGACCGCTCCGCTGAATTTTATTTTACTGATGACTGGCGACTGAATACTGTTAACTATGGGCGGGTGAAATGCTAGTCGAAATCTTCAAACAAGCCTGGACCGCACTCGGACGCAATCCCGTCCGCAGCTTTCTCACCATGTCAGGAATCTCGTGGGGAATTGTTGCCGTCACACTTTTACTCAGCTACGGCGCTGGCTTCCGCAGCGTCCTCATGTACACCTTCGAAGTCTTTGGCAAAGGCGCAGTCATTGCCTGGCCCGGCACCACCAGCGAACAAGCTGGCGGCGAACGTGCTGGCAAACCAGTCCGCTTCGAGGCAGAAGATGCCGAATGGGTAAAAGCGCAATCTCCGCTGATTCGTCGTGTGACTCGCGAAACCGTGCGCTTCCAGAGCGTCTCTCACGAAGAGCGCTTCAAGGACGCAGCGGTGCGCGGCGTCTTTCCTGAATATGGCGAAATGCGTAACGAAATTCCCAGTGATGGCCGGTGGATTAGTCCCGAAGACCTAGCCGAACGCCGCCGCGTCGTCTTTCTTGGCGCCGAACTCCGCAAAAAACTTTTCAGCGGCGAGCCCGCGCTCGGCGAAACCGTTCGCATCAAAGGCGTCCCGTTCACCGTAATCGGCTCCATGGACATGAAATTTTCCGACAGTTGTTATTTCAATTGCGACGACGGCTCAGCTTTCATTCCGTACACCACTGCCGGCGATCTCTGGGACATAAAATATGCCAGCGTAATGGTGTGGGAGCCAATCGCTCCCGGCTTCGAGGCCGCTGCCATGAGCCAATTCCGCGCAGCCGTAGCCAGCCGTCAGCGTTTCTCTCCATCAGACAAACGCGCTATCACCATGTTCGGCCGCGAAGAATTCAAGCCGGTCATGGAAGGCATCACCATTGGCATCGAAGCTTTAATGTTCATGATCGGTGCTATGACGCTAGGTATCGGTGGCGTAGGCGTAATGAACATCATGCTGGTCTCGGTAGAAGAGCGCGTAAGAGAAATCGGCCTGCGCCGCGCCCTGGGCGCAAAGAAATCTCACATCCGTTGGCAATTCCTGCTGGAAGCCCTGGTCATGACCATAGCTGCCGGCGCCATAGGCATGCTTCTCTCCTGGGGCCTAACCGCCATCATCGGCACCCTCCCATTCCTGGGCCCTGCCTACGAAGACGAATCCGGCAAAGTAGACATCCACCTAACGCTCTCGCTTATGACCATGTTCCTCTCCAGTGTCATCCTCGTCATCGTAGGGGTAATCAGCGGCTGGCTTCCCGCCATGCAAGCCGCCAAACTAGACCCAGTAGAAGCCCTCCGCTACGAGTAGGGCATGGTCCTCTGCGGGCCCACAACGAAGGATGAAAGTTGGCTCGAGATGACGTAGCGTTTGTGCAGCCACGTGGCGCGCAAGTTAAGCCCGCTTACGAGTAGGGCTGGGACGCTGAGAAGCACAACGAATTGTAGCCTCCAGAAGTTGCGGAGAGCACGCGTAGGAGATTTTCGCTGATCCTTGGTCAGGCGGCTGGAACGCCTGGGCCACAAAGTGACCTTGGAGCCGCTTGCTCTGACCGCCTGAAGGTATTTTCGTAGCAGGAGTAAGTGGAACTAACAGAGCATTCTTCAGTAGCACAGCCACTCTTGGCTGTACGCGGCGTCAGCGGTTCTACGGATGACCTACTAGGTCCAGGTCAAACATGAGCTCCCTCTTCCGTACATGCGCTTTTTCGACACCTTTAAAGGTGCTACCGTTTGCAATCGGGAGTCGCTATGTTTGACATCGGGCGGGCGGGACATTCAGGCAATGACGACATTCCGGCGTAGTCCGGCGAAGTTTCTGAAGCATCTCAAAAAGACGCAGAAACCGCTCATCCTCACAGTTAACGGAAAAGCCGAAGCGGTCGTGCAAGATGCCGAATGCTATCAGCGGTTACTCGACATTGCAGCCCTAGCCGACGCACGAGAGGGTACCCGGCAAGGCCTTGAGGATGTGAAAAAGGGCCGCGTGGGCCCCGCGCGAAGCTCTCGAAACGTTCCGTCGTGCCCGTGCCATACCTCTCTTCACATTCGCCACGGTGCTCGAGCTCCGCTCTCGAAGGTATGACACCTGTTCGCAATTCGGTCTCTAATGCCCGGTATTAGATTTGTGAAGTCGTCTACCGGCCTTCTGGGGCATTTGTCTGACGAACTCTTCAGCCTTTCCTCTTATCTCTGGCGATTTTCGTGATCTACGCGTAAAAACTGAGAACTGAGAACTGATAACTGCCTCTAGCACTCAATCACATTCAACGCCAATCCACCCAACGAAGTCTCCTTATACCGCGACTGCATATCCATCCCGGTCTGATACATGGTCTCAATCACCTGATCCAAGGAAACCTTGTGCTCGCTCCCCTCGTGCAAAGCAATCCTGCAAGCATTGATTGCTTTCACCGATCCCATGGCATTCCGCTCAATACAAGGAATCTGCACCAGCCCGCCAATCGGATCGCAAGTCATCCCCAAATTGTGTTCCATGCCAATTTCCGCCGCGCACTCCACTTGCCCATTCGAACCGCCCTGCGCCGCCACCAGTCCTCCCGCCGCCATGGAGCACGCAACTCCCACCTCGCCCTGGCACCCCACTTCCGCGCCGCTGATTGATGCATTCTCTTTGTACAAAACGCCGATCACGCTGGCCGTCAAAAAATACCGCAGCAATCCCGCCTCATCCGCTCCCGGCACAAACGTCATGTAATACGTCGCCACCGCAGGAATAATCCCGGCCGCTCCGTTCGTAGGAGCCGTCACCACTCGTCCGCCGGCGGCGTTCTCCTCATTCACCGCCATCGCGTACACATTCACCCAATCCATCGGCGCCAGCGGATCGCCGCTTCCACTACCGCCCAACTTTTTCGCCAGCCGAGGCGCCCGCCGCCGCACATTCAATCCTCCCGGCAGAATCCCCTCGGTCTTCAATCCCCGCGCCATGCATTCCTGCATCACGCCCCAGATCTGTTTCACGTAGGCGCGAATCTCCTGTTCCGTATGCCAGGCTTTCTCGTTCTCTAGCGCAACCTCCCACACCGCCATTCCATGCTCCGCAGCCGTCTTCAACAACTCCGCTGCACTGGTAAATGGATATTTCACGGGAGCCTTCATACTCGCTCCGGCCGCCTCGCCCTCCCGCAAAATAAATCCCCCGCCAATCGAAAAGTAAACCTGCTCCGCAATCACGTTGCCCACAGAATCAAACGCCCGGTACCGCATCCCATTCGAATGAAAGGGAAGTGTCTTGTCTCTGTGGAACAACAAGTCCCGCGACTCTTCAAACGCAATAGTATGCGTCCCTGCCAGCGACAATTTCTTCGTCGTTCGAATCGCCGCCAACTTCGGCTCAATGCTCTCCGGCGCAATCCGATTCGGCAACTCGCCGCTCAATCCCAGCAGCACCGCGCGATCCGTCCCATGGCCATGCCCGGTAAGCGCCAGCGATCCATAAAGATTGGCCTCCACCCGCGACGTCCTATCAAGCAACCCACCATCACACAGCCCCGCCGCAAAAGCCGCCGCCGCTCGCATCGGCCCCACCGTATGCGAACTCGAAGGCCCAATCCCAATCTTGAATATCTCAAACAGGCTAGTCTTCACGCACTCTTCCTGACCCAACATCACACCGTGACGTCGTACTCACAACTACGATGCTACGCCCAACGCACAGCGAACGCATTATCCGTTCGTGGTTCACTTTCTGATGTCCTGTGGGCATTGATGCAACTGCGGCCGATGCCATTGTCGATGATTAAGGGAGAGAACAAAACCGCCGCGCCCAAGGCCAACCCGTCCAGCATCCTGGAGATACAAAAAGTGTCAGGGATGTGCCCGGTCTAAAATGTCAGGAATCCGCCCGGCCGTTCATGCCAGTCGTCACTTATCCTTCAGAATCGCGTCGAAATAAGCCAGCATCTCCGGCGAATCCCACTGCTGCGCACTCACCAGCTTCCGCGCAATCTTGCCGTGCCGGTCAATTACATACGTTTCCGGGATCAACGAAGTCCCGTATCCCAATTCAATCTTCGACTTGTTGTCCTGCACATTTGGATCGCGCCACGTCGGAAACATGACCGCAAATTCCTTCAAGAATTTTTCGTATGCCGCTGGATCTTCATCAATGCTCACCCCGAGTATCGTTCCTCCAAGCGGCGCAATGTGCCGCTGCAAGCGATTCAGCGCCGGAGCCTCTTCCACGCACGGCGGGCACCACGAAGCCCAGAAGTTCAGCACCACCACTTTACCCCGGTAGTCGGAAAGACGCTGTGGCTTGCCATCGATGGTCAGCGCAAAATCGTCCGCGGTTTTCCCGGCGATCGAGGCTTCTCCCTGCCGGTAACTGGGCAGCGCAAATAGCAGCAAAATAGATACCCCCAGCCCCAGCCCAACCCACACCATCGCTCTGTGAAGTCTTTCCATATCAGTGTTATACTAGCGTATCCGCTTGGGAACCGAAACGCTCTCCACTTCTCAAACCATGAATACTTCTGGTTCAGCCAGCGCCCCTGTCACTGCGATTGTCCCTGCCCGCAACGAAGAAGCAGTGATCGCTGCGTGCATTGAATCGCTTGCGCTGCAGCCGGAAGTCGCGGAAATCATAGCGGTGAATGATCAATCTTCGGATCGCACACCGGAAATTCTTTACCACCTGGCAAAAAACATTTCGCAACTTCGCGTTATAGACGCGATCGCTCCCCCATCAGGCTGGGTCGGTAAAAATCACGCAGTCTCGCTGGGCGCGCAGCACGCAACTTCGTCGTGGCTTCTTTTTACGGATGCGGATGCGGTTCTGTCCGCGGGCGCAATCGCAAAAGCAATCGCTCTCGGCCACGAACACGATGCAGCGCTCATTTCGTTTTCTCCGGAACAGGATTTGCTAGCGTGGTATGAAAAATCGCTGATTCCATTCATTTATTTACGCCTTGCGCAACGATTTCCATTCGAGCAGATCAACAATCCTGCTTCCAGTGCCGCCGCCGCTAACGGACAATTTCTGATGATTACGCGCGAAGCTTACGATGCTGTTGGCGGCCACGCCGCAATTCACGGCGCTGTTCTGGAAGATGTGGCGTTAGCGCGCCGCGTAAAATCCGCGGGCTTTCGCATCTGGTTTACTTCGGGTGCTGGAATCGTTCGTGTCCGGATGTATCGCTCGTTTTCCGCAATGTGGGAAGGCTGGAAGAAGAATCTTTTTCAGCTGATGGGAGGAACTACTGGCTCGGTTTTCGCTGAATTTGAATCATCGTTTCCATGGATGATTTTGGTGGTGCTTTTGATCGGAATTAAAATGCCCATCGCAATGTTCGCCGGCGTGGTGCTTCTTTTAATGCGCCAGCTCTCCTACGGACTGGCGCTGTCGCGTAACCATTTTCCCTTCAAATACATCATTTACTATCTCCCGGCAGTTCTTATGTACGCAGCCGTACTTTGGGCGTCGCATGAGAGCTACGCCAAGGGGAAAGTTTCCTGGAAGGGCAGAGAATATTCGGTCGGCAGTGCACCGAAGTGAGGCGCACAAACTCATTCGGAGCTTCGTGGAATGGCGCGCATCTTCGTGAAATGATTCGCATCTAATAAACTGAAACTTAATTAAAAGCGACGCATGGTCTATCTAACGCGCAAACTCGAATTTTCCGCTTCGCATCTCTACCACAATCCCGCGTTTTCGGCGGAAGAGAATCGGCGCGTCTTCGGCAAGTGCAACAACCCCCGTGGCCACGGCCATAATTACACGTTGGAAGTGACCATTGCCGGCGAGCCCGATCCGGTCACCGGAATGGTTCTCGACCTCAAGGAATTAAAGGAAATTCTGGAACACGAAATCACACAGCGCATGGATCACCGTTTTTTGAATTACGAAGTAGCGGAGTTACAGGATCAGATTCCGACCTGCGAAAATGTCGCGCGCGTGATCTGGAATCTACTCGATCCGAAAATTCCACGTGGACATCTTCACCGCGTGCGACTTTACGAATCATCCGATTTATTTGCGGATTGTTATCGCAACGGCGCGAAGGGAACTGCGTAAATGGCCAATACCTTGCACATCGAGCTTGGGCGGCGCTATCACTTCGCAGCATCCCATCGCCTGCACAGCGCCAAAATGACGGAAGAAGAAAACAGCCGCATTTATGGGAAGTGCAACAATCCGTACGGACACGGGCACAACTACACACTCGAAGTGCGTTACTCTGGCGCGGTCGATCCAGCAACGGGAATGATCGCCAACCTCGCCGACCTTGACGCTTTCGTGAACGAGCGCGTCATCGAACCGCTTGACCACCATTCGTTGCAGGACGATGTTGCCGTCTTTCGCGATACCGTGCCAACAACAGAGAATTTGTGCATTGAGATTTTTCAGCGGCTTAAAACTTTTCCCGCAGCCAAGCTCGAAACTGTTCGCGTCGAAGAAACTTCTAACAACAGTTTTGAGTATGGCGGAGACTAAACGAAGGAGGATGCCGTGGCCAAGCCTGCGCCATCCGCAACAATGTCTACAACCGAAGAATTGCTGCTGCACGAATCAGATTGCAAGTCCTCGAAAAACGGGCCAGCTGTTGCCGAGCACGTTCGTGAAATCATCAAGCTGGTGGGCGAAGATCCGGAACGCGAAGGGCTGCGCAAGACACCGGAGCGATATGCGAAGGCGCTGAAGTTTCTTACCAGTGGCTATCATCAGAGTGTGGACCACGTTTTGAACGGCGCCACGTTCAGCGTCGCTTACGACGAAATGGTGGTCGTGAAGGACATCGAATTTTTCAGCTTGTGCGAGCACCATTTGCTCCCGTTTTTCGGCAAGGCGCACGTGGCATACTTGCCTTCGGACAAAGTAATCGGGCTAAGCAAAATCGCGCGCCTGGTCAATATGTTTGCGCGCCGCTTGCAGATTCAGGAACGCATGACCAGCCAGATCGCCGACGCCATCAAGCAAAAAATCGCGCCACAGGGTGTAGGAGTGATCATCGAAGCTCGGCACCTCTGCATGCAGATGCGCGGCGTAGAAAAGCAGCACGGCCAGGCTGTCACCAGTGCCATGCTCGGCGCCTTCCGCGAAAACAAACAGACGCGCGACGAGTTTCTGTCGCTGATCCGGCGACAAAATTCATGAATGAGAAAACGCGTTTAAGCGAAGGCGAGCCCGTCACGTGTTGCGGGAATTGGCCGTCCTAACTGTTTAGCTGTTTCGATCCATTCCTGAATCAGACTTCGACGTTGGAGAGAGCCTCTTTGTAAGTCTTTCCATCTGCGGCGCAACCTGGAAGCTCGGGGACTTCGGCGATAAAAGCGTTGTCGGCCGAACTCCAATAAATAATAGTTTCGTACTTAGACATCGGTCTTTCCAGCCAAACGGTAAGGGAATGTTTGCGTCAGCATCGCCTTTCAAGATCTGTTCCAGAAGTTTGCGCGTGTGCGCCATGATCAGAATTGAGACGCAAGCTTAGCGTACGAAAAACCATCGCGCACGCAGCTGAGAAAATGGTTTGGATGCGCGACCGTAGGCTGTGATTTCTTCCATAATCTCCGATGGCGACTCACGGGTCTAATCTTTCATTCGGGCGCGGGCTCTTCGCACGCGTTCACGGTTGCCGCAGCTTTTGCTGCTGCACCAGCAGCGCGTCCTGCCTTTGGTTTGATCGTAGAAAATCCAGCGGCAATCGGCGTTTTGGCAGAACTTGATGCGTGCGGCTTCGCCGCTGCTCAGGGTTTCCGCAAAGCTGCGCACAGTCTCGGCCATGATCCAAACCCAGCCGGATTTTTCAGGCACAAATTGAATCTGCAACCCATTTTGGCGCTGTACCACTTCATGTTTACCCGCTACGTTCAGCACTTCATTTAATATGCGCAGTTGCGGTGACGGAACCGGTTTGGGTGCGGAGAGGGCTTCACAGCTTTTGCGTAACGCAGATCGCAGCGCCTTTAATTTTGCAATCGGCGCAGACTCGCGCGCCGGCTTCGTAAAATGCCATTGCCGAAGAAAAAAGGGAATCCATGCCGGATTGTCCAGATGGTCGGTGGAATTGCCATAGGCGTCCCATTCCAGGCTGTTTACGAGATCTACCCACGGACTTGTCGTGCCGTGACCTTGCGCCGGAAATTCTTTATCCGAAGTATTCATGCTAATGACCTAAATGTAGTTGACTCGTTATAGTCAAGGCCATATCCTCAAGTAATGAGTATAGCGCCGTTTAGTCATTACAAGAATGTTTTAGCACTGTTTGGCACTGTTTAGCAGATGACAGGACAGTCGGGAAAACACAATGAGTGCTGAATCGAAAACCGCAACCCTGGAGCCCGTAGAAGCGGCGGCGATTTCCAGGGAACCCGCCGCGAACCGCCTTGCAGTGATTGCTGCGTTCTTTTCGATTTACGCTATCTGGGGTTCCACGTATCTGGCGATTCGCTACGCAGTGACCTACATTCCGCCGCTGTACACCGCGGGATTCCGCCATCTTGTCGCGGGCAGCATCTTGCTCCTATGGGCGTTGGCGAAAGGATCGCGGCCTACCTGGCTGCAGATTCGCGCTAGTGTCGTTATCGGGTTTTTGTTCTTTTTGATTGGGCATGGCACCTTGCATTGGGCGGAAACACATGTTGCCAGCGGACTCGCCTCGTTGCTCATAGCATCGGAGCCGATCTGGGTTTTTCTGATGACTTGCGCCGCAGAGAAGCGCTGGCGTGTGAACGGCTATCTTGTAGCCGGGGTCGTGCTTGGCATCGCGGGAGTGGCGCTGCTGCTGGGCCGCGATGTCTGGTCTGCGGGGAGCGGAGTGTTTCTCGGCGCCATCGGTTGCCTGATCGGGGCTATCTCCTGGTCTGCTGGAATTATTTACTCACGGCGTTCGCATCTGTCGGGCAGCCCGTTGTTACTTTCCGCTTTGTCTTTGCTGGCGGGTTCAGTGATGCTGCTTGCCACCGGAACAATATTTGGCGAATACCATGGATTTACGTTCGCGATTGTTCCGGTGAGCTCGTGGCTGGCGCTCGCGTATCTGATCGTGTTTGGATCGGTGATTGCGTTTAGCGCATACAACTGGCTGCTGGAACGTTATTCGCCGACGCTGGTGGCTACGCATACTTACGTTAATCCGATCGTGGCAGTTCTGCTGGGGTGGTGGTTCGCGGGCGAACGGGTTTCGCTGAACATTGTGTTATCGGCGGGATTGGTGATTGCGGCGGTGTTTTTGGTGGATCGTGGCATGGCGCGATTGAAGGTGTGATGGTCGTCAGCGCCCGGCGGTTCGGAATAATTTGCCACAGAGACACAGAGTGCACAGAGAGGAATGGGGAGAAGGCGGAGAAAGGCCAAGGAAAAGACGCACGCGCAAATTCGGCGCATGGGGCACCCGGAGAAGAGGGCGGCTACAGATGCACTCGTAAGTGAGCGCCTGTCGCCACCACACATCTCAAAGGCAAAGGCGCCCGCTTCAGAAAGCGGCCGCTACAAAGGCAACCACAAAAAAGAGCGGCGGCATAAAGCTGCCGCTCCATGAAGAATAAATTATTTAACGCCGACGAAATTATTCGGCGATGTAGATTACATCGGGGTGATGGCGATGGTGGCGCGGGTGTTTTCCCACTCGATGCGCAGGGTGCAGTCCTTGGCGCCCTTGTCGAAGGCGATGGTAAAGTTTTCCATGGGGCTTGCGGTCTTGGAAGCGTTCATGTCTGCGCGCAACAGGTCCATGTCGGCGCCCGGGTAGGGAATTCCCCATTCGCCGGTTTTCTTGCTGAGGATCAACACCCACTTATCGTTGTTCGGAATGGTAAAAAGCGTGTAGCCCCCGGCCGGTACATGATGGCCGCCAATCATCAGGTCCGTTGTGGTCACGAAAGTAGTGGCTTCGTTCGCGCCGGTGCGCCAGGGTTCGCCGTATGGAACCAGTGCGCCAAAAATCTTGCGCGCCTTCACTTGCGGGCTGGAATAATCCACGGTGATGGATTTTCCGTTCGGCAAATCGCATTTTGCGGTTGCCGGTGGGCTGGGCCGCTTGGACTTGTCCTGTTGCGCGTACAGTACAACCGCTGCAATTGCTACCGCAAAGAGAACCGCACTTCCAATCGTTAACACTTTCCGCATGGTGTTGCCTCCCGTTCTGGAGAACTGTAGCAGAAACGCAGCTTGCCGGTAATTAGGTAATGAGTCGCAGCCAACGATGAACTCAGCGGTCGGTAATCAACCGTCGAGTTCAACTCAGGGTGAGTCTAACGCAGCGCTTAGACGGACACATTACGATTGGGTATCGCACCGGAGGGTGGTTCGCGAAAAGGCTTTCTGTCCTACAATGCTTTCTCTGTGCGGCTCGGAGCGCTGGCTTCGTGAATGGAAGTCTTCTCCAAACCGGTCTACTAAACGCCAAAATATGACCTCGTCAGAAAATACGATGGCAAATAACGGCCCACTGGCGGGAATTAAAGTCCTTGAACTTGGACAGGCCATTGCTGGGCCATTCGCCGCGGCTTTTCTAGCGTGGTTTGGCGCCGAGGTGATCAAGGTCGAGCCGCCCGTCGGCGGTGATCCACTACGGAACTGGCGCGTGCTGCACGAGGGGACATCGCTGTGGTGGTATTCCATGGCGCGAAATAAAAAATGCGTTACGTTGGATCTGCGCGTAGCGGAGGGCCAGCAGGTTGCGCGGGAGCTTGCGAAGCGCGTGGATGTGGTGCTGGAAAATTTTCGGCCGGGCACTCTGGAAAAATGGGGACTGGGTTACGAAGAATTGAAGAAAGAAAATCCTGGCGTCATCCTTGCGCGCATTTCCGGCTATGGCCAGACAGGTCCAAATGCGCAGAAACCTGGATTTGCCGCGGTTGCTGAAGCCTTTGGCGGTCTGCGTTACGTGACTGGGGAACCAGAAAGGCCTCCTGTACGTCCGAATCTGAGCCTGGGAGATTCTGTGGCAGGGTTGCACGCGGCGTTGGGTATTGTGACGGCGCTGTATCATCGCGACGCGAAAGGCGGAAACGGTCAGGTGATTGACGTGGCGCTGTATGAGTCCGTGCTGAACCTGATGGAAGGCACGATTGCTGAATTCGACGTTGCGGGCGTAAAGCGCGAGCGCGAAGGGATGCGGCTGACAGGAATTGTGCCGAGTGGAACGTATCCTTGCGCGGACGGGGCTTACATTGTGATCGGCGCGAACGGCGACAGTA
>Ga0070709_10001506_pt1 | contig 12605 bp, 10 predicted proteins | sample LARL51metaG_FD_65449 | JGI IMG/M metagenome (GOLD analysis project Ga0070709, IMG submission 65449) | Corn, switchgrass and miscanthus rhizosphere microbial communities from Kellogg Biological Station, Michigan, USA - LAR L5-1 metaG | ecosystem: Host-associated > Plants > Roots > Rhizosphere ...
TGCACCGTCGTCATCGAGCCGTCGTGGCCGGTATTCATCGCCTGCAGCATGTCGAGCACCTCGGCCCCGCGCACCTCGCCCACGATGATCCGGTCGGGACGCATACGAAGCGCGTTGCGCAACAGATCGCGCTGGCTGACTTCGCCGGCATTCTCGAGGTTGGGAGGCCGCGACTCCATGCGCCCGACATGGGTCTGTTGCAGCTGGAGTTCGGCCGTGTCTTCGATCGTAATGATGCGCTCGCGATTGCTCACAAAGCTCGACATTGCATTCAAAAGCGTCGTCTTGCCCGAACCGGTACCGCCGGAGATGAGCACATTCAGCCGCGAGCGGGCGACGACTTCGAGCACGAGCGCGATGCGGCGATCGATGGTGCCGAGCTCGACGAGCTTGGCGACGGTGAGCGGCGTCTTCGAGAACTTACGAATCGAGAGCAGCGGTCCGTCGACGGCGCAAGGCGGCACGAGCACGTTCACGCGGCTGCCGTCGGCCAGACGCGCGTCGACCCAGGGCTGCGATTCATCGACTCGGCGGCCGACGGCGCCGACGATCTTTTGGATGATGCGCATCAGATGGCGCTCATCCTTGAAGTGCGCGGGCGTCGGCTCCAGCCGGCCCGAGCGTTCGACATAGACTTGGCGATAGGTGTTGACGAGAATATCCGACACCGTCGGATCCTTAAGGAAGGGTTCGAGTGGGCCAAGGCCCAAAACCTCGTCGAGCACTTCGGTTACGATCTGGTTATATTCCGAATTGTTCAGCGCGATGTTTTCGCTCGAGAGCAGATCACGGATGAGCGGCGCCAGCTGGCGTCCGAGATCGTCGCGCGTGACCTTGTCGAGGACGCCGAGGTTGAGCATGCCGAGGAGCTTCTCGTGCAGGAACACCTTGAGTTCGGTGTTGCGCGCCACCATGCCTTCCGGCCGGAGCGCGGACTGCATTGGAAGTTCGGTCGAAGCCGGCGGCGCCTTTTTTGCGCTGTCGGCTTCGTTGGTTTCGCCAAAAACTTTCTGGAACATGGTCAGTATCCAATCCCAAGGAAGGAACGTCTCTTCGGCACGCCGCGTGCGCTCTCCGTACCCAGGTCGGAACGCAACATGTCGGAGAGCGCCACGCTGAACTTGCTTTTGGGCTCCATCAGAACCGCAGCCTTGCCCTGGTTTTGCGACGCGGAAATCAAGGCATAGTCATTCGGAATTTTGTGGCGAACGTCGCGGCCAATGCTCTTTTCGAATTGCGCGACAGAAATATCGCCGAAGCGGTTCGAGGTGAAGCGATTGAGGATGACCTGGATGGGAAGGTTCGTCATTTCCTCGCGCTGCAAGAGCCTTGTGAGATGGCTGAAGCGGTGGATCGCCGCAACGGTCGGCGGGCAGACCACATAGATTACGCTGGCGACTCCGAAGACCGCGTCGCTCCATGGCACCAGCGCGACGGGAAGATCGACGATCACGTATTTGAAGCGCAGGCGCGCGATGTTGATCAGCGACTCGACGGTCTTGGTCTGGAATGCGGTCAGGGGCAGCGGCACAGCCGGCGCCGACAAGACGCGGATGCCGCTCTCGTGCTTGACCATCATGCTTTCCAACATCTGGCGGTCGAGACGCGAGGGATCGGCGAGAATTTCCTGGATCGGCGAACGCGACGGCAGATCGAGCAGATTGGCGGCGTTGCCGAACTGGATGTCGAGATCGAGAAGACACGTGTCGTCGAGGTTGGTCTTGCCGGCGAGGAGAACGGCGGAATTGACGGCAAGCGTGGTGGCTCCGGCGCCGCCCGCGAGATGCATGAAGGCGGTGACCTTGCCGAGATTGGACGGGCTTTCAGGGACCGCAGTCGCCGCCAGCCGGGTGAACACTTCGCGTGCCTCGTCGGCGTCGATCGGCCGAAGCACGACGTCATCCGCGCCGGCGCGAATGGCCCTGATCGCCGCGAGATCGGCGCCGCGCTCGGCCAAAACCACGACGGGGATGCGCGCGCAGGGACCAGACTTCAGTTCCTGGATCAGTTTCAGATCGGTTTCATCGGTGGGGTCGGCGTCGAGCACCAGGATGTTGGGCGCCTTGTCGTCGGTCAGCGCATTCGAATTGAGCACCTTCGGCCGGCGAAAGGTTTGAATGTCCATGTTGTAGAGCGGTTTCAGCGCCGCCAGGATCTGGACGGAATCCGTCTCGGGGCGGAGCAATACGAGTACGCGCTGCGTGTGGGCAGCGGGTGGTACCGCAAGAATGCTCAGAGGGGATTGTTCTTCTTCTTCCATCAAACTCTTGCCCTGCATTGCATCAAAATCCTGGGGTCGTTGTGTGTTCATGGCAGCACCCGGTGGCTAGTCGTCCGCGAATCGCCGCGGCCAAGCTGCGCAGGGCTCCTGACAAGCCCTTGGGTAAGCATGAGTTTTCGTAGCCCCCTCGACCTGCACGGGTTCTCGACCATCGTGGTTAGTCCCATCCAATATAACACCGTAAGGGGCTTTTTTGAGGCTGCCCTTGATGCAACCGCGAAGAGATACCCCTCACCCCGTTAACGTCACGGAAAGAACTGAGACAAGGTTAAGCAAATGAGAACTGCATTTTATGAACATTTACCTATTATCTGAGTTCAGCCTGCAGATAAGCGGATAAAATGCTCATTTCGTCTCCCTCCGTGACGCCGACACTCTAACCGAACTCTAGAACTATTTGGTTAATTTACCGGTCTCGAAGTTCGCGATCTGCACACTGCGCGCCTGCAAATTCGATTGTGGTACAATGAAAAGTGTGTCTGTAAACCGAACGTAAGGTCACTCGAGTAACATCGTCTCCGAAAGCGAGCGCGGGGCTCAAAGTTTGAACATACGGCTTAAAAGTTTATCCCACGTGCTGCGCGACGCGATGCTCCGTTCGCGTCCGTTTGTGCGCGACGAAGGCACGGTGACCGTCGAGTTCATGCTCTGGCTGCCACTGATCTTCACGATCATCCTGTTCACTGTCGACGTCGCGCTGATCTACTTGAAGCAGGCCGACATGTGGAACGTGGCGCGCGACATCTCGCGGCGCCTGTCGGTCTCCGACAGCTATACCAACGCGAGCGCACAGACCGACGCGCAGAACCAACTCTTCACCTCGCTGTCGAGCGCAACCATCACGGCGACGGGCGGCACCGTCGCCGGACAGGACAAGGTCGTCACGATCCAAATCCCGCTGTGCAATGCCAGCCTGTTCCGAGTCGTCGGCTGTTACGACAACACGCTCAACCTGACCGCCCGCGTCACGATGGCGTCGGAATATTAGAGAGCAGCCATGAGGTTCGTCAGATCGCTTCTTCGCTTCAGCACCGACGATCACGGCGTCGGATCGATCTGGATGCTGTGCCTGTTGCCATTGTTTCTGGTGCTTGCAGGTTTCGGCATGGACGGCACGGCAGCTTTTCGAACGCGCGACATGCTGCAGAGCACAGCCGATGCGTCCGCGCTTGCCGGTGCGTTGCAGCTTCCGACCGCCGGAGCGGCAACGGCGACACAGGAAACCCTGGCCGCAACATCGGCGCGCACCTATTCCCAAGCGAACATGTCGGTGGCCGGGTTCGGAAACGTGCTGAACCTCAACGCTACCACCAACGGCGATATCCAATTTGGCAACTGGAATGGCACCACGTTCACCTCGCCGGCCCCGAATGGCACGGCAGAGAATGCGATCGAGGTCACCGTCAAGACCGCGACCGCGAACAGCAACGCCTATCCGACCAGCTTCCTGGCACTGATCGGCAAATCGAGCTGGGACATCGCGGCCACGGCGATCGCGATCAACGGCGTGCCAAAACCGGTTTGCGTCTTCGGCTTGCATTCGTTTCTGGTCAATGGCGGTCCCAGCATCAACCTGCACGGCTGCACGCTCGCGGTGAACGGATCGATGGATTGCCACGGCAGTCCGATCGGCGCGGGTTTTGCCATATCGACTGCGCCACAGCCGAACGGCAGTCCTGCCTGCGGCACGACAAACCTCTATTCGCAGGGACCAACTGCGGATCCCTATGCGGCTCTTGCGAGCAATATCCCCGCCAATCCTTGCGGCGCCACGGCCGCCTCCTTTCCGCAGGAGGGAAGTCTGCCCGCCAGTAACTTGTGGTCAGGCTCGAAGAGCTCGTCGGACATGGCGAGCCCCAAATGCGGCGATGTGCAGCTCACCGGCAACGTGACGATCACGAACGACGCCACCCTCGTCATCGAGAACGGAAATCTCGATGTGGGAAATTTCTCCATCACGACGAATGCCGGCGCTTCGCTGACGATCATTTTCACCGGACCGACCATCGCAGGCTTCTCTCCGGGTCATACTGTTATTGGGTCTGCTTCGGGATCGCTCAATATTGCCGGGCCTTCGTCGGGCGTCTGGAAGCAAATGGTGATTTATCAGGACCCCGCGATCACGTGCGCTACGTTGCCGTGTTCGAGCACTGCCGTCGTTGAAGGAGGACAGGGCGCAAACTCAGGTCCGATCTGGAATCTTTCCGGCGTCGTCTATCTGCCTCACGCCCAATTCCAGATCAAAGGACTGGTCAGCCCAGCGAGCAACTCGCCGAATGCCTGCTTCACGCTCGTCGCCTACGACATCGCGGTCTCGGGCACAGGGCAAATCCTCGCCGAGCCGGCCTGCACGACCGCACCGACCACGCTTGTGCCGATCTCGCGGTTGGTGGAGTAGCGCCTCTCACTTTGGCAGCCAGATCTCGGCGCGTTCGATCTGTGCGACGTTGTGAAACTTTCTCATCTCCGCGGCGAATTCCGGCCGCGCCAGAGCCCAGCCCTTCCAACCATCATTGCAGACGATCAACACGTTCGGGTGCTGCGTCCGAATGGCCTGAATGAATGTTCGCCGCTCGTCGCGCGCGTAGCGATCGACAATCGGCCGCTCCTTCTCATCGACTTCATCCCAATTCTCGAGCGCGTTCACGACTTCATTGACCCATAGTCCGTGCCCGATCGCTTCGCCCTGAACGATGCGCGAGACCGGCCAAAGATACTCAAGACGAGCGCCACAAATCGCCATCAGTCGCGGGTGCTCGGGCGCGACGCGCGCGACAGTCGCAACGAATTGCGGATACCATGGCGCAGGCCGAAAACAGACCGCCGCCAATGCGCTGAGTCCGCCGACAAGAACAATCGTTGTGGCGCGCCACGCCGAACTGCGCTGCTCCGGCCAGCGCTCGATAGCGACAACAAGCGAAGCGATCAGAGTAAGCGCGATGGCGGGGTAGCCGTGATAGGGCCACCCTTTGCCCTGGATGAGCGATGCCAGCCAGAAACCGACGGCCGCGAGCACGAGCATCAGCGGCAGCGTTCTCAACGCACGCGGCGCCGCGACGATCGCGACCGTGACGAATCCGACGACCGGCAGGATCACCATCGGTTTGGCGACGAGAAGCAGCCAAGGAAACCTGACTGGCAGATAGACATGCTCAGCCATTGGCAACATGACGTCGATATATTCGCGAAACCAGATTGCGACGGTCACTGCGTATGCCACCGCAATCAACGTGATGACGAGAGTCTCACTCGAGAAAATCAGCGCGGCGAGATCCTTCGGCCGCCGCCGAAGCGTCCAGGCTGCAAATGAGAACGGAAGAACAAGCGGCAATACGAAATACGGTTTGATAACGAGGGCAAGCCCTGCCCCCGCTCCTGCAATGATTCCGGCCCATCCTCCGATCGACGTTCCGGAGGCGCGCGCTGCATAGATCGACAGCAGCGGCAGCATGGCGATGACCGCGATGTGTTCGCGCTCTCCGAACACATCTTCGGGAAGGAGAAGTAAAATCGCGCAGGCGAAAGGCGCGAGAATCCAACTCTGCGAAATGTCCATCAGGCGCGCTTGCCCTAGGACCCGCGCGGTGAGCCAGAGCGCTGCCGGTGCGGCTATGAGCAACGATGCAGAGAGTATCGCTTCCGGAGAAAGTCCGAAAATCCGGACGGCCAGCACGTCGGGAATGTAGAGAAGAATCGAGGCGGGCGGATTGATCTCGTTGAACGCGACATAGGGGTCAGCGCCCTGCAGCCACTTCTCTGCGAAAGTGATGAGCGCGCTGGTATCGGGATTGAGCCAGCTCATGCTCCGCACGACGGACGCGAGCGCCACCATGGCGAACGTCAAAAACGGCCATCGTGCCGAAATCAAATGCGCCAGATGAACCTTGGATACGGACGTTAGTATTGACCGCCGCCGCCAGTCGTTCCGCCGCCCGCACCGCCACCGGTGCTCGTACCCGTCGAAGCGCCTGCAACCGATGAGGTTGCCGGTTCCGGCGGCTGCTTGACCTTGTCGTTGCGATAACGCTGCTGGGCAAGCGATTGGCGCTGGCCATCCGCCTCGACCGGTCCGTTCACGACGTCGGGATCGGCCGGAACACTTTGCACCGCGATGTTGTTATGCACGCTGGCGCCGAAGTCTGGACTGTTGAAGCGTTGCGGATCCAATCCGCCGCCATGCCCTGAGCAGGCCGAGAGCAGAAGGGCCGAGCCGAGCGCGGTCAAAGCGTGTGTTGGTTTCATGGCGCTGTTGTCCCACTGGAGTCTGATTGCGACGCGGCCGCTTGGGCCGCACGGAACGCCTCAATACTGGCCGGCGCCGTCACCGGCAATTCTTCGTCTGCGGCTGGAAGCGGCGCAGGCTTTGTCGACGTCACGCTTGCCCGCGGTCTGATGGCCGCGAGAGTAACCTTGTGCGGCAGAGGTGCGGCGTCGGCCGATTTGACAGCCGGCTTTGCGACCGGTGCTACCCAGGACGGCTTCGGTCTCGGAATTGGGATCGGATCGATCGCTGCCATGGCCATCGGCGCGGCGGCGGATGGCGGCGCAGCGGTCACGACCTTGGGAGGCGTCACGATCGCCGAAGATTGCTTGTCCGGCGTGATGGCGACCTCAGGCGGCGCGCTCGCGGTGCTCGGCGAAGGCGTTGCAGGCTTTTCCGGAACCACGATCACCGGCGTACTCGGCGCGGCACTCGGCGCCGGCGAGTAAGCCTGCGTCGTGGCGGGCGCGGTCACCGCAGGCGCGGCGGAAGCAACGGGCGGCTGAGCCGGCGTGTCGTTCATCGAGCGCGCGCCCGGCACGGGCGGCGGCGGCCGCGTCTCTTCATTGTGTCCCAGACCGAAGGCCTGCGCAGGCGTCGGCGGAACGACGCGGTCCGTCGGAAGGGCGATGTTGTTCTGCGGTCCCGGGCCAACCAAGTGGACCGTGATGAAGACGACAAGTTCGGTCTGGTTGCGCTGATAGTTGGTGGAGCGTAGCAGCGCGCCAATGATCGGAATGCTGCCGACCCCCGGCAACGCCTTCATCGAGTCATTGAAGTCGTCCTGGATTAGGCCAGCGATGGCGAAGCTCTGGCCGTTGCGCAGCTCGACCGTCGTCGTGGCACGGCGCACCTTCAGTCCCGGGACGCTGATGCCGTTGGTGGTGACGGAAAACGTGGAATCGAGCGCGCTGACCTCGGATTTGAGAACGAGATTGATCGTATCCGATGCGATGACTGTCGGTGTGAACGCCAAGCCGACGCCGAAATCCTTGTACTCGATGGTGGTCGTCGGCAGGGTGCCCGTCGAGGATTGCACCACGGGAATGGGGAATTCACCGCCGGCCAGGAAGGTCGCCGTTTCGCCCGACAAGGCAACGACGTTCGGTTCAGCCAACGTGCGCACCATGCCGCTCTGCTCCAGCGCACTGATCTGGCCGCGCAGGAAATAGGTCTTGCTGTCGGTGAGCAGGCCACCGATCGTGCCGAACGCTTGCGCGGCGGTCGTCGAGCCATCGAGGTGGGGCGCGGAAATGCCGTTGTTCGCTGCGGCACCATTCAGCGAGTCGAGTCCGAGCTGAACCAGCGCTGATCGCTGCACTTCCGCGAACTTCACTTCGAGCAGCACCTGCTGGCTTCCCGACAGCGACAAAAGATTGGTCACCGAGCCGGGCGCATAACGCTCCGCAATGGCGACGATCGTGCGCAGATGATCCGAACTCGAGACGTGTCCTGAAAGTACGAGCGCATCGCCAGCCGGCTGAATCTCAATCGATTCGGTGGGCAACAGCTCGGCCAGATGCTGGCGCAAACCGTCGACGTCATAGCTCACGATGACATCGATCACCGCGACCACGCCGTTGTTGCCGCTCGTAATAGTCAGATTGGTGCTGCCGCGCTTCTTGCCCAAAATGTAGATCGTCGACGTTGAGAGCGGCACGACCTCGGCGATATCGCCGCTTCCGACGTGCACGCGGCTGAATGGCTGTTCGAAATGCACGATGCGCGACTTGTCGACCGGCACCACGATCCTTGCCGCCGAGTGCCCTGGCGCGATGTTGATAACGAGCGGGGGCTGTCCGCCCGTATCGATCGCCGGCATGGCCCGCACCGCCGCGGAGGCGGACACGACTGTGCCCAGCGCAAGCAGAAACGGCACGGCGAACTTTGCCAACCTTATGAAATGCGTCATGGAAATTGCTGCCGGCGCGCCGGCCCCCCTTGCAGCAGTTCTTTTACCGCATAAAAACCAAAGCCCCAAATTAACGTACGGAAGAAGTTAACGAACAGGCGGCGGCGGTGCTGCCGCTGGCGTGGGCGCAGGCGTCGCCAACTCCGTTTTTCCGCCGCCATAGATTACAAGGACGCCTTCGCCTACGGGCCTGCCACGCCGGACCGGCCGCGGCGGAGGTGCTGCGTTCGGGGCGAGATCGCGCTGCACCACGCGTTCCACCGGGACCTGATCGACGGCCGATGTGTTTCGAAGCGCCAGTCCGAGAGTTCCCGCTTGTTGGGCAAGCGCCAGCTTCTGCGCATCCTCGGGCGTGACCGCGACAGTTGCAGTACGGGCGACGACAGGTTTCTCGCGATCTACATCGGAGAGTTGATCGATACCGAGCACCTGAACGTTCTGCAGAATGATATCGGTGACGAGACTGGCGTCCGGCGCGGCACCTTCCAGTCTATGTGTCAACATGACATCGACGCGATCACCCGGAAGGATGAACCCAGCCACGCCGCTCACATCATCGACGCGAATGGAAACAGCCCGCATGCCAGCCGGCACCTGCCTGGAGAGTGTTGCCTTGGCGCCAAAGCCCGAAATTCTAGACTTCAAGACCGGTTCGCCCTTGTCGATCGGCTTCAGCACGATCCGGTCGAACCCTTGCGAGCCGGCGAACACTTCTTCGACGGTGTGAAATGCGTCTGCGGGCATGGAGGAGAGCGGCCAAGCCACTACGGTCAACTGGTCGCGACCAAGATGCGTGCCGAAAGGAAGATCGTTGACGGCCACGACAATGTTGCCGACGTCGATGTTCGAAGAAGGTGCTGCGGGAGACTGCGTGGTGCGTAGATAGTAAGTGAGGCCGCCTACGGCGATAAGTGCCAGAATGCCCCCTACAATCAAGCTTATCAGCGAGCGTTGCATCGCGAATCACTCACTCCGAATTTGGTTCGTTTACTATATTTGCAAACGCAGAATAAGCCAATTTTCGACGTCTTCCGCTTGCAATGCGAACACTTTACTTCGTCAAAGGTTAACGCGGTGCAAATCGAAAGCGCGCCACTCGGTGTAGGTGGGATCTCTTGGCCTGGCCCCTTCCCGAAGGCGCAGCCTTAGGAATTGGAGTTTACCGAACTCACCAGATTGAAGCCGACAGTGCTTGCCGCAGTCGTCACTTTCGGTTGAAGCAGGATAATCACGCCAAGTCCCAGGACAATGACCGTGGACGCAAGTGCAATCCATTCCAAGGTCGCGAGCCCTGCGTCGTTCTTCCAAAAAGAATGGAGGGTGCGGAACGTCCGAATCTTCTGCATCGACGGTGACCCCGGCTCGGCTTCGACGAATCAAAGCCGCTCCACTATGGGCTTCACCACGCCGTTCGCAACGGGTCTCCTGCTCCGGGGCCGGTGCCGAAGCTGGGCGTCAAGTATTCGACTGAACGGTGCTGACAATTTCGCTGCCGACGGTGCTCGCGGCAGTGTTGAGCTGAGTCTGAATGACGATGATGGTGCCGATGGCAAGAACAATCACCGCAGCCGCAAGCGCCACCCATTCGAGCGTCACCAAACCCTCATCGTCACGCAGGAACAGCCTGAAAGAGTTCTTCATCAGACAACCCTCCTCAAACAGCCGCCGGAAAGGGCGAGCAAGCCGGACGCAATCATCCGCGTCCGGCCAAAACTGCTCTTCGGATCCGGCGGTCCGCCAGATGCCGTGACTTTACGTGTTGGACTGGACCGTGCTGACGATCTTCGAACCGATCGTGCTGGCCGCCGTGTTCACCTGCGTCTGGATGACGACGATAACGCCGATCGCGAGAACGATCACAGCAGCAGCCAACGCGACCCACTCAAGTGTCACCAGGCCTTCTTCATCGCGCAGAAAGCGCATCAACTGACTCATGTTCTAACCCCTTGCCCAATAGTTTCGCAGACCTACCCAAACCGCAAAAGAACCTGACTCCCGCCCGCATCTTTGGGCCGAAATCAAACCGATTTCGGTCGAAGTACTTCTCAAGACAGGAAAATCCCCATCCCAATTGTTACGAAGTAAACGACAGGCGTTGCGCTGCGGCAATGTAATTCTTAGCGACTGGTTACCGGCTTCGATTTAATTGTCACGATGGTTGGTTTTCATTCAGTAATATCAATAAGATAACTCGTCACGGTACAGATTAAATCGAGGATGGAACATTTTGGTTCTGACGCCGATTGCGTTTGTGAAGGGACCATCGAAACGTGAACGCGATCGTTCGCCGAAGCCAACGGTTCACGCGTTCAGTAGATATAGGGGATCAGACGAAAAGTTCTTTTGCGGTAGTCGGCATACTCCGGAAATGCGCGTTCAAGCACTTCCTCCTCGTAGCCCATGCGCGCGAACTGGCCGAGATAGATCGAGATCGCGAGGAGAGCGCCCAGTGGCTGTTGAAGCTGCAGCGTTACGCCAAGCGTGCTGAACGCTTCGGCGACGTAAAGCGGGTGACGCACGTATCGGTAAGGACCATCCGTCACCAGTCGCCTGGCTTCGGGCAGGATGCTGAACGAACGCCCCAGCCAGCGCAACGCATAGAGGGCCAGCGAAAGACCGGTAATCCCGAACAAGGCCGCGACGCCCTGGACGAGATCGTTGGGACTTGCAACCGGCGCGTAAAAGTAGAGCAGGCCCGCGCCCATCGTGAATATCGCAGCAAAGCGCGGGATGAAGCCCTGCGATTTCTGCTTGGCGACAGGGCGAAGCGCGAACAAGACGATCTGAAGCACGAAGAATGCGATCGCCATCGTCTGATTGAGGATCTTGAGACCGAGCGCCCATTGCGCTTGATGGAAAAACTGACGGGCCTCGAGGAACAACGCCAGCGACAACAGCCCGCAATTCCAGGTGAGCCAGACGATCACCGGCAGTGCGGCCACAAAGTCGAACGCCTTCAACCACGCTTTGTCCGACGTTGAGACGCTCATCGACGAAACCCTGCATCCGACGCAAACCGCCGCCTGCCTATCATGGACGATAGACACCACCAATATCCGAAAGAGCATCGGTCCAAGGCGCGCGCTATGTGTCCGCCGCCTTTACCAAGATCGCGGCTGCGATCTTTAGGGAACGCGCAAATGCATCTATAGCTTTACGAATCGGTGAGTTGGGCACCATGACTCTCGAACTTGGCGAAGAGACGATTCAGCGTGCGACGCCTGAGCGCGAATTCTCGCTCAGCGTGCCCGCGGTCGCAGTCTTCATCTGGCTGTTCAAAGTCATCGAATATGTCATTCCGGCCTACTTCCACCCGTCTACGATCGCCCTCAGTACAGATGATGCGATGCGGCTGGCGCAGGTGCGCGATCTCCTCGCCGGCCAATCATGGTACGACTTGACCCAGTGGCGCATGAATGTGCCATTCGGGCTGCCGATGCATTGGTCGCGCCTGATCGACGCGCCCATCGCGGGCCTGATTTTGCTTTTTCGGCAGTTTCTCGTGCCGCAGTCGGCGGAAACGCTCGCGATCTGCGTCTGGCCGATGCTGAGCCTGCTCGCTGCATGGCTCGCGATCGGGCGCATCGCGCAACACCTCGCCGGACTGAAGGCCGGCGTCATCGCCATATTGTTCGGTGCCGCGGCTGCTGCTGTCCTCGGCTACTTCACGCCCGGCGTCATTGATCATCACAATGTGCAGGTCGCACTTACGCTTTGGACCCTGGCATTCCTCATCGAAATCGAGACAAATCCGCGAGCCGCGAACGCAGCCGCGCTGCTCAGCGTTCTAAGCCTGACGATCGGCCTCGAAGTGCTTCCCTATGTCGTAACGAGCCTCCTGATCATCGGTGCCTTGTGGATCTCACGCGGCGATGAATTTTCCGGCGCCGTGCGCCGCTTCGGTCTGACATTTTCCCTCGCCGCACCTTTGGCGCTCGCACTCTTCGCGGCAGATCACGAACGCTTCAGTGCCGCGTGCGATGCCTATTCCGGCTTTTACGCCACGCTTGCGACCTTCGGCGGACTCGGCCTTGCGAGCGTGACGCTGCTCGCCGCTGGCACACCCGTACGTCGCGCGCTTCTGTTCGTCGGATTGGGAATTGCGGCGCTCCTGCTGGTCCTGGCGATTGCGCCCGCCTGCCTCGCAGGCC
>Ga0070709_10001507_pt1 | contig 12594 bp, 10 predicted proteins | sample LARL51metaG_FD_65449 | JGI IMG/M metagenome (GOLD analysis project Ga0070709, IMG submission 65449) | Corn, switchgrass and miscanthus rhizosphere microbial communities from Kellogg Biological Station, Michigan, USA - LAR L5-1 metaG | ecosystem: Host-associated > Plants > Roots > Rhizosphere ...
CGGGCAACGTGGTCATCGCCGACGAGCAGAACTACCGCATCCGGGTGGTGGCGGTCACGACCGGGACGTTCTACGGGCAGGCGATGACCGCTGGGGACATCTACACCGTGGCCGGCAAGGGCGGCCAGCGTTTCACCGGTGACGGCGGCCCGGCCACCGCGGCCAGCTGGACCAGCCGGGCGCCGTGAAGGTGGACGGCGCGGGCAACGTGGTGATCGGTGACGGCCACAACTTCCGGGTCCGGGTGGTCGCGGCGCGCACCGGCACGTTCTACGGCGTGGCGATGACCGTAGGGGACATCTACACCGTGGCCGGCAACGGCACCGCGCGGTACTCCGGTGACGGCGGCCCGGCCAGCCATGCTCAACTCGACGATCCGCGGGCGGTGGCGGAGGATGCCGCGGGCAACGTGGTGTTCGCCGACGACTTCACCGACAGCATCCGGGTGGTGGCCGCCGCCACCGGCCGGTTCTACGGGGTGGCGATGACCGTAGGGGACATCTACACCGTGGCCGGCACCGGCAAGTTCGGGTTCGGCGGTGACGGCGGGCCGGCCACCAAGGCCAAGTTCTCCCTGCCGTTCGGCGTGACCGTGGACGGCGCGGGCAACCTGGTGATCGCGGACAGCCGGAACAACCGGGTCCGGGTGGTGGCGGCCAGCGCCGGCACGTTCTATGACGTGGCGATGACGGCCGGGAACATCTACACCGTGGCCGGTAACGGCACTCTCGGATTTACCGGCGACGGCGGGCTGGCCACGGCCTCCTCGGTGGACTTCCCCGCGGGGACCAGCGTCGACCAGGCGGGCAACCTGCTCATCGCCGATACCGGCCATCAGCGAATCCGGGTGGTGGCTGATCACACCGGCACGTTCTACGGGCAGGCGATGACCATCGGCCATATCTATACCGTGGCCGGCACCGGCAATGAGGGGTTCGGCGGCAACGGCGGCCCGGCCACCCAGGCCTTCTTCCGTAACCCCCTCGCGGTCACCGTGGACCACGCGGGCAACGTGCTGATCTCCGATACGGACAACAACTCGGTCCGGGTGGTGGCGGTCAAGACCGGCACGTTCTACGGGCGGGCGATGACCGCGCTGGACATCTACGCCGTGGCCGGTAACGGGCACTTCGGGTTCTCCGGCGACGGCGGACCGGCGATCAAGGCACACGTCGACGCACCGGTCCAGGTGGCCGTGGACGGGACGGGCAACTTGTTGATCGCCGCCGGGGGCAACCAGCGGATCCGGGTGGTGGCGGTCAAGACCGGCACGTTCTACGGGCGGGCGATGACCGCCGGAGACATCTACACGGTGGTCGGCAATGGGAGCATGGGCTACTTCGGTGACGGCGGCCCGGCCACCCAGGCCGAACTCTTCAACCCGGCGGGCGTGGCGCTGAACAAGACCGGCGGCTTCGTGATAGCCGACACCGGCAACCACCGGATCCGGGCGGTCAGCGGCTAATGGCAAAGGGGGCCGAGATGAGCAGAGCAGTCAGACATGTCCGGGGACCGAGGCGGACGGCCCCCGCGCGGCGCACAGTGCTGCTGGCGGGCGTGGCGGCGGTGGCCGCCGTGGCGGCGATGGTGCCGGCCGCGGCGCTGGCCGCGGGCGGGGCCCAGGCTCACCGGGCACCGGCCACCTGGCCGGGCCGGGCCAGTCTCGCGGTCTCCGGGGTGATCTCGACCGTCGCGGGCGGCCCCGGCGGCCCGGGCCTGGCGACGCGGGTCGGGCTGCGGAGCGACTGCGGGCTCGCGTTCGCGGCGGGCAACCTGTACATAGCCGACGGCGGGTCGGTGCGGAAGGTGAGCGAGAGCGCTGGGTTCCTGACCACGCCGGCTGGCACCGGGGCGCCCGGCCCGCTCGGTGACGGCCGCCTCGCGACCAGGGCCGGCTTCGATGGCGTGTGTGGGGTCACCATCGACCAGGCCGGCAACCTGGTGGTCGCCGACGGCGGCAACAACCGGGTCCGGGTGGTGGCTGCCAGCACCGGCACGTTCTACGGGCAGGCGATGACCGCCGGGCACATCTACACCGTGGCCGGCACCGGCTTGCCCGGGTTCTCCGGAGATGGCGGCCCGGCGACCGCGGCCCAGTTCAACGGTCCCATAGGGGTGGCCGCCGATGCAGCGAGCAACCTCGTAATCGCCGACCAGTTCAACCGCCGGGTCCGCGTAGTGGCGGCCACGAGCGGCACGTTCTACGGGCAGGCGATGACCGCTGGGGACATCTACACGGTGGCCGGCGGCGGCACCGCTAGTCCCGGCGATGGCGGCCCGGCCACCGGCGCAGTCCTCGGGGCTCCCACTGGCGTGGCCGTGGACGGCGCGGGCAACCTGCTGGTCGCCGACTCGCAGGACAACCGGGTCCGGGCGGTCGCGGTCAGCACCGGCCACTTCTACGGGCACGCGATGACCGCCGGGGACATCTACACGGTGGCCGGCGACGGCAGCGCCGCGTTCGGCGGCGACGGCGGGCTGGGCAGCAACGCGGAGGTCAATCTCCCGCTCGGTGTGACGGTGGACGGTGCGGGCAACCTGGTGATCGCCGATACCCAGAACTGCCGGGTCCGGGTGGTGGCCGGCCACACCGGCACCTTCTACGGGCAGGCGATGACCGTCGGGGACATCTACACCGTGGCCGGCAACGGCGGCGCCGGGATCGGCAAGGACGGTGGCCCGGCCACCGGCACCTCGGTCGCAACCCCGGCAGCGGTGGCGGCCGACGATGCCGGCAACCTGCTGGTCACCGACGACTTCAATCGGGTCCGGGCGGTGGCGGCCAGCACCGGCAGCTTCTATGGCAAGGCGATGACCGCCGGGGACATCTACACCGTCGCCGGCAACGGCACCGGAGGGTTCTCCGGCGACAACGGCCCGGCCATCAGGGCCGAGTTCAATGGCCCGGCCGGCGTGGCGGTGGACGGTGCGGGCAACCTGGTGATCGCCGACGACCGCAACAACCGGGTCCGGGTGGCGGCCGCCACGACAGGCACCTTCTACGGCAAGGCGATGACGGCGGGCGACGCCTACACCGTGGCTGGCAACGGCAAAGCCGGGTACGGGGGCGACGGTGGCCCGGCGACCAGTGCCAAGCTGTTTCTCCTGGGCGGGATCGCGGTGGACGGCGCGGGCAACGTGGTGATCGCCGACACCAACAACGACCGGATCCGCGTGGTAGCGGGCAGCACCGGCACCTTCTACGGCAAGGCCATGATCGCGGGCGACATCTATACCGTGGCCGGGAACGGCGCCCGCGGGTTCTCTGGTGACAACGGCCCGGCCACCAGCGCCGAGATCACGACCCCCTTTGGCGTGGCCGTGGATCGCGCGGGCAACCTCCTGATCGCCGACACCGGCAATGTCCGGATTCGCGTGGTGGCGGCCAGGAACGGCACGTTCTACGGGAAGCCGATGACTGCCCGGGACATCTACACGGTGGCCGGCAACGGCAACGTGGGATTCTCTGGCGATGGCGGCCCGGCCACCAGCGCCGCCCTGGCAACCCCGGACGGGGTGGGCGCGGACGGCACGGGCAACCTGCTGATCGCCGATACCGACAACAACCGGATCCGGGTGGTGGCGGGCAGCACCGGCACGTTCTACGGCAAGGCGATGACCGAAGGCGACATCTACACCGTGGCCGGCGCCGGTTTCGGGTTCTCCGGTGACGGTGGCCCGGCCACCGCGGCCCATATGGTCAACCCGACCGCGGTGGTAGCCGACGGCGCGGGCAACCTGGTGATCGCTGCTCGCGCGAACCACCGCGTCCGGGTAGTGGCGGCCAGCACTGGCAGCTTCTACGGCGTGGCGATGACCGCCGGGGACATCTACACGGTGGCAGGCAGCGCCATCAACGGGTTGTCGGGTGACGGTGGCCCGGCTACCAAGGCCGGGCTCTCTGACCCGTCTGGAGTGGCGATCGACGGGGACGGCAACCTGGTGATCGCCGACACCAGTGACAGTCGCATCCGGCTGGTCGGCGGCTGAGGGCTCAGGCCGCGCAACGCTTTGCTAGCTGACTTCCAAGCCACCGGATCCCGCGCCGGGAGCCGGTGACCGGAAGGAGAACACTCTAATGCTGCTGACCGCCGCAATCGCCGCCGCCCTGCTTGCCGTTGTCTATATGGCTCCGGCGGTGGTCGCTTTCGTGCGGGCTGTGCCCGGCACGGGGGCTATTGCCAGGGCGGCGAGGCCGTTGACGCCAGCCTCACCTCGGTCGCTCGTCCATACCGAGACATGGGCTGGCTCGAGAGCTTTCTGCACGGCGCTGGCCAGGTCATCTCGGACCATGTCCAGGTCGACGGCGTCCTTCAGCCGGCGCGCGAACGCGGCCACCGTCTGGTCGGCGTCATAACGTGCCCGGTTGAACCGGCGGTCGACCATCTGTTGCACGCGCGAGCGCAGCGGGGTGAACAACGCCGCCGCCGCCAGCGTGGATCCCGCGACGGCGACTGAACCACGCAACGGCAGCACCCGGGTGGCCAGCAGCACTAGCCCGGAGTACACGCCGACCAGCAGCCCGGTCACGATCGCATACGCCACCGTCCGCGAGATCAGCCGGTCGATCTCATACAGCCGGTACTTCAGCACCGCCACGACGCAGGCCAGCGGAATACCCGCCACCGGCGTGAGCACCATGACAGTCCAGATCGCGGTGCCGAGCCACCCCCCGGCCGAGGCAGCCGCTGGCGCCACAAGCCCGGCAGCGAGCAGCGCCGCGGCCCAGAAAGCAGTCATCAGGCCGACATAGCCCAGCCAGGCAAGTTGCTTTCGCAACTCGGCACCCGCACCGCGCCGCCGGGCGAACACCGAGATCACCGACAGCACCAAGGTGACCATCACGAGGCCGTAGATCACCGCAACGAAGGCGCTGAACCAGCCATGCCGCGGGAAGATCCCGAGCGGGTTCGGGTAGCTGACCCCCGCCGCAGCCAGCGCATCGGTCAGGCCGCCGGTGACAGCAGTACCAGCCTGCGCTCACCGCGGAGGCACGCCGGCCGGCTCGGCGACGATGAACCCGGCATGCGCCGCCCTGCTGCCCGTGCCCGGCTCCGCGGCTGGCCGCCAGCCGGTGGTTTCGAGCAGCGTGTCCGCGCCGGCGCCCTCCACCACGGACCGGGCCGGCTCGCCCACGGCGGCGACCGCGGCCTGGAACGCGGCACGGCGCGTGGCGCGCTCCGGGGAGCCGCTGTTCACCGACAGGCTGATGGCGAGCCTGCTGCCGTCGGCGGCGATCCGGCGCAGTTGCGCCAGCAGCGACCGGAGCACGGCCTCCTCCAGGTAGACGGCGACCCCTTCGAGCAGGAACAGGCTGGGTCGGCCCGGGTCAAGCCCGGCGGACATCAGAAGCTCGGCGACCGGGTCCACGGTGAAGTCCGCCGCGACGAACCGCAGGTGACCGGTGTCGATCCCGAGCCGGTCCAGCCGCGAGCGCTTGTCCTGCTGGGTGGCCGGGTGATCGACCTCGAACCAGAGCACCCCCGGTCGTGCGTACCGCAGCGACCTCCCGTCATACCCGGCGGCACCGGTCACGATCTGCGCAAAGCCGCGGCTGAGCGCGCGCGTGACCACGCCATCGAAGAACCGCGTGCGCGCTCGCAGGTACTCGCGCATCGGGCCGGGTGCCACGCTCGTGGCCGCGGCCACGTCCCTGGCGAGGGCGGTGTCGGCGGCGGCGTCGCCGTAGGGCGCGGCGACCCGGTCGAACGTCAGCCGGTGCGCCGCGACCCGCCGCGCCGTCACCGACACCTGCCCCGCCTTCATGCTCCCGCGGGCTTGATGGCACGGGTGGCGAAGTAGCCCGGCATGTAGCGGGCCGTGGCGTCGGCGTGGTGCGGTGCCTCCGTCAGGTGGGTGAGCAGGAAGCCCGCGCCGAGTTGGCCGCCGATCTGCTCGGTCAGCGTGTGGCTGTACTCGATCGGTCCGCCGTCCCCGTAAGCCCGGGCGCGCTCGTCCGCGGGCAGGTCCAGCGAGGAGAACGGAATCGGGTGGCGCACCACGAACTCCTCGCGCTCGTCCAGCGCCAGCACGTCGAAGATGTAGATGTCCGGGTTCACGAACCCGGTCATCAGCACGCCGCCCGGGCGCAGCACGCGGAACGATTCCCGCCAGACCGGCGCCAGTTCCGGGCTGAACACGTTCGACACCGGGTTGAAGACCACGTCGAAGCTGGCGTCGGGGAAGGCGGACAGGTCGCGCATGTCGCCGAGCACAGTCCGCAGCATCAGGCCCTCCCGGGCGGCGACCTCCTCGTCCCTGGCGAGCTGCGCGGGGGAGTTGTCGAACACGGTCACGTCCGCGCCGGCCGCCGCCAGCACCGGGCCCTGCTGGCCGCCGCCGGAGGCCAGGCACAGCACCGCGACGCCGCGCAGGTCGGCGGGGAACCAGTCGCGGGGCGTGGGGTGGTACCCGATGAGCACCACGGACCAGTCCCCCGCCCTAGCGCGGGCGATGACCTCGGGTCCGACCGGCCGGGTCCATTCGTTGTCGTTGGCTACCTCGCGGTCCCACGCCGCCCGGTTGTGCGCGACGGGGTCGAATTGCTCAGACACAGCGGACATCCTAGGCGCGCCGCTGGTCCCTGGGCGCTCGGCGTCCCTGGCTCAGTCGTCGATGGCTTCCGTGGCCAGCGCCTCGGGGGCCAGCGGGAGGGTGATGCGGAACGTGGCGCCGTGCCCGGGCGCGGTGTCCAGGCTGACTGTCCCGCCGTGCGCCGCGATCAGCCCCTGGACGATCGCCAGGCCAAGCCCGTTGCCGCCGGTGCGGCGGCCCCGTGCTTGGTCGGCCCGGTAGAAGCGCTCGAAGACGCGGCTGGCCTGCTCCGGGGTCAGCCCGGGGCCATGGTCGGAGACCTCGACGATGGCGCTCGGCACGGCCGGGTTGCCCTGCTGGTACCCGGTGAAGATCCGCACAGAGATCGGCGAGCCGTCGGGGGTGTGGGTCAGGGCGTTGCTCATCAGGTTGCTGATCACCTGGCGCAGCCGGGGCTCGTCGCCCAGCACGAGGAACGCGGCGCCGGTGCCGACGGTCAGGTCGATCGACCGGCTGGGCGCGACGATGCGAGCGTCCTGGACCGCGTCCGCCGCGAGTGTGAGCAGGTCGACGGGGCGGCGCTCGACCGGGCGCTGCTGGTCGAGGCGGGCCAGCACGAGCATGTCCTCGACGAGCCCGCCCATACGGGACGACTCCTGCTCGACCCGCTCCATGATCCGGTCCATGTCCTGCCTGGTGAGCGGCTCGTTCCGGGCCGATGGGTCGGCCAGCGAGTCCGGCACGGTGCCGGGACCGGCCACGGCGCCCCCATAGGCGGCGGCCGTGGCGGTCGCGGCACCGGCCTCGGCGGCTGTGGGGGAGGCCTTGGCGATCGCGGGGGAGGCCGAGCCGTTCTTCAGCCCGCCACGCTGCCGGTAGTACTCGGCGTACCCGCGGATCGCGGTGAGCGGGGTACGCAGCTCATGGCTCGCATCGGCCAGGAAGCGGCGCATCCGTTCCTCGGAATGACGGGCGGCGGACTCGGACTGGGCGCGCGCCCGGAAGGCCGATTCGACGTGGGCCAGCATCACGTTCAGCGACGTGGCGAGGCGGCCCATCTCGGTCCTGGGATCGTAGTAGGGCACCCGGCGGGACAGGTCGCCCGCCGCGATGGCCTCCGCCGTGCGCTCGATGTCGGTAAGCGGTCGCAGGCTGGCCCGGACCATCGCGACGCCCACGATCGCGAGCGCCAAGACGATGATCGCGCTGACCACCAGGTCGACCTTGGCCAGCCAGCCGACCGCCTGGTCCAGGTGGCCGAGGTCCGCGCCCAGGATCAGTGTCCCGGACAGGCTCGGCCCGGCCTCCCCGAACGGCGGCACGGTCTCGTGGTAGCTCGCCGGGCGGGCCAGCACCCGCCAGTTGTCCCCGCCGCTGGTGGCCGGGACCGTGACGAGCCTGTTGTTGTTGGCCGTCAGCCAGGACTTGCTGGTGGGGACGTTGGGGCCGGAGCCTGAGAGGGCGCCGGAGGTGCACACGTCGCACGGCACCAGCTGCCCCTGGGCATCCCGCAGTTCTATGACGTAGCCCTCGAAGCTGAGCGCCTGCGAGCGCAGCCCTCCGATCCCTGAGGGGTTGGTGATCTGCCCGCTCAGCGCGCGTAGCTGGGAGTCCGCGCGGTCCTGCAGGTAGCCGCGGAACTGCGCCAGGCCGACCATGCTGATCACGGCCAGGGCAATGACAACGAGCGCGAGCAGCGCCGCGACCAGCTTGATCCGCAGCGGCACCCGGCCGGCTGCTTGCCGCATCGCCTGCACGCGGCCGGAGGATGCGGGCGGAGTGAATCCAGTCATGCCGGTCAGGACGAGGGCAGCCGGAGCACGTACCCGACGCCGCGCAGGGTGTGGATCAGCCGCGGCTCGGCGCTGTCCACCTTGCGGCGGAGCACCGACACGTAGGACTCGACGATCCCCGTGTCACCGCGGAAGTCGTAGTCCCATACATGGTCGAGAATCTGCATCTTGGACAGCACCCGGTTCGCGTTCCCCATGAAGTAACGGAGCAGCTTGAACTCGGTGGGCGAGAGCTGCACCGGCTGGCCGGCCCGCCACACCTCATGGCTGTCCTCGTCGAGTTCCAGGTCGGCGAACTTCAGCCGGGGCGTCGGCTCGGCGCCGTCCCCTCTGGTGCGCCGGAGCACGGCCCGGATCCGGGCGATGACCTCCTCCAGGCTGAACGGCTTGGTCACGTAGTCGTCGCCGCCGAGGGTCAGGCCACGGATCTTGTCGTCCATCGCGTCCCTGGCCGTCAGGAACACCACGGGGATCCGGTCGCCGCCGCCGCGCAGCCGCCGGACGACGTCGAAGCCGTCCATGTCGGGCAGCATCACGTCGAGCACGATGAGGTCGGGCCGGTAGCGCTGGGCCGCTTGCACCGCCTCGGTGCCCGCGCTCGCGCTGATAACTTCGAACCCGGCATAGCGCAGGCTCGCGGCGAGGAGCTCCAGGATGTTCGGCTCGTCCTCTACCACGAGGAGTTGAGCTTCGGGCCGCTTCCGCCCGTCGCCCGCCGGTGTGGTCATAGCAGGAATCCTGACCAATCAGCCTGAGAGTTTGCTGAATGCGCGCTGGAGTTGACCTGTCGATCCTAGGCGGGTTCTGGCCCGGTGAGAAGGCGTAACCGAGCGACGGGGCAGCGCAAACCGCAGCCGGTAACCGCTACGGGCGGGGGACTTGAAGGCGAGCAGGCTCGTGCGTGGCGGTGCGGGGTCAAGTGAGGTTGGCGGCGCCGGCACCGTTGCTGGCTTCCGTCCAGCGGACGACGGCGGCCGCGCGGGATTCGGCACCCAGCTTTGCGTAGATCCGGTTTACGTGGTTCTTGACCGTCTTCTCGGCCAGAACAAGCCGCGCGGCGATTTCGCCGTTGGAGTGTCCTGCCGCGATGAGCGACATGATTTCGGCCTCGCGCGAAGAAAGACCAAGCGGGCGGGCTGTACGAGATGCGCCAGCGGTCCGCATTCAACCTCCGACCAGGTATGCAGTTATGAGCTGCGACGCATGGTATCGAATGCGGCCCTGTCGCGCGCAAGGTTCACAAGCCGCTTATCGCGCGGCGATGTAAGCCCCGGCGGGGGGCCTGATGCGGGCCTCGGTGGAGTCCGCTGCCGCTCAGCCCTGCAGGTGCGAGCCGGTGAGCAGCCGCTTCGGCAACTTGGTGTCGGTGTTGAGGTCGTGGAACAGCCGGCCGGCCTGAACCGAGTCCCACTGCACGGCGTCACCGGCGGCCGTGGAGAGGTTGGAGTTCGCGATCGGGACCGTGGTGGTTTCCGGCTGGCGCAGCGCGAACGCGACGCTGATGAGCTGGTTGAGATGGGTCCCGTCATCCACGGACAGGGCATCGACGGCGCCGAGCGCCGCGGGCACGACGGCGAACGGGTTGAACATGACTCCCGGGCTGGTCATCTTGCTCAGCAGGGCCTTGATGAACACCCGCTGGTTCTGCTCCCGCTGCAGGTCCTGGCTGGCGAAGTTGTGCCGGGTCCGGACGAAGGACAGCGCTTTTCCGCCGCTCAGGGTCTGGCAGCCCGCGTGCAGGTGCAGGCCGGAGGCGGTGTCATGGAGGGAGTGCTTGAAGCACATCGTGACGCCGCCCACGGAGTTGACGACATTCACCAGCCCGCCGAAGCCGATTCCCATGTAGTGCTCGATGCGCAGGCCCGTGTTGTTCTGCACGGTCTCGGCAAGGAGTTTCGGGCCACCGAACGAATAGGCGGCGTTGAGCTTGTTGTAGCCGTAACCGGGAATCTTGACGTATGAATCCCGGGGGAGGCTGACGAGCACCGCGGGCCCGCCGTTCCCGGGGATGTGCAGCAACAGGATCGTGTCGCTGCGCTGGCCGCCGATATCGATACCGGTGTGATACTTGCGTTCCTGCTTGCGGGTCAGGCCCTGGCGGCTGTCGGACCCGGTGATCAGCCAGTTCGACCCGGCGCCCGCGGCAGGCTGGCCCGCGTAGGACGCCAGCACGTTGGACCGGTTCAGCTTGCCGTCCAGGTAGAAGTACCCGCCGATGACCAGGATCAGGAGCACCACGACAAGCCCGGCCAGGAACGCGAGCAGCAGCCGGAGCCGGGGCCGCCGCGGCCTTCGCCCGCCGGAGTAGGTCCTCGCGCCCCTGGGGGGGCGGCCGGGCGCCGAGCGCACCGGCGGCTGGCTGGGCCACGGATTCGCCGGGGCGCCCGTGGCCGTCGTGTAGCCCGCGTTCGGGTATCCCGGGCTCGTGTGGCCCGGGCCGGCCGGGCCGGAACCGGCCGGCAGCCGGACGGTGGGCTCGTTCCCGGCCCCCGGCATGCCGCTGGCGCTCCCGGCGGCCGCGCTCCCGGCGGCCGCGCTTCCGGCCGCGGCGTTTCCGGCGGTGGTGCTGCCCGCAGCCGCGCTTCCCGCGGCGGCGTTTGCCGCTGAGGCGCCCGGCATGGCGTTCCCGTCCTGCGGCGCGGCCGGTTTGTCCTCACGGAACCAGCCCGTTGGCCACTCGTTCACGCGGTGCCCTCCCACCAGATCGTGACCACGTTCCGCCCGGACGTCCCCAGGTCCCCGGGCCGTTCGCGTTGGCTCCCCAGGTCGAGGAGCGCGTCTTCCACCTCGCTGAAGCGATCGGCGGGCAGGCACAGCCTGCGCCTGGTGACGTCGACCAGTTCAGCGAATCCCGCATAGTCTGCCTCGGCCGGACGGTTCCATTCAGTGTGCCCTGCGCTCAAGCCTGCTCCTGCCAGGATCGCCAGCAGGTCCGCGGCGGTGGGCCCGTCCGGTCGCCGTAGCCCGTGAAATCGCAGCCAGAGCGGGTTGAGTGAGGTCAGCGGGTGCGCCGCGGTCAGTTCGACTACTACCCGTCGGCGGGCGTGGTTCGTCAGAGTCTGCAGGAAAACCCAGATGTCTGGGACGTTGTAGACCACGTTGTGACAGGTCACCACGTCGGCCGGGCCGACCTGATCAGCGACGTCGGGCCAGCGGCCGGTTACCGTCCGCAGGTCCAGGCCGGCCGCGGCCGCGCGCTCGGCGAGCAACACGAGCATGTCCGCCTCAGTGTCCACGGCGGTGACGCTGGTCGCGTACGGGGCCAGTGGCAGGCAGGCCGCCCCGGCGCCCGAGCCGACGTCCAGGACCGTGCCGGCCGGCTGGAGCGCCTCGGCTGCCCGCTCGTAGGACGGCCCGGCAGGTTCGGCCATAAGCCGGTCCGCGCGGCGCGCGAACACCTGCCGCGGCAGCACCCAGGGCGAGTCCGGCACGGCGGCCGTGATGTGCCCGGGGATCGCCCACGCCGCCAGGTCCGCGCGCCATTTGTCCAGAAGTTCGCCCTGCATGGACACTGACCAGAATCTAGTGACCGCCGTCCGGTGAGCCAAGCAGCCTGGCCGCTGCAAGCCGATGGGACCGTGTCCGTGCAGCAGCAGAACGGTGATCCGTTCTCCAACGCCCAGTGCTTCACCTCGCTGGACGGAGTCTCGTTCGCGCGTTAGCGCGGGCGCCGTGCTAGCGAGTGCCGGGCCAGCCCGCCCGCCGTAAGTAGTCCGTGACCGTGTTTGCATGCCCAACGGTTCCCGGTCGTGCCATCTTGGAGCCCGTGAAAGGGGGCCGCCATGGAGAATGACCGCCTGGAATATGCCGCGCGCAGGGCCGAAGAAGCCGCCCGGAGGGCCGAAGAAGCCGCCGGCCGGGCCGAAATAGCCGCTCAACGGGCTGAGGAGGCTGAGCGCAGGGTTGAAGAAGAAAGCCCACCACGTCGCTATACATGGCCCCCCGCCCCGCCGGGTCCGCCTCCTCCTGCTCCTGACTCTGCTCCTCCCCCTGCCCAGGGCTGGGGCTCTGATACCCCCGGCGACTGAGTTATGGCCGAGCTACCACGGGTTTGGAGTCGGCGGCGGCCGATCAACTACGCGAAGCAGGCCGAGATGGTCGGCGGCATCGCCGCCCCGCTGCTCGCCGGCTTCTCGCTCACGATCGTCGCGCAACTTGTCATCGGCCGGGATCAGCCATGGCTGGCCGGGTACGCGATCGCGCTGTTCGCCATTGCCGCTGCGCTCCTGCTGAACGCGCTCCAGTTCAGTGCCACGGCACTCGGGTA
>Ga0070709_10001511_pt1 | contig 12576 bp, 12 predicted proteins | sample LARL51metaG_FD_65449 | JGI IMG/M metagenome (GOLD analysis project Ga0070709, IMG submission 65449) | Corn, switchgrass and miscanthus rhizosphere microbial communities from Kellogg Biological Station, Michigan, USA - LAR L5-1 metaG | ecosystem: Host-associated > Plants > Roots > Rhizosphere ...
ACTGCCGGACTTTCACGCTAGCCAGGCTGGGATCGACTTCGACAATGGCGATGTGGGTTCCGGACGCGAACGTGACTGTGGGCGGCACATAGTAGGCGCTGGCTTCCAGCCCTGGCGTTGCAGTCATCCCCGATCCGGGCGTGGCGGCGCGCGCGAGGTCCCAGAAGGTCACGCAGCTAGCCGGGTTGGCCAGGTCAAAGATCCGGCCGCCTTGAAGCGTGAGGCGGTCGCTTCCGGTTCCCAGCACTTCGGCTGCCACCTCAACCACTCTCTTGCGCAACTTGACGGCGGCCAGGTGAACGGCGTTCCCGGCTGTGACCGCGCTGCGGCTGCCATAGGTCCCGCCGCCGTACGGCAGTAGCGACGTGTCGCCGGTCCGCACTGAGATCTCGTCGGGAGGGACATCGAGTACCTCGGCGCAGACCTGGGCCAGGACGGTCTCGTGGCTCTGCCCGTGCGGGCTTGACCCGCAGGCCACGTTCACTTTGCCCGATCCGTCGATGCGTACGATTGCGCCCTCGAATGGGCCGTAACCGGATCCCTCGACATGACTGGAGATGCCGATACCGAGGTAGCGGCCCGCCCGGCGGGCCTCTTGCTGCCGCTGCCGGAAGCTGGCGTAGCCGATCTTCTCCAGTGCTGACCGCAGCTGTGCTGGATAGTCCCCGCTGTCATAGATGAGCCGGCGGCCGTTCCGGTAGTACATGCCCATGTCACGCGGCATCTCCGAGGCTGGGATCAGGTTCCGCATCCGGATATCAGCCGGGTCCATTTCCAGGTCAGCCGCGATGAGGTCCACGATGCGGTCCATAACGAACGTGGCCTCGGTCCGCCCTGCTCCCCGAACAGGCGTTGTTGGCTGCTTGTTGGTGAGTACGTGGCGCGCATGGACCCGCAGGTTATCGATGTCGAATTGATTACGTATATGGCTTGCCGCATTGAATGAGAGAGTGACGTTAAACGGATTGTAAGCTCCGCTGTCAGCGATTACATCATCGATCAAGGTCACGATCTTGCCATCAAGGTTATAGCCAACCCGGATCTCATGCCACTGATCCCGGGAATGCCGGGCGTTGGCCAGGTTCTCTTGCCTGTCCTCAATCCAGCGGACCGGACGGCCAAGAACGATGGCAGCCGCGGCCACGGCGACTTCCTCGGGATATATGGCCCCGCCGAAACTGCCGCCCATATCTGGCTTGATGACTCGTATGGCATCCTCTCGCAGCCTGAGCATCTCGGCCAGGTAGCCCCTCAGGGTATGCGGTGTCTGCGTATTCGACCAGACGGTGAGCTGTCGGGTTGCCGCGTCGAATTGAGCGATGACCCCGCGTGTCTCTATGGGGCAGCCGTTAGACCGGCGGACCCTGAAACGCTGCTCTATATGGCATTGGGCCTGGTCATAAGCTCCGACCGGGTCGCCGACCTCGACGGTGAACTCGGCATGGACGTTGCTGGGGAGATCGTCGTGCAGCACCGGCGCGTCCGGATGCAGGGCCTCGTCGGGGTTCAGCACTGGAGCTATCGGCTCGGCGGTCACGTCCACCAGCTCGGCCGCGTCTTCCGCCAGATACCGATCTGCGGCTATGACCATCGCCAGCGGCTCACCGACTCGCCGGACCTTGCCCGAGGCCAGGACCGGGGCCCGATACGGGCCGATCCAGAGGCCGTATTCAGCCTCCAGTATCGGATCGATATTGCTGTAGAACTGGCGGGTGAACGGCAACACCAGCCCGGCCAGGTCGGCAGCGGTGAGAACGGCAACCACTCCGTCGGCCCGCCGGGCCGCATCGGCGTCGATCGTCAGGCAGTGCGCGTGCGGCCACAGGCTTCGCACAAAGCACACGTCGGCGGTGCCCGCGAGCCGGATGTCGGCGATGTAGGTCCCGGTCCCGGTGACGAACCTGAGATCTTCAAACCGGGCAACATCCTTTCCTATATAGCTAGTCATCGGGTGCGCCGCCGTGAGACTGGGCCGCGTCGTCCGAAAGCCCGCTCGCTCCTTCGGGCCAGGACGTGCCGCGGTCCGGACCGCCTGCCTCCGCCGCCCGGCGGACCGCCAAGACAATATTTGCGTAGCCGGTGCATCGGCAGAGGTTTCCCGACAATGCCTCCCGGATCTGCGTCTCCGTCGGTGCTGGGACTTCATGGATCAGTTCAGCGGCGGTAATGATCATGCCGGGCGTGCAGAAGCCGCACTGCAGTCCGTGAGCCGAACTGAAAGTCTGCTGCAGCAGGTGCAGCTCGCCGGTTTCGCTCGGCATCCCTTCGATTGTGACGATGGATGTACCGTCCGCCTGGACACCGAGCAGCAGGCACGCCCTGGCTGTCCGGCCGTTGAACACCACCGTGCATGCCCCGCAGACGCCCTGCTCGCATCCAAGGTGCACTCCGGTACACCCGAACTCGTCACGCAGTACATCGGCCAGCGTGTGCCGGGATTTGATCATCGCAGTCCGCTGAGTCCCGTTCAGCGTGAAGGAGATCCGCATCTCATCCGGCACGGGCTCCCACCTCCTGTTCGGCCCGGCCTGCCGCTGACTTCAGAGCTCGGCGAGCGAGCGTTCTGGCTATCTGCAGCCGGAAGCGACGGTCGTCGGAGTCGGTGCCGGTGAGCTCCAGGTCGTCCGAGAGCACCCGGGCCGCTTCATCGATGAGGGCATCGCCGAATTCGCGTCCCAGCAGGGCAGCCTCGGCGGCATGACACCGGGTGGGCTGGCTTGCCGCCCCCATCACCGCAACCCGGACGTGACGGACGGCGCGTTCCGGCGAGAGCGCGAGAACCACGGCCACGCCGCCCAGGGCGAAATCCCCATGCCGCCGCGCGTACTCCACGAATGCACTCCCCGCGGGCTGCTCTGGCAGGCGCAGCTCCAGCCTGGTGATCACCTCGTCGGGCCTGAGATCTGAAGCCAGGAAGCCGACGAAGAACTTCTCGGCGGGTATCTGCCGCTCGCCGCTGGCATTGCGCGCCAGGATGATCCCGTCGTAGACCAGTGCCGTGGCGGCCCATTCAGAGCTCGGATCGGCATGCGCCAAACTCCCCCCCACGGTGCCTCGGTTGCGGATTGCTACGTGTCCAATCTGGGTCACGGCCTCCCGGATGGCGGTGGGAATCGTTTCTGGTGATGCTTGCTCGACCGCGCGGTGTCGCGTCAGGCTGCCGAAAACCAGCCGGCCGGACGTGTGCTCGGCGCTTTCCAGTTCCCGGACACGGTTGATGTCCACTAGCAGCCCAGGCCGGGCAAGCCGGAAAGCGAGCAGGGGTATCAGGCTCTGGCCGCCGGCCAGCACCTTGGCCTCGTCGCCCCACTCAGCGAGCAGGCCGAGCACCTCGGCCAGTGTCTCTGGCGCTTCATAAGCGAAGGGCGGCAGTTTCATCCGCGCCCGCCGGTTTGGTCAGGACGTAGCTCGCATGCTGTCCGTTCCGCTGGCTGGGATTCCCTGCTCATCGGAAATCGGGCAGAACTACCGCCGAGAACTTCCGCCACTGCTCAAACAGGTCCTCCAGGTTGTGATAGATGAATTTAAGCTCGAAGTATGTGCAGCCGGCTTCCACGTACTCGTGAACTCGGTCCCGGACCTGTTCTGGCGTGCCCACCAGCGACGAAGTCCAGATCTCGCTGAGAGTATCCGTGCTCTGCTGATCTTCGGCGAATCCTCCGGTGGTGCCGGCGTACCCGGTTTCGAACGCTCCCATAGTTCGCTCCGCTTGACGGCGGGCTTCGTCGGCGCTGTCGGCGAGCAGCACCTGGATCTCGCTTCCGATGGTGAGCGCGTCAGCCGGGCGCCCGCGTGCTGCGAGTCTGGCCTGCAGATCGCTGATCGCCATGGGGAACTGGTCTGGCGTGACCCAGCAGGACAGCCAGGCATCGGCATAATCGGCCACCATGTCCAGTGATTTATCGGCCGATCCGCCGATCCAGATCGGCGGATGCGGGTGCTGCCTGGGCTTCGGATAGATCGTGGCATCGTCGAAGTTCACGAAACGGCCGTGATAGGACGGCGAGTCCTGAGCCCAGATCAGCTTCATCGCCTCAAGATGCTCTCGCGTCTGGCTTACCTTGGTGGCCCGGCTCACGCCTAGTACCTCGAAGTCGACGTTCAGCGTGCTCTTGGCCGCTCCCTGGCCGATGCCCAGGTCGAGCCGGCCGCCGGACAGGTCATCGATGCAGGCGATCTGCTTGGCAGTGAAGAGCGGCTCGCGGTAGGGCAAGACCAGCACGGCGATGCCCAGGCGTATCCGTTGCGTGACTGCGGCGCAGTACGCCAGAGACGTGAGGGACTCATAGAACATCGGCGGGTAGTCGGGTCCCGCCGCCTCGAAGGCCTCGCGAGATCCGCACGATATGTGAACCGAGTCCAGCGTCTTGTTCCAGATCAGGTAATCATGAACCCAGAGCGTATCGAAGCCCATCGTTTCGGCTTCAATTGCCGAGCTCCGGATGGCCTCCGGCGAGGACAGCACTCCGGCAACCGGAATCCTTACTCCGAACTGGGCCTGACGTGTCACTGCATCTCTCCTAAAGCCTGGCTAGAGTCTTGCCGGTGTCGCGCCCATATCTCTCGTAGCTAGCCTTGGACCGAATCGGGTATAAATGCAATTGCGTCGGTCTCGATCAGCTGTCGTTTATCGAACAACCTGCTGACCTGTACCAGGGTCGAGGCAGGAAATTGTTCCGACCAATAGCGGTGCCAGATCTCCTCAATCTGAGGCCAGCCGTCGATGTCTGTGACGTACGTCCGGATCTGCTTGATGTGGTGCAAGCCACCACCCGCTTCTGCTAGCAGTGCCTTTATCGTCCGGAGTATCTGGTCAGTTTGCCCGGCGACGTCACCGGCCGCCCGGACCTCCCCGTCAGCACCGCGTGATGTGACGCCTGATACGAAGACGAACTTTCCGGTGCCCTGTGCTGTGGTGAAGGAAGTGAAGCCCGGTATTGGAACGTGATAGTCAACAGCGACCGGAGGAGATTCATCATGGGTCACGGATATGCACGCCTTTCATCTGTGATGGCGGCGCCGGGGCTGGCCGGCTGGGTCGGGCTGAGCCTGTCCACAGCCGGCCGCGTGACGGGCCGTCAGGAGTGCGGGATGAATGCGTTGGTGTAGTAGGCGGAGGCGGGCTGGGAGCTGTTCAGGCCTGCGTACTTCTTCAGCGTGGCCACGGTGCTCTGCCACTGGGCGGCGCTGGAGGGACCGAGCGGAGTTGTCGTGATGCCAACCGGCGGCTGAAGCTGCGCGCACGTCGTGCTGAGGTTGTCCTTGTTGTAGGCCTTTTCCGCGGCAGTATGACTCAGCTGCGGGTACTCCTTCTGGAACAGGGCGATCGACGTCACCTGGTTAGCGCACGTCGCATGCCATGACTCGACGGTCGCGGCCACGAATCGCTTCACCAGATTCGGGTCGTTCTGTATCACCGAGTCGGAGGTGATGATGCTGTAGCCGAAGAGCTTGATCCCGTTATTGGCCCAAGCCACTGGTGCGCCGATACCGCTGTTGGCCAGGCTCGCCTGCAGCGTGTCCTCGCCCAGCAGGCCGGCCATGCAGTCCGCCTTGTGCGCGACGAAGAGCGTGACCTTGTTGGAGACTGAAGCACTGACGACCCGGATGCTGCCGGCGCTCAGGTGATTCACGGCTAGGTAGGCGGGCCAGATCTGGGCCGTCGACTCCGAGGGAATCATGATCACCGAGTGACCCTTGAGCTGCGCCGGCGAGGTCACATGAACTGACTTCCAGCATTCAGTCGCGAACGCGCTGCGCTGCTGAATGACCAGGACATTCTTGATCGGAACGCCCTTGCTCTGGGAAAGCACCGCCGTCGAGGTGTCCGCGAAGCCGAACTGGTACTTGCCCTGGCCGACCAGCGTAGTGGTCGTCGACGATCCCTGCCCCTGAGTAAGCGTCAGGTTGATCCCATGAGCCTTGTAGATGCCGTGCGCGATGCCATACATGAACGCAACGTGATAGGGCTGCCAGGTCCAGTCCAGCAGCAAGCCGACATTAGTCGTACCTGAGTTGGCCGCGGCCGACGGATTCGACCCGCCTGACGTGCCACTGCTGCTGCACGCCGCCAGACCCAGGCAGGCCGTCAGGGCAGCGCCCACGATGGCGCCCAACCGCAACCTAGACGAACGCCCGGCCGTGAGAACTCTTGCGTTCCTTCGGTGCCACATCGCGGGCCTCCCCTTCCTTGGCCGCCAGTTGCCGTCATCGGCGCCGCACGAGGCCGACGGCAGCCCGCCGACATTTTGGTATGCCAGCATGAGGATGTGGTATACCCTAGCAAAACCGATCTGCGTGTCAAGACTCGTCTCAGGACTCAGATCATACCCAGTCTCCGCTGGTCAAGCGTGGGTCCAGGGGGTTGACATGTCCTGGCGAGACTATTATCTTGGCGTACCAATTGTAATTTTCGGTATACCACCACGATGCGGGCTGAAGTGGCAAGTAGGGAGATGCCGGAGCTGGGTGGCCGGAGGCCAGCACGCAACCGGGGCCTCGGACAGGCTGCGGACTGCGGTCAGCGCGGACGCGACAGCTGGATGGGGCGGGCGAATCTTCAGCAGGACAGTCTGGCCTTCCTGGGTCTAGACCGCGGCCGGGATAATGCAGCCGTGTCAGCCCAGCGTGCCGGACTGTGGCGGGCGGCACTCAGAAATGCCAACTGGCTGGCCGGGACCCTTAGTAAGCCGGGCCACCTGGAGCATCCGGAGAGGTTGAGATCGATGACCGTACCGCCGCTGGGCCGAATCACCAGCTGGCCGGGCTGTGCTGGCCGATAGCCGATGATCGAGTCACGAAGCGCCGCTGCCGCGCTCGAGCTTAAGCTCCGCATTGTTCAGGGAATGGTCCCGCCGGGTGCACGGCTTTCCGAGCGCACGATCTCCCGTGGCCTCAACGTCAGCCGGACGCCGCTGCGCGAAGCCCTGCTCCAGCTGGAGTCGGAACGACTTGTGGAACGAACGCCATCAGGTGCCTGGCAAGCACCCCGGCTCACCGAGCGTGACGTGCGGGACATATTCGCGGTCAGGAAGCAACTGGAAGTCCTCGCCGTCCGCCTGACCATCGAGCGCGCGTCTGACGTGGAAGTCGCGTCTCTTGAGCAATACCTCACCGCCTCGGAGGAGGCGCACGAGTCTCTCGACAGCATCAAGATGACACTGGCTAATGGCGGTTTTCACAGTGCCGTTTACCGCAGCGCCCACAGTGCCTGGCTCACGAACGCGATCGAACCCATACGGAGCCAGACCATCCGCATCCGCTTCCTCGTCGCTAGCCAAGCCGCGGCGCCTGAATATCCGGAGGGCCATCGCCAGATCTACGACGCACTGGTCCGCCGGAATGTGCACACGGCCGAGGCCATCGTCTCCGACCACGTTGATCAGGATCTGAAAGTAGCCGTGCGCCATCTGAACCTGCTAGCAGGGCCGGCCGGCCTGTTCTATTACACCGAGTCAGACATGCTAGCCGAGCCATTGAACGCAGGCGCACAACCCGATATCACCGGTTCCGGCAGGTCGCCCGCCTGAACCGGAACAAGTGCGAGCTAGCTCAGGGAGGCTTCATGCCAGCGCCGTTCGACCTTGTCATCAGCGGAGCCACCGTGCACACTCCGCAGGGGAAGATCGTGGGAGGCCAGGTCCGGATTCGCGACGGGAAGATCGTTTCTATCGAGCAGGAATCCGATGTGTCCGTCCAAGCACATCGTCACATCGATGCGGCTGGCCTGGACGCGCTCCCCGGCGCGATCGATACGCACTCTCATCACCGAGACCCCGGGTTCACGCACAAAGAGGACATCACTTCGGCAACTACCGCCGCCGCTCTGGGCGGGATTACCACCAGCATCGGTATGCCCAACGTCAACCCGCCCACCACTACTCCGCAGCTGTACCAGGATGTCATCACCAGCCAGCAGCAGCGCGCGATCGTGGACTTCAATCACAACCCAGCCCCGACCCGACTCGAGCACGTCGCCGAGCTTGCCGCTATGGGAGCCCTCGGCTTCAAGGTTTACATGGTGGTGGATTCCAAACGGTCATATCCGCACATGCCGGGGCTAGGAGTCCATGAGCACGGGAACCTGCTGAGGATCTGCGAAGCGGTCGCGGCGACCGGCCGGGTTCTGATGGTCCACCCCAACGACCAGTCACTTCTGCAAGTACTCGAGGAGCGGGCGTGGGCAAACGAGGACTACAGCTTCCGCAACTACGCCTACTCGGAAGCGGCTCTCAACGGCGTGGTCTGGAACAGTGCGGTCGCCGTCCTTCTCGAGCTACAGCGTGCCAGCTCGGTGCCATTGCACGTATTGCACATGATGAATCCCGGCATGATCAGGCTTATCCGGAACGCGAAGTCGGACGGGGTTAACGTCACGTCGGAAGTAAACCCTTTCGCCCTGTTCCTCAGCGACCTCGAAACGATCAGCCACCTCGGGCCTCTGGCACTGGGAAGATGCATACCGGCAGACTGGCTCGACGCACTGTATGAGGCGATTACCGAAGGGACCATCGACGTCGTGGGTTCCGATCATGCCCCGCACACCGTTGCCGAGAAGCAAGTCGGCTGGGAGAACATGTGGAAGGCACCAAGCGGAACCCCCCAACTCCAGCATTACCTGCCAAGGCTGCTGACAGAAACAGTCACCGGCCGACTTGCCATCGAAGATGTCATCCGCGTCACCGCCACCAATCCTGCCCGGAGATTCGGCCTGCACCCCCGGAAAGGATCGCTGACTCCCGGCGCTGACGCTGACGTGACCATCGTCGACATGCGCACTGCCATCCCGGTTCGAGAAGACAACATCGCGAGCAAGGCAGGATATACGCCTTACGCGGGGATGGCCCTCTTCGGAGTTCCCGTCTATACGCTTGTCCGCGGAACGATCGTCGCCGAGCACGGCAAGATCAAGGTGAGCCCGGGGTTCGGCCAATTCGTTCCGCCGGTCTCGGCGCCAGCCCCAGCCGACAGCCTCACCTTCGAGCATGTGCCGATGGGAAGCCGATGAAAGTCCGACTCTGGCACGGCCGGCGGCGCAGCTTCCGGCCGCTAACCGTGTCCGCCACTCACTGAGCTGGCATGAAAGGCCTGCCGGAGACGCCGATGAAAGATGACAGTGGCCTGCCCGCCGATGCAGTGACGTTCGAGGAGGTTGGCCTGACGTATACGACGGCCCGCGGCGGTGTACAGGCACTGGCCGGCATCACGCTAACCATCCCGCGCGGGCACTTCGTGTCCATCGTCGGACCCAGCGGTTGCGGCAAAAGCAGTCTCCTGATGCTTACGGCTGGCCTACGAACCTGCACGGAAGGCCGAGTGCTGATCGACGCCGTACCGGTCTCCGGCCCTCAAGCCGGCACTGGGATTGTCTTTCAGAGCGACACGCTCCTCGACTGGCGCACCGCACTTGACAACGTACTCGTCCAGATCGAGCTAAGGCGCCTGCGAAAAGCCAAGTACCAGCAACGAGCCCTAGACCTATTGCGTTCGGTCGGCCTCGGTGGATTCGAACAGCGCCATCCATACGAGCTGTCCGGCGGCATGAGACAGCGCATCGCCATCTGCCGGGCTCTGATACACGACCCGGGATTGCTGCTGATGGACGAGCCCTTCGGGGCACTTGACGCGCTGACAAGAGATCAGATGATGTGCGATCTTCAGGCGCTATGGCTCGAGCAGCGCAAGACCGTGCTATTCATCACGCACAGCATCCCGGAGGCAATCTTCCTCTCCGACCGCGTCGTAGTAATGAGTCCCCGACCTGGACGGATCGACGACATCATCGACATCAAGCTGCCGCGGCCTCGTGAGCTGCACATGACCACCGAGCCCGACTTCAACGCCTACGTGCAGGGCATTCGCCAGATCTTCGAACGCAGGGGCGTGCTGAGAGCCGAGCCAGACACGGCACACGGGCAGCCACTGGCCCGCCCAGCCGAGAGCAACGAGAGCCGGAGACTGCGATGACTGAGCCGCCAACCACCACATCCGGCTACAAGCGCGCCGTCCGCCGACAGCGCATCGAGGCCATCGCTTATCCTGCTGGAGCGTTGCTGGTGTGCCTGGGCTTGTGGCAACTCGTGATCATCGTCTTTCACATTCAGCCTTATCTGCTGCCGACCCCGGCCGCCGTCTTCTCAACCATCATTGGGCAATGGGGTTACCTTATCTCCGAATCCGTACCGACGATTATCGAAGTCCTCCTTGGCTTCGCCATAGCAACAATCGTCGGAGTAGCGATCGCGGTAGCCATCGTCACCTGGCGGCCATTCGAGAAGGCGATGTACCCGCTGCTGGTCGCGTCGCAGGAAGTGCCCCAAATAGCATTCGCGCCGCTCCTGCTCGTATGGTTCGGCTTCGGCCTGACCTCTAAGGTCATCATAGCGTTCCTCATCGCCTTCTTCCCGATAGTCGTCAATACCGCAGCCGGGATGCGCTCGGTACCAACCGAGATGCTCGACCTAGCCCTCTCCACCCGGGCACACGGGTTCACGATTCTAAGGAAGATCCGCTTCCCATTTGCCCTGCCTAACATATTCACCGGGCTGAAAATTGGCGTTACCTTCGCTGTCATAGGCGCAGTCGTGGGCGAATTTGTGGGTTCAGGAAACGGCCTCGGCTATGTTCTGATGCAGGCAAACGGGCGACTAGACACAGCTCTGCTATTCGCTGCGATAATTGTCCTGATTGTGATGGGCCTAGTCCTGTTCTTGGCCGTTTCGCTGCTAGAGCGGTTGCTCATTCCATGGCATGTATCACAACGGAACGTCGTGACGGCCGGCTGAGCCCACCTTGCCGCGCGATCCGGCCATAACCACTCCAGAGTACTTCCGCGACCCCGTCGCAGCACCGAGGGAGCCTGGCCCGTCAGTAGAGGCCATCAGCCGGTGAACTGCTACCTGACGGTCAGCACCAGGCTGCCCAGGAAGCTTGCGACCGCGCCTATCGTCTTGGGCCGGCCGCGGAAGTTGCACCGGCCCTTGTTCGGTCCGGAGGTGAACCTCGGCGCCGTGGCGGCGAAGGTGACCTGCACCGCGCCGGGGCCGGAGGCGCCGGCGAACGCGCCTGTGCTCTTGCCGCCCACGACGGTGACCCTGATGTCGGTGCTGAACGAGAACCAGCGGGTCCTGGCGTTAAGCGACCGCGTGTTCTGTCGTATCGGGTTGCCAATGTCGGGCGTAACGTCGGCGTAGGTTACCAGGTCGGTTACGGGGATATCAGGAGAAATTAGTCGCGGTGCGGTCATCGGTCACTCCCTACTAATGGCTTGGGCGGACGGCGGCGGACCGCGCCGCCATGGGACGAATAGCACCATTGTGACGTTGTTACGGCGACTGTGAAGCCGAACCGCAGGCCGAGTAGCTCGTTGAGCGCCCGATGGGGTGTGCGGAGGTCAGGAGGGCACAAGATCCTCTCGACGTTCCCATCAGCTCATTACCGGTGGAGAAAGTGCACCTACGGGTATTGGGCGTCAGGCAGGTATCGGGAGCCGGAGGCGCTCATGACTCCCGATACCTGCAGTTATTTGCGCCTTCCTACCCGGCCGCGTCGCGGGCTGAGGTGATGGTCCAGATCCTCCGCATGAGCGGCTAGCGGCTGGGGCCAGCGCGCGTGCCTGCTTTCTCTGTCGGTTCTGTTTCTTTTAACCAGCCCTACTTCGTGCCGAGCACTCCGTAGTTGTACATCCCGTATGCCTTCTGCACGTAGACGTTGGTCAACGACGGGCTGCGGTACAGCAGCGACTTGGAGTAGACCGCAGGCAGTATCACCGCATCCTTCATCACCTGCTGGTCGATCTGGGCCGAGATCGAGTTCCGGGTGGACTGGCTGGACGACGCCTCCAGCTGCTTGAACCAGTTGTTGACCTTTGGATCGTTCAGCTCGCCGATATTGGCGTTCCCGGCGGGCACGATGGCCTGGCCGTCGAACAGCGCCCAGCCCCAGCCGAACGCGTCGGGCCAGTCCGGGCCCCAGCCGCCGGCGAGCAACCCCAGGCCGTGGGAGTGCACGTAGTTGGGCACCCCGGCGAACGTGCCGAAGTAGTTCGCCGCCGTGTAGCCCTTCAGCGTGGTCTTGATCCCCACCGAGTTCAGCGACGCCTGCAGCGCCTGCGAGGACGCCACCTCACGCGGCCGGTCGGACCGGAAGGCGATGTTGGTGCTGAACCCGTTCGGGTGACCGCACAGCTTGAGCTGCTGCTTGGCCGCAGCCACGTCGCCGGCCGGCATGCTGAGCGCGTGGTAGAAGTCGAATTTGCTGTAGCCCCCCACGGTAGGCGGCATAGCGGTGGAGGCGATATCGCCGCCGTAGGGGCCGCCGTAGGCGGTCTGCAGGTTGGTCTTGTTCGCCGCGAACTCGACCGCCATCCGGCAGTGCAGGTTGTTCAGCGGCGGCACCTTGGTGTTGATGTAGTAGAACCACATGAACCCGGTGACCGGGTCGTCGGAACTTGCCTTGAGCGACGAGCTGGACAGGATCCGGGCCCGCGCCGCGGCCTGCACGCCGCTGCCCGCCTGGTCCATCTGGATGTCGCCGGCCAGCAGCCGGTTGTCGATGTCGTTCGCGTTCACGTTCAGG
>Ga0070709_10001512_pt1 | contig 12576 bp, 9 predicted proteins | sample LARL51metaG_FD_65449 | JGI IMG/M metagenome (GOLD analysis project Ga0070709, IMG submission 65449) | Corn, switchgrass and miscanthus rhizosphere microbial communities from Kellogg Biological Station, Michigan, USA - LAR L5-1 metaG | ecosystem: Host-associated > Plants > Roots > Rhizosphere ...
AGGGAGGTGGCATGACTCGTCGATACGAGACGGTCTACATTTTTGACAGTGCCCTCGAGGAACCCGCCGTCACCGAGAAGCTCGATCGTTTTCACGCGCACCTGACCAAGGACGGGAAGGGCACGCTGACCAACGTGAGCCATTGGGGCAAGCGAACCCTCGCCTATCCCATCAAGAAGAAAGACACCGGCTACTACGTCGTGGCCCAGTTCGAGACCGTCGGGGAGCTGCTCCCGGAGTATGAGCGCGCGGTCACGCTGGACGAGGGTGTATTGCGCTTCCTGGTGGTGGTGTCCGAGGCCGAAGCCAAGCCGGTCCCGGCGCCCGCCATCGCCGGCGACGACGACGGTGAGGAGGACGACGCGTGAGACGCCCTTCGAAGACCTGCCCGGTGTGTGAGTCGGGAGTCCGGGTCCTGGACTACAAGGATGACCGGACCGTGAGCCGCTTCCTGACCGAGCGCGGCAAGATTCTCCCGTCGCGTCTGTCCGGCATGTGCGCCCGGCACCAGCGGCAGCTGGCGACCGCCATCAAACGCGCGCGCCAGCTGGCCCTGATCCCGTACATCAAGGGCTTTACCGGCTGAGATGAACTCCCCGCGGAGCGTCTGGTGGCTCGTAAGCGGCACGATACTCCTCGCCGTCTTCGCGCCGACCAGTCTGCCGCTCGCGGGGCTGACGTTCGCGGGTCTCCAGCTGGTCGGGGGCACGCGGTCCGGGTGGTCCCGTGCGGGTGGCCTGGTCATCGGCCTCTTCGCGCTCTGGGCCCTGATCGCCCCGCGGGAGTCGGCGATCGACGCGGTGATCGGCGTCTTTCAGCTGTTCGCCGCCGTGGCCTTCGTCGCACTCGCCTGGAGCGCGCCGGGCTCCTTCCTGTCCCGGGCCACCGCGGCGCTCGCGTGGAGCGGGGTCAGCGCCATGGTGCTGGCGTGGATTCTGAACGGGGCGCACACCTGGGGCCTCCTGGCTTGGGACACGGTGCGTCAGACGAGTTTCGCGTTGCGGACCGTGCTGGAAGTGATGTCCCCCGACGTCGTGGCGGACATGTACGGGAAGTACGAGCCGGCCGTGCGCTTTTTCAGCACGGCGCGTCCGGCGGTCGAAGCCCTGTGGGGGTATGGAGCCCTGGCCGCGGCCTGGCAATGGCACGTCCGCATCGCGCCGGCTCCGCTGGGACCCGAACTCCGGCCGTTCCGGCAGTTCCGGCTGGCGGACGGCGCGATCTGGGCCGTCGTCGTGGTGACCATCGCCTGGATCGTCTCGGGGAGCCTCCCGGGCATCCGCATCGCCGCGCTGAACGTCGGGCTGGTGCTGGGCGTGCTGTACGTACTCCGCGGAGCGGCCGTGGTCGGGGCCGCCGCTGCGATCGTCGCGGTTCCGGCCTGGGTGCAGGCGCTGGCGGTGTTTTCGGGGCTGCTCTTCGCCCCGGCCACCGCGCCCAGCCTCTGCGTCCTGGGTGTGACCGATACCTGGTTGGAGTTCCGGCGCCGGCTTCCAGGCCGGCCGAACTGATTACGAGGACGTCATGGAAATCATTCTGCGGGAAGATGTGCAGCACGTCGGCAAGGCCGGCGAGGTCGTGAAGGTCAAGGACGGCTTCGCGCGCAACTTCCTTCTGCCCAAGGGGCTGGCGTATCCGGCCACCGAGGGCAACAAGAAGAAGATCACGTTCGAGTCGGCCCGCATCGCCAAGGTGCGCGCGGCCGAAAAGAACGAGGCCCAGGGCCTCGCCGACAAGCTCGCGCAGGTACACCTGACTTTCGCGGTGAAAGTGGGCGAAGAGGAAAAACTCTACGGATCCATCACCGCCGCCGACATCCAGCGCCGTCTGGCCGAGGCGGGGCACGACATCGACAAGCGGCAGATCGATCTCGCCGAGCCGATTCGCGCGCTGGGGGAGTTCAAGGTCGGTGTGAAGATTCACGCGGACGTCCGACCCGAAGTGCAGGTGACGGTGGTCAAGGAGTAAGGCGAGCTCCGTGCCCGCCGGAATCCGGTACGTCGATGGACCCCGGCTGTCGCGGTCGCTCCTGGCCGCGGCGGACTGGGTCGCGGCGGGGCGCGATGAGCTGAACCGGATGAACGTCTTTCCGGTGCCCGATGGCGACACCGGCACCAACATGTGGCTCACCCTGCGCGAAGTCGCGCAGGCGCTCCGCACCCTGGGGGATGCTCCCCTGCCCCAGGTGACGGAAGCGATGGCACAGGCCTCGATCCGCGGCGCCCGCGGAAATTCCGGCATGATGCTCTCGCAGTTTCTGCTCGGTCTCCGCGATGGCCTGGGGGACCGCCCCACCGCCACCGCCCGCGACCTCGCCCGCGCCATCCGCATGGGGTTCGAGCGCCTGAACGGCGCGCTCGACGACCCCGTCGAAGGCACCATCCTCACGGTGGCCCGTGACGCCGCCGACGAAGCGGACGCCGCCGCCGACGAACGGGATCTCAAAGTCTTCATGCGCCGTCTGGTGACGCGGGCGGAGCAGTCCCTCGCGGGCACCCCCGAGCTGCTCCAGGCCCTCAAGTCCGCGGGCGTGGTGGACGCCGGCGCCAAGGGCTTTGTCCGGCTCCTGGACGGCGTGAAACGCCTTATAGAAGAAGGGGGCCAGGCGCAGGGCGCGGTGGATCGCGATCTGGTCAACGCCGCCGCGACCACCGAAGTCGCCTCCGACAAGGACTACCGGTTCTGCACCGAAGTGATGGTGCGGGGCGCTTCCCTGCCAAAGCCGGAGCAGGCGCGTGCGGCGCTCCGGGAGCTGGGCGGCTCCATCGTGGTCCTCGAGTCCGGCGACCTCCTGAAGGCCCACGTCCACACCGACACGCCCGACCGGGTCTTCGCTCTCGGGGCCGGCTGGGGGACCGTCGAGTACACCAAGGCGGAGGACATGCGGGCGCAGCATCAGGCCCTGGTGAACAAGCGTCCCGTCGCGTTCGTCGCGGACACCGCCTGTGACCTGCCCGACTCCGCGGTCTTTGAGAAGCAGATCGGCCTCGTGCCGATGCAGCTCATCGTGGGCGACCGGGTCTACCGTGACCGCCTGGAGCTCTCCGCACCGGAGTTCTACACCCGCCTGCGGACGGGCCAGGAGGCCACCACCTCGCAGCCCACCCGTCAGGCGTTCGTCGAAGTGTACCGGGATGCCCTGCGTGTCGCCGAGAAGGTCGTGGTGGTCACCGTGTCCAAAGCGCTGTCGGGCACGTTCGCGAACGCGGAGGCCGCGGCCAAGGAAGTGGCGGCGGACCGGATCGCGCTGGTGGACTCGCGGAGCGCATCGTTGGGGGAGGGCCTGCTGGTGCTCCGCGGCCTCGAGCTCGCGGCGCAGGGAATGCCCGCCGAGGCCATTGCGACCGAGCTGGCACGGGTCCGGACTCAATCATCCGGGTTCTTCGTGGTAGATAAACTGGACCGCCTGATCCGGTCGGGCCGGGTCTCGCGGCTGGCGGGTTGGCTCGGAACTCGGCTGAACCTGAAGCCCATCCTGACCCTGACCTCCGAGGGAGTGGTGGATCAGGCGGGCCGGGTTCGCGGCCGGGACGCGGCGCGCACGAAAGTGCTGGCGCTCCTGGATCGGGCGCTGGGAGCCGGACCCCGCTCGCTGCGGCTGGGCGTGGTGCACGCCGGCATCCACCAGTTCGCGGAAACGCTGCGTCAGGAACTGGTCCGCCGGTACGCGCCGAAAGAGGCTCTGGTCAGTCCCATCACGCCCGTGCTGGCCGCCCACACGGGCATGGGAACCTGGGGTGTGTTTTATCAAGTGGAGGACGGAACAAACGCGGGCGGCAAGCGCTATGAGTAGCGGTCGAGGGCGTTCCCGCGGGAAACCCGCCCCGGCGCTCGAGGGGCTCCGGCCCATTTTGGACGGGTTGTCGGACCGCAAAGCCGTCCACGTCGTAGTGCTGGACCTGCGGGGATTGTCGGAAGCGACGGACTTTTTCGTGATCGCATCGGGGACGTCCGATGCGCACGTCAGGGGCATGGCGGATCACTTGATGTCACTCAATGGCGTCGGCCGGCCGCACCATGTCGAAGGACTGACGCAGGGGCGGTGGGTGTTGCTCGACTACGTGGATTTCGTGGTCCATCTGTTTCACCCCGAGCTGCGGGATTTTTATCAACTCGAACGCCTCTGGGGTGAAGCACCGGTGGTGGCAGTCGGAGAATGAAGGACCAGGACCTGGGGGTGGTATGAAGGCGACGAAGGCGCTGTTAACGGGGCTCGCGTGCACCGTGCTCAGCACGGCGGCGTCGGCGCAGTACTTCGGACAAAACAAGGTCCAGTACCGCGCCTTCGACTGGCAGATCATCCAGACCGAGCACTTCGACGTCTACTTCTATCCCGTGGAGCGCGAGGCGGCGCTCGACGTGGCCCGCATCGCTGAACGCTCCTATGCGCGCCTCTCCCGCGTCCTCCATCACAACTTCATCGAGCGGAAGCCCATTCTCCTGTACGCCTCGTACTCGGAGTTCCAGGAGACCAACGCCCTGGGCGGCGAGAGTCCTCAGGAAGGCACCGAAGGCGTCACGGAATTCTTCAAGCACCGGATGGTCATCCCGTTCACCGGATCGTACGAGGCGATGGAGCACGTCATCCAGCACGAGATGACGCACCAGTTCCAGTACGACGTGTACTCGGGCGGGCACCCCGGCGGCGGCATCCAGACCATGATCGCCGTGAACCCGCCGGGCTGGTTCATGGAGGGCATGTCGGAGTACCTGTCACTCGGTCCCCTGGATCCGGCCACCGCGATGGCGTTGCGGGACGCCGCCCTGCAGGGGCACCTGCCCACCATCGAGGACATGACCGACGACCCGAACATCTTCCCGTACTTCTACGGGCACGCGCTCTTCGCGTACATCGGCCAGCGGTGGGGGGACGAAGTGATCGGGGAGATCCTGCAGGCCTCCCGCGGCGCCGGCATCGAAGGCGCGTTCAAACGGGCCCTGGGGATCTCGCTGGACGAGCTCTCGAAGGACTGGCGGGACGCGGTCCAAGCGACCTTCCTGCCCCAGATCTCGGATCACTATCCCGCCCGGCGGATCGCCGAGCCGCTGCTCACCCAGAAGCGGTCCGACGGGACGCTCCACTTGGCCCCGTCGCTGTCGCCGAACGGAAAAGACATCGCCTATTTCGGTGAGGGCAACGACTTTTTCATCGATCTCTATCTGGCGGACGCCGAGACCGGGAAGACCATCCGGCGGCTGGTGAAGTCCACGACGTCGAGCAACTACGAAAGCCTGCGCTTCATTTATTCGTCAGGGGCGTTCTCCCCGGATGGGCGGTATTTCGCCATCGCGGTGAAGCATAAGGACCGGGACGACCTGGTGATCTTCGACATCCAGAAAGACAAGGAAGCGGCGCGGCTGCGGATCCCGCTGAACGGGGTGAACAACCCCACCTGGTCTCCCGACGGCTCGCAGCTGGCCTTCACGGGATATGACGGCGGTCTCGCCGACCTCTTCATCGTCAACAAGGACGGCTCGGACCTCCGGCGCCTCACGCACGACAAGTACGCCGACCTTCTGCCGCAGTGGTCCCCCGACGGCAAGACCATCGCCTTTGCGACCGATCGCGGGCCGAACACCGACTTCGCGACGCTGGCCACCGGGAACTACCGGATCGCGCTCTACCATCTGGAGTCGGGCCAGATCGAAGTGCTGGATCACATGGAGTACGGCCGCAACGTGAACCCCGTGTGGGCTCCCGACGGCCGCTCCCTGGCGTTCGTCTCGGACCGCACGGGCATCGCGAACATTTTCCTGTATGATCTGACCGACAAGCAGGTGTACCAGCTCACCGACGTCTACACCGGCGTGTCGGGCATCACGCCCATCTCCCCCGCCCTCTCCTGGGCCAAGGAGACGGACCGGCTGGCTTTTGCGTACTACGACGACGGCAGCTGGGACGTCTACGCCATCGACAATCCGCGGTCCCTGCGCGGCCGCCCGTACACCGACAAGCCCATGCCGCCCTTGGTCTACGCTCAGACCCGGCCGCGGTACGAGATGGCGAGCCTCACGGGTGACACCGGCCGCATCGTCCCGAACACCACGGCGGATACGAGCTCGAAGTCGGCCCCCTCCAGCTCCATCTACCGGGCGCCTTCGGGCCTCCGCCAGTCGGGCGCCCAACCCGCCGAGACGACCAAAGTGTCGCAGGCGGTCTCCGTGAAACAACTGCTCGATTCCAACACGCTGGCCCTGCCGGATACCGCGGAATTCTCGATCAAGCCGTATCGGGTGCGGTTCACCCCCGACTATGTGGCCCGGCCGACGATCGGCTACGAACGGGACAACTTTGGCCGGGGCTTCTTCGGCGGCACGGCGGTGTCGCTCTCCGACATGCTCGGAGACCGGACCATGGTCTTCTCGGGCGCCGTGAACGGGCGCCTGGCGGAAGCCGAAGTGCTGGCGGCGTACATCAATCAGGTGCACCGGACCAACTGGGCGGTCGGCTTCACGCAGGAGCCCTACTACTTCTACGAGCCGTCGACCAGTGATACCTCGGGTGGCCTGACGCGCCTCAACACGAACATCCGCCGCTTCGTGATCCGGGACCTGTTCGGCACCGCCTCGTATCCCTTCAGCCAGTTCAGCCGCGCGGAGTTCTCCCTCCACGCGGTCGCCATTTCTGATGCGACGCTGCAGGTCCAGGACGTCTATCAACAGCAATGCGACCCCACCACCGGCACCTGCGGGTATCAGCCCGTGGCCGAGAACGTCAACACGCTGGGTGGCGTGACCAACGCCTACGCCCAGCCCAGCGTCGCCCTGGCCCACGACAACGCCCTGTTCTCCTACGTCGGCCCCTTCTCGGGGTCCCGCTGGCGCGTGGAAGTCGCGCCGGCCCTGGGCAACTGGCAGTTCACGGCCCTGACGGCCGACTGGCGGCGGTACTTCTTCTTCCGCCCGTTCACTCTGGCCGTGCGCGGACTCTATTTCGGCCGCACCGGCCGGGATGGCGGGCGGTTCCCCACGTTCCTCGGCTCCACCGAGCTGATCCGCGGGTACACGGCCGGGTCGTTCCAGAGCAACGAGTGCGTCTCCGCCATCAGCGCGAACTCCCAGACCGGCTGCGCGGAGCTCGATCAGTTGATCGGCTCGCAGGTGGGCGTCGCAAACGTCGAGATCCGGTTCCCGCTCACGCGCGCGCTGGTGCTCGGCGTCCTGCCGGTCGGCTTCCCGCCGCTCGAAGGGGCGTTCTTCTACGATGCCGGTGTCGCGTTCAATAGTGTCTCGCAGCTCCACTGGACCCGCACGGCATCGGAGAGCCCGGACAACGTCCGCGTTCCGCTCCGGAGTTACGGCTTCGGCATCCGGGCCAACATGTTCGGCATCGTGATCCTGCGGCTGGACTACACCAAGCCGCTCAACCGGCCGAACAATTCCCACGCGTACTGGACCCTGTCCCTCGGCCCAACGTTCTAACTCCGTTTGGCTGAACCACTTGCCCTGGCCTCGCCGACTTCCTATTTTGTCGGCGAGGCCATTTGCATACCCGCCCCGCGTGTCTCATCTTGGCGACCGTGGTGTTGGGGAGTTGCCACTCCCGGACACCGGCACCCGCATCCTCGCAAACCAAGCAGAATCAGCCAGTTAGACCGTCCGCCCGCACCGAGGGCCGCTCGGCCGCCGTGCTGATTCGTCTGTCCGCCAAAGGCGGGGCCCCGCGTCTCTACCGCCTCCCGACGCTCGCGGAGCTTCCCGGCACGCTGCGGGGACGCCTCCCCGCCGCCGACCGGATCATCGGGACTGACGACGCCGACGGGCTGCTGTTCTTCCATTCCGCGAAGGGCGACGCCGTCGCCTATGACCTGGAGAGCGGCCGCGCCGACACCGTTGCGACGGGCGTGGCGCTGGCCGCGCTCGGCCCCGACGGCACGCTGTTCACGGTCGACGCGAAGAAACGCGTGGTGAGCTACTCGCACCGCGCGCGGACCGCGTGGCCGCAGCCGCTCGCCGCGATGCCGGAGGCGGTATTCGGCGGCGTGGACCAGCGGCTGATCGCCGTCACCACCGACAAGAAACCCAAGCTCCTGGCGCAGACGGTCGACCAGCCCGCGGTGACGCGCCCCTTCCCGGGCTCCGCGGTGATCGAGGCCGCGCGCTACGGGGACGAAGTCGCGTCGGTCACCGACTCCGGCCTGGTGCTCCTGGAGCCGCTGGGGCGGCGCGCCGCGGCGTTCGTGCCGCTCCCCGATCACCCGATCGACGTGGCCTTTTCACCCGCAGGCCACCGGCTCTACGTGAGCAAGAAGACCGGGCTCGGCCTCGCGGTAGTGGACCGCTTCTCCCGCGAAGAACTGGACGGCATCGCCCTGCCGGGTATGGGACGGGCCATCCGGCTCGACCCGCTCGGCCGCTGGCTCCTCGTGCAGGCGGACATCGGCGATTCGATCTGGGTCGTGGATCTGCCGACCAAGACGCTGACGGCCACGGTCGCGGGCGACTGGGGCGCCGACCTCCCCGTAGTGTCCCCCGACGGAACGGTCCTGATCCGCCAGGGGAGCGACGTCGTGGCGGTACGCCCCGACTCCGGCGTCAAGACCGGGAAAATCACCGGCGCCGGCGGTGACCTCTGGATCGCCACGGGCTGGATCCCGAGCGGCTCCTCGCGCTCCGCGGCGCTCGCGGATGCGCCGGGGCCGGCGGCCGCGGCAGGAGACACCACCGCGGGCGCGCTCTATGTCCAGGTCTCCATCTCGCAGAACAAGGAGTGGTCGGACGGTATGGCGCAGCAGCTCTCACGCGCCGGCCTCCAGGCGAAGGTCCTGCCGCCGACCTCCACCGACGACGGGTATCGCGTGGTGCTGGGACCCTACGCCACCCGAGAGCAGGCTGAGGATATCGGCCGCAAGCTGGGCCGGCCGTACTGGATCTACCAGCCACCCCAATGACCACGAGCACGCTCTCGCGCGCCGACGCGCTCCATACGGTTCCGCCCCTCCTCGCGGGGAAAACGCTGATCGCGCTGGTGCCTCTGGGCGCGGACCTCGATTGGGCCGGGCGGGCCGCGTGGGACATCGCGCGCGGGTGCGCCGTGAGCCGTCGGGTAGCGCTGATCGATCTGCGTCTGGCCGATCCGACCTTGTACCGTGTACCCCACCTCGCTCCGGGGGAAGGTGTGGTCGACGCCCTGGAGTACGAGCGCTCGTGGGACCTGGTGGCACGCGAGGTCGACCGCGTCTTCTTCATCGGAACCGGCAGTGACGCGCCGGATCCCGACGCGGTGCTCGCGCACCCGCGCTGGCGCGCGCTCCACGCCGGGTTCCGCTCCGAAAACGCCCTGCTTCTCGTCTTCTGCAGCGGGTCCACGATCGACCAGCTCGGCTCGACCCCCGATGGCCTGGTGCTCCTGACGCCGGTCGCCGCCACGGCGGCCGGGTTCGACCCGCCGGCCCGCGGCGTCCAGACCCTCGCCGTGGTGAGCGGTCCGGAGGCCGCGCCGCGGATCAGCCGGCGTTCGCCCGTCGCGCGACCGGCTCCCCGCCGCTGGCGGCCCGTCGCGGCCGGGGTGGGACTCGCGCTCCTGGGCGCCGTGGGCTGGACCATGCTGGGGCGTGGAGCCGAGCGTGCCGCTCACAACGTGCCCATCATCGCGGCCCCTCGCGCCGACTCCCTGCCCTGGACGGTTCAGCTCGCGGCGTACGGGGCGCCGGAAAAAGCGGTGGCCGCCGCCGACCGGCTGTCGGAGGAAGGCGTAGGTACGTTCGTCACTCCTCTCACGCTGGACGCGTCCGGGGCACGCTGGTATCGCGTGCTGGCCGGCGCCTACGCGACGCGCGAAGGCGCGGCCGCGGCCCGCGCCGACCTCTGGCGGCGTGGCCTCGCCCCCTCCGGCCAGGGTGAGCTCCTGCACGCGCCGTTTTCACTCCAGCTGAATGCCGACCTCAAGACATCGTTCGATTCCCTCCGCCACCTCGGCATGCTCCCGGTGCATTGGGGGGCCTCCGGAACGCGGCTCGTAGGCGCCTTTGAAACACCCGAACAGGCCAGCGTCGCGGTCGCCGCTCTGGGCGGCGCCGGGGTCACGGCCACACTCATTACCCGTATGGGGACCACGCCATGAGACTGACGCGGTTGGAGTTGTCCGGGTTCAAGTCCTTCGCCGGCACCGTCGAGCTCCCGTTCGACCTCGGGGTCACGGGCATCGTGGGGCCGAACGGCTGCGGCAAATCCAATATCTCGGACGCCGTCCGCTGGGTCCTGGGCGAGCAGTCCCCGCGCCTGCTACGCGGCGGCAAGATGGAGGACGTGATCTTCCAGGGCTCCACCGGCCGGCGCCCCGTCAACGTCGTCGAAGTCTCCCTGGTATTCGACAACTCCGACGGCACGCTCCCGATCGCCTATCAAGAAGTGGTCGTCACCCGCCGCCTCTCGCGGTCGGGCCAGAGCGACTATCTGCTCAATCGCTCGCCGGTCCGCCTGCGCGACATCCAGGACCTCCTGCGCGGCACGGGCCTGGGCGCCGACGCGGCCGTGGTGATGGAAGCCAAGATGATCGACGCCCTGCTCTCGGAAAAAGCCGAGGAGCGGCGCGGGCTCTTTGAAGAAGCGGCCGGCATCGGACTCTACCGGGACCGGAAACGGAGCACCGAGCGGCGGCTGGAAGAAACGGCCGCGGACCTGGCCCGGCTGGAGGACCTGATCTCCGAGGTCCAGACGCAGGTCCGTTCGCTGGCCCGCCAGCGGGGCAAGGCGGAGCGGTACGTCAAAATGATCGACGAGCGCTTTGGCGTGGCCATGACGCTCGTGCGCCGGGAGATGGAAGACCTGGACCTCGCGCTTGGCGCCCTCGGCGTCCGTACCCGCGAGCTGGATGAGAGTCTGCCGGCCGCGCGCCAGCGTCTGTCCGAAGCCGAGCGGGCCCGGGAAGCGCAGGTACAGGGCCGTCACACCGCCGAAGCCGCGCGGACGGAAGTCGAGCGGCGGCTGGCCGATGCCCGGATCGCGGTGGGCCGGCTGGAAGGCGATCTCAAACTGGCCGCCGAGCGGCTGGCCAACGCGTCCGAGCGCCGCGCCCGGGCCGGTGAGGAGCGCGCCCAGGACGAACAGCGTGCCGCGCAGGCCGAGCGCGAGCGTGACGCCGCCCAGGCCGAGTGCACCGGAGCCGAGGCCGACCTCACCACCGTTCGCGCCGAGCTCGAAAGCCGCACGGTTCTGGAGGCCGAAGTGCGCGAGCGTCTGGTGCGCGCGCGGGAGGCCGTCCGGGTGCAGGAAGAAACCTTGCGGAAGCAGGTCGAGCGCACCCAGGGCGCCGCAGCCGAGCGGACGCTCCTCGAGCGTGAGCGCGGCGAGCTGCGGGAGCAGGCGGCACGTGCGTCCGCCGAGCGCGGCACCCGCGAGCAGGCGCTGGCGGCGGCGCTGGCGGCGGCGCAGGCGCAGACTCAGCGCGCGGCGGCACAGGCCCAGGCGGCGGTGCGCGCGGTGGAAGTGCTCCAGCTCTCCCGCCAGAAGCTCTCGAGTGTCCAGGAGGCCGAGGTGGCCGCCCGCACCGCGCGGCGGCGCGCCGAAGAGTCGTTAGCCCAGCTCACCGCCCGCCGTGACGCGCTCAGCGAGCTCGACCAGGAGCGGGTGGGACTCGCGCCCGCGGCCCAGGCCCTCCTCAAGGTCAAGTCGCAGTTCGGAGACGCCGTGGTCGGCCCCCTGTCCGACTTCGTGCGCACCAGCCGGCGCGACGCGGAGCTCGCCGAGCGTCTCCTGGGCGAGTGGCTCCACGGTGTGCTGGTCCGGGACGAGTCCGCCATCGCGGAGATCCAGCGCTGGCACGAGACCGCCCAGCCCGGCCCACTGGTGCTCCTCCCCTGCTATCCGGGCCCCCGCCAGGGCGCCGACGGTCATCCGCTCAAGGACGATCTCCGCGTCGACGGCCCCGCGGTCGCCTGGGTCCGCGCCCTGCTCGCCGGTCACGAAGTCCTGGCGGGTGCCCGCGCCCTGAAGCGCGCGAATGGCGCCGTCTTCCTCGATTCCGCGGGTTCGGCGGGTCCCCTGCAGCGCCGCGCGGAGCTGGAACAGCTCGAGCAGGAGATTGCGGAGGCGACCAAGGCCAGCGCGCGGGCCGACTCCGACCTGGATGCGGCCGCGCGCGACGTGGCCGCCGCCGAGGCCGAAGTGACGGAAGCGGGAGGGACCGCGGAGCGGGAGCGGCACCTGGAGCTGGAAACCGGCGCGCAAAAGGGCGAGGCCGAGCGCGCCGCGGCGCATGCCCGCCGCGACGCGGGGGAGGCGGCGGCACAGGCGGAGCGGTTCACCCGCCGGCTCGAGGACGTCGACGCGCGGCTCGCCACGCTCGTGGCGGACCTGCAAGCCTTCGAAATCGAACGGATGCGCGCCGAAGAACGCTTGACGGCGGAGCGGGCCACGCTCGACGGGCTCGAGGCCGAGCAGGAAGCGGCGCGGGAGCAGCGCGTGCACTGGCAGGTGGACGCGGCCCAGGTCGAAGCACGCCTCGCGGCCGGACGGGACCGCGCCGGACGCGCGGCTCAGGACGCGGAGGCCCTGCGGCAGCACGCGGTGGCCCTGGCCACGGAAATCGAGGCCATCGACCGCGATACGCACACGCTGGCGGTGGAGCGCGGAACG
>Ga0070709_10001516_pt1 | contig 12560 bp, 13 predicted proteins | sample LARL51metaG_FD_65449 | JGI IMG/M metagenome (GOLD analysis project Ga0070709, IMG submission 65449) | Corn, switchgrass and miscanthus rhizosphere microbial communities from Kellogg Biological Station, Michigan, USA - LAR L5-1 metaG | ecosystem: Host-associated > Plants > Roots > Rhizosphere ...
GATTCTCTTTTCGAGCGGACCTTCGAGCTCTTCACCGGTACGCACATCTATCCCGGCAACGTGGTCACGCAGGCACTCAACGGTGACGGGACATATCCGCAGCTCTGGGCCGACCTCCGATCGGCGCGTCAGACGTTGACCGTCCAGATGTACTACTCGTTGCCGGGCAGGGTGGCTGACACGCTGGCGGCGATTCTCAAGGATCGCGCGCGAGCGCACGTCCGTGTCTTGCTCCTCGTCGACGCCTTCGGCTCGCAGCATCTGTCGAGGGATTGGATTCGGTCGTTACGCGACGCGGGAGTCGAAGTGGCGAAATTGCGCCGGCTGCGCTGGTTTACGATCCATGATGCCGGCGATCGCTCGCACGTTCGCGTTGTCGTCGTCGACGGACGCATAGGATGGACGGGCGGGTTCGGCATCGCCGACTACTGGCTCGGCGATGGCCACCATGAGGATCAGTGGCGGGAATCAAACGTGCGCTTCGCTGGGCCGGCAGTGATGGAGTTGCAAGCCGCATTCGCGGCGGCATGGGCCGAGGCGACGGGCGAGCTCCTCACCGGTTCGCTCTTCTTTCCCAATTCCGGCTTTCAACCAGTGGGCGCGACGCATGCCGGGCTACTGTACACCGCGCCGACGGCCGGCAGCACGCCGGCAGAGCGGTTTCTCGCTCTCACGATCAGCGCGGCGCGGACGCGACTGTACATCGCCAACTCGTACTTCGTTCCCGACGACGACTTCCGCCGATTACTCGAGCGCGCGGCGCGCCGCGGCGTCGACGTGCGGGTGTTGACGACCAGCGCCAACACCGACGTAAAGACCACCTGGTATGCGGGACGATACCGCTACGAAGAGCTGCTCGGGCGCGGCGTCCGCATCTTCGAATACCAGCCGACGATGATGCACTCGAAGACGATGGTGGTCGACGGTGTTTGGAGCTCCATCGGCTCGATGAACTTCGACAACCGCTCGATGGCGTTCAACGACGAGTCGAACCTCGTTGTCCTGGACTCGGCGTTCGGTGCGCAAGTGGATTCGGTTTTCCTCGATGACCTTCGCTACTCGAAGGAGATCACGCTCGAGGAATTCCGCCGACGTTCCATCTGGTCGAAGATGCTCGAGGCCGGAGCGACGCTGCTGTCACGCCTCTTGTAGCGCTCGACCGAGGCGCTAGCGAATGTCCTCGCGCCCGAGCGCCGCGCGTACGGCTTCGCGCATCGCGACGAGCGCTTCGTCGCGCGACGACGGTGAGTCATCACGAACGTGCAACTCGACGCCGTCCGCAACCGCGAGGCGACGCCAGCTCGCCGGCTCGTCGGCGTCGGCAGCCTGGCGTCGCGTCTCCACCGTCGCGCCGAGCGCCGCGGCGAGCGACGTGGCAACGCGGCGCTCGAGCGTGTCGCCGGTAAAGTCCTTCATCTCCTGCTTGATGACTTCCAAGCTGGCCCCTTCGCGCTGGCGAATCTTGATGGCCAAGAGCTGAAGGAAATGACGATAGTTGTATGTCGCGGACGTGCCGGTTCCCTCGGGCCGCTCGAGCAATCGGTTCGCCACATAGAAGCGAATGGATCGCGCGCTCGGCGCCGCGCGGGCCGATGCATTGGTGGGTCGAACCCCGGCGGCATCGACAAGCCCCGTCACCTGAGCCGCGAGTCCGCGGGCATTCCACGGTGCCTGACGGGCGTACGATCGGAGGAGAGTGATCGGCGAATCGGACATCAGATCGGATGCGCCGCGGGAAGTGTCAACGTCAACGTCGCGCCGCCGGCATCGGCGTTTTCGAGCGCGATTGTTCCTCCGTGTTCGCTCACGATCCGATGAGCCACGGCGAGTCCGATCCCGGCGTGACCCGGCTTGGTCGTGAAGAGCAACTCAAAGACGTGCGGCAGTGCGTCGGCGCGCATTGGCGGCCCATCGTTGTGCAACTGTGATCGCCACGCGCCGTCGGACGACGTCGACGAGATCGTCAAGTCGCTTCCTTCGGGGGCGGCGTCGATCGCGTTGACCAGCGCGTGTGAGCACGCTTGGGCGAATTGCTCGTCGTCGATCGCGCACGAGGCACGTGGCTCCGCAGGCGTGTGGTGAATGAGCAGTGCCCTGCTCTCGAGCGCGCCGCGATGATTCTCCACGACGGCTGCCCATACCTGATCGGGATCGCCCGGCGCGAGACGCACCGGTGCCGGGCGGCCGTAGTCGACGAGAGACGACACGAGCCCATTCAGTCGTTCGGCCTCACGCAGAATACGACCGATGTTCTTGTCGACGAGCGGATCGTCGGTAATTCGGTAGCGAAGCAGCTGCGCCGCGGAGGCGATGGCGAAAACCGGGTTGCGCAGCTCCTGCGCGATCGCGACGGCGACATTCTGCGAGACCTTTACGCGCTCGCGATGAAGCGTGCGCGTGGTGATCGGCGTGTCGCGTCGAAGGTCGGGCTCTGCGGCGGTCATGCTGGATATTAATAAATCAACGACAGCGGAACGTGCATGCCGACGTTCCGCTGTCGTTGGTGGTCTCCTAATCCCCTAGCGACGCTTCTTGGCGCCCTTCTTCGCTCCGCCCTTCGCCGGGCGCTTTTTCCCAGTGCTTTTCTTGGCGCCGCCCCGCTTCACGCTTCCCTTCTTGGCCGATTTGGCCGACGGTTTCTTCGCCGAGGCCTTCTTTCTCGCGGCTTTCTTGGCGCCGGTCTTTTTAGCTTTTGCGCTCTTTGCTGCACGCTTGGTCGGGGCGGCTTTCGCAGTGGCGGCCTTCTTCGCCGCCACCGGCTGCGCTGCGACCTGCTTGGCCGCGGACTTCGCGCCACCGGCTGCAGATGGTGACGCCATCTTCGCGGCGGGCGCCGAAGGTGGAGCGGCCGCGGCACCTCCATTCGGAGCGCCGCCGGCAACTGGCGCCGTCTTCGCGCGCGGCGGACGTCCCGGACGACCGGGACGACGCGCGCCGCCGAAAACGTCGGCCTCCTCCTCTTCGTCATCGGTCGACTCGACGGTCACGACTTCTTCCTCATCGTCATCGACGTCGTCGGTGCTGTCCCACAAATCATCACTGTCGTCTTTGTGGGTCATCCATCCACCGTCTTCTTCATCGTCGTCGTCGTACGATGCGCTGCCTCCGCCACCGCCCCCGTACCCCAGATCGTCGACGTCGTCATCTCGGTCGGAGAGTTGGTACTCCTCGCGCAACTCGTCACCTCGCGGCATGCCCGCCTCCTGAGGGTTATGTAATCAGCACAATCACTAGTCGCTACAGGGTCAGCGAGACGGCTGCACTTCACATGCCGGTCACTGAGTCACGCAATGCACATCGTCGCAGGTTCTGCTCAACGCCTTAGTATACTGGGTCAGGTGCTTCGTCAAGATGACGCCGAACGCACCGCACACCAGCGACCGGAAACGACATCAATGCCGAAAGTCATCGTGCTCTTTTTTGGCGTCGTCAGTGCGACCAGTGCGCTCGCCAGCGGCGCGGCTGAAGGAGCAAAGGGCGTTTGGTTACCGAGCCGGAGATCCGAAACGGAAGCGCTGAGCAATCGACGCTCCGCCCGACACCGACAATGGAGTCCGCGTCGCGAATTCGCGAGTTCGACGGCGTGATCCTGGCCTGCCCGTCGGATGGAGGTATTCCAGCCGACCTGGGTACGCTGTTCGACGAGCTCGAACGTTCATCACAGGTGGCGTTGACGAACACGGTCTTCGGTATCGTGGTGGCGTGAACACAGCGATTGCGAGTCTGGTCCAGGATGAGACACGCGCTCAGCCACGAGCATCAGCACGAGTCGCACACCCACTAGCGGCGGCTAGCGGGCACTGATCGCGCTGGCCGCCAATGGCCGGCCCCGGTGATCTCAATCGACGAATTCGACGGCGACCGGGTTTGCGATGATGCCTTCTGCCACCCCGCGCTGAAGAAACTGGTTCACGGCCTGCCGGCCGCGGTCGCCGTAGTCGAGGGTCCAGTCGTTCACATACATGCCCACGAACGTGTCGGCCTTCGATCGATCGAGGCCGCGCGCGTATTGCATTGCGTGGTCGAGCGCACCGACTCGATGTTGTAAGCCGAACGCTATGCTGTCACGTAAGTGGCGCGATATCTTCCTCGTCAGATCTTCGCCGAGGTCCTTTCTTACGACGTTGCCACCGAGCGGGAGGGGGAGGCCCGTCTCGCCAAACCACCACTCGCCCATGTCCTGAATGAGGTGCAGGCCGCGCTCGCCGAAGGTGAGTTGGCCTTCGTGTATCAGCAGGCCAAGGTCCACTTTGCCGTCGACGACGGCGTCCTCAATCTGATTGAACGGCGTAACCACCGGTTCGAACTCCGGCTCGAAGAGACGCAGCGCGAGATAGGCGCTAGTGAGCATGCCAGGGATGGCGATCCGCTTCCCACGAATGCCGGATCGAGTGACCGGCTCGCGACCCACAAGCCTCGGCCCATACCGATCTCCCATCGACGCGCCGTGGGGAAGCAGGGCGTAGATGTGTGACAAGTACGCGTAGGCGTGAATCGAAACGGCCGTGACCTCGAGCTCACCGCGCAGGGCACGCTGGTTCAGCGTTTCGATGTCTTGCAGCTCGTGGACGTAGGTGAGGCCCTCAGTGTCGATTTTTCCCGACGCGAGCGCGTAGAACATGAACGCGTCGTCCGAGTCTGGACTATGGGCGACGTGAATCGTCGTCATGGGCGCTTGGCGTCGAGAGCGATCGCGATGTCGTTTTCGTGAGTGGTGTATTCCGCCAACTGCTTCGCCCGCTCACTCGCGACGTTGGCTACCAGCTTGTCGCGGTAAGCGCGCTCCGCGGCGTCATCCTTTCGCATGTGCGCCGCGTTTCCGGCGAGAATGAGACCGAGCAAGTGATTTGGGTGCAGCGAGAGGATGGTATCGGCCTCGGCGCGCGCGAGTTTCTCGTCGCCGGAGACCGCCGCGATTCGACCAAGGTCGTATCGCTGATCGAGATCAAGATTCCCAAGCATTTGGTAGGCGGTGATGGCCATCGGGGCGAAGATTTGCACGGTGTCAGCGCGCCCTCGTTCGTGGGCGCCCATCACCCGATTGTACAGGCGGATCGCGGCTTCGGACGGCGTCATGTTGCTGATGTCCGGCGCTTGCGAACCTCCGGTTGCTCCGGCGAACGGAGCGCCGGCCGTCGGCGAGCCCGTGTTCGGAGCGGCGGTCAGCGCATCGTCAGGAGACCGACCGAAATGCTGACCGGCGAGAAGCGACACGAGCGCGACGAGCGCAATCGCGGCCAAGCCCCACGGGAGGGCGGCAGAAAAGCCGCGCTGATCGCTCTGTGACATGCTCGCTTGGGCGGTCGCCGGCGTGCCGCAGCGATGGCAGAACTTGGCGCCGGGCGTCAGGGACGCACCGCACGCGGCGCACGCGGCGCCGGCGAGCGGAGCCCCACAATTGGAGCAGAATTTTCCACTCGCCGGCTTACCGCAGGACGCACACGTCGTGGTGCCGTCGGCTGACGAGGGTGAGACAGGTGAGGCCATGCAGAAAGCTACACGGCCTCTGCCTTCGCGTCAGCGTGTGTGACGCCCGCCTGGCTCGGAGATTTCTTCGACCGTCTCACCGGCTCGGTTCATGTCGCGCGTTTTTCTGAGAACGTCGGCCTGCGACACGATGCCGACGAGCGACCCGCGTTCGTCGACAATCGGGATGCGTCTCACCTTTTCGGTCCGCATGGCATCCATCACGCTCTCGACGTCGTCACTGAAGGAGCACGTGGCGAGATCGTCGGAGCTCATCACGTCGCGGACCCCACACGACCCATCCTTTCCCTCGGCGACGCAGCGGATGGCGATGTCTCGATCGGTGACGATGCCGACCAATCGCTTTTCGCGTTGACCGTCGACGACTGGAACGACGCCGACATCTTCGCGCTTCATGACCTGGGCTGCCTCACGAACGGTCGCGTCCGCGGTTACGCAGCTCGGGTCCTTCGTCATGATATCCTGAATTTTCATTTTGCTCCTCTCCCTCTCCCCGATCGGTGAAGGTACAGGGAGCAGTGGCGCGCAAGGCGTATGCCCGATGCCTCCGCGGGCGCTTTGCAACGGGCACCGCTTCATCGTAGCCTTACACGACCCACGCATCGAGGTTTATCTGCCGTCCCGCTCCCGCTCGCTGACCCCGGACACCGCCGGCGCATCGAAGAAGGACGTTCTCGAGTTGACCGACAAGCTCAACGTCCGGTTCATGCGCCTTCAATTCACGGACATCCTGGGCGTCAACAAGAACGTCGAGATTCCGTCGTCGCAATTCGAAAAAGCGCTGGCCGGCGACATCATGTTCGACGGATCGTCAATCGAAGGGTTCGTACGGATCGAGGAATCGGACATGTTGCTGGCGCCCGACCTCGACACGTTCCTAGTGTTTCCTTGGGGCGACCCGGAAAGCCGAATCTGCCGCCTGATCTGCGACATTCGGACACCGTCGGGAGAGCCGTTTGCCGGCGATCCGCGTGGGAGACTCAAGTCTGTCCTCGCGCGCGCGCAGTCGATGGGCTTCAGCATGAACGCTGGGATGGAAGCGGAATTCTTCCTGTTCAAACCCGACGAGCAGGGCGAAGCTAGCACGACGACGCACGACGTCGGCGGCTACTTCGACCTTGCGCCGGCCGATTTGGGCGAGGAGGCACGTCGCGCGATGGTCGACACACTCGAGCGATTGGGCTTCGAGGTGGAGGCGGCGCATCACGAAGTCGCGCACGGGCAGCACGAGATCGATTTCCGTTATGCCGACGCGCTCAAGACCGCCGACAACATCGCGACGTTTCGCTTCGTGGTGAAGCAGGTCGCTACGCAGTTCGGTCTGCTCGCCTCGTTCATGCCGAAGCCGATCTTCGGGCAAAACGGCAGCGGGATGCACACGCATCAATCGTTGTTCAAAGGACGCGAGAACGCATTCTGGGATCAGAGCGCCCAATGGGAGTTGTCGAAGACCGCACTCCACTACATCGGCGGTCTGTTGCGTCACGCGCGCGGGATGTGCGCGATCACGAACCCACTGGTGAATTCGTATAAGCGCCTGGTGCCCGGGTACGAAGCGCCGGTGAACGTGGCTTGGTCGATGCGCAATCGCTCGCCGTTGATTCGAGTGCCTGATCGACGAGGTCTGGGGACACGCCTCGAACTACGCTCCCCGGATCCGGCGGCGAACCCGTACCTCGCGCTTGCGGTGATGCTCGCGGCGGGGCTCGACGGCGTCGAAAGCAGCGCCGACTATCGTGAGCCGGTGAACGAGAATATCTGGGAGATGAGCTTTCGTGAGAAGCGCCGTCTGCGTATCGACGATCTGCCGCACGATCTCAATGAGGCGCTCGACGAATTGGAAAAGGACGACGTGATCACCGGCGCATTGGGGAAACACATCACGTCGCATTTCGTGGAAGCGAAGCGCCAGGAGTGGCGCGACTACATCACGCAGGTCAGCGCCTGGGAGCTCGAGAGCTACCTGGCCAAGTACTAGGGCTCGGACTTCAAGGCGACGGATACGATTCCGACAACCTGATCAGCCGCGAGTCGCGTGGCGGTTGGCGGCGCGCCGTCGCCGGCGACACGAATTTCGATTGGACGGTTGCGTGGTACGCCGCAGGCGAGAAAACGCCCATCGCTGGCGAGCGTGCGCACCGTGCGTGTGATGATCGACCCTGGCGAATGCGCACCCGCGGCATCGCCGATCCAAGATACCGTGACGGCGCGTCCGGCGACCGGTTCCTCGCCGCGGCTCACGACGCCGACGATCACACCCGTTTCGCCGTTGAGCGTTTTCGCATCGTCGAGACAGACCGCTCGCGCCGCCTCGAGCGACGACTGGACCCGGATACTCGCGCTTGAATGCTGCGCGTCGACATCGATGCGGGCGCGCGCGCGCGCCGAGCCCAAGACATCGAGCTCGCGTGTTGCGACCTCGACGAGATACGCGCCGGGCAGAAGGTCATCGATCGTCACCGCTCCGGTCGTGTCGGTGAGCGCAAAGCGCCGCTGGCTTCCGACGAGAAATACGGCGGCGTCCCTCGCCGGAACGTCCGCTCTCGAATCGCCACTGACAATGTGGACTTGAACCGAGCGAGTGCCGCGCGACCAGATCACTGAGCCGCCGTGAACGACGTCGCGCAGGGTTCCGCCGCTGACGCGCAACTCATCGACAACTGGATGACGGTGAATCAGGACGACAGGACCGCCGGCGCGTCGCTGCGCCGGGGGAAGACCCTGCTCGGATGCGACGTGAGCGACCGGCACTCGGATCGCCCAATCCGTCATGACCCAGGCCCCGGTCGTCAGGCGCGTGAACCCGACGCGACCGCCGGCGACGGAGTCCGACCCAGGCACAGGCAGGTCGAGATTCACATAACTGAAATCCAACGATTGCAGCTCGTGACTTCTGCGATCGATCCAGAGTGTACCGCGAACCTCGACGTGCTTGAGCTTCGCCGCCGGATCAAAGTCGACGGCGATGAGCGAGTCGGCGACGCCGGGATGCGTGCCAATGCGAAAACAATGCGTCGAGACGAAATAATCGGAGAGTAATGTCTCGATGTCCGGCGCGATGAACGCCGTGCTGTCGCGACTCTCCAAGACATAGCCGTCGCGATGCAATCGCTCCGGCGCGACGCTCGCCCACGAGCGCGTCTCGTACACGGCGGATTCGGTCAGTCCGACGCCGAGAAGCTCGCGCGTCGAGAAATCATAGATGCGCGTGTGATCCACGAGGTCGAACCGATAGGCGGCGGCCTCGCGTGTGATCGCCGTGGCGAGCAACGCCGTCTTAGCGTCTTCCCACAGCGCGGCCAAGGCGAGCCCGGAGTCCGGGCGCACGGAACATTGCGTTCGCTCCCGAGTGGTCACCGCGGGAAGGTCGAGCGGAAGATCGACCATGTGCAACGCGATCGTCGTGTCGCCGACGAGCCCAAACGCTTCCGAGGTCAATGGCCGAAGGCCGATGCGCAACGCGCGAACACGATATTTCCCTGACGACGGGGCGTAGAGCGCGAAGTCGCCGTGCTCGTCGGCGAGCGTCCGGGCCACCGCGCCGTTCACGCTGTCGATCAGCATGACGACAGTACCGGGAACCGCTTCGTTCATCGCGCGAGAGCGGATCGATCCACGGACGACTTGCGCCATCGATGGCTCGGCGGCGACGAGTAATCCGCCGGCGACCAACAGACGCCAGGTTCGCAGCCAACGATGGCGGTGCGCGTGTACGATCAAGCAGTCCTCGCAGACGTCGAGGAACTCTGGAAGATCCGGGCCGCCGAGCGACACGGCAAGTCGTCGGGCAATGAGCGCCGGGCCACCGCTTAGAATTATCCGCACAACATGGATTCCGTGCCGATCACGTCATCCAAGAATCGAGACTCCAGCGAACGCGACCACATGAATACTTCGGTGCGTGACGCAACCCCCGACGATGCCGACGCACTCGCGCGGTTGTGCGAGCAACTCGGTTATCCGACAGACCCACACATCATGCCTGCTCGGTTGGCGCGACTCCAGACCGATCCGAATGCTCGGTGCCTCGTTGCGACGAGCGGGAAATCCGTCGCTGGTCTGGCCACGGTACACCTGCGTTACACACTGAATCACGAAGCGCCGATCGCTCAGCTCACCTTGCTCGTGGTCGACGAGGCGCATCGAACGCGCGGGGTCGGTCGGGCTCTGGTTGCCGCGGCGGAAGAGTGGGTGCGTGCCCGGGGCGCCAAGCGGTTTGTAGTAACCACGGCGTTGCGCCGAGCTGACGCACACGCATTCTATGAGAAGCTGCAATTCACGCACACTGGACGCCGATACGGAAAAGACTTCTCTTAGTCGATCCACTCGTTTCCGATGGATGTGCCAATGACGCGACTTGCTCGCCGCCGCGCGGCGATGGTCTTCTTGGTTTCGGCCGCGCTCGTTACCGTCGCCGCGGGCAATCCAATCCGGCGCAGCGCCGAGGCGCCGACGTATGAGGTGTATGCCATTCGCTACGCGACCATTCCGGCGTTTCGTCTGTCCGGCTTGATCGCCTGGACATCGCGATGATGGTGTGGCTGCTCAAAGGCTCGGACGGTCGGAAGGTCCTCGTCGACGCGGGGTTTCACCGCGACGACTTTGTGCAACGGTGGCATCCGAATCCATTTGCGACCCCGGCCGAAGCGGTCGCGCGGGCCGGCGTCAGGCCCGAGGAGATCACAGACGTCATCATCTCGCACGTGCACTGGGATCACCTCGACGGGATCGATCTCTTCCCGAAGGCGCGCGTTTGGATTCAGCGTGAAGAATTCGACTACTATCTCGATTCAGCGGGAACGGTGAAGAACCGAGCGATCGACCCGGGCGATGCGAAGGTTTTGGCTCAGATCGCACGCGAAGGGCGCGTGATGCTCGTGGACGGCGACGCGAAAGAGATTATTCCAGGAATCACGGTATATACGGGCGGGAAGCACACGTTCGCGTCACAGTTTGCCACCGTGCATACCGCCTCGAGTACTGTCGTCATCGCGTCGGACAACATGTACCTGTACGAGAATCTCGCCCGCCATGTCCCGATCGCACAGACGCTCGACTCGGCGTCGAATCTGCGAGCACAGACGCGTATGGTAACGCTGGCATCGGATCCGCGACTGATTGTGCCGGGACACGACCCGGACGTGTTCGTCCGGTTCCCGAGTCCGGGAAACGGCGTGGCGCGAATTCAGTAAACGCCCAAGTCCTTTCCCGACACGACGAGGCCGTGAAATCGCGCGTGGACCTCGCGAAGTAAGGCGACGTCGGCGACGCCGCTCGGAAGCTGATGGTAGAGCACAAGTAGTTTGGGCCGAGCCTTCGTGGCCACGTCGCCCAGCTCGTATCCCGGCGTGTGGTACGCGCGATGATACGCCTGCCAATCCGCCGTGCGACCCTTGAGCGACTCCGACGAGATGACCTCGTGCACCAGCACGTCGCATCCATCGCATGCCTTCGCGACGGCGTCACTCGGCGATGTGTCGCCGGAAATGACGATCGTGCGATCGGGCGTTTGAAAACGATAGCCATACGCATGCGGCCATTTGCCGTGTGGCACCTCGAACGCGGTGACTGTCACGAGGCTATCGCGGTACACGACACCGGCCGGCACGTCATGTCCCTTTCCACCGTAGCCCGTCTTGTTTGACGGCTCGCCGCCGTGCAATCGAATGTCGATATCCTCTGCGTATGCGGCCCGAAGGTGGTCGACCATGGCGGTCGTGCCGGGTGGACCGTAGACGTCGAGCGGGACAGTTCTGCCGAGCACCCACGGCGAGAACATGAGATCGGGGAGTCCGACCGTGTGATCGGAATGCAAGTGCGTGAGAAACGCAACGCGAAGGCTCGGCATGGCGATCTTCGCCGCCGCGGCGCGACGGACGATGCCGGGCCCCGCGTCGACGATGTAGGTGTTGCTGTCGACGACGATCGCCACCGCCGGCCCCGAGCGCGCGGGATCGGCGTTTGGCGTTCCAGTGCCGAGCAGAATGACGTGACTGCGTAAGCGCGGGACGGGGAAGCGAGACGGCGCGGTGCCGAAGAGGATTGTCATGAGCGCGAGGCACAACGCGCGCGCGAATCCGATGGATGCTTGGAACATGGAGGCAAAGCTGGTGTTTGTCGGGAGTGGCGTCAAACGAACCGCCTCGAGGAACGGAACGATGAGCACAACAAAGTTGCGCGCTACTTCGAACGTTCGACTTCTTGTATTGGCGCTGCTCATCGTGGCGCCTCCGGTTTCGGCGCAAGAGCGGACGACGGCCCTCGGCGGCCGTACGGTCGTCGTCTGGCGGCCTTCCGGCGCCGAGAATGAGCGTCATCCAATCATCGTTTTCTCACATGGGTTCGGCGGTTGTGCGACGCAGTCTCGCTTTCTCACCGAAGCGCTTGCCGAGCGCGGGTACTGGGTGTTCGCGCCGAATCACAAAGACGCGCGCTGCGGACAGGGCGGCGGCGGCGCGCGACCTGAGGAACCGTTCGGAGAGCCCGCAGATGGAGCGACGGGACGTTTGCCGATCGTCGCGACGACGTGCGCGCCGTGTTGCAGGCAATCGCCAAGGCATCCGAATACAACGGCATGGTCGATCTCGACCGAGTAGGCTTGGTGGGACATTCCCTCGGCGGCTACACGGTCGTCGAGCTCACACGAGCGGGCCACCTAGCGTGGACCAATCTGCGCGGCGACGCGCATCAACGGATTCTCGATTACGCGCTGCCGTTCCTCGATCATTACGTGCGTGGGCAGCCAGCGCCGACGACATTGACGATTTCCGAGGCGGGCATTTCCGAGTTGCGATATCAATCGGAGCTCGGAAGGTCGCAGCCGGTTCCGGCCCGCGCGCGCCGGTGATTCCGAGTTAAACGGTTGCCTCGGCGCGGGAGGTGACGGCGCTATCGCTGATGGTGGCCGTCCTGTTTGGTGCGCGAGGCAAGACCAGCGTGAAGATCGAGCCTCGGCCCACTTCGCTCGCGACCGTCAGCTCGCCATGCATCGCGGCAGCCAATTCACGGCTGATCGCGAGTCCCAACCCAACGCCTTCGTGCGGTCGGTTCAGCGCTCGCTCGCCCTGGACGAA
>Ga0070709_10001517_pt1 | contig 12547 bp, 9 predicted proteins | sample LARL51metaG_FD_65449 | JGI IMG/M metagenome (GOLD analysis project Ga0070709, IMG submission 65449) | Corn, switchgrass and miscanthus rhizosphere microbial communities from Kellogg Biological Station, Michigan, USA - LAR L5-1 metaG | ecosystem: Host-associated > Plants > Roots > Rhizosphere ...
GACAAGGCCGAAGCGAACGAGGGCATCAGCGACCAGCGGGAGGCGACGTTCAAGGAACATACGCCTCTTGGGGATTCCTGTCCGCCCGCCCTGGTTCAACATGCATCGAACCAGTTCAGGTTCATCCCATGGAACGTCGTGCTGACAAGATCTCAGATATTGGCTGGATGGAGAACGACGCACCTCGTTCGGAAACAGCGCGATCAGATCTTGATAGACCGTCGCAGGTTGAGATCGCGCCGGCATGCGGTTCATCTGCGCGCAAAGAGATGCCGCAAAATCCGTTCCGTCGGCGAGGACAAAATGGCAGGTCTGCGTGACCCGCGGATTCATCTCCAGAAGCCACGCGCGGTTCGCCGAATCGAGAATGAAATCGAAACCTACAAAGCCCGATAGCTGTAGACGCTCTACCATGCGCTCGCAGGCCAACGTCATCTCTGGATGGTCGATGACCTTGACGACGCTGGCAGGCCCGCAGTCCTGGGTGGTCTCGACCGCCTCGACGCTGATCCCCGCAAGAACCTTGCCCTTCCAGCAGAGCACCGCCCGATTGCTGGGGCGGCCAAGCACATACTGCTGAAGGCTGATCGTTCGACGAAGCGGCAGCTTGAGCACGCCTAAAGCTTCCGATGCGAGGATCGCGCCGAGGAACCGTCTGGCCCACCAGTTATCCGGCGTCTGCAGTTCCCACACCACAGTTCGAAGATCGGCATTCCGGTTTACGGTGCGAACGCACCGCCCGCCGTCCGAATGGTCAGCCTTGACCACGACGGGATACGTTATTTCCGGGTCGAGCGGCTCGAATGCGTGACTGGCCGGAATGACGATGGTCTTCGGACAGCGCAATCCCTCGCTTTCAGCGAGAGCCAGGAAGACGCTCTTGTCCCGCATTGCGGGGAAGCTGGTCGGGGGTCCGAGCGACCGTTCAATGAGGCTGGCGACGCGCCGGCCTGCCTCGTCATCGCGTGCTGCCACACGTTCGTGAAGGGCATGCAGTACCCTCACCGCCAGGTCATCGGTGCAGACAATAAGGTCCGGCGACCATCGATTGATGGCACTGAGGATTGAACTGAACCGAAATCGGCTATGATACGGAAAGTGACGTTGGATCCTGCGTGTTTGACGCACCGGATGCTTCGTATGCGTGAGCGTGGCGACAGGAAAACCGACATCGGCCAGCGCCAACGAAATTCGGACGGCGAGCGGATAATCCTGTGTGCCGAATACGAGAATTCCTGCGTGTCCGCATGTACTCATTGTAGCCCGTGAACAGGCGCAATCCCGCGCGCGGCTGCCAGGGTTCGTCCAGCGGACCGCGACGCTCTCGCCAAGTGATTTGAGAGTCTGTTGGCCGCGAACTTGGCGCCACAAGCGAACCGAAGGAGTGGCCCGAAGCTCTCGACTGCAGACGCCCCTACAAAGAACAGTCCTGGAACGGAGGTTTCGAAATGAGTCGACAGTGCCGGCACATCGTTCGACAATTTCAGCTGGGAAGCTATTCCTGCACCAAGGAACGGCATGCGACGAACGTCAGCGCGATAACCGGTCGCCGCAATCACGTGTTCGGTTTCGATCCTGTGCTCGTCGCCGTTTTGCGATTTGAGCCGTAAAACGACCTGCCCACCGGAGGCTTGAGCTTCCTTGATCTGATAGCCCGCCAGAACCGGAACCCGGTCAAACCGCCCGCGCAGGAACCAGCCCCCCGAAGGACCCAGGAAGCCCTTGACGAGCTTGTGTTGCACCGGCTTCGCAAGGCGATGAAATATCTGCGGAAAGTCGGTAAAGAATCGAGCCTTGCATCCCGCTCCAATTGGAGACATCGGCCGCCGAATGGCCTGGTAGAGGCTGCGTGGAAGCGGCGATTGCGAATGAATCTCTATCGATGGTCGCCTTGCCACCATCCGCACCTTGGCCCCTTCCTCCTGAAGAAGTGTCGCGAGCTCGGTTGCCGACGCTCCGGCGCCAATAACGGTCACGTCGCGCCCCTTGAATTGATGCAAGTGAACGTGAGCGGAGCTGTGCGACAGGAGATTATCGGGGAGAGACGCCAGCTCCGAGGGGATATGTTCGAAATGGCTCAGTCCGGTGGCAATCACCACGTTGCGCGCCGCTATCTTTTCCCCGTTGCTCAATCGAAGCGTGAATTCGCCTCCGCTTCGTTCAAGCAACGTGACCTTCTTGTTTTCCAGATTGGGAACGAATCGTTGCTGAAACGCGAGACCATAAGATGAAAAATCTTCAACCCGAACGGGAATGCCGAGATCGGCGTAATCGATATTGTTTTCCTGGCAATAGCGCTCGAGAGTGAAATCTGCTTTCGGGTCGTAGAGTGTCGAGGCAAATCCCTCTGATTTGAGCAGCATTCCCCTCGGCATGTGGCCGAGCCAGAATTGCATCGGTTCGCCGAAAATTCGATGCTCGACGTCTTTCGTCCGAAGATGTGCAGCAATGGATAAGCCGTAGGGGCCTGCTCCAATGATGGCAACTTCAGAACTGTTGGGCATTCGCGCCATTCCTCGCCTTTAGCGTCCAGATGTCGTCTAGAATTAGTCACAAACCTCTATCAAACGGCAAGCGTAAATCGGCAAAAGCCCATCCTGAGTACTCCATCCGGAGCATTGCCAACGGACCAAATGGGCCCTCGGGACGCAAGCTTGTTTCCGAACCCGCCGGCTCGCGCGAGCGATTACCTCCGCTGGTGCTTTGCGGGTCCAAGGGAACACTTCTTACAATTTGCGAGCCTGGCAAGCGCCGAAGCGGTCACCGGGCCTGGCGCACCGTTAGCTCTGCCCGAGGAGAAAGATTTTTGCTCGAAACAATCGGTAGCGAGCGTCCCGACGGAATCTTGATGATGTCGTCCGGAGCTACAGAAGTCGTTTCATCCGCCGCAAGCTGCTGTATCGCATCGCCGTCCTTCCGGATGATCGTGAACTTTCGTCCCTCGTGATCTTGCGTCATCAGCTCAAATGCTTCGGCCGGCGCGGTGGTCTGCGCCTCGTGGAGCAGCAGAGTTGCCGTCTCGAGTTTTGCCCGCCCCTCGGCGATCGCGTCCCTTGTCTGCTGCAGATCCTTGCTGTCGAGGCGGTTTTTCTCTTGATCAAGCTGCCTGGCACGTTCCTCGGCAAGCGTGATGTTCTCGTTGGCCCTCACTACGGCGGTTTCCGTGCTCAGCTGCTCATTGGAAACTTGAGCATACGATCGTTCGAGGGCGAACATGGTCGGGGAAAGTGCGAGACCTCTTGCGGCCATCGATCGCAGCTGGGTGAGCTGCGTTCCAATGCTTTCCTTCTCTTCCGCCAGAGCCTTCCCCTGACCACGAAGCGCCGTGATTTCGTTCTCATATAGCGACTTGATCGTCTCGAACGCCGTACGTCCGTTGCGCTTCAATCCGTTCTCGAGATCGAGAGCGGCTTGCTCGCTCTTCAATGTCGCCGAGATATCCGGATCGTCCTTCAGCTTCAGAAGTTCCGGCGGCAGGGGAACATCTTCGCGCCCTGCCAGCGTCGCATCCAGTCGCGCCTCGTGCACAAGCAGCCGGTTCAGTTTGATCTGCTGCGTGTTGATTTCGCCAGTTGCGATCACCGCTTCCCGACCAAGCCGGAGCATACCCAACTCGGGTCGATAGTATCCTCCCGCGACGGTCACCGCCTCCAGCACGGTAAGTCCCGGACGATAGGGATATTGGCCGGGTCTTTGAACATCTCCCATGATCGAGAATGGACGGAACTGGGCGATTTCGACCGCAGTCAAAACCTGATCCGAACCCTCTGAACGTTGCTTCAGGCGTTCGGAAATCTGCTGCGCGAATTCCTTGAGACGCAGGCCGGCCGCATTCACGTTGCCGATTAACGGCAACGAAACGGAACCGTCGGGAGTGACGGTGTATTCGCCGCTCAGATCCGGCCACTCCTGGACCTTGATCTTGACCTTGTCAGCCACTCCGAGCCTGTAGTCAGCGGCCAGAACCGGTGCGGAAACGATCACCGCAAGGCTCAAGGCGAGCGCAAGCTTACCCAATCTTCTCTTGTTCATAGCTGTGCCTCTTGGTCGGCAATTTCGGATCGACAATGGTCTCAACCCCGTCTCCGGCTTGAGCCAAACTCGCCGTTTCGGAATCCAGCGAAGTCCATGGCGTTCTGTTGATGACCGTGCCGACGATCTTATCTCGCAAGGATCCAAGGGCGCGCAGCCCTTGCTTGAGCTCGGCTTCCGACGCGCGGCCCCATTCGACGACGATCAGCAGTTCGTCCAGTATCTGGCTGGCAGTGCGCACGTCGATCGCTCTGGAGAGTGGAGGTAAATCCAAAATGACCCATTCATACGGGCGTTCGCGCCCATCGTTGATGGCCTGAATCAGGTTGTTCCACAGCAGGTCGAGATCGCCATGGCTTTTTCCCCTCGGCAGGAAGTCGAGGTTTGGATGAATATTGTCGAGGGTCACTTCCTCCAGGGCGGCCGTCCCCCGCAACAATTCGTCAAGGCCAGGCGACTGAACCTTGGCCGCGCCACCCGCGACATCAGCGCAAGAGGCATCGATCAGGAGCACGGGCGCGCCATCTTGCGCGAGGAACCGCGCCAGCATGCTGGCAATGGTCGTCGTGCCTTCGCCGTTCCTGCATGACGTGACACCAACGATACGGGGCGCGCTCGTCGATCGTTCGAGCACCACGGAGCGGATGCGACGCAGGAGAGAACGCTTCAACATGGTCTCCAGGTCGAAATCGCATCCAGCGGACAGGCGCTCAAGCCGATGAATCTTGCGAACGACGTCCTGTCGAACACGACGCGCAAGCGCAGGACCTTCTGCAAACCAGCGACGGTCCGCAGAGAAAGCGGGAGTTTTTCCGGTGTCCGAAGCTACCCGGTCGATCAAAGGCGCATATCCGAAACACTCGGCCGACGTGACGGATTCCAGCTGTTCCGCGGAGCGCAACCGTCGATCGAGCAGGGTCAATGCGACTCCGCCTGTCGCCCCCAGGCCGCCGCCCAGCACGAGGGCGAGCAGCATAGCGAGTGCTGCCGACGGTGGGTCCTTCGAGTCGGGCCGAGCCGCTTCGCTGATGATTCGGGCTGTCGGACCGAGCACCTTGATGCGCTCCCGCAATGCGGCGTTCGTGGTGACGACGGCGTTCGCATCGTACTGGTCTTTCACGAAAGCCCCGGCAATCTCATTGGTGAGCCTCGCCGCGTCGATCGCGGTCGCAGCTCTCGCTCGAATCTCGACGATTTGAGACGCACCCACGCGCTTGACAACCGTGTTAGACCGCAAGAGCGCGATCGCCCCTCGTCTCCTGTCAACATCCGAAGATTCCGTTTCCACCCTGGAGCCGCTCCAGGGCATGGCAAATCTTTTCGGCGACATCCGCTCGACTTCCTCCAATCCGAGCTTGTCGATCACGCGGTCGAGCACTCTGCCTGACCTCAACAATTCCATCGCGCTCTCGATCAGTGAATTCTCAAGCAGGACCTGGGTCACGACGGCCTCGGGTCCTGACAACTGCAACGTGGTATTGGAAATCAATATCTCCGACGACGCGGAGAACGCCGGGACTCGGATGGCGACGTAGGTAACGGCCGCCAGCCATCCGACGACCGCGCCGACCAGCGTCAAAGCTGTCATCATTCGCCGTCGCTGGCGAAATTTTTGCAGAACCGTTCTGAGGGTGAGTTGGTCCGACCCAACAACGTTTTGCTGGCCTGGCAGATATCCGTCGTCGATATCCACAACGGGAAACCTGCTTTTTGTCGCATCGAGCATTAGCCAATCTCCCGCGTCCACGCGCGCGTTAACCAGGTGCCTGGGATTGCCCCGGCATATAGCTCAAACCCCCTGCTCAGTTCGCCTCGACAACCTCCAATTGATCTCAATGGAAGTCGGTGAGTGGTCTGCCGAGCAGGCGGCGTCGGCCTCGCTTTTTTCCGTAGGGCGGGATACCGAGCTCGACTGGAGGACGCCCTCCTTGCAAGCCTTCCGTTCCGAGTCCGCCGTCCGGCATTCTTGCCGGACTGCTTTGTACAACAAACTGTTATAACTACAATTTCCGACACAACTTCCGTTTCGACCTCGCCGCCGCGGTTTCGCTTGGATCAATCGCAGCACGTGGAGAGTGCGCACCAAGCCAAGACAATGATGACGGCAGGTGGAGCAACGCCGCAACCTGCTCCAAAGGGGTACTTCTTCCGGGCGAACGGTTCTTCCGGATAGTCGACACAGTCCCAGGCGTGCCGACACCGTCGGCGAGGCCAGAACCGGGTTCCATCAAGGGCGGCATTTCTTGACACTGCGTAGAGCAATCGCGATAGCTGCAGCAGAGCGAAAATCGCTAAAACCGCATCACATCAGACGCCGGTCTGCATCTTCTTCAGTATCGTCGTGAGGACGTATTTGACAGAGGTCATTCTGAATTTTCACGGTATTGGAGAACCGCCTTCGGATGTGCCGGACGAAGAGCGTCCCTACTGGATATCTACCGCACAGTTCTCTGATGTCGTTCGCCTGGCTCGAGATTGCGAACGGGAGCATCGAAAGGTTTTCATCACGTTCGACGACGGAAACAAATCGGACGTAACCCTTGCCCTTCCGGTACTGAACGAGTTCGGCCGACGCGCGTCCTTTTTCATCCTGTCGGAGCGGATTGGAAAACCGGGTTTCGTCGATGCCACGGATCTGGTCGAACTCTACAAGGCCGGGATGACCATCGGATCCCACGGAAAAGCCCATGTGGATTGGACTTCACTTGGCCGCTCGGAGCTATTGTCGCAGGTTACCGATTCACTGCACACCTTGTCCGACCTTATCGGGAAAGCGGTCAGATCGGTTGCCGTACCGTTCGGAAAATACGATCGACGCGTGTTACGTGATCTGCGACGACTGGATATCGATACCGTTTACACCAGCGACGGCGGTTCAACCACTCCGCATGCCTGGGTAAAACCGAGAACCACCGTGAGAAATGACACTGCTCTTGGGGAACTTGAAGCGATCATTACCAATCGCCTTCCGCCAATTCGGCGGCTGAAGCTGTTGGCTCGCACGCTCCGTCGATCCGGCCTTCACCCGACGCGCCAGACATCATCGTCGTGAATGGTGGCCGTCGAAGGCCTTTTCAAGGATCAGGATTCCCGGACAGAGCGCGAGATAATCGAGTTCGTGGAAGCGGCACTGCAATTTTGAAGAAGCCTGCTCCGACCAAGCCAAGCCAAACCGCGCAGGTAAGAATGATATTAAGTACGCATGCAATCGTCGGCGGCGCAATCGCCAGCCTCTTCCCCTCGCATCCGGCTCTGGCAGTCCTCGCAGGGTTCGCAAGCCATTTTGCGATCGATGCTATTCCTCACTGGGATTACCCGCTCCAATCGATATCCGTGGGGAACGGGGCCGACAACCGGCGGCTAAAGATCGGCGCGGCGCTTATTGGCGATTTGGCACTCATTGGTCTGGACGCTTGCGCGGGACTGGCGCTTTCGCTGTTCCTCTTCGCCACTCCTGCCACCGCATTGATAATCGCGCTGGGCGCAATCGCGGGAATGCTGCCCGACGCGCTGCAGTTTGTGTACAGCGTCTATCAACGAGAGCCGCTCAAGTCGCTCCAACGCTTTCACAGCTGGATCCATTCCAAAAGAAAGCTGCAGTGGCGACTTGGCGTCAGCTCGCAAGCGGCATTTGCAGTTCTGGTGTCCGTGTTGGCGATGCACTAGCAGCTTCGCTTGATAAGGCGAACTTGAACCGGCTGGCCTGTGGCACGCGACCTTGATGTCCATGCGAATGCGCCGCGGAACTGCGTAACGAAGTTCTGGCGTCGATCCGAAGCATCATTCATTTGCAGGCATGGTCATAACCGGAAAGGCGCTCCAGCCGATAGCTCTTCTCGTTGAGCGTCGTTCGCGCCGGCAATGTAGTCCTGGCGAAGGATGCGAAGAGATCGCTCGCCTCTGGTCCAGTCAGGGGGTTATCCGTGTCCCCTAGCCAGTGGCAGAGGATCATCTCGCCACCTTGATCGAGCGCGCGAACACATTGCTGCGCGACGACTTTCAAGTCCGCGGGCGCAAAGTAATACAGAAACTCAGACAGTACGATCAGATCGAAACGTTCTGCCGGAAAGTCGGCGGGCAAACAGGCGACCTCGAAATCGGCGTTTGTGAGGTTTTGCCGTTTGGCTTCAGCGATTGCAGTCTGCGAGGTGTCCAAAGCCAGAAGACGGTCGCAACGCGCCGCCAGCATCGCCGACAGAACGCCGATGCCGCAGCCCAACTCCAGCACGCGGTGATAGCGTCGCCGTGACAGCGCCCCGATTGTGGCTTGGAACTTCCGCTGTTCGTATTCGGAGGTGCGAAAACCCCAGGGATCGATATTGGCTCGATACAGCAATCCGGCGCATTGGTTAATGCTCCGGCTTAACTGATTTTGCCATATTATTTGCTTTAACCGATTATTATTTGTTATAAACTCTGCGTGCTGAGATTTCAGGCAGGTTCATTTAATTTTGTCGTTCGTCAGACTCGGAGACGCTCAACAGTAATGCCGTCCCATTACGAGATCTGCCAGATCAAGCGAGGGCTCAGGCACGTCGGCGACGACGCGTTTCGCTTCCGCCATATAGCGGCGGGAGAGCCAGGATCCGGCGCCGCCGGGCATCATAAATCACCCTCGATCATCTAGACCGCCGCAATGCCCACAGCCTCAACGCATCCGCTGAAGCCGCGTACGACGGGATTATCCGGTCCAACGATAGACAAATACGCGCTCATCACGCTTGTCGTATGTGCCTACATCACGATCATTGGGCCGTTTATCTATACTGGTGGTTCCGACGACCACACCGTGTTGAGCTTCCAACAGGCCGAGCCAGGCCTGGCGGCCCGGGTTTTCTTCCCCGCGATCTCCGCCATTTCGATCATCCTGGCCATCCAGAATCATTCCCGCCTTCGCCGATGGCCTCCCCACATGATCTGCCTCCTCGTATGCGTGGCATTTGCTGGAGCAAGCGTCCTGTGGGCCTTCAGGCCGGAGGCCTCATTCATCCGATTTGTCCAATTGGTGATGATGCTTTCAGCTCTTGTCTTGCCCGCCATGCTCGCGGCGCGAACAGTGGATCTCATGCGAGGCATGTTTCTATGCTTCGCAGCCGGCGCGATCCTGAATATCCTTCTCGGGCACCAATCTCCCGATGGTTATACGGGATTTTTGAGGGGCAAGAATGAACTGGGAGAGTTTGCCGGAATTGCCGTTTTGCTGGCAGTCCACGAAATCCTCTATCCCGGTCTCCGACGAGTATTTGGCGTTGCGGTTATGATCGCGGCCACCTTGCTCCTGGTGTGGAGTGAATCCAAAACCTCGTTTGCTCTTGCATTTATCTGTCCGGTGCTCGCTGGCGCTGTCTGGGCTATCAGAAAAATAGCGCGCGTATCCCCGGCGATCACTTTTGGGTCTGCACTACTTTGCTACGCCGCTGTCTCCAGTCTCACCGGCTTCGATAGCACCTACCTGACACAGCTCCTGTACGGCGATTCGACCTTTACCGCTCGTACAACCATATGGGATTTCGTCTTTTCAGAGATCGCCCACAGGCCGCTGTTCGGATGGGGATTCCGATCCTTTTGGCTTGTAGGAGCCGACGCTCCCAGCGTCATCCAGGCTCCGGCCTGGGTCGCTGCGATGCCGAATGGCCACAACGGCTATTACGATACCATCCTGGAGTTGGGCTACATCGGCCTTGCGCTGCTGATGGTTTTTATTTTTGCGACCCTGCATGCCATCGGGCGGGTCGCCGACTTTGAGCGCGGTCGGAGTTGGATGATGCTCTCGCTTGTGTTCTTTATCATCATCCATAACTGCCTTGAAACCTCCTGGATGAGGGGTGACAACCTGCTGTGGATGGTGTTCGTGATGGTTGCCGTCGAAGTTGCCCGATACTCGCAAGCGCTTCCTCGGATAATCGTCGTCCCGTCGGATGGGACCTTCCCGTCACGTAAACCCGCGTCCCGCATCGCCACGAGAATGGCCACCAGGAACTAATATTGCCGAGGCCTCGGCCGGACGCGGCCGCATCGGTCCAAACGGCCGGAAGCGCGCTGAGGAAACCGGCACAAACTGGGATATTGCGTAGGCCGCGAAGATAGCGATCACGGGATCCGTCGGGACGTGATATCGATCCTGTATCACAATGATCGCATAGATGAGGGTGAAGTACGCAAGCGTCGCAATTGCCGGATGGCATGCGAAGGACACAAGGCCTTGCCGAGCTGAGAAGTAGCACCCCATCACGAACAGCAACAACGCTCCCATCCAGAAGGCCTGCGAGAGCACCTTGACCGCGCTGCTTCCCAGCCTGCCAAATGTACGTTCGATTCCTTCCTTGTTCCACGCGACACCTATGGTCTCGCGCTCGTACAAGCGAACCGCCTTGACCAACGTTCGGGTTACAAAGGCCATGGGCGCCTGCTTGATATAAGCGACTGCGTCGTCCTTGAAGACGCGATCCAATTGCACCTCGTTCAAGCCTGGATGATCGGGCGGCTGCTGATAAAACCCCGTCGTGGCCGGATTGTTGCCCATCCACAGGTTACTGCCACCGCTCGTGGATGTGAGCACAAGTTCACCGAACAAGGCATAATTGCGCGCTGACCACGGCGCGAGAACGATGAGGGTAAGAACTGTCGATACGAAGAGAAGCTTGAGCGCCGGAATGATTGTTCGCTTTTGCAGATAGAACACCACTGCAAGCAGCGCCGGAAGAAGGATTGCCGTCGGACGGAGCAGGGTTGCGATTCCGATCAAGCCGCCAAAGACAACGGCCAACAACGTCAAATGTCTTTCGTTGGAGCAGATCTCGTCAAACAGCAACAGCACTCCGAGAAGCGCCGCCGCGAAAAGCATCTCACTTCCTATGATGGTGGTGTATTCGATGAAGACCGGCCAAAGAGCGACAAGCAGTCCGGCGAGAAGCCCGACCGTTCGATTGAACCATCGCCTCCCGAGCTCGATCGTCAGAAAGACGATCAGAACGCCGATTGCCAGATTGAAGCATTTGATTGCCCACTGACCGGGGCCGAAGAGGGAATAGACCAGAGCGTAAGCCGCGGATGTACCCGGGGGCCAGATCGCGCTTGGTTGGTTGGGACCCCAACCATACACGCCGTATTCCACCCAGTTGAGAGCGAACGTGTGATAGTCGTGGGAATCCGAAAGTGGGATGACGGGGACAAGCGTCGCCCAGACAAGCCGCATCACGAACGCAACTGCAAGGATGGCGGAAACAGAAAGAAGGTAACGCATCCCGCTCATAGCCGATTTCCTTGCTTCACGGACTAAACCAATCTTGCCGTCGGACCACCGGTGTCCGTCGAGATTTCCCTGCCGCCGGCGCCATTTGCGCTATGGCTACCTGGCTCCGATCAGAATGAGACCAATGAGCCCGAGTGCGACAAAGCTGTTCCAGTCCCTCAGAGCAAAAATGATGGGATCGTCATTCATCAGCCGGCGATGTGCCATCAGGAGCGCTCGCCCGAGCCAGTACATCAGAATGAGACAGATAAGCCATAACGCCTCCGGATGCCGATACAGGGGGCGGACCGCATCTGAAGAAATGTAGAGTGCGAAGACCGTCACCGCGTTGAAGCCGGCAGCAGCAGCCAGCGCGCCTACAACGTCAAGATCGGACTTGCGGTAGTTGCGATTGGTCGGGTCGGAGAGGTCCTTGTCGATCCGGGCCGCCAGTTCGATGTAACGCTTGATCAACGCGAGCGCCGTGAATATGAACATCGAAAAAGCGAGCAGCCATTCTGACATTCGGACCGGTATGGCCACGGCACCACCGACCACGCGGATGGTGTAGAGAGATGCCAATGCGAGGACATCGACCAGCATCTTGCGCTTCAGTACGAATGTGTAAGCCGTCGTCAGTAGAACATAGCCAAGCAACACCACCGCGAAGGCGGGAGCGATGACGAGCGCTCCGGCAAATGCGACGAGCAGCAGTACCGGGATGACGGCCGTCGCTTTCGTGATGGAAACGGTACCGGCCGCAAGGGGACGATTTTTCTTGCTCGGATGGTTCCGATCGGCGTCGAGATCGACCAGGTCGTTGAGAATGTAAATGGCGGAAGCCGCGAGCGAAAAGGCAAGGAAGGCACCCACGGCCGCGCCAACGGCCGAAAGGTCGAGACGCTGGGCCGTCACTACGGGCACAAAGACCAGGCTATTCTTCGCCCACTGATGCACGCGCAGTAGTTTGATCCAAGCGCGCGCTTGATGCGACGTCCCTTCGAGCACAAGGGCTTCAGCGTCCATCTGCATCAGCCTTGATCTCACCCAATGGGACGGCCGCACTGCGATGCGCCGATGAGCGACATTCCACACGGCAAGATCGGCATGTCCGTTGCCGACGTAATCGAAGCCGCCCTCCCCAAAAGTTTCCACGAGGCGGCGCGCCTTCGCACCAGAAGACAAATTCTCCTTGCTGTTGGACGCGAACCAGCCATCGAACAGCCCGAGATGTTCGGCCACTGCCCGGACGTACCGTTCGTTGCTGGCCGAAGCAAGATAGAC
>Ga0070709_10001522_pt1 | contig 12518 bp, 12 predicted proteins | sample LARL51metaG_FD_65449 | JGI IMG/M metagenome (GOLD analysis project Ga0070709, IMG submission 65449) | Corn, switchgrass and miscanthus rhizosphere microbial communities from Kellogg Biological Station, Michigan, USA - LAR L5-1 metaG | ecosystem: Host-associated > Plants > Roots > Rhizosphere ...
GGGAATCGCGACGGTAAGCGCGCCGCTCCGTCCCGCGAAGACGGGACGGGGGTCGGCGCTTTGCGGGCCCTGGAGCGCGAGGAGGAGAGGGATCAGCACGCCCGGAACCTAATGGGGGAACGGAAAGAGGGAAGCGGGAGGAGGGAGATGTGGCGCCGGCTTGCGTCACGCTTCCCACTTCCCGCTTCCCTCTTCCCGTTTCTCGTCCCGCGTTTCCCGCGTTTCGCCTTACGTCACTCGTATCTCAACGCGTCGATGGGATCGAGGCTGGCGGCCCGGCGGGCGGGCCAGACGCCGAAGAGGAGCCCCACCAGCGCGCTGAAGAAGAACGCGAGGACGATCGCGAAGATCGAAATGGACGTGTTCCAGTGCGCGAGCTGCGACAGGACGATGGCGCCGCCCGAGCCGAGGACGATGCCCACGAGGCCGCCGGCCATGCACAGCACGAGCGCCTCGACCAGGAACTGGAACAGAATATTGAACCGCGTCGCGCCCAGGGCTTTGCGTACGCCGATTTCGCGCGTGCGCTCCGTGACCGACACCAGCATGATGTTCATGATGCCGATGCCGCCCACGATGAGACTGACGGTGGCGATACCGGCGAGCAGGAAGCCGAAGGTCTGCGCCGTGTCCTGAAACGTCGCCAGGATGTCGGTCTGGTTCCGGATCTGGAAGTCGTCGTCCATGCCGGGCCGGATCTTGTGCTGGCGCCGGAGAATGGACTCGATCTCGATCATCCCGAGATTCATGTTCGCGAGGTCGCCCACCTCGATCGTGAGATCGCGTACGCGGTTGGACCCGAAGATCCGGTACCGGGCGGTCTGCAGCGGGATGAGAATCTGCTCGTCGGGATTGTTGAACCCCTGTGAGCCCTTGTTCGACAGCACGCCGATGATCTCGAACGGGATGCCGCGGATCTGGATCTGCTGTCCGATCATCGCCTGGGCATTCGCGTTGAGGTCGCTGGGCACTTGCCCGCCCAGGACCGCGTACCGTTTGCGCGCGTCGTCCTCGCCGGGCGTGAACATGCGTCCCGCCACCATCGAGTAGCTGTGCACATCGAAGTAATTGGCGGTGCTTCCCAGCACCGACGTGTTGATGTTCTGATTGGCGTACTGCACCTGGAGATTCCCCGACAGCTCGGGCACCACTTCACTGATGTAGTGCTTGTTGTTGAGCAGGGCGGTGTCGTCGTCCATGGTCAGGGACACCCGGGTGCTGAAGGCCACGCCCCCGCGGAAGCTCTGCCCGGGGAACACCGTCAACAGGGTGGGGCCCAGCGCCTGGATCCGTTCCTGAACCGCCTTCTGGGCTCCGGAGCCGAGCGCGACCATGGTGATCACCGCGCCGACGCCGATGATGATGCCGAGCATGGTCAAGAGCGACCGGAGCTTGTTGGCCCGGATCGCCGTCAGGGCGACTTTGATGATCTCGCCGAGCAGCATGGCTACCTCGCGCCGGACGCCTGGGGCTGCTGGCGGACGCCGGGAAGGCCGCCGCCGGTGATGCCCTGCATCCGCTGCTTGAACTGGGCCTGCGACTGCACCAGCGACGCGCTGGGGAGAAGCAGGACGGTGTCACTCTCGGTCAGACCACTCGCGATTTCGACGTAGTCCAGGTCCGACAGGCCGGTCTTGATGGGCACGGCGGTGGGCTGACCCTTGCGCAGCGCGAAGACGATATAGCTGTTGGACTGCAGGCTCGCCGCGGGTCCGCCCACGGCTCCCCCGGCCCCGTTCCGGCCGCCGCGCCCGCCGCGTCCGCCCATCATGTCGGGATTCGCCTGACGCAGTTTCTGCATCACGTCGCGATCTTCCTGGCTGATGGAGCCGAAACCGCCGCTGCGCATCTTGTTGAAGATCCCCTGAACCTGCGCCGCGGTCACGCCGGGAGGCAGTTTCACGACGCGCCCGTCGGGCATCGTCATGGTCCCCGCGCCGGCACTGTTGCCCATCGACGCGGCCGTATCGCCCTTGGTATTCGGAGTGGGCTTAGGCGCCGCGGCGGCCAGCTGCGCCATGACTTGAGCGGGATCGAGCCCGAGCACCGCGGCCGCCGACGCCACGTCCTTCTGCGTCCGCAGGGCCGAGGTGGGAATCGCCAGCACCGAATCGCGGGAACCGACATGAATCTCGACTTCGGTGTTCATGCCGGGCTTCAGCAGGTGCCCCGGATTCAGAATGTTGATGTCCACGGGGAACTGGGTCACGTTCTGATTGACCGTGGCCTTGGGTTCCACCTTGAGCACGTTCCCCTGGAAGGGACGGCTGGGATAGGCGTCCACCGTGATGGTGACCGGCTGGCCCGCCAGCACCTTGCCGACGTCGGTCTCGTCGACCATCGCCTGCACCTGCACCGTATCCAGGTTGGCCATCTGGAACATCTCGGTGCCGCCCGTGACGTCGTGGGTGGGGCTCGAGATCACCGTCCCGACGTCGACTTCCTTCAGAATGATGGTGCCGGCCAGGGTCGCGGTGACCCGGGTCTGATCGTAGGCGATCTTGGCGTCCGAGAGATTCGCCTGCGCGGTGATGAGCGCCGCCCGGGCCTGCTCGTACAACACTTTGGTGTTCTGGTATTCCTGCTGCGTGACGGCCTGCACCTTGTAGAGCGTGTCTTCACGCGTCAGCTGGGCCTTGGCGTAATCCAGGCTCGCCTGGGCCTGGTCCACCGATGCCTGCGCTTGGTCGAGCGCGCTCTTGGGGAGCCGCGGATCGATCAGGGCCAGGAGCTGGCCCGGTTTGACGTCGTCACCGGTCTGGACGTGCATCTCGGTGACGGCGCCGGAGGCCTGGGACTTGACGCTCACGGTCAGGATGGGCTGGATCGGGCCGGCCGCGGCGGCGGCGACGACGATGTTCCGTCGTTCCACCGGGACGGCGATGTACACGGGGGCCTGCGCGGCCTTCTTGCAGCCGGCGAGGGCCAGGGCGGCGAGGCCGCCGAGCAACACGATGCGCTTCACTGCGAGTCCGTCCTCTCGTCACGCTCGATTTTTCCGTCGAGCAGGTGGATCTGCCGGTGGGCCCGGGCCGCGATATCGGGCTCGTGGGTCACCAGCACTATGGTCTGTCCCGCTTCCCACAATTCTTCAAACAGCCGCATGATGTCGTTCCCGGTGGCCGAGTCGAGGTTTCCGGTCGGCTCGTCCGCCAGGAGAATGCTGGGGTCGTTCACCAGCGCGCGCGCGATGGCGACCCGCTGGCGCTGGCCCCCCGACAGCTCGTTGGGGCGGTGGTCCATCCGGTTGCCGAGCCCGACCTTCTCCAGAGCGGCGGCGGCCTTGTCCCGCCGGGCCCGCGACTTCTCCCCGGCGTAGACCAGGGGCAGCTCTACGTTATGGAGCGCGTTGGCCCGGGGCAGGAGATTGAAGGTCTGGAACACGAACCCGATCTCCTTGTTGCGGATCCGGGCCAGACTGTCGTCCTGGAGCTCGCTCACCTTCTGCCCGTTCAGCCAGTACTCGCCTTCCGTCGGCGTGTCGAGGCAGCCGATCATGTTCATGAACGTCGACTTGCCGGATCCCGATGGCCCCATGATGGCGACGAACTCGTTCTGACGGATCTGGAGATCTACCCCGCGCAGGGCGCGGACGGTTTCGGAACCGATGACATATTCACGCGTCAGCCGGTGCGTCAGGATGACGATATCCGGGAGCGGCGTATCGCCGGTCCGGAACTCCTGAACGGGGGAAGCCGCGGTGATCACAGTTCCTTCCCCACCAGGCTTTCGATGGTCGCCCGCGTGGTCCGGTACGTGAACCGGGCTTGAATCAGCGTCGCCTCGGCCTGGGTCAAATTCGCCTCGGCCGTGAGGAGGTCGAGCAGGAGCCCCGCACCCGCGGCATACCGCTGCTGCTGCACGCGGAGCGCTTCGGTGGCCGAAGCCCGGTTCGCCTGAGCGATGTCCATCTGGTGATACGCTGCCACCAGCGCGGCGACCTGCTGCGCCAGTTGCGCCGCAATGTTCCGCCGGGTGTCGGCGGCCGTCGCCACGGCGATGTCCCGGGTCACGTTCGCGGAGACTTGGTTTTGCTCGCGAACGAAGCCGTTGAACAGCGGCAGGGACGCGCCGAACGTCCACCGCGTCACGTGTCCATGCAGGAAGCCACCGCCGAAGGTCGTGTCGCTGCGGGTGTCCCCGAATGACACGTTGAAGGTCGGGAGGTACTGCGAGCGGGCCGACAGGACGTTGGCCCGGGCCGCCGTGGCCTGAGCGTCCGCCTGCTGGACGAGCGGAGCGTTGTCTACCGCCGCGGCCAGTAGGCCGGCGGTATCAGGGAGAGGCGGAATGGTCGAGTCGGCCGCGGGCTGCACCAACCCGCTCACACCGATCTGTCGCGCCAGCGTCGCCTGCGCACCGGTCAGATTCGCCTGTGCCTGCAGCAGCGCCACCTCGGCATTGCCATGGTCCACGGCGGCGGTCAAGGAATCGGCGCGCGTGGCGGCGCCGAACCTGAGCTTGTCGGCGGCGGCCTTGAGCTCCTGGTCCGTCCGCTGGAGCTGAGCCTGCGCCACCCGAAGGAGCTCCTGGTTGGCGAGGGCGGCGAAGAACGCCCCTTTGGTCTGGAGCTCGGTGACGAACCGCTGGCTGATATAACCGGCGTCCGCGGCGTCCTGCACGGCCGACGCGGATTTCACGTTCCAGATGCGCCGGAGACCGTCGAACAGATCGACGCTCGCGTTGACGTTGAAGCCGTAGTTCCACGTCGGGGGGATCAACACGCTGCGGTTGTTGTCGAAGCGGGATTGACTGCTCTTCGACGCCGACCACCCCGCCGTCACCGAGGGCAGAAAGGTGCCAAACGCCGAGGTCCTGGCCGCGTCGGCATTGCGCTGATTCCCCACCGCCGTCACCATGGCCGGCTGAACCTGGAGGGAGCGCTGAATCGCGTCAGCCAGTGTGACCGTGGGCGGGCCGCTGTCGGACCGCGCCGCGGGCGTCTGGGCCTGGGCGATGGCGCCGCACACCAGAAAACCGAAAACACCGATACGCAACCGCATGCTAGTTTCTGCCTCCGTGAGTCGTGTCGCGGGTGGAGTCACCTCTCTGATGCGCTTGCTCCGCGACCAGTTGCAGGTACTTGGTCCGCTGGGCTTCCGTGAGATGCGTGAAGATCTCGCCCCGCATCACGTGCCGCAGCGAATCGACCCGTGTGTGCACGTCCTTCCAGATGCTGTCCATCTGGGGCTTGTGCCGGATCAGGACCCCGCGGATTGAATCCCGTTGCAGGGAATCGAGCTTGAGCTCCCCGGTCAGATAGTTCACGAACGCGTCCGGGCCGCGGGGACGGGGCCGGTGGATCCAGGTATCGATCCCCCAGCCGGCGGCGCCGCCCACCACGAACACCGCGGCGAGCAACGCCAGGGCCTGTGCCTTCGATCGATTGAACATCGTGCCGGCCACCCGGTCAGGGCCGAACCGCGAACACAATGCTCGCGTCGGGCGGATGAGTGCCGCGCACCAGCGCGGCGGCGGCGGTTCCGGAGTCGGCCGGCCCGGTCACCAGCGCTTCCTCCATGGAGGCCGCGGGCTGCATGGCGCGCCCGGCGGCGAATCCCGCGCCGAGAGCGATGAGCAGGGCGGCCGCGATACCCCGGCCGGCCCAGCCGGCGAGAACGTCCCACGATCCGGTCCGGGTCGCGGGCATTCCGGCCAGCACCCGCGCCACGAACGCGTCGTGGCCGGCGGGCTCGAGCGCGTACCGGAGCGCCGCCCCCAGGCGGGCATCGGGCTGGTGATCGAACGGCAGATCTTCCTTCATGACGGCTCCCTCCAGTCTTGCAGTAGCGTGCGGAGCTTTCTCCGCGCGTGAAACACTTCCGACCGTACCGTGCCTTCGGGGATCTTCAGCATCCCCGCGATCTCCGCGTGGGAATACCCTTCCACGTCGAACAGGACCACCGCCAGCCGCCGCCGCTCGGGCAGCTCGGCCAGTGCCTGGCGCAGGCTTTCCGAGAGCGCGCGGCGCTCCGCGGCGGTATCGGGCCTCGGCCCACCACCGACCACGCCCGGGTCGAGGGGCTCGGCACTGCGCACCGAGCGCCGACGGCGCCGATCCGTGGCGGCATTGGCCACGATCCGCATCAACCAGGGACCGAACGGCCGGCGCGGATCGTACTGCTCCAGCTTGACCAGCGCCGAAAGGAAGGCATCCTGTGCGGCGTCGTCGGCATCGTCGGGGTCCCGCAAAACTGCCCGTGCCACCCGCCGGGCCTGCGCCGCATACCTGTCCACCAGAGCGCCAAACGCCGCCCGATCGCCGGCCAGCGACCGGGTGATGAGTTCGGCCTCCTCCTGGTGCTCTATACGCGCACCCCCCACCTGAGGTTGGGGCTCACGGGACATCCGCACTCGGCGTGGCCCCGCGGCGGCTCAAGGAATACCAGGCGAATACCACGGCCAGCCAGAAGGCCCCGATGGCCAGCGTGATGCTCATCACCTGCGGGAACAGCAGCAACAAGACGCCCATTCCGGCCGCCAAGGCCGCCGCGGCCCAGCCCAGGCGCCGCCGGAGTCCGCCGGCCACCTGACGCAGCGTCACCATGGCACTGCGGGTCCGTTCATAACGGGACGGTTGGTGGTGGACGGGCGCCGGCTCCGTCGCGGCGGCCCCGGTGAGCCGCGGCGGGAACAGCTTCCGCGCGACCAGCACGACCTCGTTCGACGCGGCCGTGTCGCGTTGGAACTGCTCGCACATTTGCGTGGCGAGCGCCTCGTCGTCGACGACGACGTCCAACTCGTAATTCGCGAGCAGGCTGGAAACGTTGATGTTACTCGAGCCCACCCGCACCCACTGCCGATCCGCGATCAAGGTCTTGGCGTGCAACATCGGCCCCCGCCACTCGAAGAGCCGCACGCCGGCATTGAGCAAATCACGGTATCCGACGCGGGTCAGGGCCCGCACCACGGCGATGTCGGTCGACCCGGGCATGAGAATGCGCACGTCGACGCCGTCCCGCGCCGCGTCCACCAGTCCGGCGAAGAGCGTCGCCGGGGCCACCAGATACGCATCGGTCAGCCAGAGCCGCTCGACCGCGGTGGTGAAGAACAGGCCCACCGCGCGCCAAGCCCGCGCTCCGTCCGGCACGCCCTCCACCACGCGGACGGCGGTATTGCCCGCCTCCGCCGGGGAGCCATTGAACTCGTCGGGCGGCAGGGGCTGGCCGGCCCGGCGCCAGACCCGGCCGAAGGTCGCATCCAGTCCGGCCGCAGCGGGTCCGCGCAGCCCGATCATGGTATCGCGCCACGGCTGCCGGCCCCGGGACGGGTCTCCCGCCCAGGCATCGCCGATGCACAGGCCCCCGACCATGGCCCGGTCTCCGTCGACCACCACGAGCTTGCGGTGATCGCGGCGCAGAAGATGAAAGGGACGGCCATGGAAGAAGGGGTTGAAGGCCCGCACTTCGGCACCGGCGCGGCGGAGCCGGTTCCAGTACGCCCCCGACGTGCTCCAGCTGCCCAGCGCGTCGTACAACACGCGGACGCGGACTCCCTCGCGGGCCCGCTCCGACAGCGCGTCGGCAAACCGGCTCCCCGTGGCGTCGTCCCGGATGATGTAGTTCTCGAAGTGGACCCAGCGCTCAGCCTCGCCGATCAACGCCAGCATGGCCTTCAAGGCGCGGGCCGAATCGGTGTGGAGCGTCAGCGCGTTGCCGGGGATCGGCCGGGTGCCGGTGACGCGGTCCAGGGCCCGTGCGATACCGGCGCTGCCCGAGGACACGGAGCTACGCAGAGCCCAGACCCAGCGAGCGCTCGATGGGACGGAGGGCGCCGATGACGAAGGCGATGTGATCGTCCAGGGGCACGCCGAGCTCTTCGGCTCCCCGGCGCACGTCGTCGCGGTTCACGCCCCGGGCGAAGGCCTTGTCCTTGAGCTTCTTTTTGACCGAGGACACTTCGAGATCCGCCAGGCTCTTCGACGGGCGCACCAGCGCGCAGGCGACCAGGAATCCGCAGAGCTCGTCGACCGCGAAGAGCGTTTTGGCGAGGGGAGTCTCCCGCGGTACGCCAGTGTAGTCGGCGTGCCCCAGGATGGCCTGACACACGGGGTCCGCCAGCCCGCGCTCCCGGAGCAGCCGCACGCCCCAGCTCGGATGCTCGTCAGTGGCGGAGTGTGCCGCGTTGGGATACCGCTCGTAGTCGAAATCGTGGAGGAGCCCTGCGAGCCCCCAGAGTTCTTCGTCAGACGAAGATTTCCGTGCGTACGCGCGCATGGCCCCTTCCACCGCGAGCATGTGCTGCCGCAGGGACGGGGAGGCGGTGTACTCCTGCATCAGGGCCAACGCTTCGTCGCGGGTCATAGGCTCACATTCCAGCGGTCGGCCCACAGCTCGGCGATCAGCACCGGCCACAGCTTGCGGGCGTGATTGGAGCGTCCCTGGCGGTGCTCGGCCCACAGGGCCACCACGCGCTCACCGCCGAACCGGGGGGCCGTGAAGTACCGGTCCGCCCGCTCCCGGAGGGCGCCCTTCAGCCAGGATGCGACGGGAACCGAGAGGCCGCGCTTCCGGCGATCGATGACGTACGCGGGCACCAGATCCCGCGCTGCTTCCTTCAATATCGCCTTGGTCTCCCAGCCCCGCACCTTGCGCGCCGCGGGCACGGGCAGCACCAGCTCGAGCACCTCACGGTCGAGAAAGGGCGCCCGTGCCTCGATCGAGGCCAGCATGGTACCACGGTCGACCTTCACGAGCAGGTTGTCCGGCAGATACGTGAGGAAGTCGAGCCACAACACCCGGTCGAGCTCCGGGGCGGCGGGGAAATCGCGGAGCAGCTCGGCGAAGGTTCCGACGGCGTCGGGGGTCGGGCCCAGTGCGCCGAACCAGGCGGCGTGGCGCTCGAGCAGCGGGCGATCGGCCGATCCCACGAACTGCTTGAGCAGGAACTCGATCGTGACCTTACCGGGGGAGGCGGGCCACCGGCGCACCGCCGCGGAGAGCAGGGCCCGGATCGGGGCCGGCAGGTGTCCGTAAATCCCGGCCGCCCGGTGCCCCAGGTAGGTCGGATAGCCGCCGAACAACTCGTCCGCACCCTCACCGGAGAGCACGACCTTCACGTCCCCTCGCGCGGCCTCCGCCAGGAGATACGTGGGCAGGATGGCGGGGTCCCCGACCGGCTCGGCGAGGCGGGACGTCACGACATCGAAGGCCCGGGACAGAGAGACGTCGTCGGCCAGCACATTGTGGTGGATGGAGTGAATGTCCCGCGTCACCGCCTGCGCGAAGTCGCTCTCGTCGTACCCTGGCGCCGCGAAGCGGGCGGCGTACGTGTGGATGCGCTGGCCGGGCATGGCCCGGGCCACGGCGGCGGCCAGGAAGGAGGAGTCGAGTCCACCGCTCGTGAACACACCGATGGGTACGTCCGACATGAGCTCCCGGCGGACCGCGCCGATCAACACCTCGCGCAGCTGCTCTGCGGACTGGAGCCGGTCGCTTCCGTGCGCCGCCTCCGCCGCGCTCCAATACCGGCGCACGTCCACCCCCTGGGCCGAGGCTTCGAGCAAGGAGCCCGGTGGCAGTTTCGAGATGCCGGTGATCAGGGTGTGAGGCGCCGGCACGTAGCCCAGGGCGGTGTAGAGCCCCGCGGCATGCGCGTCGAGCCGGCGTGGCTGATCGGCGAACACGAGCAGGGCCTGGACCTCGGATGCGAACCGGAGCTCGCCGTCCACGACGGTCCAGAAGAGCGGTTTTTCGCCGGCCCGGTCGCGCGCCAGAATCAGGCGGCGATTGGGGTCATCCCAGATCGCGAGTCCGAACATGCCGTCCAGGCGGCGAACGGCGCCCGCGCCCGCGCGCTCGTAGTGCGGCACGATGGTTTCGATGTCGCCGGTGGAGCGGAAGGGATAGCCCCAGGCCGTCGCTTCACGCCGCAGGGCTGGCGCATTGTAGATCTCGCCATTGCACACCATCCAGATTCTGCCGTCGGGGCTCTGGAACGGTTGGTCGCCGGTGGTGAGGTCCATGATGGCGAGCCGGCGCGCGCCGAGGCGGGCGCGGTCGTGCCCCACGATCCGCTCGCCATCGGGGCCGCGGTGTGCGAGGGACTGCGCCATCGCCGGCAGGCCCTCGGGGTGGCGAAGCGGACGCCCGCTGAGGGAAACGACTCCGAAGATCCCGCACATCTATGGCGCGCCGGCCCGGCAGGGGCCGTAGGCGGCGAACCGGGTGTCTTCCCCCAACAAGGGCAGTCGGCCATGCAGGGTCGAGCGGACGTCGCGGTCGCCCGCGCGGGCGATGAACACCGTGGGGAGCGGGCAGTGGGTGAGCAGGTCGCGCCAGGCGTCAGGGGCGAGCAAGGGGGACCCGGGGACGGCACGGAGCCGTTCGACATAGTCCGCGATGTACGTACTCGTCAGCTCTTTGCCGGTGGCGGTAGCCACCGGGATGGTGCGCCGGAGATAGAAGGGAAGCGACGGGATGAAGGCGCCGATGCCCACCACCTGCGCGGGCGCACCGTTCGCGGCGGAGTGGGACAGGGCGGCCGCCACGGCATCGGACACCGCTGCCGACGAACGGTCCTCGCCGACCGCCCGCAGAAGCGTGCCCCCGACGATGGGTATGGCGACGACAACGGCGGCGTATGCGGCTGCCCCGAGAGACGGCGTGTTCCGGCGCACCGCGAGCGCCACGGTGAGCCCTGAAGCGACCAGGACGAGGCCGAGGACGAGCGCCGCGGTGGGCATCGCGGCCTTTTCCGCGGGCGTGAGAGAAATGGGCGCCGGGAACCAGATGGTGAGAGTGATGAGGCTCAGCCCCGAGAGGAGCGCGACCGGAATGTAGGCCTTGGCGCCCAGCGCGAGTCCGCGCCGGGAGAGTCCGCGCCCGGCCGCCAGCGCGACAGCGGGCAGGAGCGGCAGGACGTAGTGCGGCAGCTTCGACTGGTTGAGTGAGAAGAAGATCAGGGGGCCGACGAGCCACGAGAGCAGGAGCAGGGCCTCCTGGGCCGCCGCGTTCACCTGTCGTGCCTCCCACAACCAGCGCCAGCGCCCGAGCTGTGCCAGCGCGGGCACAATCCACGGGAAGGCACCCACCAGGACGATGGGGATGTAGTACCAGAACGGCGCCGTCCGGTGGAAGCCCTTGGTGGTGACCCGCTGGAAGGTCTCCCGAACGAAGGCGTAGTCGGGGAACTCCGGATGGCGCGCGGTGACGATCAGGAACCAGGGCAGGACGATGAGCAGGAACACCACGAGCCCGCGCCACGCGAATACGCGTCCCAGGGACCGCCCCGTCAGTAACACATAGGGCACGATCGCGAGCAGCGGGACCAGGATGGCGACCGGACCCTTGGTCAGGCCGCCGAGTCCGATCGCCGCCCACGCGAGGACGGGGCGGTCTTCGGCGAACGCCAGAATAGCGAGCGTCAGGAAGAAGGCGAGCGTGCTGTCGAAAATGGTCTCGCGCGCGAACGCCAGGACCAGCGGCATGCTGGCGAGCGCGATTCCGGAGAGCCAGCCCGCCTCGACGCCCCAACGCTTGCGGGCCCACCAGATCACCAGTGCGACGGACGCGAGCGTGAACAGCAGGGCGGGGAGGCGGGCGGCCGCTTCGGTGGGACCCAACGCCTCCATCGCGGCTGCGGCGGCGGCGAAGTAGAAGACCGGTTTGTCGAGGTACGGAAGGCCGTCCAGCTGGGGGACGACGAAATCCCCCGACTGCACCATCTCCCGCGCCACCTCGGCGTTCCGGCCCTCGTCGGGGTCCAGCAGCCGATGCCCTCCGAGACTCCAGCCGAGGGCGATCGCGGCGACGAGCAGCAGTCCGGGGAGCCGTGAGAAGGGTCGTGGGGGGGGCACGGCGGTGAATCTAATGCAGCGGGTTGCCTCCGCCGCCCGGTGGCGCGGGCATCTGGCTCACGGTGATGGGCACCGATGCGGCGGGCGCGCCATCCACCGAGATGGCAAAGCGGTAGGTGCCGGGGTGAGGGAACGGGACGTCGAAGACCAGAATGGCGGCCGCCTCGATGTCCGTCACCCCGGCCGGGGGCTCGGCGAAGTTGACGGTCCCGGACCCGCCCAGAATTTCGGTATCCCGGTCGTCCAGGAGCCGGATCTGCACCGGATGCTCTCCGATCTCGGTCCGCCTGCCCTTGAGGCGCAAGACCAGATGCAGGCGCGGGTGCATGGCGGGGAATTGCTGGACCCAGATGTGCTGGAAGATGCCGAGCACCGAGATCTTGCCCGCCTGATCCACCAGGGCGTAGTCGGAGACCACCGCGAAGTCGACGTTCACCGGGACTTCCGGATTTCGACGGAGGCTCTGGTGTGCTCCCACGCGAATGTCAGTACGGCCCCGTCGCCCGTGAGACCATGCTGGGGCGTGGCGGTGATGCCGAAGTGCTCGACCAACGCCGGTGACCGCTCCACCAGCATCGGGACCCGGACCAGATCCGAATCGGGCGAATAGTCGGTCCCCCAGAGGGGCGCGCGCGGGGCCGGACAGGTAGGGCCGCACGGGGCCAGCGTCTGTCTGTTGATGATCAGGGTCCACGCCGTGGGGGTAGGCAGAATCCACAAG
>Ga0070709_10001533_pt1 | contig 12465 bp, 30 predicted proteins | sample LARL51metaG_FD_65449 | JGI IMG/M metagenome (GOLD analysis project Ga0070709, IMG submission 65449) | Corn, switchgrass and miscanthus rhizosphere microbial communities from Kellogg Biological Station, Michigan, USA - LAR L5-1 metaG | ecosystem: Host-associated > Plants > Roots > Rhizosphere ...
GAGCAGTGGGACGAGCACGCCCGCGAGGTCGCTGGGCACATGTCCGGGCCGGAGCACTACCGCGAAGCCGAGCGCATCCTCGCCGAGACCATGGCCTTCAGCCGCGAGGTGATGCGCGAGGACATGGACGAGCAGATGCTCGCGCTCGCCACCCAGCAGCAGATGTCCGGCGTGTGCCTCGCGCAGTGCCACGCCCTGCTCGCGCTCGCTGCCGCTACCGCCATGAACATCCGCCGCAACGGTGCGGTCGAGGCGGTCGACGAGGCGGCCGGTTGGACGCGGGTGCTGTCGTGAACGGCCTCGGCCTCCTGGCCTTCATCGTCCTCGGATCCACGGCTGTCGCCGTGTGGCTGGCGAGGAGTGACCGCCATGTCTGACGACCTCCTCGACGCTCTCGCAGCCCTCGGCAAGACGGAGGAGCAGATCGCCGCCAGCCTGCGCGCCCGGGGCGTTACCGGCGAGCGCCGCAACAGCCGCTGCTGCCCGTTGGCCCGGTACCTCACCGCCGAACTCGGGCGGCAGGTCGTCGTGGATGGCGACTCGATCTGCATCGACGGCCCGTCGTCCTGGCAGGAGTCCGTCTGGCCGGACCGGTGCGTGGCCGACTTCATCGAGGGCTTCGACCACGGCGACTACCCCGACCTCGTGGAGAGGACCCAACCGTGACCCTCAACGTCACCCCGGCGCACCGCGCGGCGATCGACCGCGAACATGCCGAATACCAGGGCCACGTCTCGCGGGTGCTGTCTTCGGTGGCCGGATTCGAGTCCACAGACCCCGCTGAGGTGACGGCGCTCATCGCCACCGCGCTCGACGCGGGCCTGCGCGGCACCGACGCCGAACGCACCCGCAAAGCCATCGTCCTTGCCGCTGTCGCGATCGAGCGGCTGTCCCGACTGGAGAGGACCACCCCGTGACCAAGCCCACCTGTCACGCCTGCGGCCGGAGCGCCCCGCCGGCGAGCGAGTCCAACCCGACGGGCACCAAGCTGTGCTCGACGTGCGGGAAGACGTACTGCGCCGTCGGGTGCTTCGCCGCACAGCACGGTCCGGCCCCCGTCCTGTCGCGGCGGTGGACGATCGCGTCCGCCCTGCGCCGGCTCCACGGGCGTGTCGCGTGAGCGCCGGGCTGATGGCGTCAATCAGCGCGTCCGCCCTCGGTGCCCTGCTGCTGCTGATCCTGCTCGGGCTGGCCATAGGCCGACTGATGTCGCGTCCGGTCGAGCGGGGCGGCGCGCACCGGGCCGACGGGCTCACCGAGGCCGACGGGCTCACCAACCAACTGCACGAGGAGCAGCGTCCCCTACTACGGGCGTGGGCCGCGCTCGACGCAGCGCCGGTCGAAGTGAACCGGCTGGCCGACCAGCCCACCGAGGTGCGGCCGGCGCTGGTCCAGACCGAAGAGCGCACCGAGGTGATGCCCGTCGAGGAGACGCCCGTCGAGCACCACGGGGCGGACGCCGACTGGTCACCCACCGAAGAACTCGCGCTCGTCCCCGCACGCTCCCTCGACCCGTGGGAAGCCCTCGAAGCCGAGATCGAGGCCGAGGTGCGCGCCGACCTGGCACGGGTGCTCGACCCGATCCAGCAGCAGATCGCCCGGCTGGGCCACGCCGAGCAGCACACGTGCGAGGTGTCCTTCGAGCACCTGCGGGCCGCGCTCGACGCACAGCGGGCGGGTGCCCTGTGACCGCCGCCGCTGAGGCCGAGGAGGCGTTCCGCTCGGCGCTCACCCGCCTGCCCGAGGTGCACGCCAGCCTCCCGCACGACGACCTGATCCGGCTGCTCGCCGACCGGTACTACGTGGGTGCGCTCAGCCGTATCCAGCTCGCCAACTACCTGGCGGTCGCCGTGGTCGCGCTGCTCGACGAGCAGGCCGTCGTCGAGAAGACCCTCGAAAACTGGGACGTCATGTCGGAGGCGCGCGCCGAGCGTGAGGCCGAACGGTACCGCCTCGCCTGGCTGTCCGCCCGCGAGCGGGCCCGGGAGACCCTCCAGACCCTCCGGGTGGCCGAGGCCGACCTGCGGGTGCTCACGTCCACCTCGGAGGCTTTGGCCGTCGAGGTGGCCGATACGCGGGGGCTCGTCCGATGAGCTGGCTCACCACGACCGCAGACACCTCGGACTGGTTACCAGAGCCCATCGGCGAGGACGTCGACATGCTCACCGCCGACCTCCTCGGCGAGGACTGGCACCTGCCGCGTCTCGTCCAGCCCGCGCCGGTCCCCGACCCGGCGGTGCGTCACCGGGTGCTCGTCGACGGCGAGCCCCAGTCCCCGGCCACTGTCCACATCGCACCGAAGAGGAGAGCAGCGTGAGCGTCCTGACCGAAGTCGAACAGACCACCGCCGCCGAGGTGCTCGCCGCCCTCCACGAGCGCGGCTACCGCGACGTCGAGGCTCACGGCGCGTTGGCGCCGGGTGTGCGGATCCGGCACCGCGGTCACCAGTGGCCGGGCGCGTACACGGACGGCACTGGCGTGGTGCTGCACGTGACCGAGAAGTCCCCGTCGGCGTGGTCTCAGTCGTGGCACGCGGCGGACGTCGAGATGGTCGTCCTGTGGGACGAACCGAACCTCGCGGACACGCGGCTGTCCGGGGTGGCGCAGTACCACGTCCAGGTTGTGGGGGGTGGACTGTGACTCCGGTGGAGGAGCTTCGCTCGGCCGCTGCACTGCTACGCCAACGGGCCGAGGCGGCACCGAAGGGTCCGTGGTCGATCGAGTACTTCGGCGACCGCGGCTACCCGCAGCGGGTCACCAACGCGCAGGCGACGCTAATCGCGAACACCTACGAGGGCGGTACGGGGCTGCGGCCGATCCCGGAGTACATCCGGCTGATGAATCCGCTCGTCGGTCTGGCCCTGGCCGACCTGATGGACGAGCACGCCGACGAAGTCGACGCGGTCAGCGCGGCAGTCGCCTTGGACTGCGAGCCGCGCGCGAACTTCGCGGAGTTGGCCCGGCTGATCCTCCGGGGTGGAGCGTGAAGACCTTCGACGAGGCGATGGCCACGGCGATCGACCGGCGGCCCTTCTCCAACAACACCGAGTGGGAGGTGTGGTCGTACAACCACTGCGACGACTGCTTCCACGTGGAGACCTGCCCGCTGATCCTCGTTGCCCTGCACGGCAAGACACCGGTGGAGTGGCCCCGCGACGAGGACGGGGAGTTGGGGGACTGCTCCGAGTTCGTGCTCGCGGCCGACCCGGAGGAGCCGGTCGAGCCGCTGGTGGTGCCGGAGCCGGTCCCGGTGCTTCCCGGTCAGCTCGACCTGTTGGGCGGTGCAGCGTGACGACCGAACCGGTCCCGTCGGAGGTCGCCCGGACCATCCGGACCGGGCTGACCCACCGCGCGAACGCGGCTCTCGGTGTGGCTGTCCTGCTGACCGGCGACCGTGAGGCGGACATCGTCAACCGCGCGATCGAGGTGCATGCCCTGCTGGCCGAGGTGTCGGTCCACACAACGCCGTACTACGTGGAGGTTCCCGAGTTCGACCGGCTGGGCCCGCTGTACCTGGTGGCGTCTCGTACCCCGATACGTCCGAGGCGGTGGCGGCTGTGGTGATTCTCGTGGCGGTAGCGATCCTGGCTGTCCTGCTCGTCATCGTCGGCCTGGTCGTGGTGCTCATCGTGCAGGGCCGGGCACGCCGGGAGGCCGCGCGGAAGGCGGCGCTGCCGGTCAAGGCCCGCAGGGCAGCGCTGCGGGACCGGATCGAGGTCGAGCGGCTGCTCATCGAGATCGACCGGGCAGCTGAGCGGTACAGGGCCGGGGAGTCCATCGAGGCCGGAGCACCGAAGGAGTGGGTGCCGTGAAGCCGCCGTTCGCTTACTTCGGTGGGAAGACGATGCTGGCCGACCGGATCGCCGAGCTACTACCGGCGCACGAGCACTACGTCGAGCCGTACTGCGGGTCGCTCGCGGTGCTGCTCGCGAAGCAGCCGGCGAAGATCGAGACGGTCAACGACCTCGACGAGGAGCTGGTCACGTTCTGGCGGGTGCTCCGCGACCGGCCGGAGGACCTCGCCCGGGTGTGCGCGCTGACGCCGCACTCGCGGGTCGAGAACCAGGTGGCCGACACCTGCGGCGACGTCGAGGAGCTCGAGCGGGCCCGCCGCATCTGGGTGAAGCTGTCGCAGGGCCGCGACCGGACGCTCCGCGCCAAGGCGAGCACCGGATGGAAGCACTACGTCTATCCGTCCGGGACGTCGCTCGCGATGCCGGGCTACCTCGAGGCCTACGTCGAGCGGATGGCCGCCGCGGCGGCGCGGCTGCACGCCGTGTCGCTCGAGTGCATGCCGGCGCTGGACCTGGTCGAGAAGTACGGCGTGGAGCCCGCGGTGCTGCTGTACGTCGACCCGCCGTACCCGGGCGACACCCGGGATGCGCGGAACAACTACAAGCACGAGATGCGCGACCCGGCCGAGCATCGCGCTCTCGCCGAGGTTCTGCACGCGGCGGCCGCCGCGGTGGTCGTGTCCGGCTACCCCTGCGACCTGTACGACCGGGAGTTGTACGCCGGCTGGGACCGGGTCACGTTCTCGGCGTCGACCGGCAACGCCCAGGGCGACAAGGCGCGCATCGAAGTTCTGTGGTCCAACCGCCCGATCGGTGACTGGACGCTCTTCGGTGGCGTGTGGTGATCCGGGCATGGCTCCGCCGCCGCCGGCGGCAGACGTCCCGGGTCGAGGGGCTGCTCCTCCTCGTCGCCGAACTGGAGCGTGACATAGCGGCGCGGGACGAGCTAATCGCCCGCCTGCAGTCGACTCTCGCCCCGCACGTTCTCCAGGACCTGGCGCGGCGAGGGCTGCTGCAGTTCTACGCCGACGGCCGGCGGCGGGCCGAGCGCCTGGAGGGTCCGACCGTTGTCCAGCGTCCTCAGGGGAGGCACAGCGTGGACCGGACCGAATGGAGGGCGCGGTGAAGCTCTTCCACTACACGTGCAGGCACTCCCTGTCCGGGCTGAAGCTCGACGGCCGGCTGCTGCCGCACGCGCACCCGCTCATGCCTGACACCGAGCCGATGGTGCACCTGACCGACCTCGACTACCCGATGCGGGACGCGCTCGGCCTGACGTCACGGATCATCCGCTGCGACCGCACCGAGTTCCGCGTGGTGGTGGAGACGGACGCCGCGGTTCACTGGCCGGTCTTCGCCCGCACGATCCCGCGGTCGGCCCGCGTCGAGCTGGAGTCGGCGGAGGGCGCCCGGCCCATCCACTGGTACATCGCAACCGTGCCGGTGCCGATCGTGTGCTGGGAGCCCGTTGGTGGCCGTCCGGCCGAGCAGTACAGGAGACCGCGGTGAGCGCCCCGATCCACATCGTCGGCGCCGGCGAGCAGTACGCGCTGTGCGGCTCGTACGTCGGCGACAGCCCGTTCACGACGGCGCAGCCGGCCAGCTCGACGTGCGACGACTGCTTCCAGGTAGCCCTCGAAGAGAGCGGCGACGAGGGCTACCTGGGCAACCCTGAGGGCAGGAAGCGATGACCCTCCGCCGCCGTACCGAGCTCCAGCGCCGGGCTCCGTTGGTGCGCCGCTCGTCGATGCGCCGCACCGAACTGAAGCGTGGCACGAGCGAGTTGAGGCGGTCCGAGTTGGCGCCGTCCCTGGTGCCGCTCAAGAGATCACCGATAAAGAGGAGCCGCGTGGAGGCGAAGCTCACCCGCGTGCAGCGCGACGCGCTCACCGAGCGGTCCGGCGGCATCTGCGAGATCCAAACCCTGGACTGCAAGTGGGAGGCCGTCGACCCGTGCCACCGGATCGGCGAAGGCTCCGGCGGCCGACACGGCGAGGCTGCCGAGATCAACGACCGGCTCAGCAATCTCATGGCCGGATGTAGGCGATGCCACGACTGGTGCCACCGCAACCCGAAGGCCGCGCAGGCCGAACGTTGGATGCTGCGCAACGGCGACGACCCGCTCGTCGAACCCGTGCACTACCGGCGCACCTCGTGGCGCCTGCTGGCCGACGACGGGACATGGGAGCTGACGTCGGCGCCCGAGGACTACCGGGAGGTGGCGTAGGTGGCCGGCCCACCGAAGGGCGTGCTGCGCCGGCTCGTCGACGGCGACGGCTTCATCATGGGCCCGGCCTGGAACCGGGAGGCCGAGCCGGGCAACGTCGTCGGGTCGTGCCGGCAACCCAACTGCGGCGGGGTGATGGTCGGGGTGCCGACCCACATCGCCGGGGCGATCACCTGGTATGGGGCGCGGTGCCTGGACTGCGGGTCGGAGATCGCTTCGCCGTCGGGTCGGACGCTGCCCGGGTCGGCGAGGCATTGGGAGATGCCGGAAGGGGCGTGGGTGAAACGACAGCAGTTCTTGGAGAAGCTCGCCAGCCTTGGCCGGATGGCCTGATGGCGTACTGGCTCGACGACGGGTTCGACTCCTGGCCCGAGGTTGTCCGGGCCGGCACGGCGGCGGTTGGGCTCTACACCCGATGTGGCGCTTGGCTCGCCCGCAACATTGCGAACGGTCGGCTGCAGGACGCGGTCGTGCCCCGTGAGGTTGCGGACGGCTACGGCACGGCGGAGTGGAGGCAGCGGCTCGTCGATGCCGGCTTGTGGGCGGCTGAAGGGGAGGGATTTCGGGACCTGCACCACTTCACCCTGAACCCGACGGCGGAGAAGGTCCGGCAGAACCGGGCAAAGAAGGCCGCCGCCGGCCGGAAGGGTGGTCTGGCCAAGGCCGCCAAGCAAACCCCTGGCAAACCTCTAGCAAGTGCTACAGCAAGTGCTACGCCGGTGCTACGCCCCCCTTCCCTTCCCCTTCCCTCTACGAGGGAAGGAAGGGAAGACGCGTGGCCCGAGGAGGACCCCCGCGTCATCGCCGCCTCGCTCGACGAACTTCGCCAGCAGACCGAAGAAGGCGTCCTCCAGCTCCAGCAGGAACGCGACCGGCGCGCCGCCGGCGCCGCTGCCATCCGACAACTGCTCGCCGAGAAGCAACGCGGCGCGTAGGCCCAACACATTCACCGAGGAGACACATGATCACCGCTGAAGAGGTCCTGACCGTGCTGAACGGCATGCGCCCGGTCGAACTGGCCGACCTGGAGTTCGCCGTCGCCGTCGAACCGGCCGCCGAGTCGTGGTGTAACCAGCTCCAGCGGATGGTGCCCGGCGAGTCGTGGTGGCCGTTCTCGCGCGGCGAGGTCGTCGTCCTGGACGTGGACAGCGGCCGGGAGCCGTTCGGCGAGGGACGCAAGCCGTCCAAGTGGGACCTCGGGTTCGAGTACTTCGACACCCTCGCCGAGGCCGTGGCGTGTCGTGAGCGCGTGCTCGCCCCGGTGGTCTCTCAGGAGACCACCGCAGCGACAGACGGTGGTGCAGCGTGAGCCGCGCATCCCTCGGTGACGAGATGTACCGCCGCATCTACTTCGAGGTGCAGGACGTGCTCAACGTGGCCCTCGGCACCGAGGAGGACGACGGCGCGGGCGCGGGGCTCGTCGCTGAGGTCATGCTGCTGGCCCAGCGGTACGAGGAGCTGCGCCTGCTCGTCGACCCGGCCGTGGTGCGCGACGTCGAGTCACCCGAGATGGTCGAGGAGCTGCTGTCCCGCTTCGGGAAGCGCGCCGCCGCCGCGTCCGCTGCTGGCTCCTCTGGAGCAGCGTCATGAGCGACATGATCAGCGCCTACGAGCGCGTCACGGTCATCCTGCACGGCCCGGACGGCAAGACGCGCACAGTCCACCTCGACGGCCACTACCGCCCGCTGATCTTCGAGATGTCTAGCAAGGGCCACGCGGTCGATGTCACGAGCCGCAACTTCGTGGAGCTCCAGCACGTGGCGACGACGGTGCATATCGAGCTGGCCGGGACGATCGCCAAGCCGGAGCCGTGGAGGTTCGACGTACCCGAGGTGCCCGCGAGGGTCACCGCGCTCAAAGGCCGCTACGGCAACGTGTGGGTGCGGGCCGAGGATGGCTACTGGAACCGGTGGTCGGCCCTGCAAGGCAAGGTGGCGCCCGGATGGCGCCCCGTCGAAGCGATCTTCGAGGAAGCTCCGCTGGTGGAGTGTCCTGACCCGCGAGCCGCCTCGTGAGCGCCGACGACAGCCGCGTCAGCCTCGACGATCTCGCGTTGACGTTGCGCGAACGGCTGCTCGCCGCCGCCGCGTCGCGCTTTCACATCTGGGCACCGCCGCCGGCCGCCGACGACCTCGCCGCACGAGAGCGTGCCGTGCGGGCCGTGGTAGAGCTGCACGCGCCGCGCCCGTGCGCCTGTGCGGAGGCGCCGCACGTCATCTGCGCCGGATGCCCCGGTCACGCCATCCACGCCCGTTGCCACACGATCCGGGCTATCGCTGACGCTCTGGGCGTCCAGACAGGAGAGACGACGTGATCACTAAGCCGTGCGGGATGCACTACTCGTGGCCCTCCTACGGGACGGTCAAGGCCGGAACGATTGGGCCGTGCGTCCTGGACGTCGCCGACCACCACGAGCGGCACCGGGACGAGTACGGCAACGAGTGGCTGAACGTGCAGTGGGCACTCCGCCGGCTCGATGACGAACGACGCGAGTTCAGGCTCGCCGAGCTGGTGCTCGACCCGCGCGCCGTCCCGAACGAGCACGGCTGGGGCCGGATCGAGTCCGTCACGCCGCCGCCCGCCGACGAGCCCGTCCCGGTCTCACCTCCCGTCGACCCTTTCGAGCCGATGTTCGGGCGGATCACCCAGGCCGACCGCGACCTCGTGGCCAGGACGACCGGCGGCGGGATCCGAAGTGTGGACGTCCAACCGCAGTACGAGGACGAGGCCACGCCGGTCTCACCTCCCGTCGATGCTCTCTTGAAGCTCGTGATCAAATACGGCTTCCGAGCACGGGAAGAGCACGTTTCCAGGGCGGTACAACCCCTGTCAGACGCCCGCGACGCGCAGCGCGAGGCGCTCCAGGCAGTATCTGACGCCGCACGAGACCTGTGGGCTGCTGGTGTAGAAGAAGGCCGCCGGCAGCGGGACGCGGAGGTGCGCGCGACCGTGCTCGCCTCGGCGCGCGAGGCAGCAGCAGCCTTCGGTCCGGTACCGGAGTCCGTCACCGTGTCGTACGAGCGCCGACCGACCGCGTATGAGGAAGGGATCTACGACGCAGGGATCAAGGAAGGCCGACGGCAGGCCGCCGAAGCGGGCAACGAGGCAGCCGCGTACGAGCGTGGCAACGACTGCCCCACCTGCGGATCGAACTGGGACGACCGTGGCTGACCCGCGCCGCCCGAGCGTCCGCACCGAGCAGATCGAGGCAGCCCGCGAGGTGCTGGGCTGGACCCACAACGACGACGAGTACGACGACTCCCTGGACGACACGTTGGCGGACATCGTGGACGCGGTGAACAAGGTGGCACGGGATCGGACGGCGACCGATGGGTGACGTCCAGAAGCCCGACCTCTACCGGGACTGCCGGGGAGCCCCGTGGGCCACTGTCCGCGCGCTGGAGCACTGCGGGGCCTGTCTCGGTGCTCTCCCTGCTGACTTCTCCTCGGCCTGCCGCGTGTGTGGTGGTGGGGCGTCGGGTGACGGCGGTGGGGCGATCTACCCGCAAGCGGTGGAGCGCGCACGGCTGGCGGTCAACCCGTGGGCCAGGTTCCGGGCGAGGACGGTGACCGGTGGCTGACGACGAGCGCCCGCGCTGCCCCCGGTGCGCCGAGCCGGTCGACGGGCTGCACTTCACGGCAGACACGTCCGGCGCGCCACCGCGCGAATGGGTCACGCCGTGCGACCACCCGGTAAGTCCGGAGGAGTACGAGCCGATCGCGACCGCAATCCAGCGGTACGCCCTCGACCATCTCCACTCGCGGCTGGCCGTCGACGACCTGCCTCCGCCCACTCCCGGTGCGGGTTGGGCGGGTTGGGAGTGGACCGACATCTCCGAGTACGTGAAGCGCAACGACCCGCCGAAGCTGACGGTGAGCCCGTCGCAGGCCACCTTCACGCCGACCGGCGGCCTGTACTACCCGCCTCCGCCGCTCCGTTTCCGGCTCGTCCGCCGGCGGCCGTGGTGGAAGTTCTGGAGGAGACGTGGCTGACCCGCTGCTGTGCGTCGTTTGTGCCCAGGTCGAGCCGAACAGCCCACCGGTGTGTGACCGGGACCGCCAACGTCTCGCCCGCGCGCTGTGGGAGCTACGGGACCTCCACGCCCTGCTCCCGCATGCGCTGGAGCCCGGCCGCGGCACACGGCAGATGGTGCGCGTCCAGCACATCGAGGCGTCCATGCCGCTCGCCGTCGACCCGCTCGACCTGGCCGCCCGCACGGCCACCTACGGTTTCCGGGACTCGGTCCAGGACTACGTGGGCGACCAGGTGGGTGCGGTCGGTGTGGCGGCGATCCTTGACGGCTGGGCCCGGGACTGGTCAGCGATCCGCGACGACGAGGAGTTACCGGATCCGACCGTCGATGCGCTCGTGGCCTGGCTGTCCCGGCGCCTGCCCTGGGCGCTGGACGTCCACCCCGCCATCGAGGAGTTCGCCGCCGAGCTGACCGTGACGCTGTACGTCTGCCGCTCGACGCTGTCGGTGAGCCGGCGGCCGCTCTACTCCGACGAGGCGTGCCCACGGTGCGGTACGGCAGCGTTGCGCCGTCAGTCGGGGGATGCGAGCTGGCGGTGCGCTGAGTGCCACGATGAGACTCCCGTCGAGAGAGAGGACAACGCCGTGTTCGAGGGCACCTACTACGGCGAGGCCGTGCTGGTCGTCGATGAGGTTGAGACGACCGTCTGGGCCGAACTGTCGAGGGAGCAGGATGCCGACACCGGGAGGAAGAGCTGGGGCGGCACGATCGACAACCGGCTGCGGACGGTGACGCGCGACCTCGGCGGCTCGCGCGGCGTGCTGCGGCTGCCCGGCGGCGAGGGACGGGTGTTCGTCGCGCGCCAGGCGACGTTGCGCGTCAACTGCCCGGTGGAGTGGCGCGTCCAGGGCGACGGACCGGCTCCATTCGATGAGGGTCCATCCCGACCCGTGTGAGTGTGGATGCGAGAGGATCAGCACGTGACGACCATGCAAGACCTGGCAACCATGCCCCTCGAGGAGCTGGCCGACCGTGTCACCGAGCCCGGGGACGACTCGGTGCTCGTCGCGATCATCCGTCGCCTGACCGACCCGGATGAGCGCCGCCGGCTGGCCGTGTCCAAGTTCCAGTCGGCGCTGTGATGGAGGACTGAGCGATGCTGTGGGTCAACGACGAGACGGGCGTCCTGGTCTACGGCGACACCGACGAGGAGGCCGAGCGGCGCCTCACCTGCTTCCTCCAACGCCACCCGGGCGAGCGCGGCTCGTGGACGCGGGTGGACAGCATCTGGTTGGTGTGGGACGGCGTGGTGGGTGGCCATGCCGAGCGGGTCAGGACGGATAGGACTGGCCCGGGCTGGTTCCCGGTGAAGGGCTGACGGTGACCCCCCGTATGGTCGCTGGGAATGTCACAGGCATGTCGTAGCCTGTCCTGCTTGTCGAAGATCAGCGTTACGCATAACATGCGCGTAGCGGTCGCACTCTGCCCACAGTGGAGTTCGGCCGCTTCGTCGTGTCTGGAGGTCACCATGGATCTGGACCTGGAAGACCTGTGGGACGTCGCTACGGCCGCCGCGCACGCCCGGGTGAAGCCGGTGACGATCCGCCAGTGGGTGTTCAAGGGCTACCTCGCCGCGGCTACGTACGTGGACGGCCGGCCACGGTACAAGCCGCTGGACGTGGCCAAGGCTGAGCGCCGTACCCGCGAGCGGGCCCGCCGGACCATCGCTACCGCAGCCTGACGGGAGTCCCGTGCCGACTGCTCCACCAACCACCCAGCCGGGTGTGCCGTCGCGTCCACCGAAGACGAACCCGCCGCCGGGTAAGCCCGGGACGCCGCCGCCGGCGAACCCCAAACGCACGTAGCCGTGGTGGTGCTGGATGGCCCGAGCCCTGAAGGTGTGCAGCACCTCAGGCTGCCCTGAGCTGACGAGCGAGGGACGCTGCCCGGCCTGCCGGACGAAGGCCGAGCAGGCGCGCGGCTCGGCCTCGGCGCGCGGCTACGGCTACCGCTGGTCCACGGTCATCCAGCCCCGCTACCTACGGGCACACCCGATCTGCAGGTTGTGTCAGGGCATAGCCCAGGTCGCTGACCACTGGCCCACGTCGAGACGCGACCTGCTCGGCCAGGGCGTGCGCGACCCGGACGCCTGGCACCGGCTGCGGCCGCTGTGCCAGGACTGCCACCGCCGCCACACCGCTGCCGAGCAGCCGGGCGGCTGGAACAGGAGGACCCAGTGACGCTCCAGCTGGTGCTGCTCATCGTCGCCGCGGTGGTGTTCGTCCTCGCGGCCTGGCCCATCCCTACGCGGGTCAACCTGATCGCGGTCGGACTGTTCTTCCTCACGCTCGCCCTGCTCCTCCCCCAACTGATCAAGAGCTGATCGCGCGCGTCGTCACGCTCCGTGCGACGGTGACTGAGCGTGACACCCCCCTGGGGAGGGACCCCTTAGGCCGCCAGGCACCAGGAC
>Ga0070709_10001537_pt1 | contig 12459 bp, 17 predicted proteins | sample LARL51metaG_FD_65449 | JGI IMG/M metagenome (GOLD analysis project Ga0070709, IMG submission 65449) | Corn, switchgrass and miscanthus rhizosphere microbial communities from Kellogg Biological Station, Michigan, USA - LAR L5-1 metaG | ecosystem: Host-associated > Plants > Roots > Rhizosphere ...
AGGACCGCGCAGGCGCTCGGCCCCGTTGCCGTGACGCTCGCGACCGGCGAGGGATTGATCGCACATGCGCGCTCGGCGGCGGCGCGTCTTGCGGAAACCGATAGATGAACGCGCCCGATCGCGACGCGCTGCGCGACGATGCGCGACGCGCATGCATCGCGGCCACCGTGCGCGATGACGTGCAGGCGTTGACGCGCTACGCGGTTGCGGACGCCGAGGGCTACATCAAGCTCGACGCGATGGAAAATCCGTACGCCTTGCCGGCCGAGGTCGCCGCAGCACTCGGCGAGGCCGTATCGCGCGTACCGATCAACCGCTATCCCGACGGCGACGCCCGCGCGGTCAAGGATGCATTGCGCGCGGCGCTGAAGCTGCCCACAGACGTTTCGCTTTTGCTCGGCAATGGATCCGACGAGCTTATCCAGATCCTGACGTCCGCCGTCGCCGGTCCTCGCGCAAGCGTCCTCGCCCCCGAGCCGTCGTTCGTGATGTATCGGCGCAGCGCGCTGGTGGCGCAGGCGCGCTTCACCGGTGTTGCGCTGCGCAGCGACTTCTCGCTGGACATCGAGGCAGTGCAGGACGCGATCGCACGCGAGCGGCCGGCGCTGGTGTGGCTTGCCTTTCCGAACAACCCGACAGGCAATCTCTTCGAAGCAGCGGACGTCGAGCGCATCGTGCGCGCGGCGCCCGGGCTGGTCGCGATCGACGAGGCGTATTACGCGTATGCAGATGCGACATTCCTGCCGCGGGTGCTCGACTTTCCGAACCTCGTCGTCGTGCGCACCGTGTCGAAGATCGGCCTGGCGGGATTGCGGCTCGGTTACGCCGTCGGCCATCCGGACTGGATCGCGCAGATCGACAAGCTGCGCCCGCCGTACAACGTGAGCAGTCTGACGCAGGCGGCGCTGCCGCTCCTGCTCGCGCACGGCGAGCTCTTCGCGCGACAGGCGGCAGCGATTCGCGCGGAACGGACGCGCCTCGCGGCGGCGCTTGCGAGACTGTCGCGCGTGCACGTGTTCCCGACGCAGGCCAACTTCGTGCTTGCGCGCGTTCCCGACGCCAACGCGTGGTTTGCCGCGCTTCGCGACGCGAAGATCCTGGTCAAGAACCTGGACGGCGCGCATCCGCTGCTCGCGAGCTGCCTGCGAATCACCGTCGGCACGCCCGCCGAAAACGATGCGCTCATCGATGTGCTCGCGCGATGCTGAAGGATAGACCGTCATGAATGCGCCGATGGAATCGCCAATCCGCAGCGCGCAGGTTGCGCGTCGAACCGCGGAGACCGAGATCGAGGTCCGCGTCGTGATCGACGGCAGCGGCCACACGCAGCTTGCGACCGGCATTGCGTTTCTCGATCACATGCTCGACCAGGTGGGTCGCCACGGCATGCTCGACCTCGCCGTCGCAGCCAAAGGCGATCTGCACATCGACGCGCATCACACGGTCGAGGACATCGGCATTACGTTCGGCCAGGCCGTGCGACAGGCGCTCGGCGACAAGCGCGGCATCCGCCGCTACGGCCACGCGTACGTGCCGCTCGACGAAGCGCTGTCGCGCGTCGTCCTCGACCTCTCGGGCCGCCCGGGACTCGAATTCCACGTGCCGTTCATGCGCGCGCTCGTCGGCACGTTCGACGTCGACCTCATTCACGAATTCTTTCAGGGCTTCGCGAACCACGCGCTGGTGACGATGCACGTCGACAACCTGCGCGGCGACAACGCGCACCATCAGGCGGAAACGGTGTTCAAGGCGTTTGCGCGCGCGCTTCGGATGGCGTGCGAGCGCGACCCGCGCGCGGCCGACGAAATCCCCTCGACCAAGGGAGCCTTGTGATCGCGGTCGTCGACTACGGCATGGGCAACCTGCGCTCGGTTGCAAAGGCGCTCACGCACGTCGCGCCCGGCGCGCGGACCGTCGTCACAGGGGACCCGGCGCTCATCCGCGAGGCGGCACGTATCGTGCTGCCGGGCCAGAGCGCGATGCCCGATACGATGGCGGGCCTCGACGCCACGGGTCTTCGCGGCGTCGTGCTCGAATGCCTGCGCGATCGCCCCTTCCTCGGCGTGTGTCTCGGCCTGCAGATGCTGTTCGACGAGAGCGAAGAGGGGCCGACGAGGTGTCTTGGCGCGCTTGTCGGGCGCGTTCGCCGGTTTCGCGAAGAGGAGCAGCGCCTGCCGTCCGGCGAGCGGCTCAAGATTCCGCACATGGGTTGGAGCCCCGTTCGGCAGGCGCGCGCGCACCCGCTGTGGACCGGGATCGAGGACGACGAGCGGTTCTACTTCGCGCACAGCTACTATCCGGTTCCAGCCGATGCCGGGTTGACGGCGGCAACGACGTCGTACCCGGCGCCGTTTACTTGCGCGATAGCGAGGGCTAATATCTTCGCCGTGCAGTTCCACCCGGAAAAGAGCCAGCGTGCGGGTTTGCGCCTGCTCGCCAATTTCGTCGCCTGGGACGGAAAGCCTTAGCGATCTTCGCCGAAGTCCGCGCGAGCCGCCAGCTTCACTCCTCCACGCAGCCCCCCGCTGCCATGCAGATCATTCCCGCGATCGATATCAAGGACGGACATTGTGTGCGCCTCAAGCAGGGCGACATGCATTCCGCAACGGTGTTTTCCGAGGATCCCGCCGCGATGGCCCGGCACTGGCTCGAGCTCGGCGCCGAGCGGCTGCATCTCGTCGACCTGAACGGCGCGGTCAGCGGCAGGCCGCGCAACGAGCTCGCCATCCGCGAGATCGCAAGCGTCATCGGCGACGAGATACCCGTGCAGCTTGGCGGCGGCATCCGCGATCTCGACACGATCGAGCGCTACCTCGACGACGGCATCAGCTACGTCATCATCGGGACCGCGGCAGTCAAGAACCCGGGGTTCCTGCACGACGCATGCTATGCGTTCCCCGGTCACATCATCGTCGGCCTCGACGCGCGCGACGGGAAGGTCGCGACCGACGGCTGGTCGAAGATGACCGGACACGACGTCGTCGATCTCGCGAAGAAATTCGAGGACTACGGCGTCGAGGCGATCGTCTACACCGATATCGGCCGCGACGGCATGCTGACGGGCGTCAACGTCGAGGCGACCGTCAAGCTCGCGCGCGAGCTGAAGACGCCGATCATCGCGAGCGGCGGCATCGCATCGCTGCAGGACATCCACCAGCTCATTCCGTATGCGGGCGAGGGCATCATCGGCGCCATCGCCGGGCGCGCGCTGTACGAGGGCAAGCTGGATTTCCGGGAAGCGATGAAGCTCGCGAAAGGCTGATCAGCCAGCGCTGCACGCACGACTCGACGGTTAGAATGGGCGTATGGGTGTCGCGAAGCGCATCATTCCCTGCCTCGACATCGCCGGCGGACGCGTCGTCAAGGGCGTCAATTTCGTCAACCTGCGCGACGTCGGGGACCCGGTCGAAGCCGCGCGCCGCTACGATAGCGAAGGCGCCGACGAGATCGCATTCCTGGACATCCGGGCGAGCATCGAAAATCGCGGGTTGCTCTACGACATGATCGAGCGCGTCGCCGACCAGGTGTTCATTCCGCTGACGGTGGGGGGAGGCGTCAATTCCGTCGACGAGATTCGCGGCCTGCTCAACGCGGGCGCCGACAAGGTGAGCATCAATACCGGCGGCATCGAGCGGCCGGAGCTGTTCGCCGAGGCGTCCGCGCGTTTCGGCGCGCAGTGCGTCGTGGCGGCGATCGACGTGAAGCAATGCGCGGTCGATCAATGGCAGGTCTACATCCACGGGGGCAGGACGCCGACCGGCATCGATGCCATCCAGTGGGCGGAGGAAGTCGCGGCGCTGGGCGCGGGCGAGATCCTGCTGACGAGCATGGATCGCGACGGCGCGCGCAAGGGCTTCGACCTGCGCTTGACGCGTGCGGTCGTGGATGCGGTCAATGTTCCGGTGATCGCATCGGGCGGGGTCGGATCGCTGCGGGATCTCGTCGACGGCATCACGGTCGGCGGTGCGGACGCCGTCCTCGCAGCGTCGATCTTCCACGATGGCCAGTTCACCGTCGGCCAGGCGAAGGCGGCGATGCGCGCAGCCGGCCTCGAGATCCGATGACCGATTGGCTCGATGCCGTGCGCTGGAACCCCGACGGCCTGGCCCCCGTCATCGCGCAGGACGCGGCGACGCATCGCGTGCTGACGCTCGCGTGGATGAACCGCGACGCGCTCACGCTCACGCGCGACACGCATGAGGCGCATTACTGGTCGCGCTCGCGCGGCCGCCTGTGGCGCAAGGGCGAGCGTTCGGGCCACGTGCAACGGGTGCGCGAAATTCGGCTCGACTGCGACCGCGACGCCATCCTGCTGATCGTCGAGCAGGTCGGCGGCATCGCCTGCCACACCGGGCGCGAGCGGTGTTTCTATCGGCGGCTCGACGGCGACGAATGGCACACGATCGAGCCCGTCCTCGAGGACCCGGTGACGGTCTATGGACACGAATGATTCCCCGGACACCGGCATCCTGGCCCGTATCGCCACGACGATCGAAGCGCGCAAGGACGCCGAGCCGAGCGGCTCCTACGTCGCATCGCTTTTCGCCGGTGGCGATGACCGCATCCTGAAGAAGATCGGCGAGGAAGCAACCGAGACGGTCCTGGCCGCGAAGGACGGTGATAAAATTCACCTGATCGCCGAGGTCGCCGATCTGTGGTTCCACTGCCTCGTGCTGCTCGCCCGCCATGGCCTCGGCCCCAATGACGTGCTGAAAGAGCTGGCGCGCCGGGAAGGCGTGTCCGGGCATGCCGAGAAAGCATCCCGCGGAGGCTGAGGTCGCATCGGCGTCCGCCCGTGAGCGAACGATCCCCATGGCAACCGACTCCAACTGCATATTCTGCAAGATCGTGCGCGGCGAGATCCCCAGCCGAAAGGTCTACGAGGACGCAGACGTGCTTGCGTTTCACGACATTCAACCGCTCGCGCCGGTGCATTTCATGCTGGTGCCGAAGAAGCATATGGCGTCGCTGTACGACGCGACCGACGCCGACGCGCCGGCGCTCGGCAAGATCCTGGCGTTGGCCGGGCGGCTTGCGCGCGAGCAGGGGGCGAACGACGGCTTTCGGACGATCGTCAACACCGGCCGCGTCGGACGTCAGGACGTGAAGCACGTGCACGTGCATGTGCTTGGCGGTCCGGAACCGCTCGGGCCGATGCTGGCGCGACCGCGGGACGTGACGGGATAACGAGGAGGGAACGATGGGTGGATTGAGCATCTGGCATTGGATGATCGTGTTGCTGGTGGTCGTGCTGATATTCGGCACGAAAAAGCTGCGCAACATCGGTCAGGACCTCGGCGGCGCCGTTAAAGGGTTCAAGGAAGGCATGAAGAGCGCGGACGGCGAATCGCCCGCGCCACCCGAGCCGCCGTCGCAGGTCACCGGTCGCACGATCGAAGGCGAGGTCCGCCAGGAGTCGTCGACGAAGGTATGAGCGACGGCAGAGGCTGCGGTCTGCCGCGCCCGGCGGCGTCGGTAGCGTGATTTCATGTTCGACATCGGCTTTTCGGAAATCGTCGTCATCGCGGTCGTGGCGCTCGTCGTCATCGGCCCGGAGCGGCTGCCGAAGACCGCGCGCACGCTCGGCCTTCTGTTCGGGCGTCTGCAGCGGTACGTGAACGACGTCAAATCAGACATCCGCCGCGAAATGGAGCTTGACGAATTGCGCGGGTTGCAGCGCGAAATACAGGGCGCCGCGCGCGAATTCGAACAGTCGGTCAAGACGGCGGCGGACGATGTCAGCACCGGCGTGCGGCGTGTCGAGCACGAGCTCAACAGCGCTGGCGCCGAAGCGACGCGCGATAACGCCACGCCGGGAAGTTCGCCGGCCGCGCCACTGGCGTCACCGGACGATTCCGCGCCGCCGCGCCAGGCGCCGCTGCCGGGCTTCGACAAGATTTGATTCCCGCGCCGCACGTGTGCGCGCCGCCGTTTTCGCGCGCCGGCGCCTGACGCGCGCGAGCCTTCGATGAGCGATACGTCCGACCCGCAGGAATCCTTTCTTTCGCACCTGATCGAGCTGCGCACGCGGCTGATGCGCTCGATCATCGCGGTCGTCGTCGTACTGCTCGTGCTGTTTCCGTTCGCGAAGGATATCTATGCGTTGCTCGCGCAGCCGCTGCTGCGCGTGCTGCCGCACGGGTCGACGATGATTGCGACCGACGTCACCGGAACGTTTCTCGTGCCGCTCAAGGTGACGCTGATGGCGGCGTTCCTGCTTGCGCTGCCCTACGTGCTCTGGCAGGCGTGGGCGTTCGTCGCGCCCGGCCTGTATCAGAACGAGAAGCGCCTCGTGCTGCCGGTACTGGTCTCGAGCTGCGTGTTTTTCGTATTCGGCATGTCGTTCGCGTATTTCTTCGTCTTCCCGGTCGCGTTCGGCTTTTTCGCGGGCTACACGCCGGCCGGCGTGCAGATGATGACGGACATCGACAAGTACCTGTCGTTCGTGCTGACGATGTTCATCGCGTTCGGGATCACGTTCGAGACGCCGATCATCGTCGTCGTGCTCGTGCGCATGCGCGTGGTGTCGCTCGAGAAGCTGAAGTCGGTGCGGCCGTACGTGATCGTCGGCGCGTTCGTCGTCGGCGCCATCTTCACGCCGCCGGACGTGATTTCGCAGAGTCTGCTGGCGATTCCGTTGTGGCTGCTGTTCGAGCTCGGCCTCCTGCTTGCGCGATTCGTGGCGGCGCCGCTGCCGGAGGCGGGAACGGAAGGAACCGAGCCGGCGAAGTAGGGAACCCGCGGCTCGCTCACCCGCCCTCGCGCCTCTCGGGCACCCTTTCCAGCGTGCGGGAAGGGCCGGGATGAAAGTGCGTTACTGTGTTTCCGCCCGCGGCCGCTTCGCGACGACGACGTCGATGTCGCGCGGCTTGCCGTCGCGAAGAATCCTCACCTTGGCGTTCGATCCCGGCGTCAGCTCGGCGATGCGGGCGAGGAGTTGCGGCACGTCGGGAGTCGGCTGACCGCCGATCTCGACGACGACATCGCGCACCTGGATACCCGCGCGGTCGGCCGGGCCATCGTGCTGCAAGGCGCGCACGAGAACGCCGTCGGTGCGTGCCAAGGCCAGCGCCTGCGCTTCCTGGCGGGTGATCGCCTGCGGCTCGACGCCGAGCCACCCGCGCGTCACTTCGCCTTGCTTGATGATCTGCGCCAGCACGCTTCGCGCGAGCGACACCGGGATCGCGAAGCCGATCCCCATCGAGCCGCCCGACTGGGAAAAGATCGTGCTGTTGATGCCGATCAGGTTGCCCGCCGTGTCGACGAGCGCGCCGCCGGAGTTGCCGGGATTGATCGGCGCATCGGTCTGGATGAAGTCCTCGAAGCGATTGATGCCGAGATGGTTGCGCCCGAGCGCGCTGACGATGCCCATCGTGACGGTGTTGCCGAAGCCGAACGGATTGCCGATTGCGAGCACGACGTCGCCGACCTGCAGATGCTCCATCGTGCCAAACGTGATGGTCGGCAGGTTTTCGCCGTCGGCCTTGAGCACGGCGAGATCCGATTCGGGATCGACGCCGCGCACATGCGCATGCAGCTCGCGTCCGTCGGACAGTACCAGTTCGATATCGTCGGCGCCTTCGACGACATGGTGATTCGTGAGCACGTAGCCTTCGGGCGCGACGATGACGCCGGAGCCGAGGCTCGTGGCGCGGCGCGCCGCCCCGCGCTCGGCGAGTTCCGGAAAGTAGCGCTGGAGGATCGAATCGTCGAGCAACGGATTGCGCGCATGCACGGCCTTGCTCGTGTAGATGTTGACGACCGCCGGCATCGCCTTCCTCGCCGCATCGGCATAGCTTGCAACGCGCGGCGTCGCCACATCGGTCGACGCCTGCTGCAGCAGCACGACGTTGTTTGCCTTTCCGGCAAGCCGCGGCAGCAGATCGGGTCGCAGCGTCGCGACGACGAACAGCGCCGCGAGGCACAACGTGCATGCCTGCGCGAAGACGAGCCAGAATTTTTTCAGCACGGTCGGTTGATTGAGCGCCGCAGAGCCGCCTCGACGCGCGAACGCCGCCTCCCGGGGGCAGCGCAGCGGCGACAGCCGCAAGCGCGGGGAACCATGCGAACGCGCCAATTATAGTCGGCGCGCATCAGCGCTTCCCGCAACGTGCGAACCGCCGGCCGGATGACGCGTGCCGCTGGCAACTACCTGTTCCAATGGTGGAATCCGGCCGCAATCCCGGCGACGGCTGCAAAGCCGAAGCCCGGTTCCCGTATAATTCGAGGGTTTTTGCGGCATGAACGCGGCGAAAGGCAGGGATGGGGACCGAAGCGATAGCGAACAAGGAGAAGCGCCGATTCCTGATCGGCGCCACATCGGTAGTCGCCGGCGTTGGCGCCATCGCCGTCGCAACGCCTTTCGTGATGTCGCTCTGGCCGAGCGAGGGCGCCAAGGCGGCCGGTGCGCCGGTCGAAGTGGACACCGGCAAGATCGAGCCCGGCATGAAGATCAACGTCAAATGGCGCGGAAAACCCATTTGGCTCCTCAATCGGACAGCGGCAATGCTCGCGACGCTGCCGAAGATGGATGACCGCGTCGCCGATCCGAAATCGAGCGTTCCTCACCAGCCGCCGTATTGCAAAAATGAGACGCGTTCGATCAAGCCGAACCTCTGGGTTGCGATCGGCATCTGCACGCACCTGGGCTGCTCGCCGACGTTTCGTCCGGAGGTGGCGCCCGCCGATCTCGGACCCGAGTGGCTCGGTGGATTCTTCTGTCCGTGCCACCAGTCGAAATTCGACCTCGCCGGCCGCGTGTTCAAGGGCGTGCCCGCGCCGACGAACCTCGTCATTCCACCCTACAAGTATCTTTCCGACACGCTCGTCGTGATCGGCGAGGACACCAAGGGGAGCGCGCGATGAGCAAGGTGATGACCTGGATCGACGAGCGCTTTCCGCTGACTGCGCTGTGGAACAGCCAGTGGGGCAAGTACGTCGCGCCGAAGAATTTCAACTTCTGGTACTACTTCGGATCGCTGGCCGCGTTCGTGCTCGTGATGCAGATCATCACCGGCATCTGGCTCACGATGAACTACAAGCCCGACGCGACGAAGGCGTTCGAGTCGATCGAGTACATCATGCGCGACGTCCAGTGGGGCTGGCTGATCCGCTACATGCACTCGGTGGGCGCGTCGATGTTCTTCGTCGTCGTCTACCTGCACATGTTCCGCGGCCTCATGTACGGCAGCTACCGCAAGCCGCGCGAGCTCACGTGGGTCTTCGGCTGCCTGATCTACCTGGCGCTCATGGCCGAGGCGTTCTTCGGCTACCTGCTGCCGTGGGGGCAGATGTCGTACTGGGGCGCGCAGGTGATCGTGAACCTGTTCTCGACCATTCCCGTGATCGGCGACGACCTTTCGCTGTGGATCCGCGGCGATTACACGATCTCGGACATCACGCTGAACCGCTTCTTCGCGTTCCACGTCGCGGCGCTGCCGCTGGTGCTGCTGGCGCTCGTCGTCGCGCACCTGATGGCGCTGCACGAAACCGGATCGAACAATCCCGACGGCGTGGAGATCAAGAAGCAGCCGAAAGACCCGGGCACCGGTTTGCCGCTCGACGGCATCTACTCGCATCCGTACTACACGGTGAAGGACATCGTCGGCGTCATCGGGTTTCTCGCGGTGTTCTCCATCATCGTGTTCTTCCTGCCAGACATGGGCGGGTACTTCCTCGAGGCCAACAACTTCATGCCGGCGGACCCGCTGAAGACGCCTCCGGAAATCGCCCCCGTCTGGTATTTCACGCCGTACTACGCAATGCTGAGGGCGGTGCCCTCGTTTCTCGAGACACAGGTGTGGGGCGTGATCGTCATGGGGGCGGCGGTCCTGATCTTCTTCCTGCTGCCGTGGCTCGATCGCGGCGCGGTCAAATCAATTCGCTACCGCGGGGCGCTCTACAAGTCGTTCCTCGCGGCGTTCGTCGTCGCGTTCCTGATCCTGGGCTATCTCGGTACCGTCCCGGTGACGGCGTGGGGACAGTTCGCGGACAGCTTCCCGTTCTACGCCGCCGATCGCGCGACGGTGGTCTCGCGGGTGCTCACGATCGTCTATTTCCTGTTTTTCGTGCTGATGCCGTGGTATACGGCGCGCGACCGGACGAAGCCGCAACCGACGCGGGTGAGGTGGCGATGAGACCCGCGGGCGAGCGAAGCGAGCGCGCATCCTCCCACTGGTCGGATGCGCCCCGAAGGGCGCGGCGCGGGGCGAGTCGCGCGAGGCCGACGCGCGTTGCGCGCATACGAAGGTGGAACAATGAGGCCGAGGCGATGAGACGGGTTGCCTGCCTGTTGCTTGTCCTGCTGGCGATGTTCGCGGGTATCGCGTCCGCGCAGGAGGAGGGACTTCGCCTGGCGCCCGCGCCGGTCAACCGGCTCGACGACGAGTCGCTGCAGCGCGGTGCCCGCAACTTCGTCAATTACTGCCTCACGTGCCACTCGGCGCAGTACATGCGGTACAACCGCCTGACGGACCTCGGGCTCACCGAGGCACAGATCACCGACAACCTGATGTTCGCGACCGACAAGATCGGCGAGACGATGACGGTCGCGCTGACGCCGGCGAACGGCAAGGCGTGGTTCGGCAATCCGCCCCCCGATCTTACCGTCGAGGCGCGGATTCGCGGCCGCAACTGGCTGTACAACTACCTGCTGGGCTTCTATCGCGACGAGAAGTCCGCGACCGGATGGAACAATCTCGTGTTCCCCAACGTGGGCATGCCGAACGTGCTGTGGCAACTTTCCGGCGAGAACAAGCTCGTCTCGACCGAATACGAGGATCACGAAAAGGCGACGGCTGCCGCGATCGCGGTGAAGGGTCTGTCGATGGTGGAACCGCTCAAGGACCACAAGTACGCGATGCTCCGCGTGTCGCCCGATGTCCCGGGGACGATGACGCGCACCGAATACGAGACGTTCGTGACGGACCTCGTCAATTACATGGACTACATGGCCGAGCCGATCCGCAACAAGCGGATCCATCTCGGCATCGTCGTGCTGCTGTTCCTCGGCGTGCTGTTCACCTTCGCGTACGCACTGAAGCGCGAGTACTGGAAAGACCTGCACTGACATGATGACCCTTTATTCCGGCACGACCGATCCGTTCAGCCAGCGTTGCCGCATCGTGCTGCACGAAAAGGGGATGGACTTCCAGATCATCGACGTCGACCTCGACCACAAGCCCGAGGATCTCGCGGTGATGAACCCTTACAACCAGGTGCCGGTGCTCGTCGAGCGCGACCTCGTCCTGCACGAATCCAACATCATCAACGAGTACATCGACGAGCGCTTCCCGCATCCGCAGCTCATGCCGGCCGATCCGGTCATGCGTGCCCGCGCGCGGCTCTTCCTGCATCGGTTCGAGAAGGAGCTCTTCGTGCACATCGACGCGCTGGAAAGCGGCAACCAGAAGCAGTCCGACAAGGCCCGCGGCCTCGTGCGCGATGCGCTGATGCAGATCGCGCCGGTCTTCGCCAAGCACAAGCACATGCTCGGCGAGGACTACTCGATGCTCGACGTGGCGATCACGCCGCTGCTCTGGCGGCTCGACTATTACGGCGTCCAGATGCCCAAGCAGGCGGCGCCGCTGATGAAGTACGCCGAGCGGCTGTTCGCGCGCCCCGCGTTCTCCGAAGCGCTTACTTCGGCTGAACGGGGGATGCGCAAGTAGGCATCATCATTGCATGCATCCGTCGGCCAGGCGCGGTTTTGGCGGGTTTCGGGGGCGAACCGTAAAGAAGGTCGACACTTTTCCAATCGTGTAACGCACAACGTGGACCGCGCGCGCCCTCGCGCGCAACACCGAGGATCGCAGACTGACGGCCGTAAAGCTGGCGTCTTGACCACCGAATTGCCGAGCGTAATATTTTCTCCATGTCAGAGCAGTCCGCCAAACCCTATCTCGTGCGCGCCATCTGCGAATGGTGCGCCGACAACGGCTTGACACCCTATCTCGCGGTGCGCGTCAACCCGCAGACGCGCGTGCCGGCCGCGTTCGTGAAGAACGGCGAAATCGTGCTGAACGTGAGCACGACCGCGACGCGCAAGCTCACGATCGACAATCAGTGGATCCAGTTCACCGCGCGCTTCAACGGCTCGTCGCAGGAGGTGGCCGTGCCGATCGGCGCCGTGATCGGCATCTTCGCGAAGGAGACCGGCTACGGCTTTTCCTTCACCGCACCCGACGATCCCGTCGCGGCACTCGCATCGAGCAGCGGCGCGCGTGACGTCGACGCGCAGCCGAAGCTCGGCGAACCATCGCGCAAGCGCTCGCATCTTCAGGTCGTCAAGTAAGCGCTCCCGCGCGCGTCGCGCACGCGGCTTTCTTCTTGCATCGTACGATCGCTAGTCCGGGGCGGCGCTACAATCGTGCGCGACGCCGGCATAGCTCAGTTGGTAGAGCAGCGGTTTTGTAAACCGTTGGTCCCGGGTTCGAATCCTGGTGCCGGCACCAATCGCTA
>Ga0070709_10001547_pt1 | contig 12414 bp, 10 predicted proteins | sample LARL51metaG_FD_65449 | JGI IMG/M metagenome (GOLD analysis project Ga0070709, IMG submission 65449) | Corn, switchgrass and miscanthus rhizosphere microbial communities from Kellogg Biological Station, Michigan, USA - LAR L5-1 metaG | ecosystem: Host-associated > Plants > Roots > Rhizosphere ...
CAACATGTTCATCCCGGAGCGCGAGCGGCAGCTCAAGGTGCCCTCGCTGAAGTTCAACCGCCGGATCGGCATGTACGCCAAACAATACTGGACCGTGGAGGGCGAGCCGATCGGGGCCGACAAGTACGCGGCGTATCTCGAGTCGGTACTTCCCCGTCTGAGCGATATTCAGGTCGTGAAGGATGTGGAGAAGGAGCCGGACTGGATCGAGCCGAAGAAGGCCGATTCGCTGGCATGACCGTGGCCGGCAAGCCCCTCGTCATCGCGCACCGGGGCGCCTCGGGCGCAGAGTACGAAAACTCCCTCGCCGCCTTCAAGAAGGCCGGCGCGCTGGGTGCGGACGGCATCGAGCTGGATATCCACGCCACCACCGACGGCGCGCTGATCGTGCATCACGATCCGGCGATCAATGGTACCGTCATCGCGCGATCCTCCGCCGCCGATGTCGCCAGGCTCAAGCTGCCGAACGGCGAGCCCGTGCCCACGCTCGCGCAGGCGTTCGTCGCCGCGGGCGAGAAGCTCCGGGTCTTCGTCGAGGTGAAGACCCTCCCGCCCCAGTGGGACGGTCAGCTCTTCGCGGCGCTGGACGCCGGCCCCAATCCCTCCGGGTATGCCGTCCACGCCTTCGACCACCGGATCATTCAGCGCCTCCGCCGCCAGCGCCCCAAGCTCCCGGCCGGGGTCCTGTCGGCCTCCTACCTGGATGACAACGTCGCCCAAGTCCGCGCGGCCGGCGCTCAGGTCCTCTGGCAGGACCAAGCCATGATCGATGCGGCCCTGGTGGAGGAGGTGCAGGACGCCGGGTTCGGGGTGATCGCCTGGACGCCGAATGAGATCTCCGACCTGTCCCGGCTGGCCTCGCAGGGCGTCAACGGGCTCTGCACCAACTACCCGGATCGCGCGCGTCGCGTGGTCGACGCGCTCACGTGACGGCCCCGGCGGGCGCCACCGCTCCGGACACGTCCTGGCAGGTCACCGTGGTCGGCGCCGGGACCATGGGACACGGCATCGCCTACGTCTCCGCGCTCGCCGGCTGCCACGTAACCCTCACCGACGTGAACGAGGCCGCGCTCGACGGTGCGCGTGCCAAGATCGAGACGCTGCTGGCCGGCGGGCTGAAGCGCGGCAAGCTTACTGAGCACGACCGCGCCTCCGTCCACGAGCGCCTGGCCTTCGAGTCCAAGCTCGCCCTTGCGGTCCGCCACGCGGATGTGGTGATCGAGGCGGTGGTCGAGCAGATGCCCGTGAAGCAGCGGATCTTCGCCGAGGTGGAACGGGAGGCCCCGGATGGGGCACTGCTCGCGACCAACACGTCCTCCCTCTCGGTGGGCCAGATTGCCGCCGCGCTGAAGGAGCCCTGGCGCCTCCTCGGCATGCATTTTTTCAATCCCGTCCACCTCATGAAGCTGGTGGAGATCGTCACCCATGGTCGTACCGGTGCCCCGCAGGTGGAGCGCGCCACGGCCCTGAGCCGCGTGTTGGGCAAAGAGCCGATCCTGGTCAAGGACTCACCCGGTTTTGCGTCGAGTCGACTGGGTGTGGTGCTCGGGCTCGAGGCCATGCGCATGCTCGAGCAGGGCGTGGCCTCCGCAGCCGATATCGACAAGGCGATGGAGCTGGGCTACAACCACCCCATGGGGCCGCTCAAGCTCACCGACCTGGTGGGGCTCGACGTCCGGCTCGCGATCGCGACCTACCTCCACCAGGAGCTCAAGCTCCCGCACTACGCGCCTCCCAAGATCCTGAAAGACAAGGTGGCCCGGGGCGAGCTGGGCAAGAAGACCGGCCAGGGGTTCTACCCGTGGACCGACTGACCCGTGTCACGGACGTCCACGTGCACATCCAGCCCTGGCGGGACCTCAAGCCCGCGGTGCAGGACGCGATGCGGAAGGGCAAGGAAGACCACTGGACCTTTCTGCTGTCGCTGATGGACGACCCGAAGGCCCTGCTTGAGGTGATGGACCGGGCGGGCCTGTGGCGGGTGGGAATGGTGAACTACACGAGCCCCGACGTGATGGGGTTCACCGAGACCACAAACACCTTCATCGCGAAATACGCACAGACCAACCCCGAACGGCTGATGCCGTACGGCGGTGTGCACCCGCGGTTCACCAAGGATCCCCGGGGCGACGTGGACCGCCTGGTGGACCTGGGCATCCGCTGCCTCAAGATCCATCCACCGCACCAGCTCGTCACCGCCAACGCCTATACCGAGGGACTCGGCGCGCTCGGCGCCATCTACCGCCGCTGTGAAGAGCGGGGATTGCCCGTCATGATCCATACCGGCACCAGCATCTTTCCCGGGGCCAGATCCAAGTACGGGAACCCGATGGAACTGGACGATGTGGCGATCGACTTTCCGGACTTGAAGATTCTGATGGCGCACGGCGGCCGGCCGCTCTATATGGAGGAAGCGTTCTTTGTCCTCCGGCGTCATAAGAATGTGTGGCTCGACGTATCCGGGATTCCGCCGGCGAAACTCCTGGAGTACTTTCCGCGTCTCGGGGAGATTTCCCGGAAGACCCTGTGGGGCACCGACTGGCCCAGTCCGGGCGTGAAGGACTTGAAGCAGAACATCGACCAGTTTCTGGGCCTGTCCCTCCCGGACGACCAGAAACGGGCGATTCTCGAAACCAACCCGCTGGCGCTCTTTCCCGCCGTCCCCCAGCGGACCTGAGCAGCACCCAACCGCTTTTCCTTCGAGGGAGCGCGCTCCAATGCGTGTCGCACGGATTTTCTTCTTCTTAGCCGTCCTGGCCGCCGGGCCGGTCGCGGCGCAGACGGCCGCACACGTGGTCGGCGCCGTGGCACTCGACTCATTCCGCCTGGCGAATGGTCTGCAAGTCATCTATGCCGAGCAGCACGCGACACCGGTGGTGACGGTGGACCTCTGGTACCGCGTCGGTGCCCGCAACGAGCGGCCCAAACTGTCCGGCTTCGCCCATCTCTTCGAACACATGATGTTCCAGGGATCGGCGCATGTCGGGAAGGCGGAGCACTTCAAGCTCGTGGAACGGGCCGGGGGAGACGAGAACGGCTCGACCCACGACGACTACACCAACTATTACGAGACCCTCCCGTCCAATCGTCTGAACCTGGCGCTCTGGCTCGAAGCGGACCGGATGCGGTCCCTCGCGGTCACGCAACAGAACCTCGAGAATCAGCGGCAAGCCGTAGAAGAAGAAAAGCGGCTGCGCGTGGACAATCAGCCGTACGCCGGAGCCTTCCGCGCTTCGCTCATCTGGCCCTACGACAGCACGAATTGCTTCGCGTACGCACACCCGGGCATCGGGGTGATGGAAGACCTGGATTCCGCCAAGCTGGAGGACGTCCGTGCCTTTCACGACACCTACTACGCGCCGAACAACACCACGCTGGTGGTGGCGGGAGATTTTCAGCCTGCGGAGTTGAAGCGGCTGGTCACGGCGTACTTCTCGGACATTGCCAGCAAGCCGGCGCCTGAGCCGGTCACCTGCAACTTCAAGCTGTCCCCCGGCGCGGTCGAACGCGCCGTGGCGGACTCGCACGCCACCCTGCCGGCGGTGATTCGCGTGTACCGGATCCCCGCGGCCGCGGATGGCGACACCCCGGCCCTCGACCTCCTCAACAGCATTCTGGGCCAGGGCGAGAGCTCGCGGCTGAACGTGGAGGTCGTCCGGCGGGACACGGCGGCGCTCCAGGCCTCGAGCTTCAGCGTCAATGAACGCCGCGGCCCCGGATCCCTGCTGGTGCTGGGGATCGCCAACCGCGGTGTGAGCGCGGCCCGGCTCGATTCCCTGCTCGCGGCCCAGGTCGAGACCATCCGGTCGAGCGGCGTGACCGCCGACGAGCTCACGCGCGCCAAGAACCAGTACCGGGCGGGCGTCATACAGGGACGCGAGACCACCTTCGGTGTGGCGGAAGCCATCAACTACTACAGCCTGCTCTTCCCGAGCGTCTCCGACATGAACACCGATCCCCAGCGGTACATGGCCGTGACCGCGGACGACATCAAGCGCGTGGCCACCAAGTACCTGGATCCCGCCAACGCCACCGTGGTGACCGTGAATCCCGCCGGCAAGCAGCAGTCGGGAGGTGCCCAGTGAACCGCCCTTACCGCCGTCCCCTCTTCCTCGCGGCTGCCGGGCTGGTGCTCCTGTCCCTGCCTCTCGCCGCTCAGTCCGGAGATTCCTTCCCCCCGCACCCGCCGGCTCCGGCAAACCTGGGGAAGGTCCGGTTTCCGCCCTTTACCGAAAGCACCCTCCCCAACGGCATGACGCTCCTCGTGGTGGAGAACCACTCGCAGCCCATGCTGTCGGTCTCCCTGTCCTTCAAGGCCGGCTCGACCCGCGACCCCTCCGGCAAGGAGGGCCTGGCTGAGCTCACCGCGCAGATTCTCACCAAGGGCTCTGCCACCCATTCCGGAAATCAGATCGCCGCCCTGATCGAAGGCGTGGGCGGCGGACTCTCGGCAGCGGCGGGCGCGGACTTCTTCACGGTCTCCACCAACGTCCTCTCCGATCACGCCGAGGTGGCCCTCGGTCTCCTGGGCGAGGTGACCCGCACGCCGGCGCTCTCCTCGGACGAGCTCGATCTCGCCCGCACGCAGGCGCTCTCGTCCCTCCAGCTCGAGCTCTCGCAGCCCAGCGCGATCGCGGGGCGGTTTTTCCGGCAGGCCATCTACGGGAAGAACCCGTACGGCCGCGCCACCAGCGAGGCGTCCTACAAGGCCATCACCCGCGACGACGTCACCGGCTTTGCCAAGCGGTACCTCGTGCCGTCGGGCGCGCTGCTCGTGATGGCGGGAGACGTCACACCCGCCCAGGCACGCGCCTGGGCGACCAAGATCTTCGGGACGTGGCGCGGGGTTCCGCCCCCGGCCGCGGCGCCGCTCACCGCGGCGACCCCCGCCCCGACGCAGATCCTGCTGATCAACCGGCCCGGGTCGGTCCAGGCGAACATCGTGCTGGGGAACACCACGTACGGTCCGCTGGATTCGTCGTTCTACGCGACGCGCCTGGCGATGCAGGTGCTGGGGGGCGGCGCCGATGCTCGGCTCTTCCTCATTCTCCGGGAGGCCAAGGGCTGGACCTACGGATCCTACGCCTTCATGAACCGCTACCGCGGGCTCGGCTACTGGCAGGCCACCTTCGAGGGCCGCACCGCGGTGGCCGACAGCGCTTTGGCCGAGATGCTCCATCAGGTGGAGCGGATGCGGACCGAGACCATCTCCGACTCGGAGCTCGCGGCCGGGAAAGGTTTCCTGGTGGGCTCCTTCCCGCTCACCATCGAGACCTCCGACCAGGTGGCCGGCGCCGTGGGCAACGCCAAACTGCTGGGCCTCGGCAACAACTACGTGCAGACGTACCGTGAGCACCTCAACGCGATTACCTCCGCGCAAGCCCGGGCCGCGGCGGTCAAAGCCCTCAAGCGCGATCACCTCACGATCGTCGTGGTGGGCGATGCGCAGGCCCTCTACGCCAAGCTGAAGGCCATCGCGCCGGTGCGCCTCATGGACGTGGACGGCAAGCCGATGGCGGAAGCGGATCTCAATCCCCAGGCCGGCGCGCTGACCATCGACGCGTCGCAGATCGTGGCGCGGCGCGACTCCTTCCTCTTCATGGTTCAGGGACGGCCCTTCGGCACGCAGATCTCGGAGGTCCGGAAGAGCAGCGATACCCTGGTCTACGATGAAGCGCTGTCGATGGGACCGATGGGCAGCCAGCACACCGTCGTCCAGTTCGATCCGAAGAGCTTCAACGTCCGCCAGGTGGATCAGAGCGGACAGGTGGGCGGACAGGCGAGCGCCATTCACCTGACGTACGCCGCGGGCCGCGTGAAGGGGAACGTCTCGGTGCCGCAGGCCTCGGGCACGCCCAAGGCGTTCACCGTGGACACGACGGTGGCCGCCGGCAGCTACGACGACAACGCGCTCACCCTGCTCGTCCCCGCGCTGCCGCTCACGTCGGGCCAGTCGTTCCACATCGGCGTCTTCTCCTCCGGCGACGGTGAGGCCCGCGTGCTGACCGCCAAGGTCGGCCCGGCCGACACGCTGACGGTGCCCGCCGGCAAGTTCACGGCGTTCAGGGTCGACATCTCGGGCGGTCAGGCGCCCGTGACCTTCTACGTCAGCAACACGGCACCCCGGCGCGTCGTGCGGATCGACGTCGTGGGCCAGCCGGTTTCACTCGTGCTCGCGAAATGACCCACTTCCGAGAGACCCACACCATGCGATCAGCAGGATTGCTCGTGGTGGTGGCGGCCGCCGCCTGTGCGGGGGCGCGCGCCACCCAGTCCCCTACGCCCGCGCAGCACGCCGCCGCCCCGGCTGCGGCGGCTCAGCAGGACTCGTTCAGCGCGGAGCGGGCCCAATACCCGTCCACCTACCAGCGCCATCCCAATTCCCCGGTCCTGATCAAGAACGCCACGATCATGACCGCCGCGGGTCAGGAGATCGCCAACGGCTCGATCCTGTTCAAGGACGGCCGGATCGTGGCGGTGGGCACGTCCGTGACGGCACCCGCCGACGCGGTGGTGGTGGACGGCACCGGGAAATACGTCACGCCCGGGATTATCGATGTGCACTCGCACATGGGGGTGTACGCGGCGCCGGGGACGTTCGCCGAGAGTGACGGCAACGAGGCGACGCGCCCCAACACCGCGGACGTCTGGGCCGAGCATTCGTTCTGGCCGCAGGATCCGCAGATCCCGCTGGCGATCGCCGGTGGGGTCACGACCATCGAGGCCTTGCCCGGATCGGCCAACCTGATCGGGGGACGGAGCGCCATCCTCAAGCTCGTGCCCGCGCGCACCGTGCAGGCGATGAAGTTCCCGAACGCGCCCTACGGCCTGAAGATGGCGTGCGGCGAAAACCCCAAGCGCGTGTACGGTGATCGCGGCGGTCCTTCCACCCGGATGGGCAACATGGCCGGGTACCGGGACGCCTTCATCGCCGCCGAGGCGTACCGGCGGCGGTGGGACAAGTGGAACGCGAAGCACGAGGGAGACCCGCCGGAACGGGATCTGAAGAACGAGACCCTGGCGGAGGTGCTCCGGGGCCACATCCTGGTCGAGAACCACTGTTACCGGGCCGACGAAATGGCCCAGATGATGGACCTGGGCCGCGAGTTCGGCTTCAAGATCCGGTCGTTCCACCATGCCGTGGAGGCCTACAAGGTCCGCGACCTGCTGGCCGCGAACGGCACGGGCGCCACCGTCTGGTCCGACTGGTGGGGCTTCAAGGAAGAGGCCATGGACGGGATTCACGAGAATGCCGCCCTGCTCCAGCAGGCCGGGGTGAAGGTGAACATCCACTCGGATGACGCCGGCGTGATCCAGCATATGAACCAGGAGGCCGCGAAGGCGATGTACTACGGGATCCAGGCCGGCATCCCCGTCACCCGCGACCAGGCCCTGCGGTGGATCACCGCGAATCCCGCCTGGACCCTGGGCATCGATTCCATCGTGGGCACGCTCGAAGCCGGCAAGATGGCCGACGTCGTGCTCTGGTCGGGTGATCCCTTCTCGGTCTACAGCCGGGCCCTCCAGGTCTACAACGACGGGTGGCTGGTATACGACCGCAATGATCCGTTGCACCAGCCGCGCACCGATTTCGAGCTGGGCCAGGAACCCCTTCCCGGGAGCGACCGATGATCGCCGTGATCCTCGCCCAGACCATCGCCCTCACCGGCGGGACGGTGTATCCCGTCTCGGGGCCCAAGATGGAGCATGCCACGGTGGTGATCCAGAACGGCCGAATCACGGCCGTGGGCGCGAACGTGACGATTCCCGGTGACGCCACCCGCATCGACGTCTCGGGCAAGTGGGTGACGCCGGGGCTCATCGATGGTCTGTCGAACCTCGGCCTGGCCGAGATCGACGCGGTGGACAACACGAACGAGGGCAGCACCGGGAAAGACATCGCGTCAGCCTTCAACGTCTCGGAAGGCCTGAATCCCGCGTCCACCCTCATCCCCATCAACCGGATCGAGGGGGTGACCAGCGCCCTGGCTACGCCCGGGGGCGGGCTGATCGGTGGCCAGGCGGTGCTGATCGATCTGGACGGCGGCACCATCGAACAGATGATCGACCGGTCTCCGGCCGCCATGGTGATGGATCTCTCGGAGGGCGCGAAGCACACCGGGAACGGATCGCGCGCCGGCGTGGCGGCCCGTCTCCGGCAGGTCTTCAATGACGCGCTCGAGTATTCACGCCGCAAAGCCGACTACAACAAGGCGCAGATGGAAGCGCTCGCCGCTCCGGCCGCCGACCTCGAGGCTCTCCTGCCGGTGCTTCGTGGAGAAGAACCGGTGCTCGTCAACGTGAACCGCAAGAGCGACATCCTCACCGCGCTCCGGATCGCGAAGGAGTACCGGCTCAAGCTGATTCTCGCGGGCGCGTCGGAAGGCTGGGAGGTCGCATCCGAGATCGCGGCGGCGGGTGTGCCCGTGCTCGTGGCGCCGATGGACAACCTGCCGAGCTACGACGGGCTGGGCACGAGGTTCGGCAACGCCACCATGCTGGCGAAGGCCGGCGTCAAGGTCGGGTTCTATTTCTCCGACTCGCACAACGCGCGCGACATCCGCCAGCAGGCGGGCACCGCGGTGTCGTTCGGCATGACCTGGGATCAGGCCCTGCGCGCGATCACCCTCACCCCCGCTGAGATCTTCGGCGTGGGTGACAAGTACGGATCGCTGGATGCCGGGAAGGTGGCGAACGTCGTGGTGTGGTCGGGTGATCCGTTCGAGTTCTCGACCGCGGTGGCGCATGTCTACATCCGGGGCCGGGAGATTCCGCTGACGAGCAGGCAGAAGGAGCTGCTGGACCGGTACCGGACGGTGCCGCCTAGTTACTAGACGCTAGGTCGCTAAGTCGCTAAGACGCTAAGTCGCTAGGTCGCTAAGTCGCTAAGTCGCTAGGTCGCTAAGTCGCTAAGTCGCTAGGTCGCTAAGACGCTAAGTCGCTAAGTGGCCACGAAAACACCGAAGGCGGCGAGATCGAAATGATCCGCCGCCTTCTTGTCTTACTTAGCGACTTAGCGTCTTAGCGTCTTAGCGACGCGTCTTAGCGTCTTAGCGTCTTAGCGTCTTAGCGTCTTAGCGACGCGTCTTAGCGTCTTAGCGTCTTAGCGACGCGCCTTAGCGTCTTAGCGTCTTAGCGCCCTAGTGCGCCGCTGGATACACGCTGACTTTATACCGCGTCTTGCTCTTGTGCTCGAATTTGACCTGGCCGTCAGCGACGGCGAAGAGCGTATCGTCGGAGGCGCGGCGGACGTTCACGCCGGGGTGAAACTTGGTCCCGCGCTGGCGGACCAGGATGTTCCCCGACTTGACGAACTGACCCCCGAAGCGCTTGACGCCCAGGTACTGTGGATTGGAATCGCGGCCGTTCCGGGTGGAGCCGACACCCTTCTTATGAGCCATTAGCGCCTCACCCGACCTTCACGTCGGCGATCTTCACTTCGGTGAACTGCTGGCGGTGCCCGGCATGGCGGCGGTAACCGGACCGGCGGGCGAAGCGGTAGATCCGGATCTTCCGGTCCTTCCCGTGCCGCACGACTTCGGCCGTCACCTTCGCGCCTTTGACCTTGGGCGTCCCGGTCTGAATCGTCTTGCCGTCCGACGTGAGGAGTACCTCGTCGAACGTCACTTTGCTCCCGGGCTCAGCGTCGAGCAGTGGGACCTTGATCGTTCGGCCCTCTTCGGCCCGAAACTGCTGGCCGGCGGCCTTGAAAATTGCGTACGTCATAGGGCGCGGAAGCTAGTGAGGGTCATAGGGTTAGTCAATGGGCCGGAGTCCATTACGCTACTGCGTACTGCTCGGTGACGTCCCGCCCCGCGGGCTTGGCCATCATCCGGAACTCATCCAGCCGCATCATGGGGTCGTCCCGGACCTCGAGCTGCAGCCCCGTCTGCTTCTCCAATTGCCGCAAGAAGTTCGGTTCCTGCTCCACCAGGTAGATGGCTACCTCGGGGTGGAGGCGAACCGCCAGCTGCCGCTCCTTGTGGTCGGCTCCCGCCCGCTTGAGGGACCGCTCCATCCGGCGGACCACCACCTCGGGCCGGAACACCCGCCCCGTGCCTGAGCAGGTCGGGCAATCGGTCGTCATGGACTGCCACAGCGACGGCCGGACCCGCTGGCGGGTCATTTCGATCAACCCCAGCTCGGAGACCGCATAGGCCTTGGTGCGCGCCCGGTCCCGGCCCAGGTGGGTCCGCAGCTCATGGAGCACCTTATCCCGGTTCCCGCGGGTCTCCATGTCGATGAAATCCACGACGATAATGCCGCCGATGTCCCGCAACCGGAGCTGCCGGGCCACTTCGCGAGACGCCTCCAGGTTGGTCCGGAGGATGGTGCTCTCCGGGTCCTTTTTCCCCGTATACCGGCCGGTGTTCACGTCGATCGACACCAGGGCTTCGGTGGGCTGGATGATGATGTATCCGCCCGTGGGCAGATCGACCCGCTGGGCGAAGAGTCCCCGGATTTCGGTTTCGATGTCGTACTCATCGAAGAGCGGGGTCTCCTGCTGGTAGAGCTTCACGCCGTCGATCAGGCCCGGATCGATTTGCTTCAGATATTGCTCGATCTCGTTATACAGCTGCTTCGAGTCGACCAGCAGGCCGTCCACCTTGTCGGAGAACAGGTCGCGGACGATTCCGCGTGTCAGGGACGTCTCCCGCTGCACCATGGCCGGGGCCCGGACCGACTTGCTCTTCCGGACGATCTTCTTCCAGAGCCCCACCAGGTGGTCGATCTCACGCTTGCAGCTCTCCTCGGTGAGGTCGTCGGCCACGGTGCGGATGATCCAGCCACCCTCGTCCTTGGGGACCAGGCGGCTCACCATCTCGCGCAGTTTGGCGCGTTGCTCACGGTTCTCGATCTTGCGGGAGACGCCGACCTTCGAGGCGTACGGCATGTACACCAGAAAGCGGCCCGGGAGGGAGATCTGCGCGGTGACGCGCGGACCCTTGGTGCTGATGGGTTCTTTGATGACCTGGACGAGCTTGGTCTGACCGCGCTTCAGCTCATCCTGGATGTTGGGGAGGGGTCGGCGGCCCCGGCGCCCGCCGCCGCCATTGCGGCCACGCCCGCCCTGGGGCGGCGCCTGCTGCTGACCGCTGGAAACGGGAGCGCCGTTGCCGTCGCCGGCACCGTTGCCGTTCTCCGGCTCGTCGTCGACATCCTCGGGTTCCCCCGGCTCGTCCTCATCCTCCGACTCGATCAAGTCGGAGGCATGGAGGAACGCGCTCTTCTCGGCACCGATATTCAGGAAGGCGGCCTGAATACCAGGAAGGACGGCTTCTACCTTGCCGAGGTAGATGTCTCCGACAGAACGCCGGGAATCAGGACGATCGACGAGTAACTCAACGAGGCGGTCGTCCTCTAGAATTGCCACGCGGGTTTCCCGCTGGCTGCCTGAGATCAGTATTTCTCGCTTCAAAGCACGAATCCTTTACGCCCCCGACGGGCCAGCAGCCTACGGGGGTCCCAAGGTGGTTCCAGCAATTGCTCGGAGAGGCAGAGCCTGAAAGATCGGAGTTGGGCGAAGGCACATGAACCCGGACGCCCGCGGCGGAGGGCAGGATGCGCGTCAACGACGCGAGCGGAGCCAAGGTTCGAAGCACGATGTAAATCTAAGCGGCCTTGTAAGTTACGTCAATCCGGATAAACTTCGGCGCCATGTGCGCCGATGCTTGGATCCCTACGAGTCCAACCCGCCCGCCGTTCCATTACCCACCCACCCGGAAGTCCAGCCAGGTGGACGATTATCACGGCACCGAGGTCGCGGACCCGTACCGGTGGCTCGAAGACGTGGATGCCCCCGAGACCAGGGCCTGGGTGCAGGCGCAGAACGCCGTCACGTTCGCCTTCCTGGAGGCCATTCCCCAGCGGGAGGCCATCCACCGGCGGCTGACCGAGCTGTGGAGCTACGAACGCGTCGGCGTGCCCACGCACAAGGCGGGGTGCTGGTTCTACTTCCGCAACGACGGCCTCCAGAATCAGCCAGTCCTCTACCGGACCGAGGGAACGCCCGACGCGCCGCCCGTCGTCCTCCTCGATCCCAACCTGCTCTCCGCCGACGGGACCTCGGCCCTGGGCGTGACGGCGGTGAGCGAAGACGGGCGCCTCCTGGCGTACTCCATTGCGGAAAGCGGCTCCGACTGGAACGTCATCCGGGTCAAGAACGTGGCGACGGGCGCCGGCCTCCCCGATGAGCTCAAATGGGTGAAGTTCTCGTCCATCGCCTGGCGGCATGACGGGGCGGGCTTCTACTACAGCCGCTATCCTGCGCCGGCGGCGGACTCGGACCCGCTCCTCGAAGTGAACAAGCATCACAAGCTGTACTACCACCGGATCGGTTCTTCGCAGTCCGAGGACCAGCTCATCTGGGAGCGCCCCGACCAGCCCGACTGGGGCGTGGCCGCCGAGGTCAGC
>Ga0070709_10001551_pt1 | contig 12408 bp, 11 predicted proteins | sample LARL51metaG_FD_65449 | JGI IMG/M metagenome (GOLD analysis project Ga0070709, IMG submission 65449) | Corn, switchgrass and miscanthus rhizosphere microbial communities from Kellogg Biological Station, Michigan, USA - LAR L5-1 metaG | ecosystem: Host-associated > Plants > Roots > Rhizosphere ...
GAGATTGATGATGCCGAGACCCATCAGAATCGGCGTCAGGAGCTGCACGCTGGAAACACCGATATTGCCGCCCGCCGCGTTCAACCCAAGCGCCCACCCCTTCATGCGGTCCGGATAGAAGAAGGAGATGTTGGTCATCGAGGAGGCAAAGTTGCCGCCGCCGAGGCCCGCGGTGGAGGCGACCAGCAGCATCAGCCAGAACGGCGTGTCGGGCCTGCTGACGAAATAAGCCAGCGCCAGAGTCGGGATGAACAGGATCGTGGCGGAGAAGATGGTCCAGTTGCGGCCGCCGAAGGTCGTGACCGCGAAGGTGTAGGGAAAGCGCATCAGCGCGCCGATCAGCCCGGGCACCGCCACGAGCTGAAACAGCTCATCGGTCGAATAATGAAAGCCGGCCGCCGGCAGCTTGGTCGCGACGATCGACCAGATCAGCCACACCGAGAAGCCGATGTGCTCGGCGACGATCGACCAGATCAGGTTTCGGCGGGCGATCGGCTTGCCCCTCGAATTCCAGAACGTCTCATCTTCCGGATTCCAGTCCGAAATCCAAGTCGGGCTCTGTTGGCTCATTCGAAATTCCTTTCAGTCGCGCGCGCAAAGGGGCGCGCTCTGGGGAGGCCCCAGTTAAGGCTGCTTAAAGTTCGGGAGATTGTTTCGAGGGACGGCGTCGGTGGCGTCAGTAAGGGTTATTCAAACTCTATGCCAAATCCGACGGAGGCAGAATTTCACATTATTTCAATATATTAGGCCCGATGCTGAAAGCTTCGGCGGACCAATAATTCGCTCTAAAAAATTGCGATTCGCTCATTCCTTGTGCGACGCACAAGAAATGAGCAAACGCAGTGACGGGCTTCAGACCGGCTCGGCCTGCTTGGCGGCCATCGGCTTGGGCGCCGCGCCCTCTCCCGGCTTCATGTGAAATTCGTAGGTCATCAGATGCCAGGGCAATGGCGCGGCCGAGCCATCGGGCATCTTGGCGTCGGTGCGCCGCTCGACCTTGGCGACCAGTTCGTCCTTCACGCCGAACACGACGTCGGAATCGAGATACTTGTCGCCGTCGAGGAAGACGTGCGTGATCAGGGGCTCATAGCCGGGGGCGCTGACCAGGAAATGGACATGCGCCGGCCGCATCGGATGGCGGTGCGTCTGCGTGATCATCTCGCCGACCGGGCCGTCGGTCGGGATCGGATAGCTGCAGGGCAGAATCGTCTTGAAGAAGAACCGGCCGTCACCGTCGGTGACGAAGCGCGCCCGCGAGGTCGGTCCATGGGTCGCATAAGACGGTTTCTGCGAGTCGTAGAGGCCGTCATCGTCGGCATGCCAGACGTCCACCGGAACGCCGGCAAGTGGCTTGCCGTGAAGATCGGTGACCCGGCTCTGCACGAACATCTTCTCGCCGGTCTTATTATGGGGCGAGATATCGGCGCCATGCGGCATCTTCTTGTGCTCGCCGACATAGAACGGTCCGAGCACGGTGGTCTCGGTGGCGCCTTCGCGCTCGCGATGGTTGACCGCATCCACCAGCATCGACACGCCCATCACGTCCGACAGCAGAATGAACTCCTGCCGGATCGGCGTGCATTTCTGGCCGACCCTGGTCAGGAAATCGATCGCATACTCCCATTCGGCGAAGCTGAGATCGGTCTTGCGAACATAATCGTGAAGCGATTTCACTAATTCCTGCAAAAGGAATTTGGCCCGCGGATCCGGGGTCTCGTCGAAGCTCTTGATCACGGCGGCGGTGAGTTCGGACTCGCTGAATTGGGGCATCGGAGTTGTTCCTACGGAGTGCGCCTGGGCGGATCTTCAACCTACACCAACCCCGTTGCTGAGGTAAACGCGACGCGATTGGAAGAGAGCCCGGTTTTGGGCTATTGAACGCAGGATCTTAGCCACAATTCTTCACCCTGCACACGATCGTGAACGCGGAGATTGCCCGATGCTCGCCCCCGCCTCGCCTGAATCTGCCGGCATGTCCAAGGCAGCTCTCGAACGCCTCGAAGCCCACGTGAAGCACCGCTATATCGAGGCAGGCCGCTTTCCCGGCAGCCAGCTTGTGATCTATCGCCGGGGCAAGGTGGTCCACAGCACCGTCCAAGGGTATGCCGACCTCGAGCGCAAGGTGCCGGTCAAGGACGACACCATCTTCCGCATCTATTCGATGACCAAGCCGATCACCTCGGTCGCCTTCATGATGCTGGTCGAGGAAGGCCGCGTTGCACTCGACGAGCCGGTCGCCAAATACATTCCGGAATGGAAGGATCTCGGCGTATTCGTCGCCGGCTCCGCGCCCGCCTTCCTCACGAGGCCGCCGTCCCGGCCGATGCTGATCGTCGACCTGATGCGGCACACCTCGGGCCTCACTTACGGCTTCCAGCAGCGCTCCAACGTCGACGCTGCCTATCGCGAGGCGAAGATCGGCGACGTGGAGAAAGCCGGCACGCTGGACTCGATGATCGAACAGCTGGCGAAGATCCCGCTGGAGTTCTCGCCCGGCGAGGCCTGGAACTACTCCGTCGCCACCGACGTGATCGGCTATCTCGTCGGCAAGATCAGCGGCAAGCCGTTCGAGCAGTTTCTCAAGGAGCGCATCTTCGACCCGCTCGGCATGAACGACACCGATTTCTACGTGCCGGCCGGCAAGGCGCATCGCTTCGCGGCCTGCTATTCGGCCGATCCGAAGGGCGGCATCACCTTCCACGCCGCCCAGCGCAAGGGCACGCTCACCTTGCAGGACGATCCCACGACGAGTTCATTCCTCTCCCCGCCATCCCTCATTTCCGGCGGCGGCGGATTGTGCTCGACTTCGGCCGACTATCTCACCTTCTGCCGGGCGCTGATCAATGGCGGCGAGGTCGGCGGCGTCAGGCTGCTCGGGCCGAAAACGCTCAAGCTCATGACGTCAAATCATCTGCCGAACGGGTTGGACCTGCCGGGGCTGTCGCGATCGCTGTTCTCGGAAGCCACCTACAACGGGATCGGTTTCGGTCTCGGTTTCTCCGTCACGATGGATCCGGTGAAGACGTTGATCCCGGGAAGCCCGGGCGAATTTTCCTGGGGTGGTGCCGCGACGACCTCGTTCTGGATCGATCCGGCCGAGGAGTTGATCACGATCTTCATGACCCAGGTGCTGCCATCCAGCGCCTATCCGTTCCGGCGCGAGCTTCGCACCATGGTCTACGCGGCGATCACCGACAGTAATCTTTAAGTCAGGGCGGCCCAACGGAACAGGTGAACTGCCCAAAATCCTTGGCGAATTTCGAGGCGTCTCCTATGCTCTGACATTCTGATATGGGCCATCGGGAGCCAGGATGGAACCAGCACGCATCGCTGGAAGTTCCATGATTGGGACGGCGTAACCAACACGCCGTCGCGCCGGCCGATGGGGCCAGAGTTGAAGTGATGTTTTCGAAGTTCATCTCAGGGACACCTCGATGATCACCGAACTTCGAAAACGGGGACGTTAGCGTGCCGAAATTTTCGCTTCCCGTGCGGCTCGTCCTGCTGGTGGCGGGGACGGCATTGCCGTTGATCATTTTCGCGGTCGGCATCGTCTTTCACTACTATGAGCAGGATCGCAGCCAGGCGACCCAGCGCGTGCTGGAGACCGTGCGCAGCATCCGCCTCGTGCTTGACGCCGAGATGCAGCGAATGACCGGCAGCCTGCAGGTCCTCGCGCTCACCAACTCGCTGCGCAGCGGCGACTTCCAGAACTTTCGCCGCATCGCCAACGGATTTCTCGACCAGTACGGCAAGGACGGCGTCATCCTGGTGGCGGACCGCTACGGCAACCAGCTGTTCTCCTCGGTGACCGATGAGGTCGAGAGCCTGCCGCCGCGCAACAATCGCGATATTGTCGACAGGGTATTCACGACGAAGCGTCCGCAATATTCGAATCTGTTCGTCGGCGCAGTGAAGAAGCAGATGATCGTCACGGTCGAGGTCCCGGTCATACGCGACGGCGACGTGCTCTATGACATTTCCTTCAGCCCGCCGATCGAGATGTTTCAGAGCATCGTCGAGAAGCAGCGCCCGAGCAACGACTGGACAATCTCGATCTTCGACGGCGACGGCGTGAATTTCGCGCGCGTGCCCAACCCGCAGCAGACGACCGGGAAACGTGCTTCCCCATTGCTCTATGCAGAATTGTTCAGCAAGAGCGAAACGACGCTGCCGACGGTGTCGCTCGAGGGCGTGCCGCTGATCACGAGCTTCACCCGCTCCTCGCTGACAGGCTGGACGGTGGCTGCGGGCATTGATCAGGCCTCGCTGGTCGGCCCGCTCTGGCGCAATCTCGCGATCATCAGCGTGATCGGAGGCCTGCTGCTTCTGGTCGGGCTTGGCTTCGCGGTGCGGATGGCCACGACGATCGCACGCGGCGAGACGCTGCACGATCTCCTGATCGAGGAGCTCAATCACCGCGTCAAGAACACGCTTGCGATCCTGCAGGCCATCGCGGCGCAGACCTTCCGAAGCGCCACGCGGGCCGAGCGCGAGAAATTCGAAGGCCGGCTCGGCGCGCTCGCCGAGGCGCACAATCTGCTCAGCAGGGTGAAGTGGCAGGGATCGGAACTGCATGACGTGATCGATCGCGTGCTGCAGCCCTACCTGCTCAACAATCCCGAGCGGATCAGGATCTTCGGACCCAAGGTCCCCCTCTCGCCGCGGCTTGCGGTGGTGCTGTCGATGATCGTGCACGAAATCGCGACCAATGCCGCGAAATACGGCGCGCTGTCCAACGACAACGGCAATGTGGCGCTGGACTGGGAGCTGATCGAGGACAACGCCAAGCGCAAGCTGCGCATGATCTGGACCGAGACCGGCGGGCCGCCGGTCACAGCCCCTGTGCAGCGCGGCTTCGGCTCACGGCTGATCGAACGCAGCGCGCGCGACCAGCTCGGCGGCGAGGCCACGGTCGATTTCCTGCCGCGCGGCGTGGTCTGCACGATCATCTGCTCGCTGGAAGAGTAGCGCGCGACACCGAAAAGCCCGCCTCCGCAATCCGTCGCAGCGGTCGTTTTCGGACGTCGTCTCGGGAAACCGGGTCGCCATCGGACGCGACGGCTTCTATAGCGAGACGATGCTCGCTTTCGCCGCACAATACGAAGCCTTTTGCAGACGCGACGCCGCGTGGGACGGGATCGTGTTCGTGGCGGTCAAGACCACCGGGGTGTACTGCCGCCCGGTGTGTCCGGCCCGCACGCCGCTGGCACGCAACGTGGCCTTCTACCGTAGCGCGGCCGCGGCGGAGCATGCCGGTTTCCGGCCCTGCCTGCGCTGCCGGCCGGAAACAGCGCCGTTCTGTCCCGCATGGCGCGGCAGCAGGACCACCGTCGATCGCGCGCTGGCACTGATCGAAAACGGCGCGCTCGACCGCGAAGATGTCGAAGCATTGGCCGATCGGCTCGGCGTAGGGCCGCGCCATCTGTCACGGCTGTTTGCCGCACATCTGGGAGCGGCGCCGCTGCAAGTGGCGCTCTCGCTCCGCATTCAACGCGCCAAGCGTCTGATCGACGGCACAGATCTTCCGATTCCCATCATTGCCGAACGCGCCGGTTTTCCGAGCACTCGACGCATGAGCGCCGCGTTCAGCCGGCTCTACGGCCGGCCGCCCTTAGCGTTCCGGAAGAAACCAACGCCTTCTCGCCGCAGCCAAACGGAGATCATCGATGACCGGCAAGACCTACGGCACCGTCAGCGCCGACCAGCAGCAGCAGATGAGCGGGCTTGAGTTCGTGCAAGGTCTCGCCAGCGGCGCGCTGCCCCTGAACACGATCGCGCAGACGCTGGGCTACGACGTCACCGAAGCGGAGAACGGCCGCGTCGTGGTCACGCTGGCGCCGACCGGCGCTCACCTCAACCCGGCGGGCACCGTGCATGGCGGCCTGACCGCGACGCTGCTCGACAGCTGCATGGGGCTCGCCGTCCTATCGACGCTCGATAAAGGCGTCAGCCAGACCACCCTGGAATTCAAGATCTCGCTGATCCGCCCGATCACGCCGGAAACCGGCCCGATCAGGGCCGAAGGCAAAGTACTGAATTGCGGCCGCCGCATCGGCACCGCCGAAGGGCGCGTGACCGACGCCAAGGGCAGACTGCTCGCCCACGGCACGACGACGTGCCTGATCTTTCAGGGCTGAAATTTCACCCAAAGCGCGATGAGATCAGGCTGAATCATCATCGCGCTTTAGGTCTTTGATTGAGCATGATCTCCGCGCAAACGCGTTCGGCGTTTGTCGCGAGGGAAAACCGCTACACACTTTTCCGGATCACGCTTTAGCCAAAACTCTGCAGCGACGGGAACGTCTCCAAAAGCCAGATGCTGACGCCGGAGACGGCGCCGGTGAGGAAGCCGATGCCGGTGAGGATCATCAGGATCCCCATCGCACGCTCGACATTGGCGAGATGGCGCTTCATGCGCGCGAACAGCGAGGAGAACTGCTCGACCATGAAGGCCGCGATCAGGAACGGAATTCCGAGACCCGCCGAATAGACCGCGAGCAGCCCTGCCCCCTTGGTCACCGTCGCCTCGGCCGCCGCGATCGACAGGATCGCGGCGAGGATCGGGCCGATGCACGGCGTCCAGCCGAACGCAAACGCCAGTCCCATGACATAGGCGCCCCAGAGGCCGACGGGCCTGGGAATCGACAGCCGGCCTTCGCGCATCAGGAGGCCGATTCGGGTTAGCCCAAGGAAATGCAGGCCCATCACGATGATGACGATGCCGGCAATGATGGAAAGCTGCGCCGACCAGGCGCGAATCAGGCCGCCGATCAGCGAGGCGCTGGCGCCGAGCAGCACGAAGACGGTCGAGAAGCCGAGCACGAACAGCACCGCCGAGGTCATCACCGCGCGTTGGGAGGCTGCATCCGTCTCTTTGTTGGCAACGTGTTCGATCGTGGCGCCGGTGAGATAGACCAGATAAGGCGGCACCAGAGGCAGGACGCAAGGCGAAAGAAAGCTGACCAGGCCGGCGACCAGTGCCGCCGGAATCGAGACATTTTCAATCATCGGGTCATCGCCATCTCTCGGCCGAAACTCGTCAGGCAGCAGCGAACTCTGTCCCGAGCAGCAAGCCCGGCAACAGCTTTCATGTATCGGATATGGTGGATTGCGCAACAGATGGGACGTTCGGCGACAACCGAACAAGCAGCTGTTTTCAATGCTGAATCTCGCGAGGCCGACTCTCGCCGATCACAAATACGACATCGAAGCGGCTCTGGGCGAGCCGGTTGGAGATCCTCCGAAAAGAGGACGCTGCTACTTGACGACGCGCAGCAAGGGCCGCCGGCGCTGGGCCAACGACGGCTTCGAATCGCGCGTTCGCTCAGTGCGTGCTTCTTCGTCCGACACCATCTCGTCGCACAGCGCCTTGAGGTCCTCGTCATCGATCGCGTTGAGCTTCATCCGGAGCTCGAGCACGGCAACCGACACCAACTGCGCCGTCTCGCGGTCGCCGCTGGCGACGAGCGTGGCACGGCATGCTTCAAGGGTGGCAAGAACCGATAGCAATTGTTCGTTTGAGTTAATCACCGGCGTTCTTTCCGTTATCTAACCTTGCGAAATGTGTTCGAGGCGCCTTGCTCGGCCGTTTCGCACACCCCTGTGTAAGTCCCGGTATTGTCGAAGCCGTGCGCTGGTTCCTGGTCCGCCGACTTCTCACCGAGTGCTCTGTTGACCGATGCATCGCGCAGATCAATCACCTTTGTAGCTATCGTATTTAGCTATTGTAGCTATCGCGAAACCGATCGACGCCGCCAGGAAGCAGAGAAACTCGCCTGCAACCTTAGGCCATCACGATGCCGCCACGCTCTTGGTCCACCAAACATGGCGAGCCGGTCTCACGATAGCACGACGGGCTCACACGTTCGAATATCATTTCGTTGCAATCAAAATCAAAATCCGTGTGTCCGCCAGGGAACGGTGGATTCGCAGACGGTGCGAACGAGTGCCAGACAAACGGGCGAAGGAGCTCGATCAGGTCGACAGACATAGAACCTCAGGGCGACATTACGCGCGCCGACAATCTTAGGCGGCGTGATCATCAGTGGCGTAGAATCATTTCTTGCTAGCAAGCGTCATGACGAAAGGATTTGTCAAATTTGCGGGTATGCAACAGAAATACAACCGAGCGGGGGACCCGCGACGAAAAGAAGCGTCCAGTTCCTAAATACCGCTAACATGATAAGTATAAACGACAAAAACCACGACGGCAGACGCGTCATGGTTGTGAATAAGTCAATACTCTGCCAAGCTTAGCAGTAAGAGAGGACTTGTATGCATCTGGCGGTGAAAAGGGGTGTTCCTCAGGAGGAACGCCAAAAGGTCGCGCTAAACGGCCTGACCGACTGGGACGCGGCCAGGATTTTCCTGGAGGTGACGCGCTGTGGCAGTTTCAGGTCCGCAGCCGAACGGCTTGGCCTATCCATCAACGCCGTCCGCCGGCGCATCGACGATTTTGAACGGCAGACCGGCGCGACGCTGTTCACGCGCGACGTACATGGCGCGCGCCTGACGGATGAAGGCGCGCTGGTCGTGTCCGCGGTCGAGCGCATGGAAGCCGCATCGTTCGATCTTCTGCGGGCGAGCGACTCCGTCGCCAACACGCTGTCCGGTGAAGTCAGGGTCGCGATCACCGAAGGGCTCGGCACGTTCTGGCTCGCTCCCCGCCTCGTCGAATTCCAGCGGTCGTTTCCGAACATCATCGTCGATCTACACTGCGCGATGCGTTCGGCCGACGTGTCGCGTCACGAAGCCGACGTTGCGGTCCACCTGTCGCGGCCGACCGTGCTCGACGTCAAGCTCACGCGGCTCGGCCGCATGCATCTGATGTTTTTCGCGAGCGAGAAATATATCAGCGAGCACGGCTCGCCGAAAACCGTCGAGGAGCTGGGCAAGCATCGCATCGTGATGCAACTCGCCGACGAAGTCGCCGCAAGAGAGGCTTTCGAGAAGCTGTTTCCGGGTCGCACACAGAACGACCTTGTCGTGATGAAGACCAATGTCAGCAGCGCCTATTACTGGGCCGTCGCGAACGGTGCCGGCATCGGCGCGTTTCCGACCTATGCCTGCGCGCTCGGGGGCAAGATGATTCCGCTCGACGTGCCCTTGTTCTGGTCTTTCGACATCTGGCTGTCCTACCACCCGGGCAGCGGCCGAATCCCACGCGTGCGCCGCATGATCGACTGGCTGGTGGAAGCTTTCAATTCCGCAAAATACCCGTGGTTCAAGGATGAATTCATCCACCCTCGGGAATTGAATGCGGTGTATATGGGTGAACCCCTGACCCATCTGTTCGGGGGATTTTCGACTGAAGGACGGTAATACGAGAATGAACAAATCAGCAGCTAAAAAGATGAAGCAACGCAGTGCCGGCAAGCCCGACATCGAGCTCGGCAAGCGGATCCGGCTGCGACGCGTCGAGCAAAAGATCTCCCAGGCAGAGCTTGGCGATAAACTCGGCGTCAGCTTTCAGCAGGTCCAGAAATACGAGAAGGGCGTCAATCGCGTCGGCGCCGCCCGTCTTCAGCAGATCGCCACCGCGCTCGATGTGCCCGTCACCTTCTTCTATGACGGCGACAGCAAGGCGCGCGAGGTCGAGAGCCTGCTGTTCCTCGACAGCGCGTTCAGCCTCCGACTGCTACGGGCCTACAGCAAGATCAAGGATCAGACCGTACAACGTCAGCTGGTGTCCTTGATGGAATCGATTGCGGCCAACGAGGAATAGTCGCGACGGGCGTCGGTTTTTGCTTGCGCGGGGCTTCAAGCGCAACGACAGCCGACCGATGTAAGCCGGAGGATGGGCCGGCGCGACACTAACCTGCCGTCATAGGAAGTGACGGTTTGGTTGTCCGATCTAGAGAATGTGAGCGATCAGCCTGCGGGGACACAGGCCTCGCCCGTCCTCTTCAGCCATTCAGGCGCTGACGATCCGGCGCACCCCGGACTGGTCACTCCGGTTTGATTCCGGACTTCCTCACAATCGCTGACCAGCGATCGATTTCGGTCTTGATGTAGCTCGCGAAACCATCCGGCGTCGATCCCGTGACGGGCTCGAGCGCAGCGGCGGCAAAGCGATCGCGCGTCGCGGGGTCGGCCAGCAGCTTTTCGATCTGCTTCGCCAGTTCATCGACCACCGAGCGCGGTGTGCCGGCCGGCACGACGACGCCCTGCCATGCCGCGAACTCGAAGCCGGCCAGCCCGCTTTCGGCGAACGTCGGAGTGTCAGGCGCGGCGGCGACGCGTCGTGACGTTGTGACGCCGAGCACCCTCACCTTGCCTTCTCGAATGTGCGGCAGCGCAGGCTGCAGATCGACCAGCATGAATGGAATGTGCCCCGCGATCACATCCTGCATCGCGGGCCTGCTGCCGCGATAAGGCACATGACGCAGATCGAGGCCCGCCGCGGATTTCAGCATCTCGGCAGCCAGATGTTGCGGGCTGCCAATGCCGGCCGAGGCGTAGGCCAGTCCCGGCCTCGACCCGGCGTAGGCGATGAATTCCGAGAACGTGGTTGCGGGAATGGACGGGCTGACGATCAATGCAAAAGGCACCGCCGCAACGAGCGCGACCGGAGCGAAGTCGTTCACCGGATCGTAGGGGAGCTTCTTATGCAGTGTCTTGTTGATGGCGAGCGTGGTCGATGTCGCAATGAGAAGCGTGTAGCCGTCCGCCGCTGACTTCGCGACCTGTTCGGCGGCGAGCGAGGTCCCCGCCCCCGGCCGGTTCTCGACCGTTGTAGCCGCACCGAGCCGGTCTCTCAGCTGCGCGGCGATCATGCGGCCGAGAAAATCGGTGGTGCCGCCGGCGGGATAGGGCACGATGACCCTGATCGTTCGGTTCGGATAGCTCGCCTGCGCCCAGGCTTGCGGCGCGGCCAGGCCGGCCGTTAGCGCACCGCCGCATCCAGCCAGCGCCTGCCGGCGCGTCAACAGCATGACATCTTTCAAAGGGTGCGCCTCTTTGCAAATCACCTTACGACGAAGATTAGCAATCGTCACCGCTGAGCAAAGCCGCAGGAAGTCGTATCCCCGTCAACTTTCGCAAGCGACCGCCGGCAGTGCTCGCGCACGTCAACCACACGGATGATTGCGAATCAGGGACCGACCAAACATGTATCTATTGAAGTCACATGTCAGATCGTCAGGGGTAATACCGCAGCGAGGCAAGAAGCCTGCGCGGGTGGCGCCATGTCATGACCGCCGCCGCACCGACATTTCCAGGCCGCCCTTGAACGGCAGCGTCATGGTCTGAAAGCCGTTGGCGGGATCGTTCAGAAACGCGAAATAGTCCGCATAATCGCTGCGATGCAGATCTGTGTTGTCGCAGATGACGACGGCCCCGGCGCGAAGATGCGGTGCGACCAGCTCCAGCGCGGGCCGCGCCATGCTGATCCAGATGTCGACCAGCAGGAAATCGACAGGCCCCGCGATGTCCAGCAGCGTCTCGCGCAAATCACCCTGCCGTAGCTCGATGTAGCGGCTGAGCCCGGCCTGCTCGAAATGCGCGGATGCGGCCGCGGCCTTTTGCGATTCGTATTCGGAGCCGATGACGAGGCCGTCGCCACCGCGCTCGGCGATGTTGTCGCGCAGCGCGGCTGCAAGATAGAGCGTCGAGACGCCGTAGGACGTGCCGATCTCGACGATGCGGCGGGCGTCAGTCGCGCGGCAGAGCTGATAGCAGAACTCGGCCTTGTCGCGATCGAGCGCGACCAGCTTGTCGCTGACGAACTGCTTGACCTCCTCCGCCGTCGGCGTCCAGTCTTCGCTCTCGCGCCGCCGCGTGAACGCGCTGAGGTCCGCAAGCTGCGCATCGCTCCGCGCGTGCAGCTCCGCCAGCAGACGCGTCAGCGACGGATCATCGATGATGCTCAATCTCTCCTCCCTTCGCTGGCATGACCCAGACAGGTTCGACGGGTATGATCTCAGCCTGCGCGACGCAGACACCCCGGAGCGGTGGCAAGGTGCTAGGAAATGCGGTCGCGCACAAGCACGCAGGCCGCGAGTGATCAGCAAAGCTCGCGTGGCTGGAGCGCAGTGGGATTTTAAATCGGCAACGCCGTCGTGCGCTTCACCGTGCGCAGCGTCAGCGCCGATTGCACGCGCGACACGCCGGGCAGCTGCGTCAGGACCTTGGTGTGGATGCGCTCGAAATCGGCGGCATCCCGATAGGCGACCCGCAACAGATAATCGGCGGGCCCGGCGAGAAGATAGCATTCGACGATTTCGGGGAAGCGTTGCGAGGCGGTTTCGAACTTGTCGAGCGTCGCACGGCCCTGATCCTTCAGCGTGACCGACACGAAGGCGACGCCCGGCATGTTGGCGCGCGCGGTGTTGAGCAGCATCACGTAGCCCGCGATCAGGCCGCTCTCTTCCATCGCGCGCACCCGGCGCAGGCAGGCCGACGGCG
>Ga0070709_10001552_pt1 | contig 12397 bp, 11 predicted proteins | sample LARL51metaG_FD_65449 | JGI IMG/M metagenome (GOLD analysis project Ga0070709, IMG submission 65449) | Corn, switchgrass and miscanthus rhizosphere microbial communities from Kellogg Biological Station, Michigan, USA - LAR L5-1 metaG | ecosystem: Host-associated > Plants > Roots > Rhizosphere ...
GCCGCCGGCCGCGTGGGGCTCGAGTCGATCGCGCGGGGCGCGCGTGTCGCGCTCCGGGCGCGGATCGACCGCGACTTCGATCTTGACTTCGACAGCGGCCTGCTGTTGGCGGACGTGGCGTCGCTCAGGGCAAGCGGGATCGATGTCGACAGCCTGGCGCGGTCGCTCGCGACCGAAGCCGCGCGCTTGCCCGGCGTCGCCCGCGTGTACACGCCGCGCACGCTCGCCGCCGCGCCGCGCTCGGATCAGAGCGCGGAGCTGTGGCGCCGGTTGCTGCCGGCCGACTACGGGTGGCTGTTCTGCGCGGTCACGGTCGACGGCTACGTCTGGTCGGGCGGCGGGTTGGGCGCCGAGCACAGCTCGGGGAACCGCGAGGACATCGAAGTCCCGATCGCCTTCTACGGGTCCGGCGTTCCGGCGCGGAAAGTTGAGCGCGCCGCAAGCACCGTGGATATCGCGCCAACCTTGGCAAGACTGCTTGGCATCTCACCAACAGAGCCGATCGATGGGCAGGTACTCCCTGAAGTCGACTAAAAGGGGAGAAGGGAGAGGGGAGAGGTTCGTTTCGGCACGTCGCGGGCTCCGTCACCTCAACGCGAGCCGTCACGTACCTCTCCCCACTTCCCTCTCCCTTTTTCTAATTCATTGGATCAGGATTCCGTGCACCTTCCGCTGCGGGTCGGTCGTCGACCCTACGCCGCCCACGTGCAATCCGTGCCGCGCCATACCCGGTCCGGCGATGATGTTCGGATCGTTCACCCCGTCGCCGTTGCAATCGAACGCGCCGTTATCAACGACGACGGTGCGATCGCCAGCGTAGGTGTTGGCGCCGCTCGTTACGTCGAATACGAGTCCCAGGTTGGCCGGGTTCCCCTGGAGGTTGTTGCCTACGAATGTCGTTCCGCAGGCGAGTTGCACGAAAACGCCCGCGATTCCGGCGCCCGTCACGCGGTTGTTGCTGAACACCGTGCCGTTCATGACGATCGCGGCCTGCGGCGACGTCTGAATGCCGAACAGGGCAGCCCCCTGGATCGTGTTACCCGAGACGTGGCCATTGGCCAGGCGAGTGGCGCTCACGCCGGCACGCCAGGGACCGATCGCCGTGTTGTCGGCGATGACCGCGTCGGCGACGTCAAACGGGCGGATGGCTCCCTGACGCCCTCCGGTGGACGGCGCGGTTGTCACCAACGTATTCCGCTCGACGTGGACGCCGTCGATCCGGACCTCACCGACTGCGCCGTTGGTTTGGAGCTGGATCCCGGTGAAGGGCCCCGGCGCGTTGAAGGTGTTGTTGCTCACCACATCACCGATGCCACCCGCGACGAACGCGCACACGCCGTTTGCCGGGCATGTGACCGTGTTGTTCGTGAACGTTGTGCTCTCCGCGAACGCGGTGAGTCCGTCGTTCTCGGTGAGGTACGGACCGTCTCCGGCCTGGCTGGCATCGAGCACGAGATGGTCCACCGTTACTTTGCGAGCGTCTACTGTGAGCATGTCCTGCGTGCCGCCGCCGGCCACGGCAAACAAGCCGGATCCGGGGGTGGCACAGGTGATGGTGATGCCCGCGGTGCGGACGGTATCGTCCTGCGTGAGGCCGACCATGCCGTTGATACCGATGACCGCGCCGGGCGCCGCGGAGTCGATTGCGTTGCGGAGAGCGGCTTCGCTCGATACGATGACGGTCGGGGCCGTGGGACACACCGCCGGCGCGGCCACCGCGAACGAAGGCCGCGCGGCGGTCGGAGCAACGCTCCGGTCCTGGCAGGCCACGGCCGCCAGCACAAGGAGCACAGAAGCTGCGTGAAGGACGCGATTCATGTCGAAGCCCCGCTAGTGTTGGATGTCGATGGTGACGCTCTGGTTGGTGCCGATATTGCCCGGGCTGAACGTGGGGATGGGAACGCCCACGACGTTGCCGCTCGTGTTCGCCGACGCTGAGGTCGACACGCCGGTCGAGTGCTGGCGGAACCCAGGGAACGTCAGGTCCGACGTGCCGCTCGAGCGCAGCGCGAACGCGCCGTTCGCCGACCAGTCCACCGTGATCAGCCCGGCCGGCCCGCCGAACGTGAAGAAATTGGGATTCCCACTGGTGTTGGTGCTCAGGTGAAGCTGCTTGCCGCCGCCCACGAGGTCGCGCGCCGGGATCGTCCCGAAACCCTGGACGAAGGTGCAGAAGAAGAAGGCGTCGCACTGCTCGACGAAGTAGGAAAGGAAGGCCGTGGGATTGGTCACCGAGCCGCCCCGATTGACCCCCAAGCTCCCGAAGACGAAGCCCCCGCCCCCGCTGTCACCGGGCGTGCCGCCCGAGAACGACGACCAGTTCACGGATCCGAAGTCACCGTTAGACACGAAGTGCGACTGTCCCGGGCCGCCACCTCCTCCGCCGGTGTCCGACGCGACGAGGGCCATGTTGGGGTTGGGAGCGTTCTTGGCGGGCGCGGTGGCCGCGTCCTTGTTGCACGCCGCGAGTGTTGCGGCGAGCGCGACCGCGGCCGAGAGATGCGCAAAGCAGGGCTTCATGGTCTCCTCCTTCTGGTTCGTGAGCTTCATCGGGTCACGGTGATCGCCCAGGCGGGATCGGCGTCGAATGCCGGATTCGTGGTCACGCGCGTCGGGAGGGAGCCGTCCGGCTTCATGACGTAGATCTCGAAGTTGCCGTCGCGGTCGCTGACGAACGCCAGGCGATTGCCCGTGGGCGACCACGCCGGGTAGTACTCCTCCGCCGGATTGTTCGTGAGGCGCGTCGGCCGCGACCCGTCCACGTTCATCACGTAGATCTCGCCGTTGCCGTCGCGGTCCGAGCGGAATGCGATCTGGTCCCCACGCGGCGACCACGCCGGGAAGCCGTCGGCCGCCGGGTTGCGGGTCAGGTTCACCGGATTCGAGCCGTCGGCGTTCATCACGTAGACTTCGTCGTTGCCGTCGCGGTTCGTCTGGAACGCGATCCGGGTCCCGTCGGGCGACCAGGTGGGCAGGAGATCCACCGCGCCATCGACCGTCAGACGGGTCACACTCGAGCCATCCGCATTCATCAGGTAGATCTGCGGCGTGCCGTCGCGATCGCTCACGAATGCGATGCGGCGGTCGTCGGGAGACCACACGGACATCTGGTCGGTGCTGAAGTCGTGCGTGAGGTTGGTCTGCGCCGTGCCGTCGGCGTTCATGACGTAGATGTCGCAGCTGAAATCGGTCGCGCGGCAGGTGGTGAACGTGATCCGGTGCCCATCGTGCGACCAATTCGGCCGGGCGTTGTAGCCGGGGACCGCCGTGAGCTGGGTCGGCTTGCTCCCGTTCGCCTGCATCACGAAGACCTGGAAGCCGGTGCCATCCCGATCGCTGGCGAACGCCAACAGCTGCCCGGCGAGCGGATCGCCCGTCGGTGCGCTCGACGCGTCGAGCGCGGGCTCGAGCGGCTTCCGGTCCGGCGCAACTGGTTGTTCGGTGCAAGCGGCGATGATCGCCGTGCCGATCGGCAAGAGGACTGCGAGGGTCGTGTAACGCATCCGCTCGCTCCATGAAGGACGCGCGCAGGTTAGAGATCGGCGGTCAAGCCGTCGTCAAGCCGGTTTCGCGCGCGCGAGACGTTGCAGGATGGAGCATGGCCCCACCGCGCGCATCGGCCGTTTGCCCTACGAGACAACTGTGCTTGCGGGTCGGTCGCACGACGGGTAGGTTCGCCGACAATCCGTCTAGGACACGTGCGGGTGTCCATTGGTCTTTCGGCCGCCGAGCTCACGCAGCTTCAGGCGGCGCTCGAATTGTTGTTGTCGCCGCTCGACTGCGACGGTGTCGCGGCTTGGCGGTCAAAGGCCCGCCACGCCGTCCAAGCGCTCCTCGGCGCGGACAGCTCGGTCTCCCTCCTGCAGATTCCCGGCGAGCCGGCCTTTGAAGCCGACGACGTGCAGCCGCTGATCGACTACGGTCAGCACTACTACCGTTTCGACCGCGTCAACAAGTACCACGACCTGGGCACCATCGCGTTCACCTGGGACGTCATCGGCCATCTGTGGGAGCGCCCGAGTCGCACCGCCTGGCGCAAGAGCGAGTTCTACAACGACTGGGTCTCCAAAAATCGCCTGTGCCAGCCACGCGGCCTCAACGTGGCGCTCCCGCCCGGTCAACCGGTGATCGGCCCTCCCGCGGGCGAGGACGTCGCGGCCCTGTACCTGTATCAGGACCGGGAGCGACCGCAGATCGACCGGGACCACCAGCTCTCGCTGCTGCGCACGCTCCTGCCGGCGTTCAGTGCGGGCGCCTACATCGCCCTCCGGCTCGGCGTCCGCGGCGCGCTCGACCCGCTGATTGGCGCGCTCACGGAAGGCGTGATCGTGCTCGACCGGCGCCTCCAGGTGATCTACCAGAACGCCGCGATGTGCGAGCTGCTCGCGGACGATCCCGAGCGGACGCCGATCGAGCAGGCCTGCCTCCAGCTCGGCCACGCGGTGCTCGCCGCAGCGCGCGGGAACGCCAAGTCCCGCGTCCAGGAGCTCGTGGGCCCCGGACCGCGCGCCGTGCGGACGGCCACTGGAGGCTACTGCCTGCGCGGCGCCCTCGTCGCGTCGGGCGCGCTCGGCGTGGGGCCGGCGGCCGTCGTCGTGGTCGAGCGGACCACGCCCGGGCGACGCAAGCTCGCCGCGCTCCGCTCGCGGTTCGGCCTGACGCCGCGCGAGCTCCTGGTCTCGGGTCTCCTCACCGAGGGCCGGTCGAACCACGAGGTCGCCCACGCACTCGGCGTGTCCATCCATACCGCGCGTCGCCATGTGGAGCATGTGCTGCTGAAGCTGGGCGTACATTCGAGGGCGGCGGTGGGCGCGAAGCTGAGGGACTCGGCCTAAAAACAAAATGGGAGAGGGGAGAGGGGAGTGGTTCGTGACGGTTTGCGACCCCCTCCGTCACGCTAACACGAACCGTCAAGTACCTCTCCCCACTCCCCTCTCCTTTTTGACGTGTTTGACATCCTTCGTTCCGCGCGACAGGATAGCTTCGTGAGCTCCACCGTCCGATGGGCCCGGCTGCGCCGCCCCGCCGACTGCGGGCTCCGCGTGGGCGCCTGGTATCCGGTGGCCGCGCTGTCGGCCACGGAGGTCCGGGTGTACGTGCGGGGCAAGCTGGTGCGCGTCCCGCGCACGCTGGTCGAGCTGCGGACGGCACCGCCGGGCGAATGGACGGTCGTGCGGGGGCCGTTCAACGCCGCCCGCGTGCCCTCGAGCGCCCGCGAGGGCTACATCGTCTGCCCCAACTGCCGCCATCGCGAGCCGGTCCCCGAGGACCGGCCCGCGGTGCGCCGGTGCGCCCGCTGCAACATCTCCGCCGCGGTGGCGTGGAGCGAGGTGCCGGCGCCCGCCGGCGCCGGCGTGTCCCCCTCACGAACGGATCGCCGCATGACGCGACGCCGCAGCTTCGGCAGCCGTCGCCGTACCACGGAGCGCCGGATCGCCGACCGGCGCACGCTCCCGCTCATCGGCTACGAGGTGGAGCAGCGCCTGGCGCAGCGCCGCAGCCTGCTGGCGCGGCGCGTCATGGCCGACCGCCGCTCGGGGGTGGAGCGGCGGCGGCGCGTGGCGGCGTGGTAGCGCGTTAGGGAAAAACCTCCCGAAACAGCTGCAGCATCGCGGCCCAGGACTCGCGGTCGGCGGCCGCATCGTACGCGAGCTGCGGCATCCCATAGATCGCCGCGTCCGGGTTCGTGAACCCGTGCTTCGCGCCGGGATACACCACGACCTGGAAGTGCGCGCCCGCGGCCTGCATCTCCTTTTTAAACGCTTCCACCTGCTCCGGGGGCACGAAGGGATCCGCGCCACCCGCGAGGACGAGGATGCGGGGTTTCACTTTGCCGGGCTGCGCCGGACTCTGCGTGGCGAGCGCGCCGTGGAACGTGACGACCGCCGCCAGGTCCGCACCCGAGCGCGCCATGCCGAGCACGACGGCGCCGCCGAAGCAATAGCCGATCGCCGCGATACGCGTGGTGTCCACGCGCGGATCTTTCTTCAGGAGATCGAGCGCGGCGTTGAACCGCGCCGCGAGCACCGCCGGATCCTTCGTCACCTCCGCGACGAACGCCTGGGCGTCCTGGGGATGCGTGGTGGTCTTGCCGTTGCCGTACATGTCGAGCGCAAAGCCGACGTAACCCGCTTCGGCCAGGCGGCGCGCCTGGTTGCGCGCATGCTGGTTCATGCCCCACCACTCGTGTACCACGAGCACGCCGGGGCGCTTGCCGTGCACCGAGTCGTTCCAGGCGATGAACCCTTTCAGCACGGTGGTCCCCTGCCGGTACTCGACCTCGCGGGTCTGCACGTGCGAGCTGGGAGCGGAAGGGGGCGTTTGCGTCAAAAGCGCGGTGGCCAGTGCGATTGCGATTCGCAGATGCATGGACTTACCTCGTGGAAGTGGACGGAGTGGTCCCGGAGGCTCAGATTGATGGCGTGACGCACTCGAACAATAACACGGTGATGACGGAGGTGCGCGCCCGCGCGCTGCTCGTCATCGAAGACGACGCCCCTATCCGGCGCGCGCTGCACGACGCGCTCGGCGAGGTGGCGGACCGGCTGCTCGAGGCGGCGACGGGCCGGGAGGGCATCGAGCTCGCTTCGTCGGAGCGTCCCGAGCTGATCATCCTGGACCTCGGGCTTCCCGACGCGGCGGGGGTGGACGTGTGTCGCGAGATTCGCTCGTGGTCGCGCGTGCCGATCGTCGTGCTCTCCGCGCGGCATTCGGACACGGAGAAGGTGTTGCTCCTGAACGCGGGCGCCGACGACTACGTCACGAAACCGTTCAGCACGCCCGAGTTCGTCGCGCGCGTGCGCGCCGTGTTGCGGCGGGCGCGGCTCGGCGGCGCGATCGGCGACCACGGGCCGGCCGTGATCGAAGCCTACGGCCTCGTCATCGACGTCCCGCGCCGCCGGGTGGCGCGTGGGCAGACGGTGATCCGCCTGACGCCGATCGAATGGGATATCCTCCGCACGCTCGTGGCGCACGCCGGCCGGACGCTCACGCACCAGCAGATCTTCGACGCGGTCTGGGGTTCCGCCCTGGGGAGCCCGCAGCAATACCTGCGGGTGCACGTCACCAACCTGCGCCGCAAGATAGAGGTGAACCCCGCGCAGCCCGAGCTGATCGTGACGGAGCCCGGCGTCGGCTATCGGGCCGAGCTGCCGGGGTAGCCGCGGTCGCGCCGTGATCAGTTCGCGCGTCTGGATTTGGATCGGCTGGGTCACCGTGTTTCTCACGGCGACCGTGTTGCTGCGGGTGTTCCGCGACAGCGTGGATACCATCCCGCCCGTCCTCATCTACCTGCTGATGATCCTGGGTGGGAGTGTGAGTGGCGGTCGGGCGCTCGGCTTCACGCTCATGTTCGCGGGCTTCGTGTCGATCGACTTTTTCTTCCAGGTGCCGTACGACCGGTTTTCGGTCGGCAAGCCGCTCGACTGGTTGGTGTTGCTGTCGTTCCTCACGACCGCGGCGGTGACCACCCACCTCGTGACCCAGGAGCGCGAGCGCGCCGCGGAGGCGGCCCGCAAGACCGACGAAGTCGCCGCGCTCGGCAGCGTGCTCGCCGCCGTCTCGCACGACCTGCGCACGCCGCTCACCACGATCACCGCCCTCGCGCAGGCCGGGGTCGCGCGCGGGGACCCGAGCGCGCGGGCCATCGAGGAGGAAGCGAACCGGCTCTCACGACTGGTCGCCGACCTGCTCGATCTCTCGCGCCTCCGCGGCGGGGCGCTGCCCCTCCACCCCGAGCTCAACACGGCGGAAGACCTGGTCGGGGCGGCGGTGCGGCAGACCGCGGGGCTGTTCGGCGATCGTCTGCTCGAGACGCGGGTGGACCTGAGCGAGCCGGCGCTCGTGGGCCGGTTCGACTTCGTGCAATCGCTCCGCATTCTGAGCAACCTGCTGGGCAACGCGGCGCATCACACGCCGCCGGCGTCGCCGGTCGAGCTCTCCGTGCAGCGGCAGGGCGGCACGCTCGCGTTCGCCGTGGCGGACCGTGGCCCGGGCGTTGCCGCGGCCGAGCGCGAGCGCATCTTCGAGCCGTTTTACCGGCCCGCGGGGGCGCCGGCGGACGGCGGGGGCCGCGTCGGGCTCGGGCTCGCGATCGCGCGACGCCTGGCCGAGCTGCAGGGCGGCACCGTCGACTACGCGCCCCGTCCGGGCGGAGGCAGTGTCTTCACGCTGCGGCTGCCGGCGGGAGATGGAAGAAAATAAAAGGGCGGCACGGCGGCACGGCGGCAAGACTAGGGCGGCACGGCGGCACGGCGGCAAGACTAGGGCGGCACGGCGGCAAGGCGGCAGGATCCGACCTTGCCGACTTTTTTCGATCCCACCCGCAAATTATTGAGTCGGTCCGGGAGGGCGCTTCGTCGTATCGTCGAGCCATGCCCTCTTACGAGCGGTTCACCGCGTGGAAAGTATCGTATGAGCTGACTCTCAAAGTGTACGACGTCACAGACCGCTTTCCGAGAAGCGAGCTCTACGGCCTGACGTCTCAAGCACGCCGGGCGGCTTTCTCGGTCGCCGCGAACATCGCCGAGGGAGCGGCCAAGCGCGGTTGTCGAGAGTTCCGACGATACCTCGACATTGCGTTGGGCTCTATCACGGAACTGCAAGTTGCACTGCAACTCGCCCGGGATCGCGGATACATATCCGCAGAATCTTGGGCCGAGCTGGAACAGCTTCGTAACCGCGCTGGGGCGGTGACGTGGGGACTGTATCGAGCGATCGGGCAACATCGACCGCCGGCAACCTAAACGCGCGCCGCCCTGCCGCCGTGCCGCCCAGTTTTTTCGTGCCGCCCTGCCGCCCAGTTTTTTCGTGCCGCCCTGCCGCCGTGCCGCCGCTTTTTTCTTATAAGGTCTTCAAATACTCCACCAAATCTTTTTCTTGCTGCGCCGTCAGGCCGAGCTTCAACACGCCGTCGTAGTGCTGCACCACATCTATCAGCGTTGCCGCGCTGCCGTCATGGAAGTACGGCGGGTGCTGCTGCAGGGCCCGAAGCGGCGTGGTCCGGTACTGGTGATTCTTGAGCCGGCCGGCCCGCACGGGATCCATGCCCGTCTCCGCCGGATCGTGCAGGATGCCGCGATTCACGTCCGTAAACGCGAGCGACGGGATGTGGCAGCTCGCGCACCGCGCCACGCCGTCGAACAGCGCGTGGCCTCGCTCCGCGGCGGCCGGATCGAAGCTCCCGGCGGGCGCCGGCGGCGTCGCGAGACTGAGCTGGTAGGCGCGTAACGCCGGGAGCACCGGGGTGACGCGATCGGGCGTCTGCTGGATATCGATGCCGAGCACCGGGTCCGCGAACGATCCATGGCCGTGCATCTGGGTCACCGCGACGTACGCATTCCAGTACGACACCGGCCCTTCACCGGTGTAGGTCTCGAGGGCCACGCCCGCGAGCCCCAGCGCGGGAGGGAGGACGACGGGACTGTTGATCCCGTCGCGGTTGAACTCCGCGTCGTAGCGGCCGGGACCCCACGAGTTGAACACCGCCTTGACCGCGGCGGGGAGGGCCGGCGACAGGGCGACGATCGCGCCGACATTCAGGTCCCGGTTCGGCAGCCCGTCGAGCCGCCGTCCCACACCCGCGGTGACCGAGTTGTCCACCGTGGAATGACACAGCGCGCAGGTGATGCCTAGGGACTTGATACGCTTGTCGGCCGTCACCTGGGCCTCGACGCCCACGACCGCGTCTCGCCGCAGCAGCTCAACGGTGGTGGCCGGGCTGTTGAGATCGGCGCTCGCCAGGAACCCCGGCGGGAGGCGGTCAGCGTCCACCTTGAGCCCCACGGCGAGCGCGGTGGCGGGCGACACGCCCGTCTCCACGACCTGGTTCAGGTGCAGGGTGTCGGTCCAGAAGGCTTCGTCGCCGAAGGTCCAATGGCGGAAGATGTAGCGGCCTGCGGCCGGACCGCTCGACGGCGCGGCGCCGAGTCCGACGTCGGCGGGGACGAGCGCGTCGGCTGGTGACGGCGCGGTCGGCGCCGGGGTCGTGCGGCTCGTGCAGGCCGCGAGCGTCAGCGCGAGGGCGGCACGGGAGAGACTACCGAGCGATGGACGACGCATGACGGGTCTCCTTGGATGGATTTCTATAACTCAGATACGTTGTCTATAGAGAAACTGGTTTGCGTCGGGCGGGAGACTTGACAAGCAGGTGCCGTGGGCGCCGTTTTGTGCGTACGACAAGCGCCTGTTGCAGTTAGAGACCTCTACCTACACCCCAGCGCACTGAGGCACACTATGAGCCGAATCCATGTCCGAACGGTCACCCTCGTCGCCGCCGTGTTTGCAGGCGTCTCACTCGCCTGCGGCGGCAGCTCGAGCGGGCCGCCGGCCCCCACCCTCACGATCGCCAAGACCTCGACGACGAGCGGCGATGGGCAAACCGACACCGTTCTCTCCACCCTCGCGAATCCCATCCGGGTGGTCGTGACCCTGGGGACGCCACAGGTCGGGACGACGGTGACGTGGGCCGCCGCCGGGCCCGGGGCATCGGTGACGCCGCTCCAGTCGATCACGGATGCGAACGGGATCGCGACCACGACATGGAAGCTGGGTCATGTGTCGGGCGCGCAAACCGCCACGGCGAGCGTGACCAGCGCAACCGGCTCGCCGGTGACGTTCACCGCGACCGCGACGCCCGGGGTCCGCACGCAGATGATCCAGCCGACCGGCGACGGTCAGGCGTGGATGATCGGCACCGTCCTGCCGCAGCCGCTCGCGGTTACCGTCGCGGATCAGTATGGTAACGGCGTGGCCGGGACCGCTGTCGCCTGGCAGGTGACGAGCGGATCGGCGAGCGTCAACCCCACCAACCCGACGAGCAACGCGAGCGGCGTCGCGCAAACGTCACTCACGCTCGGCAACACACCCGGCCCCATTACCATCACCGCCACCAACGCCTCGCTCAGCGGCTCACCGAAGTCGTTCAGCGCCACCGCTCAAGCGATTCCCACGACCGCCGATGTCACCGTGGGGCCCGGGATTCAGTTCAAGAGTAACCGCAACAGCACCACGGACCCGGCCACGGATACCATCGCCGCGGGCGGATCCGTGACGTGGACGTGGGCCGCGAACTCGATCGGTCACAGCGTGCACTCCACCGGGGCGCCGACGTTCGCGAGCAGTGTCGTCATGACGACCGGGACTTACGCGGTCACGTTCAACACCGCGGGCACATACACCTACAACTGCTCGGTCCACGGTAGCGCGATGGCGGGAACGATTGTGGTGCGGTAGGGGAGTGCGGAGTGGGGAGTGCGGAGTGCGGAGTGCGAAGTGCGGAGTGCGAAGTGCGGAGTGGGGAGTGCGGAGTGCGAGTGCGAAGTGCGGAGTGAATGCGGGGGTCAACGCCTACGAAGGAGTACGCAACATGACCCCGGCTCGCGGGAAGGCTCCCCCCCCGAGGGCCGGAACACCGCTCGAACACCGCGCGCGTTGAGACCGACCAGCACACCGCGCAGCAGGGCCAGGTTCATCTCGCAGATGAGCGGCTGACACTCGGCCGCGAGGGCGCCGAAGGGACAGTTCTGGAGCCGGATTTCGCCGTCCCTCCGGGCAGCGACGGGGGCGGGGGCGTACCCGCACTCCGTGAGCACCGTCGACAGCTCGTTCCGTCGCCTTGGCCCCTCACCGTTTCTCACCAACGCGCGGCCCGCGTCCCGCGCCGCCCGCAGCAGGCCGCGACGGGCAGTGGGCGGCGCGGCTGTGAGCGCGCGCGCCAACACGCGCCCCGCCAACTCGTAGCGCCGCGCCGGCAGCGTGACATGGAGCTCGAGATCGGAGCGGCGGTACAGCTTGGCCGGACGGCCCGCGCCGGGCCCCCGGCGCCCGGTCAGTCGGCGATACGATGTCTCGAGTAGGCCGTGGCCGACGAGCTTGTCGAGGTGGAAGGCCGCGAGCGCCCGGGAGATCCGGACGGCCCGAGCCGCCTCGTCGCGTCCCACGTCGCGGCGTCTGCTGGAGATGTAGCGATAAAGCGCCCTCCTGGTGGGATCATGGAGGGACGCGATCGTTTCAATCTGGCGCTCGAGCGATGTCGCGGCCACGCCACAAATCTACTGCACTCTGGGACCGTCCTCACCCCTTTGATCCCCTCTCCCTTCGGGAGAGGGGAAACGACATCTGCGTTTCGTCCCCCCTCTCCCGAAGGGAGAGGGGGACAGGGGGTGAGGACAACACGGGAGAGGGGGACAGGGGGGTGAGGACTCTAACAGGGGTAGACGCCTTAAGGGAACGGAGGCGGTGACAGGGGCGGCTTGGGCACGTCTCCACTTGGCCCCCGCACGGTGACGTCCTCGAACAGCACTGACGGCACGACATACGATGCCGCGTAAGCGAGCCCGGGCGCCCCCATCATCTGGAAGCTGAAGCCTCCCCCCCCCCCCCCCCCCCCCCCCCCCCC
>Ga0070709_10001553_pt1 | contig 12395 bp, 10 predicted proteins | sample LARL51metaG_FD_65449 | JGI IMG/M metagenome (GOLD analysis project Ga0070709, IMG submission 65449) | Corn, switchgrass and miscanthus rhizosphere microbial communities from Kellogg Biological Station, Michigan, USA - LAR L5-1 metaG | ecosystem: Host-associated > Plants > Roots > Rhizosphere ...
TCGTCCGAACCCTTGAGCGACAACGATACGATGCGCACGACGCAGGCGACGATCATCAGTGCCAGGATCGCACGCGGCCAGACGTCGGGGCCGGGACGATCGCCGCGCGGCGTGTAGCCGAAGTGCATCGCCTTGTAGCTCAGCACCGCGGCGGCGGCGAGCACCAGCAGATACGGCAGCAATGCGCGAAGGCGTGGATTCACATGCAGGTCGCGCTTGCGCGCATGCGCAGCCGCCGCGCCGACATCACGACCCGCCGCCGCCCGCGAATCGTTACACGCAAAGTGCTATTTCTTCGGAATCGACGCGATGATCTTTCGCGCGTCCTCGAGCCAGCCCTGCATGTACTTGATCGATTCGCCGGCCGGCACGAAGCTCGCCTCGTCGGCGTACTGATCCTTGAGGTACGTCTTGAACTCGCTGGACCCTGCCGCTTTCGCGAGCGCATCCGCGATGAGCTTGACGCGCGCCGGATCCGTGCCCGCCTTCATCAGCACGACGCGAAACTGCGGCAGCGTGATGTCGTAGCCGAGCGCCTTGGAGATCGGCACGTTCGAGAAATCGCCGACCTTGCTGCCGTAGAAGAAGATCACCGGCCGGATCTGCTTCGTGTCGACGAAGTTGCGCACGTCGCCAGCCTGCTCGTACAGCAGGTCCGCGTGGCCGCCGAGAATCGACGTGTAGCGCTCGCCGGGCTTCGCGTACGGGACGGAATCGAGCTTCAGGCCCTTGGCGCCGAAATAATTGACGGTGATGTCATCGGGGCTGCCGAAGCCGGTGACGGCGACCTTGAGCGGGCGCTCCTTCGCGGCCTTCTCCACGTCGGACCAGGTCTTGAACGGGCTGTTCTGCGCGACGAAAAATCCGGACGCCTGCTGGATGACGACGCCGAGGGGAATGATGTCGGCGAGCTTGAGCTTGGCGTTCGGATCGGCGAGAAGCGCGAAGGTGTCGCCCGTCATCACCTCGATCGTGTAGCCGTCCGCGTTCGCGGCGAGGAGCTTCGCGTGTCCGGTCTGGCCGGTGGCGCCGGCCACGTTGATCACCGGCAGCGACACCTTGAGTTGCGGCTCGAGCAGCTGGCCGAGTTTGCGCGCGACCTGGTCGGCGCCGCCGCCGGGACCCCACGGCACGATGAATTCGATCGGGCGCGACGGGTAGCGATCCTGCGCAAGCGCGCCGCCGGCGAAAGCCGCACACGCGACAATGCACAACATCGGCGCAAGGCGCGTCCGGAAAGCAAAAACTCGCATGGATCTCCTCCGGGTGTCAGCGCCGCGCGATTCTTCGATCGCGTGCAGCGCGAATGTTTCGAATAGGTCCCCCGCCTGTGCCGTTCCGGCCGATCATCCTGAACCTGGGTTCAAGATCGGTCGCCTGCCGGGACCATCAGGCGCTTCCGCGTAGGAGCGCACACCGGTCCGCATTGGCGCGGCAACCTCGCTACGAGAGCATTGGTTCAAAGAACGTATGGCCGGATCGAACACCGCAGGGGATGGAACCATGACACGCAAACGGAACACGCGTTCCGCAACGAACCGCGGCGACCGCTAGAACAGCTTCTCCTGTCCCGCGAGCGTCTGGTCGATCGCCGCTTGCATCGCCTCGATTCTACGCTGGACCGCCTCGCCGTCAATCGTCGCGCCGGCCGGCGGAATGTGCGCCGTCGCGCCGCCTGCAGCGGTCGATGCGCGCCGCTCGCGCAGCAAGTCGTGCGCGATGTTGAGCGCCGCCATCACGGCGATGCGATCGGTGCCGCTCACCTTGCCGCCATCGCGGATCTCGCGCATCCGGCGGTCGAGCATCGCGACGGCTTCCGTCAATTCGTCGCGCTCGTTTTCCTTGCAGGCGAACTTGAACTCGCGGCCGAGGATCATCACGTCGAGCGTGATCGTACGCACGGTATTCGCGCTCATCGGCCGCTCACGCTCAAGTCGTCTCACGCTTCATTCGACGGGAATCCGCGAAATCAGCGCATCGAGGCGAGCGCCCGCCTGCGCGACGCGCGCGGAAAGGTCGCGGTTGCGTTCCTGCGACGCGAGCAGCTCGTGGCGCAGCAACTCGTTCGCGGAACGCAGCTCGCGCGCATATCCGATCAGCAGTTCAACGCGTTCTTCCAGCGCGGCGAGTTCGATGTCCATCGAGGTCGGGTACAGACTGGCCGCACTATAGAAGGCGCGCAATCGACCCGTCAACCCAATGCCGGCGCGGGACCGGTTGCGCCTGACGAACGGATGTTCAGCCTCGCGCGGGATCGGTGTCGAGCGCAACGTAGCGAACGGCGACGACGTCGAGCTCCTCGATGCCGCCCGGCGTTCGCACGGTGACGCTGTCGCCTTCGCGCGCCCTCAGCAGCGCGCGCGCCATCGGCGAAATCCAGCTTATGTAGCCTCGCTCGGTGTCGATCTCGTCGATGCCCACGATGCTGATCGTGCGCTCGCGACCCGCGCCGTTCGCCACGGTGACCGTTGCCCCGAAAAACGCGCGCGACTCGGCGTCCTCGTCGCGCGGCATGGCGGGATCGACGACTTCGGCGTTATCGAGTCGACGGACGAGGAAGCGGATGCGCCGATCGATTTCGCGCAATCGCTTCTTGCCATAGATGTAATCGCCGTTCTCGGATCGATCGCCGTTGCCCGCGGCCCACGCCACGGTGGCGACGAGCTCGGGACGCTCCTGCGACACCAGCGCATCCAGCTCGCGCCGCAGCCGCGCAAACCCGCCCGGCGTCATGTAATTGCGTGCGCCTGCGGGGAGCGGGGCGGCTTCCGGGACGTCCGTCTCGTCGTCCGCCGGCGCGTCATCGCTTACGAAGGCCTTGCTCATTTGCTGCTGCTGTCTGCTGCTCGAGGAACATTATAGGCCGCGCTCAGCAGCAACTGCGTCGTCAGAGCTGACATCGAACGCCGCCGAACACGCGCGTGCCGCCCGTCGCGAAATCTGCCGCGAGCGCGTAACCGTGATCGAGCACGTTGTCCGCACGGATGAAGAACGTCGTCGACGGCGCGACCGTCCACTCGATGGCGAGATTGACGAGGCCGTAGCCGCCAAGGCGGCGCCGATTCTCCGCATCGTCGAAGCGCGCCGACGAGCCGACGAGCTCCGCCGTCACGAGCATGCGCCCCATCGTCTGCGACAGCGAGACGACACCGTGCCGGCGCGCGCGACGCGGCAGGAGCAGCCCGCTTGCCGCATCCGTCGGCGACTGCAGATCGACCGACGCGTGCAGGGTGGTTGCGCGCCATTGCGCGTCAGCGACCAGCGTGACGCCCTCGAGCGTCGCGTCGGCAACGTTGTTCGGCGCACAGACGAAGTTCGCATCGCACTCGAAAACGATGAGATCGTCGACGCGGTTGTGGAACACGATGGCGTGCGCCTGCCACGCGATTTCGCCGGCATGCGACATCCCGTGTACCCCGGCTTCGAAATTGCGCGACGTCTCGGGACGCAGGTTCGGATTCGCGAAGCCGGGGAAATAGAGGTCGTTGAACGTGGGCACCCGAAACGCGGTGCCGGCGCTTGCCGTCACGCGCCACGCCGCGTCGAGTCGATAGCCCCACGCGAGCGCGCCGGTGGTCTTCCCGCCGAACTGGCTCGAATCGTCGTGACGCACGTTCGCCTGCAACGCAGCAGCACCCGCGTCGAGCCGGTAAACCGCCGTAACGGCATTCGTGTCGCGTGACGTCACCGGAAATCCGGCATCCGACAGCACGCGCTCCTCGCGCCGCTCGAGCGCAACGGTCAACGCGCCCCTGGGCAGCGTCACGTCGTTCTGCCACGCGTATTGCCGCTGATGCGTCTCGAACGGGAAATCACCCGCGCCGGTCTTCGAGACCGAGCGATCGCTCCCGTCGCCCAACGAAAGCCGGGAATTCCAGTTCGTCGCCAGCCGGTTGGTCGAAGCGGCCTGCCACATGGTGAGCGTCGTGATCGTCCGGTCGTCGAAGCTGTCGCCGGCGTCGAACTGGCTGTCGAGGCGGCTCCTGAAATACTGCAGCGACAGCGCCTGATCGGGCGCGAATTCGAGCCCGCCCTGCGCGCTGACGCTTGCGTTCCGGTAACCATCGCGGTCGGGGTCGTAACTGAAATTTGCGGGATTCACGATCGCATTGAAGCCGTCGCTGCGCCGGCCGGCGATCTGCACGCTGCCCCGCGCGGGGCCGGCGCCTCCGGAGATTCCCGCGGAACCCGCCCACGTATCCGAGTTTCCATACCCGGCCGACGCATTGGCGTGGACGCCCTGCGCGCCGCGGCGCGTGAATACCTGGATCACGCCGCCGATCGCGTCCGCGCCGTACAGGCTCGATGCGGGACCGCGCAGAATCTCGATACGCTCGATCTGCTCGAGCGGAATGGCCTCGAGCGCCGTCGCGCCACTCGACGCCGACGCGACGCGCATGCCGTCGATCAGCACCAGCGTCTGCGCCGTATTCGCGCCGCGCAGGAAGACGCCGGATGTCGAGCCGGGACCGCCGTTCTGGATGATCTCGACGCCGGGTTGTCGCTGGAGCAGCGCGACGACGCCTTGTGCGCCGCTTTGCGCGATCGCCTGCGCGTCGATCACCGTGACGTCGGCGACGAGATCGAGCAGCCGCTGCGGCGTTCGCGACGCGGTCACGACGATCGGGTCGAGCACCGCCGGGGCGGGCGGCGACTGCGCGGCCGCATCGGCAACGAGCAGTGCAACGACAGGCACGAACAAGCGCGCGCGCAGCAGCGCTGTGCGCGAGGCAAAGGCAAGGGACATGATCGACCGTCCGCGTCATGCCGTGGGGACCCCGCACGGCCGTTGATCGGCGACGAATGCCGAATCACGCATGGCACTCGCTCGCAGGCCGGTCTCCGGGCTTGCCGGCTGCGGATCCACCGGCCTACCGTTGCGGGGGCAGCCGCGGCATTGCGCCTGCCGGCGCGCACCGCGTTCCCGTTTCACCCGCCGGACAGCGAAATGCGACCGTTCGGCGGACACCTGCGCTGCGGATTCTACCTCGCTTTGCTATACTCCTGACCCTTTTCGAAACGCCGCCAGTGGCACGCAAGCTCTTCATTCGCACGTTCGGCTGCCAGATGAACGAGTACGACTCGGACCGCATGGCCGACGTGCTCGCCTCTCAAGGTTTCACGTCGACCGATCGCGCCGACGACGCCGACCTCATCCTGTTCAATACCTGCTCGGTGCGAGAGAAGGCACAGGAGCGCGTCTTCCACGATCTCGGCCGCGTACGCGGGATCAAGGTGGCGCGCCCTGACGTGCTGATCGGCGTCGGCGGCTGCGTCGCGTCGCAGGAAGGCGCTGCGATCATCGATCGCGCACCCTATGTCGACCTGGTGTTCGGTCCGCAAACGCTGCATCGCCTGCCCGCGATGATTCGTGCGCGTCGCGCGTCGGGCGTGCCGCAGGTCGACATTTCGTTCCCGGAAATCGAGAAGTTCGATCATCTGCCGCCGCCGCGCGTCGAGCGCGCGACCGCATTCGTGTCGATCATGGAGGGCTGCAGCAAGTACTGCTCGTTCTGCGTCGTTCCCTACACGCGCGGCGAGGAAGTGTCGCGGCCTTTCGACGACGTGCTGACCGAGCTCGCCGACCTCGCCGATCAGGGCGTCAGGGAAGTGACGCTGCTCGGCCAGAACGTGAACGCTTATCGCGGGCCGATGGAATCGAAGGACCGAGCCGCCGATCTTGCGCTGCTGCTCGAATACGCGGCCGAGATCCCGGGCATCGAGCGGCTGCGCTACACGACATCGCATCCGAAGGAGATGAGCGCGCGCCTGATCGACGCCTACGCCTCCGTTGAAAAGCTCGTCTCGCATCTCCACCTGCCGGTGCAGTCGGGATCGGATCGCATGCTCGCCGCGATGAAGCGCGGCTACACGACGCTCGAATACAAATCGATCGTCCGCAAGCTTCGCGCGCGCCGGCCCGATCTGGCGCTCACGTCCGATTTCATCGTCGGGTTCCCGGGCGAGACGGACGACGATTTCGAGCGTACGCTGCGGCTCGTGGCCGACATACGCTTCGACGGCGCGTTCAGCTTCGCGTACAGCGCGCGCCCCGGCACGCCGGCCGCCGAATTGGCGGACCAGGTTCCCCCCGACGTGAAGCAGCAGCGGCTGCTGCGATTGCAGGCGCTGCTCGACAGCCAGTACCGCGCCTACAGCGAGCGCATGGTCGGCACGCGCCAGCGCGTGCTCGTCACCGGCCCGGCAAGCAGGAATCCGCGCGAGCTGGCCGCGCGCACCGACAACAACCGCGTCGTCAATTTCGCGGGTGACAGGGCGTCGATCGACCGTTACGTCGACGTCGACATTACGGCGGCGCTGCCGCACTCGTTGCGCGGCGAACTTTCGCCCGCGTGACCGGTCTTCGGCACGTCGCCCTTGCGACGGTCCGGAAGTCCCCCTTGCCCGATTCAGGAGACATCTCGTTCATGTTGCATCTTCGCCCTACCCGCACGGCGCTCCTGCTTGGCGCGCTCGCCTCGCTCGTGATGTCCGGTTGCGCGAGCCTTCGGCCCGCCGATGACGGCAGGCCCGCGGACACCGCCGCGATCGCCGCAGCCGCCGCCACCGCCGCCACCGATGAAGCGCAACACGCCAACGCGCCCGCCGACGTCGCGCCGGGTGCCCGACATTCGAATGCCGCAGCGGCCGCGGTCGCGGCGGCGGCCGCCGCGCAAGCCGCGGAGTTCGCGAAGCCGTTCGCGGTGGTCGTGAAGGATGCGCAGGAGTCGCAAGGGCTCTTCAACCTCTGGCACAAGGATGACAAGGTCTGGATCGAGCTCGCGCCCGAGCAGTTCGATCATCCGTACTTCTTCAAATCGGGCGTCAACCAGGGCATCGGCGAAAACCGCATCTTCGGCGGCGCGATGAACTATCCGATCGGCGTCGCGCAGATCGTCGTGTTCCACAAGCATGGGCAAACGGTCCAGTTGATCGCGAAGAACGTGAAGTACACGGCAAAGGCCGGCACGCCCGAGGCGCGCGCGGTCGCCGCCGGCTTTTCGGACAGCCTGCTCGCCGTCGCGCCGATTTCGTCGCAGGCGCATCCCGAGCGCAAATCGGTGCTGATCGACGCGAACGCGTTGCTCCTGTCCGACATCCCGGCCGGCGCCTCCCTGCTCGACCGCGTCTATCACCAGCCCTACGGCTTCGATGCGCGCAACTCGTCGATCGGCACGACGCACGCGGAAGCCGACGACGTCACGCTCGAAGTGTCCGCGCATTACGCGCTGTCGCACGTCATGGTGCCGACACCCGGCTCGAAGTCGCCCACACAACCGTCGACGCCGATCACCCTCCCCGACGCGCGCAGCCTGTTCATCGGCTACCACTACACGTTCGCGAAGCTCCCCGACGTGCCGATGCATCCGCGCCTCGCCGACGAGCGCATCGGCTACTTCACCACCGAGGTGCTCGACTTCACGTCCGACGTTCCGCGCGTGCCGGTCGAACGGTACGCGAATCACTGGCGGCTCGAAAAGAAGGACCCGGCCGCCGCGCTGTCCGAGCCGAAGAAGCCGATCGTCTACTGGCTCGACCGGAACATCCCCGTCCGCTATCGCGAGCCGATCAGGGAAGGGATCCTCGAGTGGAACAAGGCGTTCGAGCGCATCGGCTTCAAGGACGCGATCCATGTCGAGGTCCAGCCGGACAACGCCGATTTCGACACCGCCGACATCCGCCATGCGTCCGTGCGGTGGCAGACGGTCGCGAAGACGTCCTATGGCGCGATCGGACCGTCGATCGTCGATCCGCGCACCGGCGAAATTCTCGACGCCGACATCGGCATCGATGCCAACAACATCCGCGTCGTGCGCAACCTCCGGCACGAGTACCTGCCGCCGCGCAAGGATGCGTTCGCCGCGTTTGCCGAAGCGGCCAGCGGCAACGCGCCCGCGCTCTCGGACGCGCAAAGCTGCGACTACGACGACGCGGCAACGCAGGAGAGCGCGTTCGGCCTGTCGCTGCTGGAAGCGCGCGGCGATCTCGCTCCCGATGGCCCCGACATCGACAAGTTCGTCGACATGTACCTCAAGAGCGTGGTGATGCACGAGGTCGGCCATACGCTCGGGCTGCGACACAACTTCCGAGCATCGACGGTGTACACCGAGGCGGAGCTGTCCGACGCGGCGTTCACGGCCGCGCACGGCATTTCGGGCTCGGTAATGGAATACAACCCGTGGAACCTCGCCGTGACGGGCGAGAAGCAGGGCGAATACACGATGTCCACCCTCGGCCCGTACGATTACTGGGCAATCGAATACGCGTACAAGCCGATCGCGCCCGGCAAGGAAGCGGCCGAGCTCGAGAAGATCGCAGCGCGATCGAGCGAGCCGTGGCTGGCCTACTCGACCGACGAAGACGTCGCCTACTTCGCCGTCGATCCGGCCGTGAACGAGCTCGATCTCGGCAGCGATCCGCTCGCGTATGCGAAGAAGCGCCTGGCGCTCGTTCACGAGCTGTGGCAACGCACCGAGCATCTCGATCTCGCGCCCGGTGAAAGCTACTCGGTCCTGCGGCGCAATTTCACGCGCGGCCTGAACGAGGCCGGCCAGGGCGCGCTCTACGCGTCGAAGTACATCGGCGGGCTGACGACGCTGCGCGATCACGTCGGAAGCGGGCGCCAGCCGTTCACGCCGATCGACGCCGCCAAGCAACGCGCCGCGCTCGACCTGCTGACCCGCGAGGTATTGTCCGCCGACAGTTTCAGGTTTTCGCCGTCCTTCCTGCGCAAGATGACGATCTCGACGTTCGACATCGAGGACGCGCAGGAGCTGGGGCGCCCGGCGCCGCCGCTCGACCTGTCGATCGACCAGCAGGTGCTCGGCCTGCAGCGGGGCGTTCTCGACACGCTGATGAGTCCGCCGATCGCGCAGCGCTTGTTGAACAACGCGGCGAAGGTCGACAACCCGCGCAGCGCGCTGAAGCTGTCCGATCTCTATGCGACGCTGCACAGCGCCGTGTGGAGCGAGCTCAAGAGCGGCAACGACATCACGCTCTTTCGCCGTAATCTGCAGCGCGAATATGCCCTGCGCGTCGCCAATGCGCTCGTGCGCCCGTCCGACTCGATGCCGGCCGACGCGCGTGCGCTGCTTCGCGTCGATGCCACGCGACTGCGCGCCGAGCTCCTCGCGGCGCCGACGCGGCGCATGTCGGCAGAAGCGAAAGCGCACGTTTCGGAAATGGCGACGATGCTGGACGAGGCGCAAAAAGCGCCGCTCGTCCGTCAGGCGGTTTGACGGCGCCCGTGCGGCGCGTACCGGCTCACGGGCGCGCCGCCGCCGCCGACCGCAGATCGGTGGCGTCGGAGGACGAGCGCGTCACCGGAACGCTCACGCTCGCGCCGATCGACAATCGCGCGCTCGCCAACCTGTGCGGGGCGCTCGACGCGAACCTGCGCCAGATCGAAGCGGCGCTCGACGTGACAATTGCGCGGCGCGGCGCCGCGTTCAACGTCACGGGGGCGCCGGCGCAGGTCGAGCACGGCGAGCGCGCGCTGCAGCGGTTCTATGCGGAAGCGGAAAAGCCGCTGTCCGTCGACGATATCCAGCTCGGGCTCGTGGAAATCGCGGCACTCGCCCCTCATTCCGCTCGCGGGGAGAGGGAGCGAGATGCGCAACATCGAGCAGGCGAGGGACAGGCGTTCGTCGAAGGCGGTCCGCTGCTGCGCACGCGGCGCGCCGACCTTCACGGGCGAACCCCGAACCAGGTCGCCTATCTCGAAGCGATCCTGTCGCACGACATCAGTTTCGGCATCGGTCCGGCGGGCACCGGCAAGACGTATCTCGCCGTCGCGTGCGCGGTCGACGCGCTCGAGCGCGACGCGGTCAAGCGCATCGTGCTCGTGCGTCCCGCCGTCGAAGCGGGCGAGCGGCTCGGCTTCCTGCCCGGCGACCTCGCGCAGAAGGTCGATCCGTACCTGCGCCCGCTCTTCGACGCGCTTTATGACCTGATGGGCTTCGACAAGGCGGCGAAGCTTCTCGAGCGCCAGACGATCGAGCTCGCACCGCTGGCGTACATGCGCGGACGCACGCTCAACCACTCGTTCATCATCCTCGACGAGGCGCAGAACACGACGCCCGAGCAAATGAAGATGTTCCTGACGCGAATCGGCTTCGGCACGAAAGCCGTCATCACCGGCGATATCACGCAGATCGACCTCGGGCGCGGCCAGAAGAGCGGCCTCATCGAAGCGGAACGCATACTGAAAGGCGTGCGCGGGATCGCGTTCGTGCGCTTCACGAGCGCCGACGTCGTGCGCCACCCGCTGGTGCAGAAAATCATCGATGCGTACGAGCGCGATACCGACAGCAACCCGTCGCCCCGACCGAACGGTGTCAGGTAAGCGGCGCGATCCTTCCCGCGCAGAGCGAGCCGTCGCTCACAAGCGGGGAGGGAAAGTCAAGGCGCCGGCAGCGAATGGCGAACCACCCCGACTGACGCTGACGATTCAGTCGACCGTCGATGCGATCGACTTGCCGAAGCGCCCGACATTGCGCCGATGGGCGCTCGCCACGCTCGACCGGGACGCCAACGTCACGCTTCGTCTCGTCGACGGCCGCGAGAGCCGCGCGCTCAACCGGCGTTACCGCGGCCGCGACCATGCGACGAACGTGCTGACATTCGTGTACGATGACAGGGTGTCGCTCACAGGCGACATCGTGCTGTGCGCGCCCGTTGTCGAAAAAGAGGCGCGCACGCAGCGCAAGACGCGAAGAGCGCATTACGCGCATCTGGTGATCCACGGCATGCTCCATCTGCAGGGATACGACCACGAGCGTGACGACGATGCCGCCCGCATGGAGGCGCGCGAGATCACGCTGTTGCGCGGCCTGGGTTTCGGCGACCCGTACGCGGCGAACGCCTGATGGCGACGCCGTTCGATTCCCCCGACGAAAAGCCGACCCTCCTCGAACGGCTGTCGGCATTCCTGACCCGCGAGCCGGAAGACCGCGAGGAGCTGCTCGCGCTGTTGCGCGGCGCGTTCGAGCGACGGCTCCTGGATGCCGATGCGCTGTCGATGATCGAAGGCGTGCTTTCGGTTTCCGAGACGACGGTGCGCGACATCATGATCCCGCGCGCGCAGATGGACTGCGTGTCGATCGACGACTCGCCGCCCGAATTCCTGCCGCTCATCATCGATACGAAGCACTCGCGCTTCCCGGTGATCGGTGAATCGAAGGACGACGTCGTCGGCATCCTGCTCGCTAAGGAGCTGCTCAATTATTACGCCAAGCCCGACGGCTTCAGCCTGCGCGAAACGCTCCGTCCCGCGGTGTTCGTGCCGGAATCGAAGCGCCTCAACGTGCTGCTGCGCGAATTCCGCGCGAACCGCAACCACATCGCCATCGTCGTCGACGAATACGGCGGCGTGTCGGGGCTCGTCACGATCGAGGACGTGCTCGAGCAGATCGTCGGCGACATCGAGGACGAATACGACTTCGACGAGAGCGAGGACAACATCATTCCGGAGGCGAACGGCCGCTTCCGCGTCAAGGCGCAGACCGAGATCGGCGACTTCAACGCGCAATTCGGCACGTCGTTCGAGGACGAGGAATTCGACACGGTCGGCGGACTTGTCCTGCAGGCGTTCGGCCGCCTGCCGAAGCGGGGCGAAATGACGGCGCTCGGCGGGTTCCGCTTCCGCGTGCTCCGGGCCGACAGCCGGCGATTGCATACGCTGCAGGTCGAACGGATCGCGCCGCCACCCGGCGACGAAGGCGAAGGCTGATCTTGCGGCGGGTTATCGCAAGCATCGACGCAACGTTACGCACCGACGCTCCCTCGCCCCTCGTCCTTCGCCCCTGGTCCCTCTCCCGCGCGCTGTCGCTGGCGCTCGCGGCAGCGGCCGGCGCGTGCACGGTGTTCGCGTTCGCGCCGTTCGGCGTTTCGGGCGTTGCGTTCGTCACGCTGACGCTGCTCTTCTGGCAGTGGCAGCACGCCGAAGCGCCCCGCGACGGGGCATGGCTCGGCTTCGCGTTCGGCCTGGGACTTTTCGGCGCCGGCGCGTCGTGGCTCACGATTGCACTCGTCACGTTCGGCGGCATGCCGGCGTGGCTCGCGCTGATCGCGATCGCGATTCTCGTCATCTATCTTGCGCTGTGGCCGGCGCTCGCCGGCTATCTCGCCGCGCGCTTCGCGCGGCCCGCATCGTGGGCGCGCATTCTCGCCGCCGTGGGCGCGTTCACGGCCGCGGAATGGGTGCGAAGTTATCTGTTCACCGGTTTCCCGTGGCTGGCGATCGGTTATTCGCAAGTGCCCGACGGGCTCGTGCGCGGTTACGCGCCGCTCGGCGGCGTTTACCTCGTCACGCTGGCGGTCGCGCTCGTCGCGGCGCTCCTCGCGCAAGCGATCGATGCGATCGCACAAAACGCGCGCCGCCCGCTGTGCGCCGC
>Ga0070709_10001554_pt1 | contig 12384 bp, 11 predicted proteins | sample LARL51metaG_FD_65449 | JGI IMG/M metagenome (GOLD analysis project Ga0070709, IMG submission 65449) | Corn, switchgrass and miscanthus rhizosphere microbial communities from Kellogg Biological Station, Michigan, USA - LAR L5-1 metaG | ecosystem: Host-associated > Plants > Roots > Rhizosphere ...
TCGGGATGGCAATGCGTCACGACGATGCGACGGATCGGTCGGCCCGCGAGCGTCGTCTCGAAGTGCCGCTGCCAGTGCGCGCGAGTGATCGCATCGCCGTAGCCGCAATCGATGAGCGTGAAGCCGTCCGGCTCGTCGATCAGCCACAGGTTCACATGATTGAGCGCGAATGGCAGCGGCATCCGCAGCCAGTGCACGCCCGGCGCCACCTCATGCGTATGGCCGGGCTGCGGCGGCGCGTCCGCGATCTCGACGAGTGCTCCGAAAGGCATCCGCGCTATGGTATCGTGCCACCCCGCGCGGCCATGCCTCGCTTCGCATTCCATGAACCGCAACGCCATCGCGCAGGGCTCGCGTGCGACGTACACGATCTCGGATCTCGCGCACGAGTTCGCGCTGACGACGCGCGCGATTCGCTTTTACGAAGACTGCGGCCTGCTCGCGCCGGAACGCCGGAAGCGCACGCGCGTCTATGGCGAGCGGGAGCGTGTGCGGCTGAAGCTGATCCTGCGCGGCAAGCGCCTGGGTCTCGCGCTGTCGGAAATCGGCGAGCTGCTCGATCTCTACGAAGTGCGGCGCAACGAGCGCGCGCAGTTGACGGCGTTCCTGGCGCTCCTCGCCGAGCGACGGACGCGCCTGCTGCAGCAGCGCGAGGACATCGAGGTCGTCCTCGCCGAAATCGACGGCATCGAGCGGGAATGCCGGCGGCGCCTCAAGGCCGAGGCCAAGCCGGGTCATGATTGACGTTTACGTAAACGGAAGACACAATCGAGGGGTGAAGGGCCAAGCCGGCGTAATCGTGCGGTGTTCAACCAATGAATGATTCGCCAACGAATGCCTTCGTCCCGGCCTTCGCGGGCTTCGCCGAGCGCGTCCGCGAGAGCTTCGGGCGCCAGGGTGCGATGGCGTTGATCGGCGCGCAGTTGATCGAGGTGCAGCCGGGGCACTGTTCGATCGCGCTCACCCCGCGGCCGGAACTCTGCCAGCAGCACGGTTACGTGCACGCGGGTATTCTGGCGGCGCTGGTCGATTCGGCCGGCGGCTACGCGGGCTACACGCTGTTTCCCGCCGACAGCTCGGTGCTGACCGTCGAATACAAGCTGAATCTCGTAGCGCCGGCGCACGGAGACCGGATCGTGGCGGAAGGCTTCGTCGTCAAGCCGGGACGCACGCTCGTGATCACGCGCGGCGACGTTCACGCCGAGCGTGCCGGTGGCCGGACGCTGGTGGCCATCATGCAGCAGACGTTGATGGTGATGCGAGGCAAACCGGACCAGTCCACATGATCAACATAGCATCGCTCGACTTCGATCTCGGCGAGACGATCGGCTTGCTGCGCGAGTCGGTCCGCGAATTCGCGGCGAGCGAAATCGCGCCGCGCGCCGCGGACATCGACCGCGAGAACGCCTTCCCCGCCGATCTATGGCGAAAGCTCGGCGACATGGGACTGCTCGGCATCACCGTCGATGAAACCTACGGCGGTGCCGGACTCGGCTACCTTGCGCATGTCGTCGCGATGGAGGAGATCTCGCGGGCATCGGCGTCGGTCGGACTCTCGTACGGCGCGCACTCGAATCTTTGCGTCAACCAGATCCGGCGCAACGGCACCGCGGCGCAGAAGCAGAAGTACCTGCCGAAGCTCGTTTCCGGCGAACGGGTCGGCGCGCTGGCGATGAGCGAATCGGGCGCAGGCTCCGACGTCGTCTCGATGCGCCTGCGTGCCGAGCCCCGCGGCAACGCCTATGTGCTGAACGGCACCAAGATGTGGATCACGAACGGGCCCGACGCCGATACGCTCGTCGTATACGCCAAGACCGATCCGCATGCGGGCTCGCGCGGTATCACGGCGTTCATCGTCGAGAAGGGCATGCGCGGCTTCGCGACGGCGCAGAAGCTCGACAAGCTCGGGATGCGCGGCTCGAACACCTGCGAGCTCGTGTTCGACAATTGCGAAGTGCCCGCCGACAATGTGCTCGGCGAGGCAGGGCGCGGTGTGGGCGTGCTGATGAGCGGTCTCGACTACGAGCGCGTCGTGCTCGCCGGCGGATCGCTCGGCATCATGGCCGCCTGCTTCGACGCGGTGCTGCCGTACGTCCACGAGCGCCGGCAGTTCGGCCAGTCGATCGGCGAATTCCAGATCATGCAGGGCAAGCTCGCCGACATGTACACGACGATGAACGCGTGCCGCGCCTACGTGTACGCGGTCGCCCGCGCGTGCGATCGCGGCGAGACGACGCGCAAGGACGCCGCCGGCGCAATTCTTTATGCCGCCGAGAAGGCGACGTGGATGGCCGGCGAAGCGATTCAGTGCCTCGGCGGCAACGGCTACGTCAACGAATTTCCGACCGGTCGGCTCTGGCGCGACGCGAAGCTCTACGAGATCGGCGCGGGAACGTCGGAGATCCGGCGCATGCTGATCGGCCGCGAGCTGTTCGACGAATCGAAATGATCCCATGTCGCTGGCGATGAAACCGGTGTGCGAGCAGTGCGCAGCGAAGCTTCCTATGGCATCGGGCGACGCGCGGATCTGCAGCCACGAATGCACGTTCTGCGCCGCTTGCGCCGATGCGATGGATGGCCGCTGCCCGAATTGCGGCGGCGAGCTCGTCGCGCGGCCGCGACGCGTCGCCCGGGATGCGGCTGCAGCCAACGCATAAGGAAATAGCATGACCAATGATCCGATCGTCATCGTCGGCGCCGCGCGGACACCGATGGGCGGCTTCCAGGGCGACTTGTCGCCGCTCTCCGCGAGCGATCTCGGCGCGGCGGCGATCAAGGCCGCCGTCGAGCGCGCGGGCATCCGGCCGGAAGACGTCGACAAGACGATCTTCGGGTGCGTCCTGCCGGCCGGGCAGGGCCAGGCGCCGGCGCGACAGGCCTCGATCAAGGCGGGCCTGCCGCTTTCGACCGGCTGCACGACGGTCAACAAGATGTGCGGCTCGGCGATGGAGGCGATGATCCTCGCGCACGACGCGCTCGTCGCGCAGTCGGCGGATGTCATCGTCGCGGGCGGCATGGAGAGCATGAGCAATGCGCCGTACCTGATGCCGAAGGCGCGCGGCGGCTACCGGATGGGGCACCAGACAGTGCAGGACCACATGTTCCTCGACGGCCTGGAGGACGCGTACGACAAGGGCCGGCTGATGGGAACGTTCGCCGAGGACTGCGCGCAGAGCTTCGCGTTCACGCGCGAGGCGCAGGACGAATTCGCGCTGTCGTCGCTGTCGCGCGCGCTCGCCGCGAATCGCGACGGCACGTTCGACTGGGAAACGACGCCCGTCACGGTAAGCGGCAGGAAAGGTGACGTGGTGATCGATCACGACGAGCAGCCGGCCAAGGCATCACCCGAGAAGGTTCCGACGCTGAAGCCCGCATTCCGCAAGGACGGGACAGTCACCGCGGCCAACTCGAGCTCGATTTCCGACGGCGCGGCTGCCGTCGTGCTGATGCGCCGCTCGACCGCGGAATCGCGGGGATTGAAACCGCTGGCGACGATCGTCGGGCATGCGACGCATGCGCAGGAACCGGGGCTGTTCACGACGGCGCCGGTCGGCGCGATCGAAAAGCTGTACCGGAAGACCGGCTGGACGACGCGCGACGTCGATCTTTTCGAGATCAACGAAGCGTTCGCCGTGGTCACGATGGCGGCGATGCGCGAACACGGCATTCCGCGCGAGCGCGTCAACGTTCACGGCGGCGCGTGCGCGCTCGGCCACCCGATCGGCGCATCGGGCGCGCGCATCGTCGTGACGCTGCTCGGCGCGCTGCGCAAGCGCGGCGGCAGGCGCGGCGTCGCGGCGCTCTGCATCGGCGGCGGCGAGGCGACGGCGCTCGCGATCGAGCGCGTCTGACGTGAGCGCCGCCGGGCCGCCCCAAGGCGCGAACTGCGCCCCCGTTGGGGGCAGCGCAGCGGCGCGAGCCGCAAGCGTGGGGGGCACACACCCATGATTCCGCTCGGCACCTGGCTCGTGTTCTGTCTCGCGTGCGTGGCGCTTGCGGCGACGCCCGGGCCGAACATGCTGTTCCTCGTGTCTCGCACGCTTGCGCAGGGCCGCGCCGCCGGCTTTGTTTCGCTCGCCGGCACATCGAGTGGCTTTGCGTTGCATGCGATTGCCGCGGCGCTCGGCCTCTCGGCGCTGCTTGCCGCAGTCCCGCTCGCCTACGAAGTCGTCCGTTGGGCGGGTGCCGTCTATCTCGCATGGCTGGCACTCGCGACGTGGCGCTCGAGCGGCTCGCGCGATGCTCGTCGCGCGGCCCCACCCGCGGCGGCCGGCCAGATGTTCCGGCAGGGTCTGCTGACGTCCGCGCTGAATCCCAAGATCGCCGTGTTTCAGCTCGCGCTGTTTCCCCAGTTCATCGATCCCGCCCGCGGGAGCGTGCTGCTGCAGGGCCTCGTGCTCGCGTTGACCCAGCTTGTCATCGTCGTCGCCGGCGATTCGGTGTGCGTAGCTGCCGCAACTGGCGCGCGACGCTGGTTCGCAAGCCGTCCGGGATGGACGCGCTGGTCGAAGCGCGCGCTCGCGGGGGTGTTTGCGGCGCTCGCTGCACGGCTTGCGATCGAGTCCCGATCCTGATTGCAGGACATGCTGCTGACCGACGAACAGCGCCAGATCCGGGATACGCTACGCGCGTTTGCGCGCGATGAGCTCGCCCCTCATGCGGCGGCATGGGATCGCGAGCATGCGTTTCCGCGCGATGCGCTGCGCGCACTCGGCGATCTCGGTGCGCTCGGCATCGTCGTGCCCGAAGCGTGGGGCGGCGCTGGACTCGACTACGTGTCGCTCGCCGTTGCGCTGGAAGAGATCGCAGCGGGCGACGGCGCGACGTCGACGATCGTCAGCGTGCAGAACTCGGTCGTGTGCGGACCGATCAACGCGTTCGGTACCGACGTGCAGAAGGCGCGCTACCTGCCCGCACTCGCGCGCGGCCAGCAGTTGGGCTGCTTCTGCCTCACCGAGCCGCAAACCGGCTCGGATGCGAGCGCCATCGCCACACGTGCCGAGCGCCGCGGCGATCGCTACGTGCTGAACGGCGTCAAGCAGTTCATCACGACGGGTGCGAACGCCGACGTCGCGATCGTGTTCGCGGTGACGGATCGCGATGCGGGCAAGAAAGGCATCTCGGCGTTCACCGTCGACACGAAGGCGAAAGGCTACGTCGTCGCTCGCGTCGAGGAAAAGCTCGGGCAACGCGCATCGGATACCGCGCAGATCGTGTTCGAGCAATGCGAGGTGCCGGCCGAAAACCGGCTCGGCGACGAAGGCGACGGCTATCGAATCGCGCTCGCCAATCTCGAAGGCGGGCGCATCGGCATCGCCGCGCAGGCGGTCGGCATGGCGCGCGCCGCGCTCGAGTCGGCCCTGACCTACGCGCGCGAACGACGCACCTTCGGCAAGCCCATCGCCCTGCATCAGGCGGTGAATTTCCGGCTCGCCGACATGGCAACGCAGGTCGATGTCGCGCGCCAGATGGTCTGGCACGCGGCGGCGCTGCGCGATGCCGGCGAGCCTTGCCTCAAGGAAGCGTCGATGGCGAAGCTCTTCGCCTCCGAAATGGCCGAGCGCGTCTGCTCGGATGCGCTGCAGATCCACGGCGGTTACGGTTACGTGACGGACTTTCCGGTCGAGCGCATCTACCGCGACGTGCGCGTGTGCCAGATCTACGAGGGCACGAGCGACATCCAGCGGCTGGTGATCGGCCGCGCGCTGCTCGGATGAACGTGGCGGCGCATTCGCCCGAATACACGCTCTACTGCTTCGCGCAGTCGGGCAACGCGTACAAGCCTGCGCTGATGCTCTCGCTGGCCGGCGCCGATTGGTCGCCGCGGTACGTCGATTACTTCGGCGGCGAAACGCGCACGCCCGCATACCGCGCGATCAACGTGATGGGCGAAGTCCCGGTGCTCGATCATCGCGGCGTACGCCTTTCGCAGTCCGGTGTCATTCTCGACTATCTCGCGCAAGCGCTCGGCCGGTTCGGCCCGCGCGGCGACGACGAGCGCCGCGAAATTCTTCGCTGGCTGCTGTTCGACAACCACAAGCTCACGAGCTATACCGCGACATACCGTTTCATGAGAACGTTCCTGAAAGGCGCGGACCCGGGCGCGACGGCGGAATTCGGGAAGCGCGCCGAGGCGGCGTGGGCCATCCTGAATGCGCATCTCGATGGGCGCCGTCATGTCGTGGGCGACCGGCTGACGATCGCCGACCTGTCGCTTTGCGGCTACCTGTTCTTCGACGACGAGATCGGCGTCGACTGGAACGACTATCCGCATCTTCGCGACTGGCTTCATCGCATCCGCGACGAGCCGCGCTGGGCGCATCCGTACGCGTTGATGCCCGGGCATCCCCGGCCGGCGGCTGCCTGAAGACGCTGACCGACGACGAGCGAACCGATGCCGGTCATCGAAACGAAGCTTTCCACGCGCGATCCGACGTTTGCGCACAATCGCGATGCGATGGCGGCGCTCGTCGCGGATCTGCGGGAACGCATCGCCGTCATCGAGCAGGGTGGCGGCGACGCTGCGCGGGCGCGACACGTCGCGCGCGGCAAGCTGCTGCCGCGCGAGCGCGTGCGGGCGCTGCTCGATCCGGGCAGTCCGTTCCTCGAGTTGTCGCAGTTTGCCGCTTACGGCATGTACGGCGACACGATTGCCGGTGCGGGAATGATCACCGGCGTCGGACGGATCGCGGGACGCGAATGCGTGATCGTCTGCAACGACGCAACGGTCAAGGGCGGCACCTACTTTCCGATGACGGTGAAAAAGCACCTGCGCGCCCAGGAGATCGCGCGCCAGAACGGCCTGCCGTGCGTCTACCTCGTCGATTCGGGCGGTGCCAACCTGCCCAACCACACCGACGTGTTTCCCGACAAGGAGCACTTCGGCCGCATCTTCCACAACCAGGCGACGATGTCGGCGGAAGGCATCGCGCAGATCGCCGTGGTCATGGGCTCGTGCACGGCCGGCGGCGCGTACGTGCCGGCGATGTGCGACGAATCGATCATCGTCCGCGAGCAGGCGACGATCTTTCTCGCGGGCCCGCCGCTCGTCAAGGCGGCGACCGGCGAAATCGTCAGCGCCGAGGAACTGGGCGGCGCCGACGTGCACACGCGCGTATCCGGTGTCGCCGACCATTTCGCGCAGGACGATCATCACGCGCTCGCGATCGCGCGGCGCATCGTCGGGAACCTCAATACCCGCAAGCGCGTGACGGTCGACATCGCGGAGCCCGTGGCACCGCGTCATCCGGCCGAGGACATCTACGGCATCATCAACGCCGACATCCGCAAGCCGTACGATGTGCGCGAGGTGATCGCACGCATCGTCGACGATTCGGCCCTCGACGAGTTCAAGGCGCGCTATGGCGCGACACTCGTCACCGGCTTCGCGCGGCTGTGGGGCTATCCGGTCGGGCTCGTCGCGAACAACGGCGTGCTGTATTCGGAATCCGCGCTCAAAGGCGCACATTTCATCGAGCTTTGCGCGCAGCGCGGGATACCGCTCGTCTTCCTGCAGAACATCACCGGCTTCATGGTCGGGCAGAAATACGAAGCGGGCGGGATCGCGAAGGACGGCGCGAAGATGGTCACCGCCGTTTCCTGCGCCAGCGTGCCGAAGTTCACCGTGATCATCGGCGGCAGCTACGGCGCAGGCAACTACGCGATGTGCGGGCGCGCGTTCAATCCGCGCTTTCTCTGGATGTGGCCGAATGCGCGCATTTCGGTGATGGGCGGCGAACAGGCGGCGACGGTGCTGGCGACGGTGCGCCGCGACGGCATCGAGGCGAAAGGCAGGACCTGGAGCGCCGAAGAGGAGGCCGCGTTCAAGGCGCCGATCCGCGAGCGCTACGAGCACGAAGGGCATCCCTATTTCGCGAGTGCGCGGATCTGGGACGACGGCATCATCGATCCGGTGGATACGCGCCGCGTGCTGGCGATGGCCATATCCGCATCGCTCAATCGGCCGATCGAGCGCACGACATTCGGCGTGTTCCGGATGTGACCGGCGCGATGGCACGCGACGACGCAGCCGGCGCGCCGGCCGATACGGCGATGCGGCCGACGGTGTACGACACGCCCGAACGCGCGCTTCTGCGCGAGCAGGTGGCGCGTTTCGTCGCGCGCGAGGTCGAGCCGCACGCCGACGCGTGGGAGCGCGACGGATTCGTGCCGCGCGCGCTGCTGCGCCAGCTCGGCGCGCTCGGGTGGCTCGGCCTGATGGTTCCCGAAGCGTACGGCGGCGCGGATGCCGATGCGATCACGAACTTCGCGTTTGCCGAAGCGCTGTCGCGCTCGACCTATGGCGGGTTCGTCGTGACGGTGCTGGTGCATACGGACATGGCATCGCCGCATCTCGTTCGCGCGGGGACGCACGCGCAGAAAGCGCGCTGGCTGCCGGGCATCGTGCGCGGCGAGATCGTGAGTGCCATCGCGGTGACCGAAGCGAACGCCGGCTCCGACGTCGCGCGCATCCGTACGTCGGCGCAGCGCGACGGCACCGACTGGGTGCTCGATGGCAGCAAGATGTTCATCACGAACGGCGTGCATGCGGACGTCTACTTCGTCGCTGCGCGTACCGCCCCGCTTGCGGCGGGATCGCGCGGCGTCTCGATGTTCATCGTCGAAAAGGGCACGCCGGGATTGGCGGTCGGCCAGGTGCTCGACAAGTCGGGCTGGCGCTCGTCGGACACCGCCGAGCTCGTGTTCGACGGCTGCCGAATACCGGGCGAGAACCTGCTCGGCGGGGAAGACGAAGGCTTTCGCGCGCTGATGCACAACTTCCAGCGCGAGCGCCTCGCGCTTGGCGCGATGGCGCTCGGCAACATGTCGTCGTCGCTCTCGTTGGCGCTCGCGCACGTGCGCTCGCGCGAGGCGTTCGGCGGCGTGCTGTGGCAGCGCGAGGCGATCCGGCAGAAGCTCGCGCTGCTCGATGCGCGCAGAGAAGCGGTGCGCGCGTTCGCGTATCACTGCGCATGGCTGGTGTCGCAGGACGGCGATTGCGTGCGCGAGATTTCGCAGTTGAAGGCACTCGCCGGCGAACTTGCGAACGACGTCGCCTACGGATGTCAGCAATGCTACGGGGGGATGGGCTATATTCGGGAAACGGCGATCGAGCGCCTCTGGCGCGACGCGCGCATCCTGTCGATCGGCGGCGGCGCGACCGAAGTGATGCTCGAGGAAGCCGCGAAGCGCCTTTGAGCTGCCCGCTGCTCCTGCGATGGAACCTTCCTCCTCACCCGGCGAGCGCGCCATGGACATGCCTTGCGACGTGATGGTTCGCGATGGCGTCGCGACGGTGACGCTCAACCGTCCCGAAATCCACAACGCGTTCGACGAAGCGCTGATCGGCCGTCTCACGGCGACATTCGTGTCGCTCGACGACAATCCCGACGTGCGCGCCGTCGTCCTCGCCGGCGCGGGCAGGAGCTTTTGCGCGGGCGCCGACCTGAACTGGATGAAGCGGATGGCGGCGTTCGGCCCCGAGGAGAACCTCGCGGACGCGCATGCGCTGGCCGCGATGTTGCGCTCGCTCTACGCTTTGTCGAAGCCGACGATCGCGCGCGTCACCGGCGCCGCGTACGGCGGCGGCGTCGGACTTGTCGCGGCCTGTGACATCGCGATCGCCGTGCCGGAAGCGACGTTCGCGCTGACGGAGGCGAAGCTCGGCCTCATTCCCGCCACGATCGGCCCGTACGTGATCGAGGCGATCGGCGCGCGGCAGGCGCGCCGCTATTTCCTGACCGCCGAGCGATTCGGCGCGCTCGATGCACTGCGGATCGGCTTGCTGCACGAAGTCGTCGCGCGTGAAGAGATCGATGCGCGCATCGACGCACTGATCGCGGCGCTGGAGGCGGCGAGCCCCGCCGCGCAGCTCGAATGCAAGGCGCTGATCCGCGGCGTCGCGCATCGCCCGATCGACGAGGACGTGATCGCCGGAACGGCGGAGCACATCGCGGCGGTTCGCGCATCGCCCGAAGGGAGGGAAGGCGTGGCCGCATTCCTCGGCAAGCGGCCGCCGGAATGGGTGGAAAAGACGAGGAGCGGGGGTCGAGGGACGAGAGGCGCGGAAAGCAGCGCGGGGATGGAGGATCGAGGATCGAAGACCGGGCGCGGCGAGGCTCGATAGCGGAGCGATCTCATGGGCACATTCGCGCAATTCGATACGTGGCAACTGGTGGCGCTCGCCGCAACGCTCGGCTTCGCGAGCGGGCTGCGGCTATACGCGGTGCTCTTCATCGTTGGCGTGGCGGGCTATCTCGGTTGGGTCGACCTGCCGTCGGGGCTCACGCCGCTTTCGCATCCGCTCGTGCTCGCGGCGTCGGGCTTCATGTGCTTCGTCGAATTCTTCGCCGACAAGATTCCGGGCGTCGACTCGTTGTGGGACGTCCTGCACACGCTGATTCGCATCCCCGCGGGGGCGGCGCTCGCTGCGAGCGTATTCGGCGATTCGTCGTCGGCGACGATGCTTGCCGCGGCCATCCTCGGCGGCACGCTCGCGGCGGGCAGCCATTTCTCCAAGGCCGGCAGCCGCGCACTGATCAACACGTCGCCCGAGCCGTTTTCGAACTGGGGCGCATCGCTGACGGAAGACGCCGCGGTCGGCGGCCTGCTGTGGCTGGCGCTCGCGCATCCGCTGGCGGCCGGCGTCGTGGTCGTGCTGATGATCGTGCTGATGATCTGGTTGCTGCCGAAGGCGTGGCGTACCGGCCGGCGCGTCGCGGGACGTCTTTCGGGCTGGCTGTCCGCGCCGAAGTCGCGCGGCGCGCCCCGATGAGCGTGATTTCGGCGCGCTGATGTTTCACAGGATACTCATCGCCAATCGCGGCGAGATTGCCTGCCGGATTGCGCGAACCGCGCGCCGGCTCGGCGTGTCCACTGTCGCCGTCTACAGCGACGCCGATGCGAGGTCGCTGCACGTCGAGTCCTGCGACGAGGCGTACCGCATCGGGCCGGCGTCGCCGCGCGAAAGCTACCTCGATGGCGATGCGATCATCGCGGTCGCGAAGCGCGCGCACGTCGAAGCGATTCATCCGGGTTACGGCTTCCTGTCCGAAAACGAGGCGTTCGCGCAAGCCTGCGGCGATGCCGGTGTGGTGTTCATCGGACCGCCGCCCGCGGCGATCGCCGCGATGGGCTCGAAGTCCGCCGCGAAGTCGATCATGCGTGCGGCGGGCGTACCGGTCGTTCCCGGTTATCACGACGATGATCAGGATGGCGCGTTGCTTGCGCGCGAAGCCGCCCGCATCGGATTTCCGGTTTTGATCAAGGCGACGGCCGGCGGCGGTGGCAAGGGCATGAAAGTCGCGACGGGCGCCGACGATTTCAGCGCGGCGCTTGCATCTGCCAGGCGCGAGGCGAAAGCGTCCTTCGGCGATGAGCGCGTGCTGATCGAGCGCTATCTGACGGCACCGCGGCACATCGAAATCCAGATCTTCGCGGATACGCGCGGCAATGTCGTGCACCTGTTCGAGCGCGATTGCTCGGTGCAGCGGCGCCACCAGAAAGTGCTCGAGGAAGCGCCCGCGCCGGGCATGGAGGCCGCGCGACGGCGCGCGATGGCCGACGCCGCGATCGCGGCCGCGAAGGCCATCGGCTATGTCGGCGCCGGGACCGTCGAGTTCATCGCCGAGCAGGACGGCACGTTCTACTTCATGGAAATGAACACGCGGTTGCAGGTCGAGCATCCGGTCACCGAAATGATCACCGGACTCGACCTGGTCGAATGGCAATTGCGGGTCGCCGCCGGCGAAGCGCTGCCGAAATCGCAGCCGATGCTGGCGATCAACGGCCATGCGATCGAGGCGCGCGTATACGCGGAAGATCCGGTCCGCGGCTTCCTGCCGTCGGTGGGACGGATCGCGCACTGGCGAATGCCGGAGCAAAGCGCTCGGGTGCGCGTCGACACCGGCTTTCGCGAAGGTGACGACGTCACGCCGTTCTACGACCCGCTGCTCGCGAAGGTGATCGCCTGGGGCGAGGATCGCGAGCGCGCGCGCGACGCGCTGCTTCGCGCGCTCGCGGCCTGCGAAGTGACCGGCGTGGCGACGAACATCGGCTTTCTCGAGCGCGTTGTCGCGCACGACGCGTTCGCATCGGCGCACATCGACACGGGGCTGATCGACGCGCATCGGGACGCATTGCTCGCGCTGCCTGCCGGCGTGCCGCGGCGTGCGCTCATCGCGGCCGCCGCGGACGAATATCGCGCGGTCGAGGCCGCGGCGCGCGCCGTCGCCGCCTCGTCGGACGACTTGCATTCGCCGTGGAACCTGACCGACGCGTGGTGGAACGGTACGGCGACGCATCACCTCGCGTTTGCGTTCGATGACCGCGAGCATCGGCACGCCCTTGCGATCAGGCCACTGGCGGACGGCTGGATTCGTATCG
>Ga0070709_10001556_pt1 | contig 12381 bp, 13 predicted proteins | sample LARL51metaG_FD_65449 | JGI IMG/M metagenome (GOLD analysis project Ga0070709, IMG submission 65449) | Corn, switchgrass and miscanthus rhizosphere microbial communities from Kellogg Biological Station, Michigan, USA - LAR L5-1 metaG | ecosystem: Host-associated > Plants > Roots > Rhizosphere ...
CATCCTCGTAAAACCTGCGCACAACCTCAACCCGTGGATCGTTTGACAAGCGCAACCGCGGAACCTCGTCTTCAATCCGATATTGGCGAGCACAGTCGGCGCACCGCCACTGCTCGGTCAGGTCACCACTGCATGACGGGCAAGCGAGCAGGTCACGGAAGCGTGGCACCTTCCTTCAGAAAATTGCGTAGACGAAGGGTGCCAGCGCTTCGACCGTGGCTGCCAAAACCAGCACAAGGCTCAGCACGCACAGGAATACCACGAGCGGGATCATTAGCCGCCTTGTCGAATCGCCGTGCCACAGGTCACGCACCAACTCACCGGTCGAACCAAAGATGCTACCGAGCACAATCATCCTTCGGACCATCCGGTTGCGTTTCGTGATCATGCCAGTTGCTCCTCACGGACCACGGGGCGTTGCACACGGCGCTTTGCCAACCTGCTCTGGCCTGCGATCAGAATGTCGATGCTGGAACGACGGAACGTGGAATAGCCTTCGACAACATTGTTCACGATCGGCTCGCCAGCTAGATTGAATGACGTGTTGAGTAGAACGGGGATGCCCGAACGGCGCCCATAGGCCTCGAGCAGCGCATGAAGGCGTGGCTCCATCTCTCGAGGAAGCGCTTGCACACGCGCGGTGCCGTCCACGTGCGTGATGCCGGCCAACTGGTCGCGCCAATCCTCGCGCACCGGGAAAACGCCAGACATAAAGCGGGCAAGCCTGAGTTGGCCGCGCGGAAATTCAAAGAAGCGGTCGGCGACCTCGACTGGAACCACCGGCGCGAACGGTCGAAACTCCTCGCGATATTTGATGTCACGGTTAAGCCGGTCTCTAATCTCGGTCGAATGTGGCGCCGCGAGGATGCTGCGATGCCCGAGGGCGCGCGGCCCGAGTTCGAGTGCGCCATCCATCCAGCCGACAATGTGCCCGGCGGCGAGATCATCGGCAGTCATCTCAACCAGCTCGCGATCATCGCAACGCTCGGCTTCAAGGCCATCCTCGCGGGCAAGTCGGACAAGGTCCTCGACGTCGATCGAGGGGCCCCAGAACGGATGGTCGGGGAAGGCTCGGTCGGGATTTCCTAATAAGATGCGGTCAGCGTAGAGCGCAGCGCCCAGAGCACAGCCCGCGTCTCCGGGGGCCGGCGGAACGAACACGCGCTCGAATCCGGATTCCCGCAGTATCCGCGCATTGGCGACGCCATTAAGCGCTACGCCGCCGCCGAAGCACAGGTCACGAAGCCCGGTTTCGCGATGCAGGTCTCGGGCAATGTCGACCAGAATATCTTCAAGGACACGCTGCACGCTGGCGGCGATATCGGCAAAGCGTTGGCCGTCCTGAGTGTCAAAGTCTATCGGGTCGTAGGGCGATCGCGCTGGGCCAAAGAGATCGACGAAGCGCTTGGAGTAAGAGCGCGCCACGGTCGATTGAAATTCGAAATAGTCGAGATCGAGCGCGAATGCTCCGTCCGGCGTGCGTCGAACTGTCCGCCACACCTTGTCGACCATGTTCGGCTGGCCATAAGCGGCAAGGCCCATGACCTTGTATTCGCCTTCGTTGACGGCGAAGCCGAGATAGGCCGTGAAGGTCGAATAGAGCATTCCGAGCGAGTGGGGGAAACGGATTCCCCGCCGAAGCTTGATATCCGTCCCCCTTCCGGCATGTCGCTCGCCCTGGCCGACGGTGAGCGTCGCCCATTCGCCGACGCCGTCTGCCGTCAGTATCGCTGCGCGCTCGGTCGGCGCGGTGAGGAACGCCGCCGCGGCGTGCGCTTGGTGATGCTCGGTGAAGATGACCTTTCGCCCGGAAATCCCCAGCTCCGAGGCGATGATTCCACGCATCCAAAGCTTCTCCCCGAGGAGATTCTTCATGGCGTGGGTGAAAGCGTCGCGCGACTTCGGAAAGCTGCGCAGCAGGCAGGTGAGAACCCTGTCGAACTTCAGAAGCGGTCGTTCATAGAAAACGACGGCGTCCAGCGAATCCGGCTCCAGGTCGGCTTGATCAAGGCACCATTCGATCGCCGCGAGCGGAAAGGCCGCATCATTCTTGCGCCGAGAGAGCCTTTCCTCCTGGACCGATGCGATGGGGAGCCCGTCGACCAGGAGCGCGGCGGCCGAATCATGGTAATGAGCGGAGATTCCGAGGATCTTCATGCTTGCTCTTGCTTGGCGGTCGCCATGTCTCGTTCGGCTCGCATGACAAACCATCCGCCAGTCTCTTCGCGTGCCGATCTCTTTGCCAAAAACGCAAATGGCGGAAGGACAACGAAATAGATGACCCTGAGCACGACCCCGCTGATCATTCCGGCCAGCGCCATCGCCAACCGCAAATAACCTTTCCACAGGCGGCTGAGCCGTGCTCGCCAGATGTAGAGCCTTTGCTTCTCCGGCTCGATCCGGGACAGCTGGGCGCGGGTGTAGTTCATGTGAAACTCCTCGTCCCGAAGCACCTTCTCGAAGACCTCGCGGGTCGCAGGATCGTTCGGCAAGGCATCGCGATATTGCGCGAAGGAACGAGCCGCTGCCCGTTCGGAAAGATGCAGAAACGCAAGCAAGTCACCATCATGCTCTCGTTCTACCTGGAGATCGTCGAGACCGCGCTCGCCGGGCGCAAGCCAATCTGCCTGGTAAATTGAGTTGCCGCTATTTGGCGGATGGTCATTCAACAGCTCCACGCCGCGACCGCGGAACAGGCGCGCATGCCGGCATTCATCAAGTGCGTGTGCAAGATAGAGTCGACGGAGCAGCGGGTCGCGCGTCAGCTCCGCAGCCCGGACGAGATCACGGCCGCCGTCAGCCTCCACAACAGCGAAGCTGAGCAATTTCCGCGCGCGCCGGCCCGGGTCGCTCCAGATCCAGCGATAAAGCGGCTCAAGCATGAACTGACTCGCCCGAATTCGTGCACGAACGTATCTGAATCCACCGTCTGTTCCCGGGACTGCTGCATTGGTTCACCTCGACAGATCAAAGCTGCAGATGCGCGAGATGCTAGCCGGGGGTCTCGCCGTCTTTCTCGGCGCCGGCCTTCTCGCTCTTGCTTTGATGATGAACGATCAGTGGCTCATCACCCATTTTCCGCCCGACTATTTCCCGCCGTACAATTGGATCGAGAATGGAGTGCATGGAGCGCGGCTCGTTCTCGCCGTCGTGGGGATAGGGTTAATTCTTCCTGTCCGCCGACGGGCGGGGACGTTGCTGGCTTGGGCGGCCGACGGCACACACATGCTGTTGATTGCGGCAACAATCTTCGCAGTCGTTCTTGCTTTGACGGTTGCTGACTTCATTCTTCGATCTTCACGGTGGCAATCCGTCAACACGGGACAGATGCAGCGCGAGCCGCTCCGGCGGCACGATCCGATGCTGAGCTGGATTCTTGAACCGTCGCATACCGGCTCTCTGGTGACGGGCGGCCGACGAATTGAATATGCCAATGACGTCTTCGGTTATCGTGAGCCGAACCAAGAGACGAAGCCGGATTTTGCGCGCCCGACCGTCGTCCTCGCAGGAGAGTCCGTCATGGGCGGCTTTGGCCTGCGCTGGGATGAAAGCGTCGCGTCTCAAATCAGCCGCATGATCAAGACACAGACTGTGGATTTGTCGGTCGGCGGCTACGCCACCGACCAGATTTATTTGCGACTGAAACGGGAGCTTCCCAGGTTCCAACGGCCAGTGGCGGTAGTGATTCTATTTTCACCAATGTTGTTTCGCCGGAACACCGAGGACTTTCGTCCGCACCTCGGGCCCGATCTCCTGCTTCGGCCGCCGGTCGAGAGATCAAGGTTGATGGACATGGCAAGGTGGGCGATTCCTTACCGCAGCATCAAAGAAACAGACCGCGCAATTTTTACGACCCGCGCGATTCTTGGGTCGACCGTGAGTCTTGCCAAGTCTCGCGGTGCAGTCCCGATAGTGCTTGTGCCGCAATTTCTGCCCGAAAAGCCGGCTGAACGACTGATACGGTCACGCGTACTCGGAAACATCGACCTGCCGGTGCTTTACGTCCCGTTCGACGCGAGGTGGCGCCTGCCTGGTGACTGGCATCCCAATGCTTACGCTGCACGCGTACTCGCAGTTGCGATTTCCAATCGCCTACGCTCCATGGAATCGGTCCCTGGAGCTTCACTGCGCTTTATTCGGCCTACCAAATGAACCTTTCGCTGGGTCGCAGCATCTTACGCTCGGGATCTAGGCTGCTCAGGGTTTGCAATGAACACGGCGGTCTCACGGCGGCTGGCAATCAAGATTGCGGTTACTGCGTCGGCATTCTGGACAGGCTTATTCAATCGAGCCTTTGGTGAGGTTATTCGACGCCGTTTGCCGTGGGCCGCCCAAGTTTCAGATCGGCCGGCCGAAGTCGATCAGCGCCCCGGGTATCTCTTTTTCAACGCATCCGAGAGCGCTTTCATCGAGGCATCGGTTGCGCTGCTGATCCCAGACGACGCGATCGGTCCCGGCGCGCTCGAGGCGGGCGTCCCGCATTTCATCGACCGACAATTGGCGGGTCCATATGGCGCAGGAGATCACTTCTATCTGCAGGCGCCGTTTCCAAAGGGCCTGCCCACGCAGGGCTGGCAGGCTCGGTCTCCGGCCGAGGTCTATCGCGCCGCAATCCCGGCGATCGACCTGTGGTGCGTTGCCACAAACGGCAAGTCGTTCGCTACACTCGATCCAGCTACACAGGATGACGCGCTCAAGGCGCTTGAAAGCGGCGAAGCCGAGCTCGGCGGCGCGGTCGACGCCAAGCGCTTTTTCGCCCTGCTCCTGCAGAACACGCTCGAGGGATACTTCGCGGATCCGATTTACGGCGGAAATCGGCAGATGGGAGCCTGGCGGATGATCGGCTTCCCCGGCGCCCGTTATGATCTGAGACCCTTTGTCAGCAGATACGGTGAACCATATAACTTGCCGCCGGTTGCTCTCTCGGGTCACCGCGGCTGATGGCCGATCCGCTGGTCGACGTCGCTATCGTCGGATTCGGCTGGACCGGTGCGATCATCGCGGAGGTGCTGACAGCGGCGGGGCTGAACGTCGTCGCGTTCGAACGTGGCGGCTGGCGCAATAGTTCGAACGACTTTGGCGTACCGTTCGACCAGGATGAGCTGCGGTACATGTGGCGCCATCATTTGTTTCAGAATGTCGCGCATACGACGCTGACGTTCAGGAACAAGGTCGACGAGGTTGCACTGCCCATGCGGCGGCTCGGCTCTTTCCTGCCCGGTGCGGGCGTCGGCGGCGGTGGAGTTCACTGGAATGGGCAGGTCTGGCGCTTCCTGCCGTCCGATTTCGCGGCGCGCAGCCATAATCTCGAGCGCTACGGAGCCGATGTCGTCACTTCGTCCGACATGGCGATCCAGGATTACCCGGTCTCCTACGCCGAGCTGGAACCTCATTACGACCGGTTCGAATATCTGTGTGGCGTCTCCGGCAAGGCAGGAAATCTCAACGGGGCAATCCAAGCCGGCGGCAATGTGTTCGAGGGGCCACGCTCACGCGAATATCCCAACCCGCCCCTCAAGATGACTTACGGCCCGAGCCTGTTCGGCGAGGCTGCGTCGAGCCTTGGCTACCATCCGTTCCCACATCCCGCCGCGAACATGTCACGGGCCTATACCAACCCACTGGGTGTGCAGCTCGCCCAGTGCACCTACTGTGGCTTTTGCGAAAAATTCGGCTGCGGCAATGACTCCAAGGCGAGCCCGCAGACGACCATCCTTCCAGCGCTGATGCCGCGACCGAACTTCAAGGTGCGGACCTATTGCGAGGTCATGAAAGTCGAACGGACGCGCGATGGGCGGCATGCCACGGGCGTCAGTTACATCGATGAGGACGGCGTGCTGTCGTTTCAGCCGGCGAGTATCGTGATCCTGTCTGCCTTCATGCTCGAGAATGTCCGACTAATGCTCTTGTCGGGCATCGGCCCGCCTTACGATCCGCGCACCGGAGCCGGCACAGTCGGCAAGAATTATTCCTACCAGATCGTGTCATCGGTGAATGTCTTCTTCGACGACAAGATCACGAACCCGTTCATCGGCGCGGGCGCGCTCGGAATGATGATTGATGACTTCAATGGCGATAATTTCGATCATCGCGGTCTCGGCTTCATTGGTGGCGGATATATTGGCGCTCTCAACACCGGCGCTCGACCGATCGAAACCCATCCGGTTCCCGAAAAGACACCAAAATGGGGCGCCGAGTTCAAACGGGCGGTTGCTTCAAATTACCTGAAGACTGTGCCGATAATTACCCACGGCTCCGTGATGAGCCACCGCGGCAACTTCGTCGATCTCGACCCGCGCTGGCGCGATCAGCACGGTCGCCCGCTCCTCCGAATGACGTTCGATTTCACCGAGAACGAGCACCGCATGAGTGACTATCTGACGGACAGGGCCGCCGAAATCGGGCGGGCCATGGGCGGTCGCGAAATCCGGGTAAACAAGCGAAGCGGATCCTACGACATCGCCCCATACCAGACGACGCATACGACAGGCGGGGCGATCATGGGCTCCGACCCCAGGACCAGCGCGCTGAACCGGTACATGCAGAGCTGGGACGTTCCGAATGTCTTTGTGGCGGGGGCAAACGCATTCCCGCAAAATGCCGGGTACAACCCCATGGGGACCGTTGCCGCGCTGACCTATATGTCAGCGGACGCGATCGTCAGCGAATATGTGAAGTCCCCCGGCCCTCTGGTGCACGCCTGATGAGCAGCCGAGGACCGACGATAGCACTTTGCGTTGCGGCGGCGGGCTTCGTTGCGGCCTGCGCCACGGGCAATTACCAACGGGTCAATCCTCCCGTTCCGGAAGGATCGGCAAGCGCAGGCGGCGGAGCCATCAGACTACCGCAGCCCAATGCCGACTATCCACTGGACAGCGTGGCCGCGTGGGGACCGCCCGAGGACGCTTCTGCTCCGCCCGATGCTGCCGGACAGCTGAGTACAGAGCCGGTGGCGCGCGGACGCTATCTCGCCCGCCTAGGCGATTGCGCGGCCTGCCATACCGATCCCGGTGGCCAGCCATTTGCGGGGGCACGGCCGATACGGACGCCGTTCGGGATCATCTATTCGGCCAACATCACCCCTGAACCCAAATCTGGCATCGGCAATTGGACGGAGGCTGACTTCTACCGCGCGATGCACAGGGGTGTCGCCCACGGGGGCAAGAACCTCTACCCCGTGTTCCCCTACACCTATTTCACGCGCATGAGCCGGTCCGACGTCGACGCGCTTTGGGCCTACCTGCGGACGGTTTCTCCAGTCTACCAAGTCAAGCCCGCGAACAAGCTGCCGTTTCCGCTGAACATTCGCCCGCTGATGGCGCTTTGGAACGCACTGTACTTCCGTCCGGGCGAATTCCGGCCCAATCCAAACATGAGCGAACAGTGGAACCGCGGTGCCTATCTGGTGTGGGGACCGGGTCATTGCGGCGGCTGCCATACGCCCAAGAATTTCCTTGGCGCCGATCGCAACCGGCGAGCCTTTCAAGGCTATACGCTCGATGACTGGACGGCGCTCGATCTCACCGGCAACGGGCGCAGCGGGCTCGCCAGCTGGGACAAGGGGGACATCGTCGAATATCTGCGGAGCGGCCGGAACGCCCGCACCGCTGCGTCAGGAGGGATGCAAGAGGTCATCTATGATTCGACCAGCCGGATGAGCGATTCCGATCTTGCAGCGATCGCCACCTATCTGAAGGCCTTGCCGCCCGGGGGCCGGACCAGGGCCTTCAACCCGCCGGACCAGGCAGCGATGCTCTCGGGACAGGCGATCTACGAGGACAATTGCTCGGAATGCCATGGCTTCGATGGCGAGGGTGAGCCGCGCCATTTCCCGCCACTTGCGGGTAACTCGTCGGTTCAGGCGAGAGACCCGACGACGATCCTGCGGATCATCCTCGAAGGAAGCCGGTCGGTGCCAACGCCGGCAAAGCCGAGCGCGCCCGCGATGCCCGCGTTCGCGTGGAGACTGAAAGATTCTCAAATCGCGGCGATCGCGACCTACGTTCGGAACTCATGGGGCAACAGCGCTCCTGAAGTATCTCCGTCGAAGGTCTCCAAATTGCGCTCGCGACACGTGTCGCAATGACGCGCGGGCCTATGCTACGCTTCAGATATCTTACACCGTTCGCGTTGCTGGCGCTTGCCCCGCTCGGCGGCTGGCTCGGCGGGGCGTGGACGTATGGTGCTGCCGCGGCAACGATCATTTGCATGCCGGGCCTGGACTTTGCGCTTCGTGACCATGATCCGCGCGAACGGTCGGTCGGCGCCCTGACGAAATGGCTTCCGCGGATCTATATCTTGGCCCAGCTGAGCGCGACTGCATGGATGGCGCTGATTGCGTCCCGACCGGAAACCAGCCTGTTTGAGCTGGTGGGGCTTGCGTCTTCCGCCGGCCTCACGACGGGCGTGTTTGGATTCGTCGCCGCTCACGCGATGATCCACAGCAGGGACGATCGCGAGCGCTTTCTGGGTCTCGCGATGTTCGCGACCACATTCTACATGCACTTTCATATTGCTCATTTGTATGGGCACCACCGCAGGGCGGCGACCAACGAAGACCCTGCGTCCGCGCGCCTCGGTGAAGGGCTTTACGCTTTCCTGTTGCGCTCAGTTGGCGGCCAACTGCGCGAGGCCTGGACTTTTGAAGCGGAACGAATGCGAAAGAGGGGGCGACCCGTTCTCGGCCTTGGAAACCGGATGCCGATGTATTTGGCGACCGAAGCGACGTTGGTGATTGTACTTGCGTTGTGGAATTGGCGCGCTCTCGCGTTCATCGTCGCGACTGCGGTCATCGCGGTCGCCTTGCTAGAAACATTCAATTATGTCGCTCATTACGGTCTTCGACGCGCGATCGGGCGCGACGGGAGAATTGAGCGCCTGACCTCAAGCCATTCGTGGAACAGCAGGAGGCTTATTGATAGCGGTGCCCTTTCCAATATGGGCTATCATAGTGACCATCATTCCCATCCGTCACGCCCATTCGGACACCTGCGGTCCGTTCCTGGCGCGGCGGAGCTGCCATTTGGCTACGCAACTGCATTGTTAGCCGCTCTCGTCCCGCCCGTTTGGCGGCAGATCATGGACAAGCGCGCAAATTCCGCCATGGCCACGACTTCGGAACGGATTCCTAATCCGCAGAGTGAGATACGATCATCTGACTTCAGCATCCGCTAATGTCTGCTTTGGGTGGAAAGCAGACATTCGTTAGTCAGTCGATCCGGCCGCCCTATCTCGCAGCTGGATACGGGAAAAACAGTTCGTTGCCGTCCGGATCATCGATGATCATGGTGTCATAACCCCACCACCCGTCCCGTATGGGTGCTCCGCGTCCGTCGAACTCGGCGCGTAGATCCTCGATGAGACCAGGGCTAAGTGAAATGAAAATTCGGCCGCGGCCAGTCTTATCCGGCTGCTGACAATTGAGAAGTAGCGTGCAGTCACCACGGGTCACTTCACCGAGGAGGGTTGTGCCATCCTCCTCGTAGCGTTGCCCTTCAATGAAGCCGAGCCGGTCCCGATAAAAGGCGATCGCGCGTTCGACGCTTTCCACAAACAATACCGGTCGCGAATACCAGCCATCTTTCATGGTCATGCTCCTTTGTAATTTCGACTAGACACGCGAGGTTTCGCTCAGGTCGGTTCCAGTTGCGGCGGGTTGGTGGTCGCCCGCGCGTCGGTGCCCAGTCTCACCGATATCGTGCACCGGCAGACCTTCAACCCGGGGAATCTTCGCACTTAAAGGTGTCACGAGAATGTCAGCGCGACCCAATGTCTGCGACGGGTCGAAAGCAGACGTTATGCCAGCCGCTAAGCGACCCATTCCCAGATTTTCGTGCTCGGCATCAGCGCCGCTCTGTAATCATAAAACCCCTCGCGCGATGAACCAATGGCGGTTCCTGAGGCACTTAGGAAAGGCGTCGAGAGCCAAACCGCGACGTTAGCCCCCGCGCGCGATTTGGCTTTCGACGAGCTTCACCAGCAGGAGCACGAGGATGAAAGCCAAGATTCTGATGATCGGCGCACTCGCCTTTGCGTTGGCGCCTGCGGTTGCGTCCGCGCAAGCTGTTCCGCCGGGCAACGGCTACATCAACGGCCAAGGCTACAACCACCTCAATAGCGGCAACGCCTTCGGTCAGCCCGGCCAGTCGTGTGAAGATTTGATTGCATCCGACATGGGTGCACATCCAGGCAACGCTGGAACCGCACCCGGCGGAGGCTCGCCCTTTACGGGTGATGGCAGCACTGCCGGGGCTCACTACGCGGGCAATGCGCCGCAGAATCAGCGAAATACGGCGAGCGTGTCGCAGTACGATGTCGCCTGCTCGAACCAGCAGCCATTGTAATCAAATCCGTGGGTAGCGGCTGACCCGCCAGTCGGGTCAGCCGGCCGCCTCAAACAACTGAAAAGGGGAGTCAAGCCTTGGGTATCGCACCCAACCGGCCGATCGCGCCGCTGTGCGACGCGCGCACTGCAAAGCTCATCGGTGGCGCATGGCTGATCGGTGTTCCACTGATCGCCGCCGCCGCGATGATGGTGTCGCGGTCAGCATCGGCCGTTCCCGCATTTGCCCAGCAGACCGGGCAACCGTGCAAGACCTGTCATGTAGGCGGCTTCGGACCCGAGCTCACGCCTTTTGGGCGAGAATTCAAGCTGGGCGGCTATACGCTGCGCGCTCATGCGTCGATCCCGGTCGCGGCGATGGCGATCGCGTCCGTGACACACACGCGCAAGGACCAGGATCCGCCGCCCGAGCATCTCAGGCGCAACGACAATTTCGTGCTCGACCAGGCAAGTCTGTTCTTCGCCGGCGGCCTCGGCAACCATTTCGGCGGCTTTGCCCAAGTGACCTACGACGGCGTCGGTAGACAATGGTCCTGGGATAACCTCGACGTCAGGGCCGTCACCAAGGCGAAGATCTTTGGCGCCGATTCCATCTTCGGGCTGTCGATCAACAACAGCCCTACCGTGCAGGACGCGTGGAATACGCTTCCCGCCTGGGGCTTCCCCTACACCGACACGGCTGTCTCACCGACGCCGGCCGCGGCGCCACTCATTGACGGGGCGCTGGCGCAGAATGTCCTTGGCGCGACTGGGTATGCCTGGGTCGGCAGCAAGGCCTATGTCGAGGCCGGAGGCTATTCGTCGCCCTCTCGCGGGACGCTGAACTGGCTCGGCGTGGACCCATTCGATCCGGGGGCAATTCACGGCATCGCCCCGTACGGTCGTATTGCCCTGCAGACGAAGCTTGGCGGCGGCACGTTCGAAGTCGGCGCAAGCGCAATCAAGGCTGCGCTGTTTCCGGGCCGCGATCGATCGTCCGGCCTGACCGATCGCCGCTCAGATTGGGGGCTCGACAGTTCGTGGCAGAAGCCGTTCGGGTCTGACAACGTCTCATTCAACCTGCGATACGAGCATGAACGCGGCAACCTTCGCGCGAGCTGTGCCCTCGGCTTGATCGGCGAGGATGGGGACCCCGGATGCGGTACCTATGAGCTGAACGAAGTTCGCGCGGCCGCACGATACACACTGCACGATCGGGTCGGCCTTACGCTGTCTGGTTTCGACACTTACGGGTCCCGCAATACCAATGTCTTCGACGGCAATGGCCTGCCCGACAGCAACGGCGTCATGGGACAGGTCGATTATACATTCTGGCCGGACGGCAAGGGGCCGCTCGGCCCGCTCTTCAACGCACGGGTCGGCCTCCAATACACATTGTACGGCAAATTCAACGGGGCCCGGCGCAACTTCGACGGAGCCGGCGCCAATGCCGTCGACAACAATGCATTGAGGGTCTTCACATGGATCGCCTTCTGAAACCGCGCATCTCGCGGCGGTCATTCGTTCGCGCCGGCGTTGCCGCAGGCGGTGGCGCAATTCTTGGCCTGGGCTCGACCGCCAACGCCTCGACTGCCAAGGTCGCAAAGCAAACGGTCAGCTACCAGCCGAGCCCGAAAGGGCCGGCACATTGCGCGGTGTGCACGTATTTCCAGGCTCCATCTGGCTGCAATTTAGTGAGTGGACCCATCAGTCCGTCAGGCTGGTGCGTCCTGTTCAAGGCGAAGTGATAATCGCCTTCCAGCGCCTTCGCCGCGCGAACTGACTTTCGAACTATTGTCACATGAGCCGACGCCCGCACGCGATCCGTCTGAGCCTATTCGACAGTTCAGCCGGGCGGCGACCACGCCACTCGCCGGCAACCCGCTTGGCTTCACTATCGCTCGCCGCTTCAAGAGCACGTTCCTCCTCGATGCGGCCGATCGCATCAACAAAGAAATGGCGATAATGACCCATCGTTCGCCTTTGGCTTTGTCATTTGCCCGGCGCTGTACGGCCTGAGCACAAGTAACGCTCGGTTCACATTGACCGCTGGTAAATGA
>Ga0070709_10001557_pt1 | contig 12379 bp, 9 predicted proteins | sample LARL51metaG_FD_65449 | JGI IMG/M metagenome (GOLD analysis project Ga0070709, IMG submission 65449) | Corn, switchgrass and miscanthus rhizosphere microbial communities from Kellogg Biological Station, Michigan, USA - LAR L5-1 metaG | ecosystem: Host-associated > Plants > Roots > Rhizosphere ...
GCGATGCGCGCGTTCCAGGAGGCCGGCTTGCGCGTTCCGGAAGATATTTCCGTCGTAGGCTTCGACGACATCGTGAGCGCGAGTTTTTGCATTCCCAGCCTGACCACTGTCCGCCAGCCGCTCAAGAAAATGGGCCGAATTGCCGCCGAGACGCTGCTCGCGCGCATCGAAAATACTGGCGAGGTTCAAAGCGAAATTGCAGTCGAACCTGAGCTCGTCGTTCGCAGATCCACCGGCCGCCGCGCATAAATCCGAACCACCTAGCAGCAGCTCCGGCCCAGCGTGAAGTTCGCGAGCGCTCCGGGGTTTGATCATAAGATCTGGGCGCCGACAGTTACGTTAAGTCTACAGGGCAGAGCGAAATTGGTAGGGCGGTGGGGATCGGACTCCTTGAAGCACTAACAGTACGTAACTTATTGATTCTGCGAAACGACACACTAGAGAAATTCTACAAAAACGCCAAACCGAGGTACACGCCAGGTACACGGTCGAGGAAAAAACTGGTCGGAGTAGATGCAAAATTTGGCCCTCGGGCACGCACCACATCAGTCCTGGGCAAATGGTGTCGAACCGCGCTCGATCCGTCTGGACACTTAAGAGTCTAGATGCTGCGCGTGTCGTTTACTCGCCATTGGAAGGGTCGAAATTCCGCTAGTTTGGCAAAGTCACGGGCATTGGCCGTTATCACGATGATTCCGAAACGTCCAGCGCTGGTGGCAATTAGCGCGTCGTTGGTCAAGCGGCCTTTCCCGATTTGCTGGTAATCGTACATGGCAGCTAGGACGGCGAGCACTTTACCGGTGTGCGTCCAATCCTTAAGGTTGGGAACCAAAATTCGACCAGCCCTACTAAAGTCACGCTCGAGACGCTCCACAGGGCGGCGATTGCGAGCGCTCACTCCAGCGTATAGTTCTTCGAGTACGGCCGAACTCAACCATACTGGTGCGCCTTGGGCGACCCGCCTCAGATTCACTGCCGCTTCAACTCCCGTCCGCAATGCCGTGATGTAGATGGATGTATCGAAGAGCACCGGCCGCATCTATTGCTCCAGCGTGCCGTAAACATCCTCAACGGCTATGCCGCTTTTTGCGAAACGCTCATTAGCTCCCGCAACTAACCGGTTTCTCTCATGTTCGGAAATCACCAAATCTAAGGCTCGTTCGATAGCTTCTGTTTCAGTTCCAGCGTGTAATGCTTTCTGTGCGCGCTTGATTTTAGACGAATCCAAACGAAAGTGCTTATGTGATCGCGCCCTTGCGGTCGACATTTTAGTGCGTTGAATCGGCGTCGGATAACTGCGCAACTTCTGTCTCCAGTCGGGCCTCGCCGGATCGCGGCGTTGCTCAAGCGCGATGGCTGGCAGGTCGGCAAGGACCGCACGAAGCGCCTCTGGCGACGTGAGGAGCTGAAGGTTCCGCAGCGGCAGAAGCCACGCGGACGGCTGTGGCTGAACGGCGGATCGTGCGTTCGGCTGACCGTTGGGGACACGTAGGATAGAGTTAAGGGAAGTCGCTCGAGCAGTTAAGTCAGCTGATGAGATGGTGAAGGAAATGACAGTTCAAAGATTTGATGTCCCGTACTCGGAAGCGGCGGTCGAAGATCTTCGCCAGAGGCTGGTGCGGACGCGGTGGCCGGACCAGATTCCAGGTTCACACTGGGATTACGGAGTAAGTCTCGACTACATGAAAGAGATTTGCCAATACTGGAAGGATGAGTTCGATTGGAAGCGGCAGATTGAGAAGATGTCCGCCTTTCACCACTATCGCTATACGTCGCGAGGTGTAGGTATCCATTTCATCCACGAGCGCGGCCAAGGGCCGGCGCCAATTCCACTGATTCTCACCCATGGCTGGCCGGGTTCCTTTCTGGAAATGCTGAAAGTAATTCCCATATTGGCTGACCCCGCAAGCTGCGGCGCAAACTCAGCCGACGCGTTTGATGTGATTGTTCCCTCTCTTCCTGGATACGGTTTCTCAGACCGCCCCACTGAAACTGGAGTCAACACATTTCGCATCGCCGACATATGGATGGAGCTCATGAAGGAGCTGGGCTACGAGCGGCTGGCAGCACAAGGAGGAGACTGGGGTGCGGATGTGACCACCCTTCTGGGGTTGCGCCATCCTGAGCGGGTCATCGGGATTCATCTCAACTCCATCCCACCGTATAAGCCGTATCTGGAGGCCGGCACAGTCCTGTCTGAGGTCGAACAAGCGTTCCTAAATGAAGTGAGTCGCTGGTATGAAAACAGCGGAGCGTACGACCATATTCAGAAAACCGCTCCACAAACGGTTGCTTACGGCCTAACTGATTCTCCGGCTGGACTGGCAGCTTGGATACTCGAAAAGTTCCGTGACTGGGGGGACTGTGACGGCGACATAGAACGCAGATTCACCAAGGATGAGCTGTTAAGCAACATAACACTCTACTGGATGACGCAAACCATCCATTCCTCATGCCGGCTCTATTACGAGGATAACCGCACCCCTCTTCACTTTCAGAAAGGTGATTACGTCACAGTTCCGTGCGGGATTGCGCGTTTTCCGAAAGAAGGCCCGTTACCTCCCAAGCGCTGGGTCGAGCGCGGATACAATATCCAGCACTGGACGGAAATGTCCCGTGGGGGCCATTTCCCTGCGCTCGAAGAGCCGGAACTGTTGGTGGAGGATATCCGCTTGTTTTTCCGAGCTTTACGCTCGTAAAGTTATCTTCCGCCCATCGTGTCGGAAGGTCATTTTCCGCTGCGCCAAGGAAAGCGAGCAGCTCTTGTCGGAGCAAATCAAGCAGCTTGGGATGAGCAACCCAGTCAAGTCACAGAAAAACCGCCCAGCTGGTAGAGCGGATACCTTTCGTTGATTCACATTGAGGCGGCGCACCGCTGCCGTTTGCGATAGCTTCCGACCCGGAATTATTTGATTAATAGCCGACTGCGAGTCGAACCTCCGTCTGTTTTTCCTCTGCGTTATCGACACCGAGATCGGTGAAAACATTGCCGGAACTTGGAACCACCTCGGCCTTATTTTTTCTCTTTGGCATATCGCAGCTTATCGTCCGCCCTGGCTTCATTAAGCCTTCTGCCAATCAGTTCGACATCCTTCCGCGCCGTCTTTATCCCGCTAGGCGATTTCTTTTGGAACGCATGAAGCACGTAGACAGCAGCCTCAAATGTGACCGTGTAAACCACCCGATACGTGTCTGCGCGATGGCCTCGACGACTTCAAAGACGCCTGGTCTTTATACTCTGAAACCTTTTCTTACCGAACAAATGAGTGGTATTGCGGGCGTTGAAATCAAGAACGTTGACCCGAACCTAGACCGTGGATAGCTTCGGCCCCAATTCTACCGTTCCGAACGTGATGCGCTACCAACACGCGCCGACGCGATCTCTCTGCCGCTCTTTGTGTTTATTATTTTTCGTTGGCCTCTTGGTTGGAGGGGCAGCGGCTGCTGATGTTCCGAGCCCGCCCGCCTCTTCGCTGGGACCTAACGTGTCATTTTCGGTTGCTGACTTTGACGGAGATGCTAAGCCCGATCTAGCCAGCGTTCAGACTGGAAAGAGCGATTTAGCCCGCACGGAACGGTCGATGTCCTATTCGCCCATACTGGTTGTTCATATTTGCGCTGGGACCTTGGGGTTGCTGTCCGGGACCGCTGTAATGTCTTTTCGCAAAGGTTTCCCCCCGCCATGTGCTGGCGGGAAAGGTCTTCGTCGCATTCATGCTCACCATGACCGTCGGCGCGACGTACTTTGCCATTGTGAGGCATCAACCAAACAACATCGGCGGCGGGATTCTCGTGCTTCCGCTTTGCGGCGCCAGCGCATAAGACGTGCTGCGGCCGCCTTCCTCGCTGCGGACGAGAATTCCCTTCTCGACCAGGTCGGTGATGTCGCGGTGCGCGGTGTCCTGCGACGACTTCGTCAGCTTCGCCCATTTCGTCGTCGTCAGCTTTCCCTCGAATCCATCCAGCAGCCGGTTGAGAACGGCGCGCTGCCGGTCGTTGACCGGCGACTGGCTGATGCTCTCCCAGAATCGCGCTTTCTCCAGCACGCTTCCGAGCAGCGTGCCCGCTCCGTCGATCGCGCGGCCGAGGCAATCCAGAAACCAGTTCAGCCATGGCGTGACGTCCGTGCCGTTTTTCTGCGTCGCTTCGAGAATGTCGTAGTAGCCCTTGTTCTCCAGCCGGATCTGCGCCGACATGCTGTAGAAGCGCTGCGCGCTTTGCTCCGAGCGCGCCAGGCACATGTCGGCGATCGCGCGCGCGATGCGGCCGTTGCCGTCGTCGAACGGATGGATCGTCACGAACCACAGATGCGCGACACCCGCCTTGAGGACGGGATCGATCTCGGGGCTGGTGTTGAACCAGTCGAGAAAGCCTTTCATTTCGGCATCAAGCCGCGACGCGACCGGCGCCTCGAAATGGACGCGCTCCTTCCCTGTCGGGCCGGAGACAACCTGCATCGGTCCGCCGCTGTCGTCGCGCCACGCGCCGACCCTGATCTTGCGCATGCCGCTGCGGCCGGTCGGAAAAAGGCTCGCGTGCCACGCGAACAGGCGCTCCGCCGTCAGTGGCTTGTCGTAATTGCGGGTTGCGTCGAGCATCATTTCGACGACACCTTCGACGTTACGGTCTGCCGGCTTGAGCCCACCGGCGTCCATCCCGAGTCGGCGGGCGATGGATGAGCGGACGGCTGCGGGATCGAGCGTCTCGCCTTCAATGGCGCTCGACTTGACGACATCCTCCGTCAGGGTCCGCAGAACGGCCTCTTCCCTCAACTTGAAACCCAGTGCCTGCATCGCGCCCAGCAGCCGGCCCTGGCGGTGGCGAACATCGGCCAGCAGGTGCGCAAGCTTTCCCCCGTCCCAATAAAGTTTCGGCCAATCCTCTCTTCCATGCATATACATGGCTATTCTCCGCATATTATGCGGATATTATCGGGGGTTTTCTCCGCAAGGTCAAGATTATTCTCCGCTCGTGATGCGGAGAATAACGCCTCTATTCTCCGCAAGGAGTTCGTAACCGTCCGAGGCGTGTCCGGCGTTCCGCCAACCGGAGATCCTTTCGCGCGGCAGGGCCTCACCGCGCCGCCCCGCGTCGCGGCCGTCCAGAAAGGATCCTGGCGCAAGGAGAAGACAGGAAACGGGGCGCACCGACCCATTCCGTCAAGCACTGGGCAGAAGCGCGGGCCGGAATGTAAGGACAGATCCCAAGACGAAGTTAAGAAGCAAGGAGTGTCACACTTTCAATCTCTGCTTTTATTTCCCCGTCGAGTAAAATAATCGTGAAGGGAGAAATCTCGCCATGCCCTTGACTACGGACGAAAAACTGTTGACCCTCAGCCGTGACGTTATCGAAGCATTCGATAAGGCCGATGGTGGTATACATCCGGGGTTCAGACCCGCCCATGCGAAAGGAATCCTGTTGACAGGGGTGTTTACGCCATCGTCTAAGGCTGCCTCGCTTACGCGCGCACCGCATATTCAGCGGAATTCCACTCCGGTGACGGTGCGCTTCTCGGACTTCGCAGGAATTCCGACCGTTTCCGACATCGATCCTCAGAACGCGAGCCCTCGCGGTTGCGCGATCCGCTTCCATCTTGCCGAGCATAGTCACACTGACATCGTCGCTCACTCAGTCGACAACTTCCCATCGCGTACTGCGGAGGGATTCCTGGAGTTCCTCAACGCGTTGATTGCCACCGACCCTGCGGGACTGCACCCGAATGCGATCGAAAAATTCCTTGGCGCGCATCCTGCGGCTTTGACATTTGTACAAACTCCCAAGCCGATCCCGAAGAGCTTTGGGAAGGAGTCGTTTTTCGCGGTGTCTGCATTCAAGTTCACCAACACGGACGGCGTGAGCCGCTACGGGCGATATCGGGTGCTGCCGGTAGCAGGCAATGAATATCTGGACGAGGCGGGAGCAGCCGCGCGGAGTCAAGACTTCCTCTTCGACGAGATCAAAGAGCGGCTCGCGAAGGAGCCGGTTAAGTTTCACATCGTTGTACAGGTGGCTGAGGACGGCGACACCGTTGATGATGCCACTGTCCGCTGGCCTGGGCATCGTTCACAATTCACGCTCGGAGAAATCAATTTGAAAGAGATTACTCCGAACAATGCCAGCGAGCAGCAGCACATCATCTTCGACCCTATCCCTCGAGTGGATGGCATAGAGACTTCGTCCGATCCTCTGTTTGAGCCGCGGGCGAACGTCTATCTAATGACCGGGAAACGGCGCAGGGCAGCTGGAAAGCAATAGACACTGCGCAATCTGAGCTTCGATAACATCGAGCCCCCATTTGCATCGCCATCTCTAAAACGCGGGGCATCTGCTCGGGCTGCGAAACCAGTTCGCAATAGTGGCTACACTGCGCGAAGAGATGTTCTGGCCTGGTTTCCTGAAAATATCCGCTCCCGATCTCATTGCTCGGAATGTGCGCCGCGATAGCCAGGGCGTTGACACGGCTACGGTGACAGTCGTACAACCCATTGATTAAAGGTAGGTTCTCAGGACCGCAGCTCCCCGCGCAGACCGCCAGCCGCCCCGTGAGATGAGCTTCCGCTCCAGGGGCAAAGGCATGCCGTCTCCTCATGCCTCACGTGAATCCATTGAATTTGTTTCTTTGCGCGAATCGAGTCGGTGATGCCATTGAGCGAGTCCCCGGAAACACCGTAAATCTGCCGAACTCCCGCTTCAGCGAGAACCTCCACCAACAAGTCTGCTACTTTTTCTTGGCCATAAGTCACCGTTCCTTCGCTGCGTCTCCCCCAAAACTACGATGCTTTAGCCGCAAAGGCGGAATCGAAAGAATTCAACTTTTTCCCCGATGGTTTGGCTTCCCTCTCCGGCCAAGCCAGCGCATGAGCGCGGTGCACGTCTGGTAGCATTTCAGCGCCCTCCATTGTCATTTCTGGCTTGGTAGAGTGGTATACACGCTGGAAGTGCCCGGTTGTGGGCTTGAAGTTTTTTTGGCAGGACTATACCGTTTTGCTTCAAGGTCGCAACCATTACGTCTTTAATCATAGTTCGCGGTACGTTCGGATTCTTTTCTGCCGCCTGTAAATCGACGATGCGCGCCTTCGAAAGGTCCCTCCGGAGTTGCGTTGATTGCAGTCACTCCGAAACGGGATAGCGGAATTGTCCTGACGCCAGGAGCAAATGCGCTTCAGCGCCACTGCGCACCAGGCTCCGCTCGCACTCCTTGCAGTGAGAGTTGTGTTCACGGTTATGCCGTTGGATCAGGCGCAACGGGCTTCACGGGCCCGAACATGGGAATTCAGATTCGGGAATAAGGCACTCACGGGTACGCGACTGCCGAGGCGGGCCATTGGAGCGTAAGCCCTCGCGATGAACCACAAAGAAGGCGCATCGCAATCGCGGAAAGTTGACACGCCCGCATTGTCATCAGACCACAATCGCGGACTGAACCTTGTCGAATCTCCGGTAGATCCCTGCGACTGACATTCGCTCTAAGTGTCGCCAGCCGGTCGAACCTAGGAGTGCGACATTTTGTCTATTGCCGGAAACGTTATCGAGTCCTGAAATCTGATCGATTACATGATTCTTACAGGGCCCAGGTCGTCTTTCATCGTCTGAAAGGCGGATGTGTTTTTCTTCGCTCCGTCCCAGTGGCCTTCCGGATATTCGCGCATTAATTCCACGGTCAGGAAACTTCCACGGATCACGCTCGATTCGTGATTCGACCACAGCTTGCTCGTGGTGCGGTTGCCGTAGCGATTAATGATGATCCGCGAAAAGTTTGGCGCCTCGCGCGGGTCGTATCCGTGTTCGATCACGTTCTGCAGTCCCAGCCGATCTGCCTGATTCTCAAGTTCCCGTTGGTGACCGTTCACCACGGACGCAATTCCAATTTGTGCCATGAAGACTCCGGCATTTCCGATGAACGCGCCCGCGGCGACTCCCGCGATCGTCAGTCCGATGCGGGACCCCCGTGTTTCTTCCACTTCACGCCGGTAGTGCACTTGCAGCACGTGGGCCATCTCGTGGCTCAAAACGAACGCGAGCTGCGCTTCGTTCTCGATCGCACCCAGTAAACCGGTATTGATCAGCAGCGTTCCGTCCGGCAGCGACGCGGCATTGATTTCCGGATCTTCCACGACAAAAAAACGGAATTCAATGGGGCGCCTCGTCCCTTTCGCACCTGCCGGAATCAATGAATCGCCCAGAAGAGAAACATATTCTTGAACACTTCGCTCCGCCAGCAGCTTCATTCGTCCGTGAACCTTGTTTCCCTGGCGAAATTCGAGGACCTCAATTCCTGTCTGCGCATCCTTTGCACGGACGACTTCCAGGTTGTGTGGCATCTTGTATGCGTCGGCGGGAGCGGGCGGGCCCAGCTCTACTTCTTCGGCCTCGATTCGTCCGTCTTTGCGTCGCGCGCCCGAATATTTCACGTGATACCCGGCGAGCGCGGCATTTTGCCCTGATGTCTTAGTAGCCAGGCCTTCTCCCGCTCTCCCCAGATTCCAAGCGCGCTTTGTAGTGTTGTCCAGATTCAGCCAGTAGCCATCCAACTTCAGCTCACTCGCTTCTCCGGCCGCAATTTTTGTGGCGTCCGCCGGCTCTTCCTGCAGGTACGCTGAGCCGTGAATTTTCTTGTCGTCCTCTCTAAGCTCCACCATGAGCTTCTCCGCAAAAAACCGGTGTTTGTCCAACCACTGCCCTTCCGCTTCCACCAACATTCCAGGAGACAGTTCCTCGGGATTGAAGGGGTGCTCGCCCGCGGCATCCTTGCTTAGAACGCGGCTTGCAGGAGTCAGCTCAATTCGGTCTTCCAGAATCAGCAAGGTGTTCGTATCGGCTCGCCCGGTCATGTATCCGCGAAACCTCATCTTTGTGACTGCACCCGTTTCTGTAACAGCTAAACAGGCGAGACACAACGCTGGCGTGAATCCGCACAATACAGCGCGGCGCAGAAAGGTCTTCAACATGAGAACTTTTCTCCAACTCTTCAAGAGGGCTTCGATCCCTCGACGAGCGCCTTTTTCATTTCCTTCACCATCTGGTGCGCCGCCCCTTTTGCCATGATTTTTTCGTCCCACCTCGGATCAATCTTCACGTGCACGTGCAACACGCACAGGTTTTGCTTGTCACTTCGCCTCACCACATCGGCATCCATCTTCAGGCTCCGCATACCTGTTCCGAAGCCGATAAGAGCGCTTTTCACCACGTTTCCCTTCTTGTATTCCGTGATCGTTCCGCTAATCACGAGCGATTTCGGCGCGTCCGCATCCTCCACCGCTTCCCCTTCCCCGACCACTTCACTCACCAGCTTGGCCTTGGTCAGTTCGCTTCGCAGCTCAGCATAAAAATAGTCCACAAAGGCGGGAGTCAGCTCCACTCCTTCGGCCGTCGTGAAGTGTTTGGCTTCTGCTGTCTTGTATTGCGAGGTTTCATCCTTGGGTTTCGCCACCGTGCACATCGCGAATACCCCCGCAACCAGTGCCACCATCAAGATACGCATTGTGTCTCCTCTCCTGTTCCTTCCTGATTTCGTTAAAACTCTTGCAGAATCGGAACCTATTACCTCGACGTCGGCTTCGGCGCTTCGGTCGCGCTCGGGGCTCCCGCGGGTACCACTTCCGTTCCCTTCGACAACGCCGCCACGGCCCCTTTCAGTTGCGTCCCACGCACAAAATTCCGTGTCGCATCGCGCAGCGCTTCTTCAATATCCTCTTCCACGTTTTTTTGCATGTTCTTCTTTCGCACAGCGCCTTTGGCGATGTAGGTTCCAGCCGCTTTTACTTCCTGCGATTCTCCAGTCTTCGTGTTTTTCACTATCGTCGAAAATTCAACTTTGCCGAAAAAGTCGAGCCCCGACCCTGCGGCCAAACCAAAGTGAAACAGGTACACCCGCAACACCAGGTCCGCCGATCGCGCATCAGGGGCCAACAAGTCCGCCGCTTTCAACGATTGCTCGATCGCCTCCTTTACAATCGCTGTCGGCTGTTTGTCCAGGAAGACACCGCCTCGCTCTTTCATCACCAGCATCGGCTGCGGATTTCCCGACCGATCGGTCACATCTGCGATCCAGAATTTGGGTGGATTCTCAAACTTTTGCGGTGGAACCGCCTCTCCGAGCTGGATACTGATCGTGTTTTCCGGCTTGGGCTTCGGTTCGTCGGCCTTCGCTTGGAGAAATGCCATCCAAGTCAGTCCGGCCGCCACTAGAATGGTGGTTGTAAAACGCAAGCTGCTGCGAAGGGGCATGGGAGTCTCCGCTCGGCATCGGCTAAGCCGCTGCCTCGTTCTCGCGAGCCTTCTGGCTCGTTTCCAGTAGTAGTACGGCTCGAAGTTATAACGCTCCCTCACCATTCGCAAGAAGTAAGCGTCGCTGCTGTGCTGAAGTAGAGATGAACAAATAAGCGGCTGCGAGTCTGGCCAAGGGTTGCGCTTATGGTGCCACTCGAGCAAGCAGGCCAGCGACAAAGAGCAGCCACCTTGAGCCTTGAAACGGTCGCACTGTGTTTGCTTGGCCTTCTCGGGAGATTCCTTGCGCTGGCAGTTCCTCGCGAACGATCTGCAAAAACAACAGACAAAGTATTCCGAAGATCTTGCGGCGGAGACTGCAAGGGCCATCCTCTGATTGAGGACCGTCACCACTGCGTGCTGGACGATCTTGTCTTCCAGCGCAGCGATCCCTAACGGACGCTGTCGTCCATCCGCCTTGGGAATGTAGGTTCACTCCGGCAATGTGTGCATCATAAAACTTTCTCACTCCGGGGGTTCACTCCAGTCTGTCTAACTTTTCGCGGCTTCAGTCCAGCTTGCTCCGAAGTTGCAGGCCTGCTTGGCTAGCTGCGCCCGTTCTCTCTTAGGAATGTCCCTTCTCTCAATGCTGTGAATGCCTGCTGGAGCCGCTCTTGTGTATTCACTACGATGGGGCTGTACCATGCAACGGGCTCTTCAAGCGGCTTCCCGGATGCGAGGTAGGGATCAGCAATTCACTCCCCGCAGTGCTCAACGAAACGCCGGACAAGTTTTGGGCTGAGGTGGATCCAATGGTGAAATCATGGTTTGCATCTGTTGTATTTATATTCGTCATCACTGCGTTCGCTCCCTCAAGTGGTCAGGATCAAATCAACACGACGAAAAATAATCAAGTCGTTCTCAAATATCTGGGAGCTGCCGGCTGGGAAATCACTGATGGAACCACCGTCATTCTGGTCGATCCCTACGTGTCGCGAATCAACGGCCCGGCACCCCCGGGAGGAGGAACGGGCCACTCTATGGCTGGAGATACGCGTCGGGTTTATGGATGGCATGATCTCGCGTCGCCGGACATTGCGGCAATCGATTCGCGTATTCGTCGGGCTGATTTCGTCCTTGTCACTCATACCCACTACGACCACGTCCTAGATGTTCCTCACATCGCTCTCAAAACCCGAGCAACAGTAGTTGGCACCGAGAGCACGGAGAATGTGATGCGCGCCTACGACGTCTCGGAAGAGCAGCTGATCACCGTCCGTGGCGGAGAGGACTACGAATTCGGCTCTTTCTCGCTCAAAGTCATTCCTAGCATTCACAGCCCCTTGGACCACAAGCACTACTTCAGTTCGACGATTGCTCCGGCTGGAATGAAGGCACCCCTCACTCTGGAGCAGATTCACCCGGAAGGAGGAACTCTCGCGTATCTGATTCGTCTTCGCGGTCACCAGATCATCGTGTTCGGAGGGATGAATTACATCGAACGCGAGATTGCCGGGCTGAGACCGGATGTGGCCATCATTGGGGCCGGTAACTCTCGCAAGGAGGTTTACGACTATAACGGCCGGCTTATGCGCGCCTTGGGCTTGCCCGCCATAGTTATTCCGACTCATTGGGACAATTTTCTAGTCCCTTACGACGCTTCGCAGAAGCCAGCTCTTGACGCTTTGCAATCTTTCGTAGGCGAGATCGCGTCTGTTTCCCCGAAAACCAGGATGATTGTGCCAAAGTACTTCGAGCCGATTGTTCTGGAAGCTCCGTCAAAGTGACTGTTGCAGCGCTGACGTTGGCAACTTCATCCGCCGATCGAGCGTAGGGACGAGCCGTTCGTGTCCCGATCAGGGGGAACTCTAACGTAACGCGACTAGGTAATAGTTGCCTCCTATCCGTCACAAATAATGCCCACATCGTTGGCGCCAGAGGAAGGCCAAAATGACGTTACGTATAAGATTAGGGACGTTCGGGAAGGAGATTGGTCCAGTTTTGGAGCACGGTAAGAAGACGATTGTTTTCGTCGGCGGCGACAACGAGGAGGAAGCACTTGCTGTGCTAGCTCTGCACGCTTTTGACAAAATCCCCGGTAGGTCGCGCACACCTTGTCTGGCTTCACGAAGAACTTTCCAATGCCCGTCTATTTCTTCGGATTTGTCGGCCC
>Ga0070709_10001561_pt1 | contig 12354 bp, 6 predicted proteins | sample LARL51metaG_FD_65449 | JGI IMG/M metagenome (GOLD analysis project Ga0070709, IMG submission 65449) | Corn, switchgrass and miscanthus rhizosphere microbial communities from Kellogg Biological Station, Michigan, USA - LAR L5-1 metaG | ecosystem: Host-associated > Plants > Roots > Rhizosphere ...
GGGCGAGAGCTCGCAGGAGATCGGCAACATCGTCGAGCTGATCAACGACATCGCCGAGCAGACCAACATTCTGGCGCTCAATGCCTCCATCCAGTCCTCCATGGCGGGCGATGCCGGCCGCGGCTTCGCGGTGGTGGCGGATGAGGTACAGCGCCTCGCCGAGCGCGCCGCGAATGCCACCAAGCAGATCGAGGTGCTGGTGCGCACCATCCAGACCGATACCAACGAGGCGGTCGTTTCGATGGAGCGCAGCACCACCGATGTGGTCGGCGGCGCGCTGCTCGCCGAGAATGCCGGCGCCGCGCTCGGTGAGATCGAGCAGGTGTCCAACCAGATCGCGAGTCTCGTGCAGAACATCTCCGGCAGCTCGCGCCAGCAGACCGGAGCGGCGCAGAACATCGCGCGCAACATGAAGATACTCAAGGAGATCAGCGGCCAGACTGCCGAATCGACCCAGGCGACTTCGATCGCGATCGCCAAGCTCGCTGAGCTCTCGGCCGGTCTGCGCAAGTCGGCGGCGGGTTTCCGCCTGCCGGGCGGGGCGGCCGCCGACCGGGCCAGCTCGAGTGGCAGGGTGCGGCGACTCGAGGACCCCACGCTCACCACCGCCAAGGTACGGCAGATCGCCACCCTCGGCGGCTCCTAGCGTCAGCTCGCGAAAGCACACGGCATGCCTGAAGTCGCTTCCCAGACATTCGAGCTCGTTGGTCGCGAGGTCAATACGACGCTTGCCGCGGCGCGCACCGCGCTCGAGAGCTACGTCGAGCAGCCCGACAATGAGACACTGCTCGAGCAGTGCGCCCAGGACCTGCACCAGGTGCAGGGCGTGCTGCGTATGTTGGAGATCTACGGTGCGGCGCTGCTCGCCGAGGAGATGGAGCACGTCGCGCAGTACCTGCTCGCGACCCATTCCGAGCGCAAGAGCCAGGCGGAGAGCCTCGATGCGCTGATGCGCGCCATGGTGCAGCTGCCCTCCTATCTCGAGCGCGTGCTGGCCGGAGGGCGCGATCTGGCTCTGGTGCTGCTGCCGCTGCTGAACGATCTGCGCGCGGTGCGCGGCCACGCTCTGCTCAGCGAAGGCACGCTGCTGCTGCTGAACCTCAAGTCCGACAAGCAGGCGCAGCCGGTCGCGGCCACGCCGGGCGAGCCGCCGCTGACGGTCGAGCAGTGGGCGCGGCGGCTACGCGCGCGCTTTCAGACCGGACTCATCGGCTGGATACGCGGCGAGCGCATCACGCAGAACCTGGAGATCCTCGCTGCCGTCGCGCGCAAGCTCGAGCAGATCGCCACCCGACAGCCGGTGTTCCAGCTGTGGTGGGTAGTGGGCGCGGTCATCGAGTCCCTGCAGGAAAACGGGCTCGAGAGCGGGCAGTCGGTGAAGCGCCTGCTCGGCCTCGCCGATCGCGAGATCCGTCGCCTCTACGAGCAGGGCGAGGCGCGCTACGCGCAGTCTCCACCGGTGGAGCTGCTCAACAATCTGCTCTATTACGTCGGCCGCGCGGAATCCAAGGGCGGACGCGTGATCGCGGTGCGCACCTCGTTTCGGCTCGCGGAGCTGCTGCCGGTGGACGAGAGCATCGAGCAGGAGCGTGAGAGCCTCTCGGCGCCGTCCGTGAAACTGATGCAGACCGTTGCCGCGGCGATTCGCGAGGACCTCGGCAAGGTGAAGGACGTGCTCGACATCTTCGTGCGGCGCGGCGCCGGGCAGCCACAGGAGCTCGCCTCGCAGGTGGAGCTGCTGCGCAAGATCGGCGATACGCTCGGAGTGCTCGGGCTTGGTGAGCTGCGCGCACGCGTGCAGTCGGAGACCGAGCGGCTCGGCAAGATCGTGGCGGGTACGCTGCGCGCCGATGAGGCGACGCTCGTCGACATCGCCGCGACCCTGATCGGCGTGGAGGACAAGCTCGACGATAGTCTGGTCGGCATGATCCTGCCGCCGAAGGATGCCGGCCTGCCGCAGCCGGACTCGGACGCCGAGTTCCAGCAGGTGCAGGCGGCGGTGCTGCGCGAGTGCATAGTCAATCTGCAGCGCATCAAGGAAGCGGTCGTGCAGAGCGTCGGTGGCACGCTCGACGCCGCCGGCCTCGACAGCTGGCAGGATCTCATGCGCGGCATGAAGGCGGGTCTGCTGCTGCTCGGCAAGGCCCGCGCCGTCGAGATCATCGATGCGATCACCAACCAGCTGCGGCGCGTGATGCAGCCGGGCGTACACGTCCTGCCGCCGGGCTTCGTCGACCGGCTGGCCGATGCCATCGTGAGCGTCGAGTATTACATGGAGACGCTGCAGGCCGGGCGCGCGGATCCCTGGTACATGCTCGACAATGCACAGGGCTGCGTGCAGGCCCTCGAGCAGCAGCCGACTCCCGCGCCGCCCACGGTTCCAGCGCTCGAGCCGAACGCCTACGCCAAGACCGTGCAGATCCCGAGCGCTGCCGCGGGAGCGGCGCCGCAGCCCCATGTGAAAGCGGTCGGCGCTGCGGCCCCGACGCTGGCCGCCACTCCGCCAAAGCCGCCCGTCGAGCTCGCCGACCCCGAGCTGATGAAGTTGTTCATCGAGGAAGCCCACGAGGAGCTCGGCAAGATCCAGCAGGGCTACCCCGTGTGGGACCAGAATCCGCTCGAGCGCGATTCGCTGGTCACCGTACGCCGCTCCTTCCATACCCTGAAGGGCAGCGGTCGCATGGTGGGGGCGCGCGAGTTGGGCGAGTTCGCCTGGTCGATCGAGAATCTGCTGAACCGCCTGCTCGACAATACGCTCACCCGCTCGCCCGCAATTCTCGAGACGCTGCGTGCTGCGATGGCGGCGCTGCCCGAGCTCATCGATCAACTCCAGAACGGTACGCCGCTGCGCGCAGACATCGCCGGCATCTCCTCGCGCGCGCATGCCCTCGCAGCCGGCCGCGCCAGCACGCGTCCCGCCGAAACGGACGATGAGGTCGCGGCAGAGCCAGTGCCAGCCGCGACCCAGATCCTCCCCGGCGGCCCGGCCGCCGCCCGCCTCGTCCGGCCGATACCCGCAGCTGGGGCGGTCACACCCACACCAGCACCGACCGAGGAGCCGGCAAGCGCCGGCTCCGGCGTCCAGGCAGCGGCTGCCGATCCCGCGGCTCGCTCGCTACCGGATGAGACGCTGCGCGACATCTACGCCCGCGAGACCGCAGCGCACGTCGTGACGGTGCGCGATTTCCTCAAGCGCGAGGCAGATCTTCCCGAGCCGCATCTCCTTCCTGAGGAGGTCTATCGCGCCTGTCACACTCTTTCAGGCAGCTCGAAAATGGCCCAGGCACGGCACGGCATCCGTCTCGCCGAGCCGCTCGATCACTGGTTGCGCCGTGCATTCAGCAGCGGTGCGGGCCTCACCGGGGGCGAGCTCGCGCTGGTGCAGGACTGCATGGGGGCGATGGAGTCGGTCGCGACGCATCTCGATGAGTCCACCGGCTTCTTCGTCACCCACTGGCAGTTGCTCGAGCGCATCGAGCGTGCCGACAAGAGTCTCGATGAACGCATCGTGCTCGCGCAGGCTGCCTCGGGCGCAGCGCCAGCTGCGGGCGCCGCCCAGACCGTGGCCGCGGATGAAGCAGTGGATTTCGATCCGGAGGTCGCCGCGATCTTCACCGATGAGGCAACCGAGCTCATCGACGCCGCGGAGCATGCACTCTCGGATTGGCGATCGCAGCCGGAAAGCGGCGAATATCGTCTGGCGCTGAAGCGGCCGCTGCACACGCTGAAAGGCGGTGCGCGCATGGCTGGCATCACCCCGATGGGCGATCTCAGCCACGAGCTCGAGTCACTCGTCCTGCTGGTCGACACCGGCAAGCTGAGTGCAGACGACGCGCTCTTCGGTGCCATCCAGGCGAGCCTCGATGAGCTCGCGCGCATGCGCGAGCAGGTCGCGACTGGCCAGCGCGTCACCCCGGCGCGCGCGATCATTGCGCGGCTGCAGAGCCTCGCACGCCCGGGCGGCGGCCGCGCGCCAGTAGCCGGTGCTCCGGACACCTCCGCTGCGCCTGCCGCCGCGGCGCCGCCAGCGGTGCCCCGTGAGCCGGCAGCGCAGCACACGCCTGCCGCCGCGGCTGATGCCGGCGACGCTGCCGCCGCGCCCGCTTCCATCGAGATCTCGGTGGATGAGCTCGAATTCTCGGAACCTTTCGGCACCGGCACCGACACCGCGCTCGCCAAGCTGAATGCGGAGTTGCTGCTCTCGGACGATTCTGGTCAGGAAGAGTCTCACGAGGCGTCGGCGCACAGCCCGGCGATGGCGGCCGCCGAAACGGCGGCACTCGCTCCCGCGCCCGCAAGCGAGTCCCCGGCCAGCCCGCCGGCTTCGAGCTCGACGGCCGAGGCTCCGACTACCGAGGCCGCGCCGATGGTTTCTGCCGCGGTGCCTGCGCCTCTTCCCACGCGCATCGCGGGCGAGTGGACCTCCGCGGCAGCGCTCGCCAGCGCCTCTCCGCTGGCACGTGCACGCGGCGAATCGCACGGTGATGAGGGCCTCGCCGCACCGCAGCCGGTGCCGCCGGGGCGCGAGCCGGTAAGTGGCGGCGAGCGCCAGGAAATGGCCCGCGTCGATGCGGAGCTGCTCGATCAGCTGCTGAATGTCTCGGGCGAGGCGAGCATTGCGCGCGCGCGACTCGAGCAACAGCTCGGCTCCTTCGATTTCAATCTGGGCGAGCTGTCACGCACGGTCACGCGCCTCAAGGAGCAGCTGCGCAGCCTCGAGATCGAGACCGAGGCGCAGATCCTGCACAAGCACGAGGACGAGGGCGTTCACCGCAGCGAGTTCGATCCGCTCGAGCTCGACCGCTATTCCTCCATCCAGCAGTACTCGCGGGCGCTCGCCGAGACCGCCAACGACGTGGCGAGCATCCAGCAGCTGCTCGAGAATCTCGCCAAGGACACGCAGAACCTCCTGCAGCAGCAGGCACGCACGATCACCGAGCTGCAGAACGGACTCATGCGCACGCGCATGGTGCCGTTCCAGCGCCACGTGCAGCGCCTGGCGCGCATCGTGCGCCAGGCCGCCGCCGACACCGGCAAGCGCGCCGAGCTCACCGTCGAAGGAGCTTCGGGCGAGCTCGACCGTCAGGTGCTCGAGCGCATGCTGCCACCCTTCGAGCACATGCTGCGCAACGCCGTCGTGCACGGGATCGAGAAGCCCGAGGAGCGGATCAAGCGCGGTAAGCCCGACACCGGCCGTATCGTGCTCGAGCTGCATCGCGAGGGGGCCGAGGTCATGGTGCGGCTCACCGACGATGGCGGCGGCATGAACCTCAAGGCGATCCGCGACAAGGCGCACACGCTCGGGCTGATCGGCACGGGGCAGACGCTCAGCGACGAAGAAGCCATGCAGCTCATCCTCGAGCCGGGTTTCTCCACCGCCGGGGCGATCACGCAGCAGGCCGGCCGCGGCGTGGGCATGGATGTCGTGGCGACGGAGATCAAACGCCTCGGTGGCGCCCTGCACATGGAGACCAAGGCGGGCGAGGGGACCGTGTTCACCATTCGCCTGCCGCTCACACTCGCGATCAGCCACGCGCTCGTCGTGCGTACCGAGGAGGAGTACTACGCTCTGCCGCTGCCCACGGTCGAGGGCGTGCTGCGGCTATCCAAGGGAGAGGTCGCGGCGCACCTCGGACGCGACGCGAGCGCCTTCGACTACGCCGGCCAGAAGTACCGCTTCCAGCATCTCGCGACCTTCGTGGGCCTCAGCCCCTCGGAGCTTCCCGGACAGGACGTCACCATCCCGGTGGTGCTGGTGCGCGCGGGAGAGCACTCCACCGGAATCGTGGCCGATGAGCTGGTCGGCAGCCGCGAGATCGTGGTGAAGTCCGTCGGGCCGCAGATCTCCGGGATCCGCGGCATCTCGGGCGCCACCATCCTCGGCGATGGCCGCATCGTCATCATTCTCGACATCGGCGCCCTGGTGCGCGCCGAGTGGCGCACCCGCATCCAGGCGCCGGTGCCGGTGCCGAAGGACCGCGGCGACCGCCGCATCTTCGCCATGGTGGTGGACGATTCCATCACGGTGCGCCGCGTGACCCAGCGGCTGCTCGAGCGCAACGGCATGCGGGTGCTGACGGCGCGCGATGGCATGGACGCCGTGGCACTGCTCCAGGACAACATCCCGGATGTGATCCTGCTCGACATCGAGATGCCACGGATGGATGGCTACGAGGTCGCCGCGCATGTGCGCAACGACCCGCGCCTGAAGGACGTACCGATCATCATGGTCACCTCGCGCGTCGGCGAAAAGCATCGCGCGCGTGCCATCGAGCTCGGGGTCGATGACTACCTCGGCAAGCCTTATCAGGAGGCGCAGCTGCTCGATGCGATTGCACCGCTCGTCGAGCGGCGGCGCGCCAGCGCTCCCACCCAGGCGTACGGGAGTTGAGCCGTGGCCGAGCGCGTCGCTGAAATCTACAGCCTGCTCGTGCCCCTCACCGAGGGGCGCCTCATCATTCCGCGCTCCTGTGTGGCCGAGGTCATTGGCTTCCAGACACCCTCGGAGATGACCGGTGCGCCTCCCTGGTACATCGGCACGGTGCCGTGGAACGGCAAGGCGGTACCCTTGATCTCTTTCGAGGGCGCCTGCGGCCAGACGATTCCGCCGCCGAGCGGGCGCACGCGCATCGTCATCCTGCACGCACTCGGCACGCGCGTGGAGGGCGGCAACTTCGCGCTCGTCTCGCAGGGCTTTCCGCAGCTGGTCCGTGTCAGCTCGGACGTGGTGCGACCCGACAACTCGCGCGTCTTCCCCGAGCGCACACCGATCATCTGCCAGATCCGCATGGTGAATGAGACGCCCTTCGTTCCGGACCTCGAGCGCCTCGAGGAGATGATCGCGGACGAGACCAGCATCGCGACCGCCTGATCCGGGGTAGCACGGCGCGCTGCGCGCCGTGCTAGTGAATCGCGACGGGCACCGCCAGCTGATGCTGCAGTTGAGCCGTTCCCTGCACCGCGGTCGCGGTCACCATGACCTGATAAGAGCCTGGGGGAGTTCCCTTGACCGTGCTGCTGCTTCCGTTGCAACCGAGCGCCAGCAGCGGCAGCAGCCAGACGAGCCGCGCACCATAGCGCCGGCCGCGCTCGCGAGGAACGCGCTTGCGCGCGCGTGCGATCACCAGCCCGACACCTGCGAGCATGGCACCTCCGAGGGTACTCGTCGCGGCGTATGCCCCGGTAGTCGAAACGCGAAGCTGCGCGCTGCCTGAGCCGGTGAGACTCTCCGGAGTGAGCTCACAGTGAGCCCCGGTGAGGCTGTCCGGCACTGCGCACGCCAGCGTGACGGCCGAGTCGAAACCCGGTGTGCCCGACAGCGTCACCGAGGAGACTCCGGTCGCACCGGCGCTGATGGCGATCGCCGGCGCGCTCAGGGAGAAGTCCTCGACCGAGAGAGGCAGATCGGCGGAAAGTGATTCGTTGCAGTCGGCATCGCCCGAGTAGGCGGCGGTGACGGTGTGCGCACCGCTCGCACTGAAGGAGGTGTTCAAGGTCGCCTGACCGCCAGACAGCGGTGCCGATCCTGCGAGCGCGACGCCATCGACGGTGAACTGGACCGCGCCATTCACCGGCGTGCCACGCACTGCGGGCGCGACGGTGGCGGTCAGAGTAAGGGGACCATTGAGGTTCACGCTCGCGCGCGATGCGGTAAGTGTGGTCGCGGTGGCGATGCCCGCAGGCAGCAGCTGCAGTCCCGCCATCATGCCCGCGTCCTCGTGTGCGAGCAGGTGGCAGTGGTACACGAAGGTGCCGACGATGCCCGGGTCGCGGAAGTCCATGCGCAACGTCACGCTCGGGTACGGTCCGGCTCCGGACCAGTGTGACACGTCGACCGTATCGCGCAGCGCAGGATCTGCGATCGCTACGCCGTTGATTGCCAGCACCTGGAAGTGCAGCTGGTGGATGTGGAATACGTGGTCCTCGCTCGAGCGGTTCTCCACCGTCCAGTCCTCGACCGTGCCCTGGTGCAGCACGAGATCCGGAGGCGCGGACATGTCGTAGACCCGGGGCGTGTGGCCATCGAGCGTGATGAAATAGGCAGACCGCCCGGGAGAGATCTCGCCTTCGGAGAAGAACAGCCGCCGCTGCGCATCGGGTGCAGTTGCGGCAAGGCGCGCGAACCGCAGCTGCCGCGGCCGCGCCGCTTTCTGGTGCCGCGGTACGGCTGGCGAGCTCTGCGACGCCGTGCCCGTGGGACTGATGAGCACGAGCGGCCGTGCCGGATAGGGCAACGACCCCGGTCCGGCATTTACCTGCTGCGTCACCAGCTGACCGGTTGCCCCGGGGGGCGGCGTGGTGACGACGAGCTCGACGCGGGCTCCGGCGGGAAGCAGGAAGTGCGTACCGGTGAGAGTCTGGACCGTGCCAGTAGCTGCCCCGACCGGAATGCCATCGACGCCGACGATCTGCAGCGGCTGCGGTACCGTGCCGATCACATACTGCAGATCGAGGATCTCATCGGCCGACGCGTTCAGCACGCGCCACAACTCCTGCGAGGCTGGCGCACTCTGCAGCACCGGAGGCGTGTAGTCGGGGTAAGCGACCGGCACGAAGTTCACCGACAGATCGAGAATGGGTTCGCCGAAGGAACCGCCCCACGGGATGGCTCGCACCTGGTCACGCAGCACCAGAACGCGCTGCGGCAAGCCTGCAACCTGCGGGACGACGCTCTCGAGGCCCTCGACGATGATCGCGCCGGCCGCGCCTCCGAGGACCTGTGCCTCACTGAACCCATGCGGGTGCGGGTGATACCAGTACAGACCCGGCGGCTCATCGGCCGGTATCTGCACGATGTAGTCGAAGCTCTCCTGCGGCTGCACCAGCACGCTCACCACATCATCCTGGTGGCACGTCGGCGGCAGGCTCATGCCGTGGAAGTGCAGGTTGGTGGTGGCCGGTCCCATGGGGCCAGCGACGCAGTCGCTGCCCGGTGCACCCGCGGGACCCATCGCCGGCAACGCGTTCTGCAGATGCACGGTCAACTGGTCGCCGGGCCACAGGTGCAGCGTCGGCGCCTGCGCGCCGGCAGCAGTGGTATAGCAGTAGCGCGTGCGTCCCTGCGCATCTGTAACGGTCTGCAGCCGCAGCGTCACCTCGAGCGCATGGTTCTGGCTGTAGAGGTCGGCCGGCACCGGCAGCGCCGAGCCGGCCGGATAGCGCGGGCAGACCTGGTCGGCCGGGTCGCTGGCCTGGGCGTGCGCCGTGGGCTGACCAAGCAGCGCCAGTACCCCGAAGAAGAGTGTGCAAAGCAGGCCAAATGCGCTGTCGCGCACGCAAACCATCTTCAGGCGGGGCAGAAGGGCTGTCTCCCGTAGTTGTTTATTCTTGGGCCGACGTCGAAGCTCGGCCTGAGACGGTGGCCGGGACCCACCCTGGCACCGCCTGCAGCGACGAAATGTACCAAGTTCCGAGGCCAGGCGCGCGAGCGGCGCATTGTTGGACATAACTCATCCAACAACCCCTGCTCGTCCGTGCGTCATTCATCCAGTCAGAGATCCCCGAACTCGCGCTGCAATAGGGTCAGTGCAGCAATCGCGGCGGTCTCGGTGCGCAGCACGCGTGGACCGAGGTTGACCGCGGTGTATCCCGCGGCTTCGGCGAGCGCCTGCTCCTCGTCCGAGAGCCCGCCCTCGGGACCGATGAGCACCGTGGCGCCATCAGCAGGGCGCGGCACATCCTCGATGCGCCGCGCGGCCGAGGGCGAGAGCAGCAGGCGCACGCTCCCGGGTGCGGGCAGACGCAGGAACGAAGGCAGCTGCGCCGGCACTGTTACGTCCGGCAGGCGGTTGCGACCGCACTGTTCACAGGCCGCGATCGCGATCGCGCGCCAGTGGCTCGACTTCCGATCGGACTGCTCATCATCGAGCCGCACGATGCTGCGCTCGGTGATCACCGGAACGAGGCGCATCACGCCGAGCTCCGTGGCTTTCTGCACCACGAGATCCATGCGTTCGCCGCGCGAGACGCCCTGCGCGAGAGTGAGCGGGAAAGGGGACTCGCGCTCGATGGGCTGATGCTCACCCACCTCGAGCGTGACTGCGCTCCCTCGTATCCCCTCAATGCGACAGGCGTATTCACCGCCACGTCCATTGAAGAGCGTCACGGAGGCGCCCCGCCGCAGCCGCAGCACGCGCGTCAGGTGGCCGGCAACACTGCCCGTGAGCACCGCACGTGCGCCCGGCTCGAGCGCCGCATCGACGTAGGCTCGCCTCAGCCGCATGTAGCGCGCTCGATCCCCTCGAGCGCGACCTCGACCATGAGGTCGACTTCCTCGGTCGTGACGACATATGGCGGCATGAAGTACACGACGTTGCCAATCGGGCGCAGCAGCACTCCGCGGGAAAGCGCGTGCTTGTAAATGGCTAGCCCGCGCCGCTCCTGCCACGGGTAGGGCGTGCGCGCGGCCTTGTCGGCGGCGAGCTCCACCGCGACGATCATGCCGCACTGGCGCACCTCCGCCACGTGGGGATGCGCTGCGAGCTCGCGCGCACGGCTACCCAGATGCGCGGCGAGTGCGCGGTTGCGCTCGAGCGTGCGCTCTTCGCGGAAGATCGCCAGCGTCGCGAGTGCCGCGGCGCAGGCGAGCGGGTTGCCGGTAAAGCTGTGCGAGTGGAGGAAGGCGGTGAGCTTGGTGTATTCGTCGTAGAACGCGGCGTACACCGGCTCGGTGGTCAGCACGGCCGACAGCGGCAGGTAGCCGGCGGTCAAGCCCTTGGACAGGCACATGAAGTCGGGACGGATACTCGCCTGCTCGCAGGCAAACAGCGTCCCGGTGCGCCCGAACCCCACGGCGATCTCGTCGGCGATCAGATGTACGCGGTGCGCATCGCAGGCGGCACGCAGCAGCGTGAGGTACACCGGATCGTACATGCGCATGCCGCCGGCACACTGGACCAGCGGTTCCACGATCACCGCACAGGTTTCGTGTGCGTGCCGTGCGAGCAACGCTTGCATGTCGGCAAAGCGCCGGCGCGAGTGCTCGGCCCAGCTGTCCCCGGGGTCGCGCTCGTAGCAATCGGGCGAGGGCGCAGTGATCACATCCATGAGCAGCGGTCGGTAGATCTCCTTGTAGAGCTCGACGTTGCCGACCGCGAGCGCGCCGAGGGTCTCGCCGTGATAGCTGTTGGCGAGCGTGATGAAGCGGCGCTTGGCCGGGTGACCGGTGTTGCGCCAGTAGTGAAAGCTCATCTTCACCGCCACCTCGATGGCCGATGAGCCGTTGTCGGCGTAGAAGCAACGGGTGAGGCCCGGCGGTGCGAGCGCCGTCAGGGATTCCGACAACGCAATGACCGGCTCGTGCGTGAAGCCTGCGAGGATCACGTGCTCGAGGCTCTCGAGCTGGGCACGCACGGCCGCGTTGATGCGTGGATTGGCGTGGCCGAAGATGTTCACCCACCAGGAGCTGATGGCGTCGAGGTAGCGCCGCCCGTCATAGTCCTCGAGCCAGGCTCCCGTGCCGCGCCGGATCGGGATGGGCGGCAGGCTCTCGTGGTCTTTCATCTGCGTGCATGGATGCCACACGTGCGCGAGATCGCGCGCCGCATACTCTGCATTTGCCTGGCTCATGAGCGGTCCTTTTATCACGAGCTTTCGGGCGATGGCAGCAACCGCAGCCGCCAGCGTGCGTCGAGCACCTTCTGGAGCAAGAGGCGGAGGAATCGCCGCTCTCTGCCAGTGAGTGACACGAAGAGCAGCGCCAGGACCTCCTCTCCAATTTCCTTTGCCGCGTGCAGCATGACCCTGCGATGCGCAGTCAGCTCGTGAGTCAGAGCCCGGCCCCGCGCTCGTCGACGCACGAGGTAGCCCCCGGTGAGTAGCCTCGCCAGCAGTGTGCCGAACGCCTGCTCGGACTGACCCATGAGCCTCGCGAGCTGCCGCTGCGAGAGACCCGGGTAGTCCCTGATCAGCTGCAGCGCCTGGCACTGCACCGCACTCATGCCGAACACCCACAGGCGCTCGTCGATCCCATGGCGGCCGAGGTTCTTGACCGCACTGATGAGTCGGTCGAGGTCCTCGGGGGTGAGCTCGGCGGGTGTATCAGCATGTTGATACCGCGGCATATCAACATATTTATATCCGCGACAAGCTCTGAGTGAATACCCCATTCGTACCCGGAACATGGGGAATTGCTACGATTCCACGATGAGCAAAGGCGCTCCGAGGCCTCGGCCGCTGCACATCGACCGCGCGACGGGACTCATCGGCGGGGCCCGCCAAGTGCTCTCGCCCCATTTCGATGACCGACCGTCGGGCTGCGTGCCGGAGCTACTCGTGGTGCACGGGATCAGCCTGCCGCCGGGGGAGTTCGGCGGCCCGTGGATCGATCGGCTGTTCACCGGGACGCTGCCCGCA
>Ga0070709_10001562_pt1 | contig 12353 bp, 9 predicted proteins | sample LARL51metaG_FD_65449 | JGI IMG/M metagenome (GOLD analysis project Ga0070709, IMG submission 65449) | Corn, switchgrass and miscanthus rhizosphere microbial communities from Kellogg Biological Station, Michigan, USA - LAR L5-1 metaG | ecosystem: Host-associated > Plants > Roots > Rhizosphere ...
CAGCGGGTTCTTCGCGCCCTTCGGCTGGAAAGAGGCCGAATACCACCCGGCGATGGACGCAGCCCAACGCCTTAATCGAGAAATGACGCTCATGTGGCTTTGGCGACTGCTCGGCCGAATGCGCTCGAAGAAAGTCCAGGAGGAATTCCGACGGATCAACGGCTTCGTGTTGCTCGAACGCACGTAGCCAACCCTTTTCACGGGAGCTCTGTCTGTAAGAGACGTCAGCCAGGGCTCCCAAATGCTTGCGTCATCCCGAACCGCCGACGCGGTTCGAACGATCGATCCGCGGCGCGACGTTCAGTTCGCGATCCGCTCGCTGCTCAAAACTCCCGCTTTCACCATCGCCGCGACGCTCGCGCTTGCCCTCGGGATCGGGGCCACGACGTCGATTTTGAGCGTGGTGAATGGCGTGCTCCTGCGCCCACTCCCCTACGTTGAGAGCGATCGCCTCGTCCTGCTCGCGCACAACGACCGGAACCCGGTCGCACCCGCCAACTACCTCGATTGGCGTCGGCAGACTCGCAGCTTCACCGACGTCGACGCCGCGGAGGCGTGGTCGGTGAACCTCGCCGGCACCGATCAGCCCGAGCGCGTGTCCGCGCTGCGCCTTTCCGCCGGCATGCTTCCAATGCTCGGCGTGCATCCGCTCCTCGGTCGCGTGTTCACGACGCAGGAAGAAGTCGCCGGCAGCGAGCGTGTGGCGGTGATCAGCTATGGGTTGTGGCAGCGCCGATTCGCCGCCGATCGGGCCGTGATCGGTCGCAACGTGCTGTTCGACGGACAACCATTCACGATCATCGGCGTAATGCCGCCGACGTTTCAGTTCGCGCCGTTTTGGGCGACACACGCCGAGATCTGGGCGCCACTTCCGCTCGGAGCGCGGGCCACGAGTCGAACCGGACAGAGCCTCCGGGTTTTCGCACGGCTCCGGCTCGGAGTACGACTCGAACAAGCCCGGTCCGACCTCGCCGCGGTATCGGCAAGACTCGAGCGCGAATTCCCCGGCACCAATCGCAACGTGACGGTACAGTCGCTCAAGCACATTGTCGTCGGCGACATCGAGACACCGCTGCTCATTCTCCTGGGCGCGGTGGCATTCGTGCTACTCATCGCGTGTGCGAACGTGGCGCACATGCTCCTCGCGCGCGCGACATCCCGGCAGAAGGAACTGGCAATCAGAACAGCGCTCGGCGCGACGCGAGCGCGACTCGTCTCACAGATGCTCTTGGAGAGCGCGCTGCTCGCCACGGCTGGTGGCGTCGCGGGACTGCTGCTCGCGCTGTGGGGCGTGCGCGCGCTCATCGCGGTAAGTCCGGCGATCATCCCGCGCGTTGCCGGCGTCACCGTCGACGCCCGCGTACTGCTGATGACACTCGGCGTAACCGCGGCCACGGCGATTGTCTTTGGACTTCTTCCTGCGCTGCGATCGGCGCGCGTCGATCTCGCCGAGACGTTTCGAGATGGCGATCGCGGATCCACGGACGGGCATGGGAAGCATCGCCTCCGCGAAGCCTTGGTCGCGTCCGAGTTCTCGCTCGCGCTCGTGCTGCTCATCGGCGCGGGGCTGATGATTCGAAGCGTCGTCGCGTTGCAGCGCGTGGACCCCGGCTTCGATTCGCGAAACGTCATCACAATGACGATCTCGACATCGGGAACCAAAGCGGCCGATCCGAGCATCCGCCAAGCGTTCTTCAGTGACGCGTTGGCACGAGTGAAAGCTGTTCCAGGAATCGAGTCCGCGAGTTTCATCAATCACCTGCCGATCGCGGGTGACAGTTGGGGATTCTCCTTTGCGGTCGAGGGTCGACCAAAGCCCAAACCCGGCGACTCTCCTGTCGCCACGTACCGCGTGGTGTTTCCAGGCTACTTCCACACGATGCACATTCCGCTGCTCCGCGGACGCGACGTCGCGTCCACCGATCGTATCGACGCGCCCGCCGTCGTGGTAATCAACGAATTCATGGCCAACAGTTTCTGGCGCGGCGAAGACGCGATCGGGAAACGCATCACGCTCGACGACTCGTCGTGGGTCACCGTTGTCGGCATCACGAAGAACACGGTGCGCGACCAGTGGGCCGCGCCGGCCCAGGCCGAGATGTTTTTGCCGTACGCGCAACAGAAGAGTTTTCTCACGAGCCGCTCATCACCGTTCACGTACCTGACGCTCGTCGCACGCGCCGCGTGCCCGCGTCCAGGTTGCGACGTCGCGGCCCTTGTCGCGCCGATCGTCCGCGCCGTGCACGACATCGATCGCAACATTGCGATCGCTGAAATCCAAACGATGAGTAGTGTCGTCGAGCAGGCCACCGCGGAATCGCGCTTCTATTTGGTTCTGCTTGGGGCATTCGCGGCGATCGCGGTCGTCTTGGCTGCTGTCGGCATCTATGGCGTGATGAGCTATTCGGTCTCGCGGCGCACTCACGAGATTGGAATTCGCATCGCGCTTGGCGCGGAGCCGTCGAGCGTACTGCGATTCATTGTGCGGCAGGGAATGACGCCGGCCCTGGCCGGAGCAGGCGTCGGCATGGTCGCGGCGTTCGCATTGACGCGCCTGATGGGTCGGCTGCTGTACGGCGTCGGACCCACCGATCCGATGACGTTTGGACTCGTGGCGGGCGTACTCTGCGCGGTCGCGTTGGTCGCGAGCTACCTCCCGGCGCATCGCGCGACGCGGGTGGATCCCCTGACGGCACTTCGATCGGACTAGCGGTGTCGCCGCCGGGTGGGGATTATTTGTCGTCCTCACCCTCGACCCATGCGCGCTCTACCGCTCATCTCGATCACGCTCCTCCTCCCGGCGTTTGTCGCCTCGCAAGAGACACCGACCGAACGCGAGTCCGCCCGCGACGTCGTGCACAAGCTCGATTCGCTCGAGCGTTCGCTCGACTTGCCGGCGCTCGTCGCCAAGCTCACCGGCCCGAATGCGGCCCGCGATCAGGTTGCCGCGCGTGCGAAAGAACTGATGGACACCGAGCTCCTCGCCATGGGCGACGACATTACTCGGCATCCGGAAATCGGCTTTCAGGAGAAACGGTCGGTTCAGATCCTGACCGACTATCTCAAGAAACACGACTTCACCGTTCAGATGGGTACGCCGAATCTTCCCACCGCGTTCGTCGCTCGGTACACGAAGGGCAGTGGCGGCCCGAATCTCGGCGTCATCACGGAGTACGATGCCCTTCGCGGGACCAAGGGCGCGTTCCACGGCGATCAACACAGCACGCAAGGACCGATCGGCATCGCCGCGGCGATCGCAATCGCCGAGTATTTGACGAAGACGAAAACGCCGGGGACGGTGGTTGTGTTTGGCGCGCCGGGCGAGGAGATGATGCCACCCAACGCGAAGACCGTGATGTTCGAATCCAAGGTATTCGACGGAATGGATGTGTTGGTTCGCAGCCATTCCACGAGCGCGACGAGTCGCCCCGCGCCGGGATTCGGCACCTGCTGCATGAACATCGACGGAGTGAAGTTCACCTTCAGCGGCGCGCCGGCGCATCAGCTCACGGCGTGGAACGGCCGTAACGCGCTCACCGCCGTCGTACACTTGTTCGAGAACATCGACGCGATGCGCAGCAACATCCGCCCCGAGGCGCGCATCCAAGGCGTGATCACAGAGGGCGGCGCGGCGCCGAACGTGGTGCCTGATCGCACCGCGGCCGATTTCTACGTGCGCTATCCGGACGAGGTGTATCTCGCCCAGGTCTCGAAGATGGTCGACGATGCGGCGCGCGCGGCCGCGCTGTCCACCGGAACGAAAGTCAAAATCGATCACTATGGGCAGAACCGCGACGGCGTCGGCGTCGGTTCACTCAACGAAGTCGCGTTCGGCTACATGAAGAAGTTCGGAGCAACGGGCATCGCGCCGGAACCCGGGAAGCCGCAGGGCTACGAAGAAACCGGAAGCGTCTCGAGCGCGATTCCTGGCATCGGGTTCAGCGCGAAGACCTCGAATGCGCCGAATCACACATATGAAATGGAACAGGACGCGCTCGGCCCCGTCGGGCATCAGGGCTTTGTCGTCGATGCGCAGGCGATGGCCGCGCTGCTATTCGATTTCGCCACGCGCCCGGATTATCGCGCCACGGTGAAGCGCGAGTTCGAGACGATTCGCGCGTTGCACAACCAGTATCTCGAGGATTTGAAAAAGACGTACGTCGTGCCGAAGGTCGCGGAGCCGCAGTAGGCCGCGGATTGCCTACTCGCTCCTCAACGCGCGGCTCGGATCGACTCGCGACGCGCGCATGGCTGGAATCAGACAGGCAGCGACCGTTACGAAGCCGAGCAGCGCGACGACGCCAACGAACGTCGTGGGGTCGGTCGGGCCGACGCCGAACAGGAATGTCCGCAAATAGCGCGTGAGCGCGAACGATCCAGCCACGCCGAGCACCAGCCCGATCGTCGACAGCCGGCCGCCTTGGCCGACGACGAGACCGATGATGTCTCGCGGTGTCGCGCCCAGGGCGCTGCGGACACCGATCTCTCGCGTGCGCTCCGCGACGCTGCCGGCGAGCACACCGTAAATGCCGGCGACCGCCAGCAGTAGCGCCGCCGCCGCAAACGCGCCGAACAGCACCAATGCGAGGCGTCGTTGCGCCGTAGACACTCCGATGATCTGATCCATCGTAGCCAACTTGACGATCGGCTGCGTCGGATCGATCGACGCAACCACTTTGCGCACGCTGGCCGCGAGCGCGCTCGGATCGCCCGCCGTACGCACGATCAATACTTCCTGATTGTCCGCGCCGGCCCACTGACGCTCCGGCACGTACCACTGAAGCGTCGATGTCGCGTCGAGTCCTCGATGCCGCACGTTGCCGGCGACGCCAACGACGACGCGGTCGAGTCCCTTCAGTCCACCCAACCGAATGCGCTTACCGATCGGGTTCGCGCCCGGCCACAGCCGCTGTGCCAGCGCGGCGCTCACGAGAGCGACGCGATTCGTCGTGTCGCTAGTCTCGCTCGCGGTGAAGTTGCGGCCGCGAAGAATCGGAATGTGCATGGTCGAGAAGTAGGTCCCCGACACGACGTATCGATCACCACTCGGCACGAGCTCGGGGTTGGACGGAATGTTGTCCGGATCGATCACACCGTACATATCGACATTGCCGGCGAGCGGGAGCTGATTCGCCACGGCGACGCTGGTCACACCGGGCAACGAAGCCACCACGTCGCGAACGCGATCGTGGTAGGCGAAGACAGGCGCGTCAGACCGATAATTGGCGCCGGCCGAATTGATCTCGAGCGTGAGCAAGTGCGTCGGATCGAAGCCCACGTCGACGGCGAGCAGCCGTACGAGGCTTCTCGCAATGAGTCCGGCGCTCACCAAGAGCATCGTCGCGAGCGCCACTTCGCCAACGACAAGCGCCGCCCGCGTCACGTGATGGCGGCCGCCCGACAGCCGTCGGCCGGATCGCAGATTGATGCCCAAATCGCCGACGGGACCGCGCGCCGGCGCGAGGCCCATGACGATCGCCAGAAGCAAGACGATCGCCGTCACTGTACCGAGCGCGGCGAGATCGAGGTGAATCGCGGACAGGCGCGGCAGCGCTTGTGGCAGCCGATCAATCAGAATGGGCAGCGACAGCCGCGCGACGACGAGTCCTGCGGCGCCTCCGAGCAATGCGAGCAGGAGTCCTTCGGTGAGTAGCTGTCCGACAAGCCGCGATCGACGCGCACCGAGAGCGGCGCGAATCGCGAACTCCTCTTCGCGCCGCACAGCGCGCGCGAGCTGAAGGTTCACGACGTTGGCCACCGCGATGAGCAGCACGAGCAGCACCGCTGCAGTCAGAGCGAGCAGCGCCGGTCTGAATTCGCGCGTCGCTTCAGCTTGCATCGTGACGATCGACGCGCCATCCGATGCGTACTCGTTGGGATACGCCTTCTCCATCCGCCGGTGGATTTGGTCGAGCTCCGTCGTCGCCGTCGCGAGGCTGATCTCGGGGCGGATCCGCGCCAGCATCCGCAAGTGATGGCACGTTCGACAGGCGAATGGCTGGTTCGCGTAGCCGAGTGCTCGCCAAACCTGCGCACTCGGCGATGCGACGTTGTCGAACGATGCCGGCATCACTCCGATGACGGTCAGCGGATTGTCGTTGATGGAAATGGTGCGCCCGATGATCGAGCGATCGGCGCCGTAGCGCCGCTCCCAGAGCCCGTGACTGAGAATGACGACTTGGTTTTGGCCCGGAACATCTTCCTCGGCGAGAAAGTCGCGGCCTAGTTCGGGGCGGACGCCGAGGACGCGGAAGTATTGCCACGACACGCGATCGCCCGAGACACGCTCCGGCCTACCTTCGCCCGAGAGGGTGGGCTGCCAATCACCAATCGCCGCTCCGTACTCAATGGACCTCGATTCATTCATGAAATCGCGGAACGTCGCGTATCCCACGTTGTCACGGCTACCGTCGCGATCGCGTTCCCACACGAACACGAGACGTTCTGGTTGAGGATACGGGAGAGGACGAATCAGCACCGGCTCGATGACGCTGAAGATCGCCGTCGTCGCGCCGATCGCGAGGCCCAGCGTGAGCACGGACACGATGGCGAACGCCGGCGAACGGCGGAGCAAGCGAGCAGCGATTCGCAGATCGATGAGGAAAGTTGTCACGAGACCATCCCCGCTGTGCGGGCGAGTGTGCAAGTTCCAAAGCGCGGACAAGGTCTCTGCATAGATCCAGAACGCGCCGCGCTCTCGTTGCTCGATCAGATCACCGACGACGGAGGCGCTGACCTCCGGCCGGAGAAGCCGCTCCAACAGCCAAATGCAGAATCGCATCACGTTGGCTCGAGGCCGACGTCGAGTCCGGCCGCCATGTGGCGGAGCGCTTTGAACGTTGCTTGCAGGGCGCGTTTTCCCGCGACGGTCACCATGTAGCATCGCGTGCGCCGGCCGCCGCGCTCGGTCGTCGGCGCGCCGACATACGACGCGACCAGGCCCTTGTCTTCGAGTCGCGTGAGCGTTTTGTAAATCGTCCCCAGTGTGAGATCTCGCCCCGCGCGGCGCTGGATCTCATCGTGCACCGGGACACCGTACGCGTCCTTACCCACTCGCATGACCGCGAGGAGAACGACTTGTTCGAGCTCACCGAGCATACGAGGGTTGGTTAGTTAGACATTGTCTAGTATATAGTGGTTTCGTTGGCGCGCAAGTCTGCTTACTTGGCGAGCTTCGCTCGCAGCTCCGGAAACCAGTTCACGACCATCGTGACGGACGCGTCCTCCGACGGATAGAGCGGCTTGGCAAGCAGGAATCGCGCGCCATCGGGCGTTACATCGTACGTGTTGCGGAAACCCTCGTTCGCCGACGGCAACGTGAACAACACTGAAGGGACTCCAGGCGCGCCAGTGGTCGGATCGAACGACGCGGCAACTATCGCGTCCCCACGACGAAACACGATCTCATGGCCGCCTCGCGTCCAATGTGGTTCGGTCCCGCCGTTGGTCGAAATCTGCGCGCGCCGCGCGCTCATGTTCGGAAACGGGCGGACGTAGACCTCGTTCTTTCCCGACTCGTCTGACGCAAACGCGATCCATCGGCCGTCCGGCGAGAACGCCGCATGCTCTTCGTTGCGCCGCGTGTTGGGGAATTCGGGAACATCGCGTCGACCGTCGAGGGCCGCGAACCTGATGTTGCGGTCGTCGCCCCACTCCGTATATGCGAGGAGCTTACCGTCGGGCGACACGGCGCTCGGGAACTTGTCGAGCGGAGTCACGAGCAGCGGCTGCGGGCTTCACTCATACGAGCGCGCGCGACTGGCGGGAAGGACGACAGAACGTGCTATCCTGTCACCTTCCCGTCAACGTCGCTTTTCGCCCGCGTTAGATGCGCTTCGTGAGCGGCGGAGGAACCGGAGGCGTGTACGAGTTCGTTGGCGCCGGCGCTTCGACCGCGACCTGGGGCTGTTGGCCGTTCGACGATTGGCCGTCGAGCAGTCCGCGCGACACCAGTTGCGCCGCGAGCACGGTTTGAATAACGCTCGAGATGTTGTTCGTCGTCGTCTCCGGCGCGCCACTGCCGTCGTTGGAGATCGTAATCAGTTTGGCTTGGGAGAGCGCGTCGGCAATGACCGGCGCGATCTGCGGCAGCATCTCGATCTGCCGATACCGGAAGTACGACTCGCCACCGGCTTGAATCGCCTGATTCACTTTCTGGATACTCTCGGCGGTCGCGTCGGCGATTCGGCGGATGCGAATCGCTTCGGCATCCGCCGACGCTTCCGCGGCGAGACGGACCTTCGCCGCATCGGCTTTGGCCTGCGCGATCTGCGTCGCGTCCAACTCCGCCGTGCGTTGCAGGCCCGCGGCTTCCTGGCGCTTCGCCTCGGCTTGCGCGACGAGCGCGGCGTTCGATGCTTTGGTCTGCTCGAGCTCACGCTGCTTGTCGGAAATCGCCCGTTCGGCTTCGAGCTGCGCTTCCTTTGCGCGACGCGACTGATTCGCGGAGACGATGTCCGCATTCGCCTGCGCCTCGGCGGCCGACTGGCGGCGGCGCGCCTCGGCGACTTCCGACTGTACGACCTTGATGTTGAGCGAATTGAAAATCAGCCCGAGGTCGGTGAGCTCGCGCGAACATGCTTTGCGGATGATGACGGCGAGCGGATCGTCTTCGTCCTCGAGCGCTGTCGATTCGGCCGGAACGAGCGCCGTGGGCTCGTGTTGAATCCGTGCCGGCAACGTCCCGCCCGTTCCCGCGGGCAATAACGCGCGCGACGCACCCGGCGACGCCTTCGCCGAGAAGAGTTGATCGTGCGTCAACAAATTCATGGCGCGACGCCCTGAGCTCGAGAGGAGGTCGGTCAAGGTGCTCAGTTGATCCGCATCGCTCTTCGAGAAGAATCGATTCGCCGCCGTCTTGATGAGCGCGTCCGATTCGCCGACCGAAACGATTGCACTCGCGAGCACGCGCACCTTGATCGGGCGCGGCGTGCCGTTCTCGTCGATGTCCGCCGTTTGATCGGTGATGTCCAGATCGATGTTGATGACCTTACTCGAGATCGTCGTGCCGGTCGTGAGCAGCGGGATCTCTTTCGACTTACCGGGGCCGCGGTAGATGACGGTACCGCCGGCTAACCAGCTCACGAGACGAATCGTGCCCGCCTCGACGTTGCGAAGAAAACTGGCGACGATCATCGGCACGACGAGGATGACGAATCCGACGACGATCGCGATCAACACGCCGCCCGAAAACATGCTCGACATACAACACTCCTGAAGGGAGAAGGGGTCCAGCGACAGCAACAGTTAGATGAGAGAGACCGTGCAACGGTTTTGCTCGGCGTCGACGTCGTCGATGCGAACGCGTTGTCCCGCGCGGACACGAGCTGCGCCGAGCGCGCGATCGTCTGGCCGCAGCGTGGCGAGAATCTGAACGACCTGGCCGTCGACCTCGAGCGAGACGATGCCCTGCCCGTTCGCGTCGAACGACGTCACCGCCGTCGCTTCATCGGAGACGGCACTTTCGAGCGTGACCGCCGGCGCCGACGCAAACCGCATCGCGAAATTCCAAAGCGGCGCCACGAGTATTCGCTCGAACAACACACCGCCCGCGACCGCTCCGGCGAGCAGCAACGGTCCGCCAAGCACCGGCCGAAGCAGCAACCCGGCAAAGCCGAAGCCGAGCACAAGGCTGAATAGGAATCGCGGCGACGTGATCGTCCACAGCGTATTGCTCACCGCGGCGCGCCCGCTCGACGCAGTTCCCACCGCGTGGGCATGAGCGGAATGCTGGACGCCGTGCGCATGTCCCGCCGCGTGACCGTGACCGCGCGCCGCGCTCCCGGCGTGTCCCCGATGCCCGAGACCGCCAAGTGCCATCGCGCCGAGGCCGGCGGCACCAAGCAAGAGACTCGAGATGTAGAGATCCATCGGAGGTGAGAGGTTTAGAGATCAGGCAACTACAGCCACATATAACGAGTCCGCGTTGGTCGAAGTTCCAACGCGGTCCATCGCTATGAACTACTTCGCGTTACATCGCTGCGCTAGGCTGGCAGGCTTGCGGCTGTCGGCTGGACGACCGGCTGCTCTGGTCGCTGCTTCGCGGGTCTGAACAGCAGCGCGAACAGAACGAACACAGCGAGCGCGCCCGTTGCCGGTATGATCCAGATGGCGTGCCAGTCGTGCACCACCTGCGCGCACTCGTGCGCGGCCGCCGCTGCGGCCGTGCACGAGGGATTCGGCGTCGCGTATTGATTGACGACGCGTCCCGACACCGCGGCACCCACGAGATATCCGACGCCGTTCGTGACGAAGTTGATGAATCCCTGCGCGGCCGCGCGAATCTTCTCGCCCGCACGCTGATCGGTGTAGATCTGCCCACTCACGAAGAAGAAATCGTAGCAGACACCGTGCAGCAAAATACCGGCATACAACAGCCACATACCCGAGCCGATGTTCCCGTTGCCGAACGCGTAGTAGCGCAACGCCCACGCCGCCATGCCGACGAGCATGATGATCTTGATGCCGAAGCGTCGCAGGAAGAACGGCAGCAACAACATGAAGAAGATCTCTGACATCTGACCGAACGTCTGAATGAACGCCGGCTCCGGTGCCTTGATCTCGTTCAGGAAGAGATTCGTGAACGTGTAGTAGAACTGGAGCGGAATGCAGAGCAGGAACGATCCGAGAACGAAGATGAGGAAATCCTTGTTCTTGAGGAGGCTGAGCGCATCCAGTCCGATCGCGTCACGCGCGCTGAATGGTTGGCCGGCCGCCTTCGGCGGCGTATGCGGCAGCGCGAGCGAGAACAGTCCGAGCACGATCGACGCGCCGGCCGCGAGCCGCATCGGCAGCGCGAGCGCATCGGCGTGCAGCACTTTGCCAACGATGATTCCGGCAACGATCCAGCCGATCGTGCCGAGGACGCGAATGATCGGAAAGTCGCGCGCCGGATCCTCGACGTTGTGGAACGAGATCGAGTTGGTCAGCGACAGCGTCGGCATGTAACAGAGCGCGTAGAGCAGCAAGAGCGGATAGAAGGCCGCCCAGTTGCTCTGCGACGACACGAACCACATCACGATGCCGCCGACGATGTGCAGCAGCGCGAGCAGCTTCTCGCTCGCGAAAAAACGATCAGCGACGATGCCCATAAAGAACGGTGACACGATCGCCGCGATCGCCATCGCGCCGTACGCCGCGCCGATCTCCTGATCGGTGAAATGCAGCGTTTGTCCCAGGTAGGTTCCCATCGTCACGAACCACACGCCCCACACGAAATACTGCAGGAACATCATCGCCGACAGCTTCGTGCGCACGCCGATCATGGCAGCTCCCGAATGCGAATGTTGCGAAGGGACAGCGCTCCGTTGTGATCGCCCTGAATGCCGATGTAGCCCTTCTTCGCCAACCCATAATGCGGATACGCGGCGAACTTGCTCTCCGCGACCTTCGCCTTCCAGTCGGGACTCCACAGCTCGTATTCGACGACCTTCTGACCATTCAGCCAATGCTCGACATGCGCGCCGTTGACGATGATGCGTGTCGTGTTCCATTCGTCGAACGGCTTGACGACACCGGCGGGCGGCGGATACAGCGCATACGCCGCCGCCGCAGACGTCAGGCGATCCTGGCCATCCGGCGCGTTCGCGTCATCGAGCAATTGGTACTCGGGCGCGCTCCAATAGATGTGATCGTACTCCTGCGTCCCGCGATAGAAAATGCCGCTGTTCCCGCCCTTGGCGAGCTTCCACTCGAGATCGAGCTCGAAGTTCGCGAACTGGTCGCGCGTCATGAGGTCCTCGGCGCCCTTCTCTTTGACGATCGCGCCGTCGACGATGCGCCAACCCGCGGGCACGGCCTCAGACTTGTAACCGCGCCACGCGTTCAGTGACGTTCCGTCGAACAGCGTTCGCCATCCGGCTTGCGGCCCGGGGTTCGGCATCGTCGACGCTCCAATGCCGATGACCGAGGACGTGGAGCTGCTGCTGCTCACGCACCCAGCGGTGATGAGCGACAGCGCGACGACCGCGTGCGAGACTCGCATCGTCAAATCGCCCATCCTGCGCGGAACTCGCGCGTGAGATACTGGTTTGCTTCGGGGACGTTCGTGATCTGCATCTTCTCACCGTCGTAGAGCACCTTTTTCCCCTGCCCCGCACGCAGCGCCACCACGCCGAGTAGCATCGTCTCCGTCAACTGCGCGGCATACTCGAGCGGTGAGCTCGCCGTCGCTTGTCCCTTGATCGCCTTCGCCCAATTCAACTCGTGACTCCAGGTGATGCGCGGCATCGTCTTCGGCACTTGCATCGCCGCTTGCTGAAGCGACTCGGGGTAGACACGCGGATTGCTGCCGTAGGTGTCGTTGATGAGAATTCCCTTTTCGCCGATGAAGATCACGCCACCTTCCGATTTGA
>Ga0070709_10001564_pt1 | contig 12352 bp, 9 predicted proteins | sample LARL51metaG_FD_65449 | JGI IMG/M metagenome (GOLD analysis project Ga0070709, IMG submission 65449) | Corn, switchgrass and miscanthus rhizosphere microbial communities from Kellogg Biological Station, Michigan, USA - LAR L5-1 metaG | ecosystem: Host-associated > Plants > Roots > Rhizosphere ...
TATATTTTATTCCAATTATATAATTGAATATGGATTTAATGACTATTATTCTGTGTTATATCTATTTTGCTTTGTGGACTAAAAATAATAATACATTCATAGATAAATGCACTCGTAATCTATCCTGGCCACTCATTCAACTCACATAATATTTTCATTTTGTTAAATGAGATGTTTAATTCCTACAATTATATATTGGACAGCTATTGCCGCAATAAAAACTGCAAATACTCTGGTTACTATCGTAGATCCTCGTCTGCCTAATAGTCTGTAGATTGGATTTATCATAAGTAGTACTACATATGTAATTCCAATCACAATAGCAATGGAAAGCATTGTGATTACGATGCCGTATGATTGAAATGAAATTATTACCGAAGTGATGGCACCTGGACCTGCTAAGAGCGGAAAAGCCAAGGGAACTACTCCTGAATCCTCGCTACTGCCAGCATGCCCGAATCTCCATGCGCCGTGGGTCAACAATTCAATCGAAACGATGAATAGTAAGACCCCCCCTGCGATCATGAAACTGAAAATTGTTATTCCAAATATAGATAGGATCTGTGTACCAGCAATAGCGAATACTATGAGTAATGATGCGGCTGTAATTATGGCACTAGTTGATACACGCTTTCTATCACCACTCTTCATATCTTTAGTAAGGGCAATAAACAGAGGTACACTACCTATTGGGTCTATGACTACAAAGAGGGCAACTGTAGATTTCAAAAGATCGTTTAATGACCTATCGATGTATGGATAAAGGTTATTCCATACTACTGTTAATGCATCTAGGAACAATAACATTTGAAACTATATCCTAAAGGCATATTGCCTTCTTGGACATATATGTTTGAGTATGGACTAGATTTGGGAGCCTTATTCTTCACATTAAAACAGTTACTGAAAGGGCCGCTGATATCTCTTAATATCAATCACAATCGAATATAAAATTATATCAAATTAAAAATGTATAGATGTGCGGCAAAATTTTCCTGGTTTTAATCATTACTTTCAAATTCGCCTTTATCTTTTATACTTATGAGTTGGAATATAACAATTCTGGTCTTAAGCTTGATCAGACATATACCTTAGGAATATCCTGTTTATCAGATTTTTAATTTCATAGATTTTCAGAGAATCGATTTGATACCATAACTGAAGAGATCCCTAGAGTAGATAATTTAGGAGATATAAGGACTGAATATTCAGAAGTCGTTATTTTGTTATACTGACGTGAGATGACTTTTTAAAAATAAATAAAAAGGATGTATTTAGTTTGGATTGCCTGATCTATTATCCAACTTGAGTGCCAGTAATTTCTATGAACCTATTACTATTGCTGAAGCTGATAGCTAATACTCGATCAGTATTTGTGCTTTGTATTTGTTGCCAAGTAGCGCCATGGCCATCTATTGTAACCTTGAATGGTACATCTTGACCTTGTGCGTTTTTGGCATCGAGGGCAAATCTAGGTATTTGAATAGTCAGCATTCCGCCTGTACCCCCTGGATTAATGACTATATCTCCAGCTTTCAATTCCGGGTTTCCAAGTATTCCAACCAGCGTTCCACCAGCGATGCTATATTTGACTGTAAGGACTCCCGCATTTGACGTCTTCAACTGATATTGATTAGTGTATCCAGTTTTTAAGACGCTTTGCAAAGTCGTCGGGTTGAGCTGTGCGTTTACCGCCTGAAGAGGCAGAGTAGCGACCAGGATTGCAAAGAATGACGAGATAGTTAACAAGGTTATCAGACTAGTTCTGTTGCTCTTTAAATGTTCGGAAGGTTTTTCTTTATTCAGCATATGTGTATTGATAGTAAGTCGCAGTATATCTTAAACCTTTAGTTATTCGTGCTGGCCCTAATTTAGCTAGATAGCGGTATATGTTGCTAGAGATTTTATGTCTACAATTCTGTATAAAGACTTCAGGTGCTTTGTTGCACATATCTGATATTAGTCAACTAACTTTGAAATGTCCGGTCAAAATGTAGTAATCCGTATCTGGCCCATTTGTGATAAGTGTTAAAAGCGTTACAACATAACGAAGTTTCTGAATTATGCAACAAAGCTGCTTCAGGTAAAAACATAGTCGTGTTTATCAAAATTATTTCTAGTTTGTAGAAGCAGATCAAACAATATAATTAGATAATTATTTGATGCTATTCCGAAGGAATGTACTAACATAGCAGAATCTCGTTCGGAGTAGTCGACAAAACCCCTTCTATATCTGTAAATATAAAAGGGGTAACCCTGAAATGTTGTATGAATCGAAATGCGGGCTGGTAGTTCAGGGGTAGTAATGTTCGATTCGCAATCGAAAGGTCGCGGGTTCAAATCCCGCCCAGTCCATCGCACTCTATCTGAAAGGTTGCGATATGTTTTGAGTATGAAAATGGCTAATGTTAACTAGTTTTTATGTCTCTTAGACAGAATTAGATAAATAATGTTAACATTTTTGTTAACATATTTCTACTATGCCCTCTGAAAATGCGATAAATATGGTAACATCTTTAAAATTATGTTACCATAGCAATTTTCTATGTTACCATGAATAAGTTGAAAATAATCTAAAGAATTGGTTCAGCGATTGTGCTCAATAATCAGAGTGCGGATTATGTAAAAACTGGACATGTATTATTTTACCTTTTGAATGCATATCATGTTATCACGAAGTATCATTCTGATTTTATCTCCAGCTTTTAGTTTCATCTCATCCCTGACTGGTTTAGGGATAGCAAGACCAATAGAAGATCCCCATTTAACAAGAGTGCCTTGGAATTCAGCAGACATTGAAATATTCATTATCATCTTGTATATAGGCTCTAGCCTAGACAGAAATATCGACCTAGATATACATGGTGGTATAATACAAACGATCATGGGGCAACATACAACAATCAGTGAATATGGATCTAAAATGCAGGTTTCGAAATGGAAAACAATAGGCGTCAAAGTTAGAAGTGTAAGGTATTTTCATACCTAAGGAAGAATTTAGATAATATGTATGTGTCATACATATACTCTACAATAGATGATGAAAGTTATAATAGAATTCAAAACTACCCCGGGTATCCTGGGTGTAATTAGATTGATGGACAGCGCACGCTACCTTATGATAGATATGATCTTGATGACATACTAAAAAAGGAACTGCGCAGCTTATCTATACATTACAAGTGTGAAAATCGAAATTAACACATTACGAATGAAATATACAAAGGGAAAAAGTTAAGAGATTGTCAATCAATCAGTCTACCCATAAATTAGTAAATTCAAATCTATCAACATCTACTAATCCCTTATCGGTCAATTTCAAAGATGGTATAACAGGCAATGACATGAAAGAAAGTAGCATAAATGGATCTTTTATAATATTGTCACCTAGCATTCTGCAGGCCTCATTAACCGCTGTGAGATTGGAAATTACTGAACTTATATTCTGATCAGACATCAGTCCTGCAATAGGAAGTGGTAAGCTTGCTATAACCTGACAATTGTCAACCACGGCTAAGCCTCCACCGATTAATGAAATGTGTTTTGCAGCTGTTAACATATCCATATCATTCATTCCTGCCACAACGAGATTGTGTGAATCATGTGCTACACTACTTACTATAGCTCCAGTTTTTAGACCCAATCCCTGAATAAACCCCAGTCCTATGTTCCCTGTTTTATGGTGTCGTTCAATGACTGCAAGCTTTGCTATATCTCTATAGGTATCTGCTAATGGTTGATAATTCTCATTAACTTTAGGTCTAATAATTCGTTTTTGTGTGATGAGTTGTCCTGGAATAACTCCTATTACTTGAATCGAAGCTTGCGATGATGATGTGGCTGGCTTTGCAGGAGTACTAAATATATTTGGATTATCAAGTGATTTGATACGCATAGTATTATTTTGTAAAATAGATAATGACGATGGTGGTGGTGTACATTGGGGCAGATAAGTTGCATCACTATTAATCCAACTATCTGACCTCATTTCATTAACTTTACTTCCTATTTGACTACTACTGTTGATACCATCATCAATACCACTATAATTCAAGTCAATTCTTTTTCCATTGAGGAAAACATCTGATATCCTAAAAGATTTCAAATCATCTAATAATATAAAGTCTGCTCTGAAACCAGGGGCAATTGCACCCATATTTTTTAATCCAAAATATCTAGCAGTATTGATAGATGCCATCTGAATTGCCCTTATCGGAGGTAATCCAAATGAAATGGCAGTACGAACCAAATGATCCATATGTCCATTCTCTTCCAAGTCAATGACATCACGGTCATCTGAAACAAGACTTATGTGAGTGCTGTTAAAATCATTAATGAGAGGAATCAAATTCTGCAAATTTCTTTCATGAGCTCCTTGGCGTATCATAATATGCATACCCTTACGTAGCTTTTCCACTGCTTCGCTGAGATTTGTACATTCATGATCGCTACCCAAGCCAGCTATAATGTATGCATCCAATGATCTTCCTGAAACAAGTGGGGCATGGCCATCCTTGGGTTTAGTGCCTACTGCTATTAATTTTGACAATGTCTGACTGTCTTGGGATATTACGCAAGGATAATTCATCATCTCTGCTAATCCAATAACTAGATCTGGATTGCGGTCCATGTATTGGCGTATCTCTTTATCGAGAATAACTGCACCAGATGTTTCCATATTTGTAGCGGGGACGCACGATGGCATCATAGCATACACCTTGACAGGCAATTCACTACTTGAGTTGAGAAAATAATCAATACCTGGTAGACCAAGTACATTGGCTATTTCATGAGGATCACATATTACAGCTGAAGTTCCATGTGATGCGACTATACTACAAAATTCTCTCGGAACTAAAAAAGTAGACTCTAGATGAATATGTCCATCGATAAGCCCTGGGCACATAAACCTTCCCTGAACATCGATAATATCCTTGGCATCATATTCTTTGTACTCTTCAGTATGCCCAAATCCCACAAATATTCCATCAGCAATAGCAACGTTGTCATTATGGATCTCTCCAGAGAAAACATTGACTATATTTGCATTCTTTACTAGTAAATCAACTTTTTTCTGTCCCTTTGCAAGGTCGATTTTTCTCTTCAAGTTTGCCATAGATAAATTAAGGTCATCTGATGAACTGACTATTATCTTGTCGGTAATGATTTTTGTCCAAAGTTAGAGGCATTTTCCATTATGTAAAGGCAATATCAAAGTCCAAAATTCACGATTATAAACATTTTTAGTTATTGATTTTTAGAGAATAGCGATAATAAATAACGACAAAGAATTATACTACGACTATACTGATAGGGATACAAGTAATGAATCTGTCGCTTGACTAACTATTAGTTGAACAAACTAGCTGCGCTTGTTTCCACGCTTCGTTCTTTAGAAGTATGTCTAAACACAGCACTGAGCATTTACAAGACTAGCGTTTCTGGATCATATTCAAAGTTATATTCAGCCTTTGCATCTCGCTTGGAGCCTGCGAGGTGATCATCTGCTGGTTGTATAATCATAGGATAGGCTGCGTGGCCCACTAGACTCCGACATCCCACATTTCATTAACTTTATTTCAATCATGATGTATCTACCATTGTTCATGTCAAAAAAATTAGATAATAGAGTAGCCGTTATTACTGGAGCAACCAGCGGTATGGCGCTTGCTACTGCTAAATTATTCGTTGAGGAAGGCGCATACGTCTTTATCACAGGCCGCAGCCAAGGACGACTCGACAAAGCAGTCAAAGAAATCGGCAGGAATGTCACCGGCGTGCAGGGCAATGCCGGCAATCTCACTGATCTCGATCGGTTGTTTGAAACAGTCAAAAATGAGAAGGGTCATATCGACGTCCTCTTTGCGAGTGCTGGCGTTGCCGAGCTCAGTAGTCCGCTTGACTCAATTACCGAGAAGAGTTTTGATGATACGTTTGATGTCAACGTTCGTGGTACTCTATTTACAGTACAAAAGGCTCTGCCGCTCATTAAGGACGGCGGATCAATCATTCTGAATGGTTCTACTGCCGGAGTGAAGGGATTTCCGGGCACTACCGTCTACAGCGCCAGCAAAGCAGCCATACGTTCTTTTGCCCGAACTTGGACTGCTGAGCTCAAAGGAAAGATTAGGGTCAAATGTCATCAGTCCTGGTCCAATAGACACACCCATCTTCGATAGCATAGCTCAGACTGAGGAAGAAATTAATCAGATAAAGGCCAACCTTGTAGCCACCGTGCCCATAGGTAGAATGGGAAGTCCTGATGAAATCGCCAGAGCTGTCTCGTTTCTTGCATCAGATGACAGCAGTTATATCACTGGTATTGAACTATCCGTAGATGGAGGCATGGCACAAGTCTAGACAGTATCTTTCTATCGAACCTATTCTGAATAGTAAATGAAGATCGGCATGTTGCGTTACTGTGATTTGAGCGAAGCCATATCTACAGAGAAGCGATATTTTACGTCCGCCTTGGATAGTCTGTCATAAGCCTCGTTGACCTTCTGGATTGGGATGACTTCCACTTCGGCAGTGATGTTATTTTTATCACAAAACTCAAGCATCTCCTGCGTTTCTGCAATACCTCCTATGTTTGAACCAGACAGACTGCAACGTTTGAATAAGGCTAAAGGCCGCTACTGAATGAGGCTTGGCTGGTGCTCCAACTAAGGTCATGTTACCATCATGGCGGAGTAATCGCATGTATGCATTGATATCATGCTCTGCTGAGACTGCGTCGAGTATGAAGTCGAAGCTGAATGCGTGCTTACTCATCTGATCGGTGTTTCCTGAAATGACCACCTCGTCCGCACCGAGGCGAAGCGCTTACGTATCACTGAGCAAACGGGTATCTACATAGTCTGGGCATAGTCTAAGGCTTGGCATAATAGGTGACATGATATTAGCTCCAAACCCTACGTTGTATTCTATTAATGAAGTTTTTAGTAATATAATATAATATTAGTAGAACACTTCCTAAAGTCGATATTAAGCATAGCCTCGGTGCGCTTTACGACTAGCATATGTGTAGACATATCCGACGGTTATAGCAAGTACAGTCGCTACAGTCGCCCCGATAATCATAATTGTAGACTGAATCATATATGATTAGCGCATGCCTTTCTTTTAGAACTCCTTGTACACATTGTGTCATAAATGTCACCACTATTAACCAACCAACTGTCCATTTATGGAAGGGTTACCTGGACATGACCCACCGCCAGTCGACGTCACATAGACTTTGACGATTAGTGTTCCTGTATTTGGAGCTGCTGCTCCGCCAGTTCTTGGTACACCATTATTAGTGTATATTCCTGCTACTGATGCCGTATATAAGAGAATTAATACTATTAGTGATTGGTTATGGCGATTCGTACTATTCGCTCGAATGGAAAGTATATCTAGCTTGGTAGGCAGATTCTGAGTTATGTACTATGATTTAATACGTTCATGATTGTCTGCTTGATTGCTTGTCAATAGTATATTAATTGATAATACTCTGGATGGCCATGGTCTACAGCATTATTGAAATCGATACAGCACATTTCTTTGCATTCTTATTATTTACCGGCAATACTATTGCAAAAAGCAACATGGTTTTGATTTAATTGTCCTTTAGTAATGTCGCAAGATGAACCTGCAGATGGACCAACTGGGGAATCAAAGAGACGGCTAAGAAACTAGAAAGGAAGTAGATACTGCTGATAGAGATATGAGTAATAGTAATGAGTTATGAGTAATGATTCCGTCACCTATCTGAATACTGATCGAACTAACTAATTGCCCTTGTTTTGACCATGGTTATTAATAGAATCGGATGCTAGCCGAAGTTATTACTATTGGCCGTTGCCGGCCAACATTCCGTGTCACTTATGGTGGTGCGATACATTACGATCGTTACTCGTCACTGGGACAATAGCACACATATAGACTCAGAGCCAGGGATATTAACCATGAAAGACTAGTGAGAATACATCATTCAAAACTTCTCTTGTAGCAAAATAATGTACAAATGAGAAAAAAGTATGTGTGTAGCAAAAAAATGCTACTTAGTGTGCATAACTGACCTCCCAGATGGCAGGGGCGCTTGCTGTTTCGTTGCTGCCATTCCACTGCACATTAAGCGTACCTTTACCCTCTAACCGCATATACTGTGGGTATCCGTACATGGTTGCATTTGTATTAATAACAGGGGTTGCTGCTGTAATGATTGAAGGGTTAGTAAGAGTCAGAGTAGCTGAGTTTGTGCCGTTCTTCCATTGTAAGGTCAGTACTTTTGGATATGTATGTACTCCTCCAGGAGCAGTTATGTTTCCCCCTGATGCGTGCGCAGTAACGCCATGCATAGTTTCGACTAAGACCTTACTTGGTCCGTTTCCTTTGGCCAAATAGATATCATTGGATGGCTGATGGTTAAATGCCGCTGAAGTGGGCAGTACAAACATGTCTGCAGTGTAGTTACCATAATGACCAGTTGACCAGTACCAGCCGTCGTATGCCTGGTTCCAGTTGACTGTTCCCCACTGCTTGTCTATATACCCTGTTCCGTGGACACTGTGAGACTGGCCACCGTAGGTTAAGTTACCAAGAACCTTAGCAAAGGGCATTGGATCATTCGTAGCACTGAATCGTGTCAGAGATGGGTCGAAAAACCACATACCACTGCCGCCAAATCTCGTGGGTGGAGCGGCACTATTGAAAACTAGATCAGCCCCAACTCCATTCTGCGTCGTTGCAAAGTGCATTTTAACGGTGTTCAAATCGCCACGAACCGAGTTGTCACCCATCGTTACGTTCATTGTATTACGTGCAGCATTGAACTGACTAACATCTGCTTTCGCTTGTCCAAATAAATGCGTGCCGTTAGGAGTTGTGATGGCTAAAGCAACGTAGGGCTGCAGCGGCCCATTGTTGTCCATCCAAGGCTTTACCTCGTAAGTAATCTGCATTTTTGAACCGTCTGTGAATTGTCCTTGCAAGTACCACCACTCAAAAGTTCCTGGCATTGGATTGGTTTGCATGCCAGCATCTGATGGTTGCATCGTAGGTGCCTGTCCTTCAAATATCCTATATTTTTGTGTGTCACCTGTGATAACATGGTTCGTAGTCGTTGTTGCATTTGCGATAGAAGTATATGATGAAAGGCTTACTAGTCCCGACAATATTACTGCTACTAGTAAGATTTTGGTCAAAACAAGCATATTATTACCTCCTACTCGAGGAGGTAGATCTCCTAATCTGGTGTTAAGAGAATTCTGATTAATTCCGTCTTTCGACATTCAGTTTGGTAGGTTTAATCAAGTATTTACAGTTTATTTAACAACTGTAGAGATCGAGTCCATAAATATGACTGCTTTTCATATCGACTAGAGCCGAGAGGAAAATTAAGTCAAATTTGGTGCACATTCCACCAATCCTTTTCATAAGTGGAGCCTTCGGCCCAGCCATATGGGGGGATCCGGTCACGGCAGCCATAGCCCAGTTGCAACCAATCTATTACGGCATTGCCATATTTCAACATGCGTTTCATAATTTTACGACTACATCTACAGGTCCTGGAGTTGATGAATTCATCTTGATAGGGTTTGCTGCGGCCATGGTGGCCATAAGTGCTATTGCACTAGGTAGTAGTAGAGGAAGAGGTGTTACACATTAACAAAGATTATGATTATTACGTCTTCGATTATTCCTATCTTTGCCATAGTACGAAAAGACATTGGAGTCTGGCTAAGACAGCCAACATCAATAGCTGCCACTGTTCTTCCAGCAATTGCGTTTATGATTATCTTGTATTTTGAAGCTCAAGCAGTAGGACGTAACCCGGTGGCGCTAGTTGTACAAGATAATGGTCCACACGCACACGAACTAGTTAAGATTCTTAGTCAGTCTGACGCCTTCAAGATTGTTATGACAAGCTCAACGCCTGAGAAGGCTGATAAAGCATTGAAGCAACTCAAAGTCGCTGCTGTCATAACAATCCCGAATAACTTTGATGAGGATTACAATGCTAAAAAATTAGACCCAATTACTATCCACATCAACAATCTAAACCTTGATTTTACAAACGATCTACTCCGGTCTCTCCCAGCCGCCATCACAGAGTTCTATGCTGACAAAACTGGTAGTAATGGAAACACTAGTCCAATCCAGATCCATGTCAAAGAGACAGATATAAGAACTCAGGACATAGATCTCATGAGATTTGAGCTAGTACCAAATCTGGTACTTCTATTGACTACAGCAGGCATAGTCAATGCAAGACTGGCTACAGCAAGAGAATGGGAAGATTATACTATCAAGGAACTTCTTCTCGCACCCATCTCTAGAACGATTCTTATCGTTGGTAAGCTACTGTCAGGTTGGCTTACGACGCTACTTATCGCTGCAGTTGTCCTTCTGACAGGTGCAGCTTCAGGTTATCTGAGACCTGAAAATCCAATTTATTGGATTTCTACTCTAGTGATAATACTTCTAATAGCACTGGCTAGGGCTTGTCTTGGAGTGGCTATAGGCGCTGCCGCACGTCGATTCCAGAGGGTTACAGCAATCGGTATCCCTCTATCCATAGATCTTTTTTTTCTTAGTGGTGGCATCACGGTGGCAGCATTCCTACCAGGTTGGCTTCAGACGATTGCTCATTTTGTCCCTACGTTCTATGACACTCATGCGCTACAGATGGCGATCTTTTATAATTCTACTGAAGGACTCGCACTGGATATATCTGTACTCGGTGGAACCGCTGTTGTTGCTGGAGTGCTTGGTGTTTTGTCGTTACGCAGAAGCATGCTTGTATAGGAGTTGATATCTTTCTCTAGTTTGGCTCTAAATCTTTTGTAATCATCATCTACTTCTATAGCTGATGTTAGTATGTTCTACTGCTATTCTTATTGAAATCGTGGTTAGCATATGATTTTACCTGTTCAGAGCAATCCATTCGGACCAACTAACAATTCCTAGATCTGGCCTCCTGACCTTATCATCCAGCATTGTTAGATACTCAATTGGGTGACCATTAGGATCTTTAAAATAAGAACCCATCCGAAATAGTTTTATTAAGTTACAAGCAAAGTGTGTTTGATCGATAAAGCTAAGCTGTACTGCAAGAAGTATATTACGATACGTTGAAGAAAGATTATCCTGGGTTAAATGTTGGGGTGGTTTATCAAGAAGCCAATAAGTACTCAACAGCTAGTAAAAGAGATCAAATCAAAGCTAAATCCATGAGCTTATGAAATATTACTATTCTTACAAATGCTGTATTTTCATCTAATATGACTTTTTGTGAGGCATAAATTTTTCCAAATATCCATATGCTGTACGTTAAATGTCAGCGAACAGATGGACATACACCGTCATTATTCTAGCTTTTCTTGAATCCAGCTGCATTACAAGCTCCACTAGTTCTATTGTCATCGCTTGCTTGTTATGACTTCAATAAAATATTGATATTCTGACTACAAGCCTGCTCTTCTATTTGTCAGGAGGCGGCGAATTGCAGCTGTGATAGTCACATGCCATTCTGAAAGAAGAATCTCTAATGTATCTTGAACTACGTCACAAGAAGGAACAGATAAGTGGACTGGAGTGTGTTAACGCCTTGATTTCTATCTAGCATTCAAGAGACAGAAATACAGCAGCCAACTAAAGTTGGTCTACGTGCTATCACCGGATATAAGCAAGAAGCTTCTTATTTGTCAATGATGAAAGGTATCGATGGATGGCAATCTATTCTTCGTAATTCAAACTGGTGTGTTAGCCCAAGTCGTAACGCTACCAGAAGAAATCTCATTATGATCTATAGTGATACCAATAACAAAGATGATATAGGCTACTTGAACATTGTTATTTGATAGCCGCCGGCTTTTGATCTAGACTTATGATGTTACAGCGGTCGGCTTACTGAAAACGAATTTAACAAGAGTATCCTAGCCGGCGAACAGACCAAGAAAACAATGAAGTCTCGTGAACCATCCGGTAATGGTGGTCAATTATTTGATTCGTGCACTAATCCAAAGAAATCAAAGTCAAATAAATAACCAAACAAATTAAGGATTTGCCTATACTACATTGAAAGCTTTTTGTAACTTTGAATCATAATTGTCTTTTTTGATTTCTAGATTGGTATTATAAATTCCACTACTTGATCGAGGTCCTATTTGTACAGTAAATGTCGCATGTCCATCTTTATCCGTATATGCCGTTTGAGTTGTTGTTGTTGTTGTTGTTGTTGTTGTTTTGTCTATGGATGGATTGAAATTCGGTGGCTCTATAGTCAGTAGAACAAGTACGTCAGAGACAGGTTGATCCGTATATTTATCTCTGACGGTTACACTCATGTAAGTTGTATCACCTA